>Ga0315338_1000690_pt1 | contig 63563 bp, 57 predicted proteins | sample ASW8metaG_FD_204518 | JGI IMG/M metagenome (GOLD analysis project Ga0315338, IMG submission 204518) | Ammonia-oxidizing marine archaeal communities from Monterey Bay, California, United States - ASW #8 | ecosystem: Environmental > Aquatic > Marine > Coastal | place: USA: California | collected...
CGCAGGCTGCGAGTTTTCCCTTGCCATCGCGTCACGTGGCAACTTATGGTGGCCCGGGAGGAGTTGCCCCATGCAGATGTATACCAGTGGAACCTTCGTGTCCGGTGCGGCTGTCATTGCGCTTTCCACGCTCTTTGTTGTGGGCACCGTCGGCAGCGGCGATGCCGCTGTCTCGAAGCTCGAACAGAAGTGCGCCAGCAAACTCGGCAAGAGTTCGGCCAAGCTCAGTTCTACATCGGTCAAGTTGTTGGCGAAGTGTCGCGACAACGACATCAGCGGCAAACTCGTCGGCGCCTGCCCTGACGCCTCTGCTACCGGCAAGATCAACAAGGCCTCCACGAAGTTGCTCGGCGCCGCCGAGAAGAGTTGCGGCAGCAACTGTGGAGTGACGTCATCCCTTTCGTGCCTTTCCAACGCGCTGTGCCCACCGAACGGAGTTGCACCGGAATCCTGCGACGGAGACAACCAGGGCGGTGAGCCCTTCGGCATGGCGAACATCGGTTTCCCGGGTGCCTTCTGCGAGTCGGTCGTTCTCGGCCCCATCACGACGAAGTCGGAACTCGCGACCTGCGTAGACACGGTAGCGCGCGACGGCGGCGATGTGCTGATCGATCTTGTGTACGGCTCCGTCGTCAATGCGACCGGCATCAGCAACGACGCGGCCAAATGCTTGGCATCGATCGCCAAGGTATCGGGCAAACTGGCGTCGACCATCGTCAAGGGCGTCAGCAAATGCCGCGACTCCATCAACAAGGGCAAAGTGCTCGGCGATCCGATCGAATGTACGACGGACGATGCGAAACTCGCCGCGAAAATCGCCAAGACCGATGTCAAATTGCGCGACACGATCGCTTCGAAGTGTACCGATGCGCAGATTTTGGAACTGGACCTCTGTGACGCCGGCGTGGGCGCGATCGCAGACGTTAGCACCGCGCAAGACTGCGTTTCCGACGCCATCAATGAACTGGCGGACTCGGCGTTGCTCCCGGCCAACCGAACCTACAGCAGTGCCTCAATGATCGAGGCGGCTTATCCGCCGCAACCGATCTGCGGCGACGATGTGGTCAACCAGGGCCCGACTACGATATTGCCGGTCGGCGAAGAGTGCGACGGGCCCGACGACACCGCCTGCCCCGGAGCCTGCGCACCTCCCGGCGATGTGTTCGAATGCACCTGTACTACCATCCCGCGTGCGCGGCTGTTCGCAAACTACTTTGGCAACACATTCACCGATACCGACGCGGGTTGGACCGGGCTTTCGCACAATCAGAAGATCGCCGAGAATTCCGGTTACACGACCACGCTGGAAAACTGTCAGTGTGACGGCTTCACCGATGCGAGCTGTACCGGTGGCTCGAGCGATCCGGTGTGCGATGCCTTCGGTGCGGAGTTGCCCGTGTGTTCGTGGGAACCCGGTAGCGCCACACGCTGCGACGACCGCGGAAACACCGACGACGCCGACACCGATTCGGATTGCTGGATTTGCGACGCTTCCGCGATAAACGCCGGCGCAACCTGCGCTTCCGGGCTCGATTGCCAATCGCAATGCTTCGACACCGGCGGTTCACCGACCGGCGCCTGTTCTGCTCAGAGCGATTGTGCGGCCGGGGAGATCTGCCGCGGGCGATGCGACAAAGAACAAACCTGCTTACTTACTTACGACGGCGCCCCTTTGGCTGTGAACACCGCCGGCACCGCTGTGTGCACGGTCCAGGTCTACAAAGAGCCCGTCACGGGCACGCGCAATATTGTTACCGGTGAGCACGAGCTAAACTATCTCTTGCTCTCACGCGTCCATTTGGCCGAAGCCAACAACCGTCCGTGTCCGGTTTGTGGCGGTTTTTGTGTTGGCGGTAAGTACGACCTTCGTGTCTGCCAGGGGCGTTGCTCGATCAGCGACGATCCTTGCCGCTTCGACACCGACTGTCCCGGTGGTGAAACGTGTCTCGAAGCGAGCCCGGATTGCCCGAATGGAAGTTGCGAACTGAGCCTCGTCTGCGGCGCGATAGAAGCCGAGAATCCCGGTCTTACCGGCACGCCGTGCGCGATCACGTATAACGATCCAGTCTACGGTAGCATTTCGAAAGATTGCTTGCCGTTCGTCGGCAAGAAGATTAACGGCGATGGCTTCGAGGTTCTCCACGCTCCGACGACAAGTCAGGCGATCAGTCTACCGAGCTCGCTTCCTTGTACGTCTCCCGGGTTCGAACTGCTTGGCTGCCCGTGCCCTGACGATGGGGGTAATCCGACGCAGCCGAACACGTGCGCGCCGGCCTGCGACGCCGGCCCTGACTTCGGAATCGGTTGCGCAATCGGCAACTCTTCGGGCTTGGGCACGTCGTGTGCGGCCGGCGTGAACGCGGGCAAGCTCTGCGACGAAGATGCGGATTGCCCGGCAAGCAGCTGCTCGGCCAACCCAACCCATTGCAAGGGCGATCCGGCGTTCGAGCGGTTCACATGCACTACTAACGGCGACTGTGGTGTAGGGACCTGCGAAGATGCTTGTCCCGGCGGACGCTGTCTGCCTCTGTGTCTGCCGAATCCCGGTGATCCAGACGACGGCCTGTGTGCCGACGGACCGGCGGCGTACAGCTGTTCGGGTGTCCTGCACCAATCCATCGCGTGCACGGAAGCGGCCGCGAACGGTTCTTGCAGCGCGACGTGTAGCACGAGCGGAGGGCCCTGTACGACGATTGGCGATTGCCCGCCGGGCGAGGCTTGCGAAGGAGAATGTGAACTTCAGCAGTTCTGCGAGGCTGGAGCCGACGGTGATATGGGAACCGACGATGATGGAGTAGGCGCCGGTGCCTGCATCGCCACTTCGCGAGACTGCTTCCTCGATCCCATCCCGGCAGAGGGCGGTACGACGCTCAACGGTAAGGGCGACCACACCGATTGGAACTCGGTCGGCCTTTACTGTTTCCCCAACGGTGGCTCGGCCGTGATCAACGAAGGTGCCGGCTTCGGCGGTCCTGGGCGTACCCGGCGCAAAGGGACCACCGTGGTCAACGTGACCTCTATCCCGTAGCGCAACAGCTCGGATTGTATTGACCGTAATTTAGGAACGCCGGGCCCCAACGAGGGTCCGGCGTTTTTTCTTGCGTTCTACGCTGGACAAGCGCGGCAAGCTCGGTCGAATCGCTCGCGCCAATCATGGCGGGAACTTCGAGAGTACGCGTTTGACGGCGCGTTCGAGCCGAGCCGTACGCTTCTGATAGGTCGCGTCGTCGAATAGGGAAGCGCGCGCGGCTCCTCGCCACAGCGGGGAACCACCGTTCGTCGGCAAGATGCCTATGGCCAGCGTGCCTTCTTCGTACTCTTCGACAATGGAACCGGTACCGCCGCCGCCGCCGTAAGCCGCTCCGAAGTCGTCCGCCCGACCGAGCCCCGCGCCGTAGCCGCGCTGGCCGTCGAGGTCGGTGGCTTCGAGCTTTCGCTGGACCACGCTGTGAAAGGTGACCAGAAAATCCGCTTCGTCGGCGGGCGCCACGCGGTAGCCCTTGGCGGTGAGCACGCGATCGATGCTCGCACGAACCCGCGCTTCCAACATGTGGGAATCGACGTTGGCGCTACCTGTGGAGAGGTGGCGACTGGAGGACCACGCATAGGTCTCGAGGGCCGCGAAGTTGGTATCTCGATCGTAGTCGGTGCGGACCTGAAACTCGGAGCAGCCGGTCACTGCCCCTGCGATGAGACCGGCGATCAATAGGATTCGAGCGGGCGTAATCACATATCCTTCTTTAGATGGAACTCCGAGGGCATGGAAGCGCTCTAGGAGCGCGACGCTTGCGGGTGCGCTCTATTTCGCCGTGTAGGCACGCGATACCGGAGCTTTGATCGCTCGACCCTCGGGGAGTTGTCCGCCGTCGGCCAGCGCATTGGCCACCGCCGCTTCGGCGGGGCTCCAGGTCGCGTCGATTCGGTCGAGTACGTCGTGCAGGGTTTCGTCGCGTCGGGCTGCAGCAACCGTCAGCTGGTCAGCCTTTATACGGGCGCGATCGCTCGACGAAAGAGGGGCGAAACTGTCGGCGGACCCGTTGAGGGCCTGCTCGAATTGCGGGTACTGTTCGGGGCTGCACAGGCCGACGATCTCGTAAATCAGGTCATGGTGTACGATCCAGGTTGCGCTCAGAGCCGTGCGTCCCCTCGTCCCGGCCACTACCGTTGTTACGTGCGCTGCAGGGAGCCCGTTGATCGTCGAACGCTTGACGTCTTGCAGCGAGAAACCGAGAACCATCCTCCGGGTCGAGGCCGCAACCAACGGATCGTCGCCTTCGCCGAGCCCCTGCATGACCAGCGCGGCCTGTTGGGATTTCTCTATTGCTGCGACCGCGTCGCGCGAATTCTGCAAGATCCAACTGTCGGGGAACTCTACTGAGAGATCGAGAGCCGCGTGAAGAAACCGGTTTTCGACGAAGATGCCGTTTTTCGGGTTGTCGCCGATGATCAGTCCTTCGAGGCGATGGTAGAAGCCTAGTCGGTCCAGCTTTGAGCCGGTGCTCTCGGCAATCCTGAGTTCTTGGGCGCGCTTGGTGGCGGCAGCGGCGCGCTCGGGCGTCGAGGGGTGCGAGTCTAGGAAACCTGTTTTGCGAATCCGGCCAGTGGCGAGCTTCTCGCTGCGTGAGAGCGTCTCGAGCATGCCGGTCATTCCCGTGGGCGACCAGCCGGACTTCGCCGCGAGTGTCATGCCCAAGCGATCGGCCTCTCGTTCTTGTTCGCGACTGTAACTTGCCAACACGGCACCAGTGGTGATTTTGCCCACGCCGGCGATGAGGTCACCGACTGCCGGAGCCACGATGCTGGTCGCAGCACCGGCGATACCGGTGGCGATCGCGAACGGGCTTGCGAGAATTCCTCGGGTGCGCTGGTGCGACGAATGATGCGCCGCCACGTGACCGATCTCATGGCCGAGTACACAGGCCAATTCGTCTTCGCTGTTCAAGTAAGCAAGGAGCCCGCGGGTGATGTAAACGTAGCCTCCCGGAAGCGACATCGCGTTGGGAACATCGGAGTCGAGTACCTTGAAAGTATAGTTCACGTCCTTGCCAGGGAGTGCTCGTACGAGGCGCTCGCCGATGGTGCTGACGTAGTCGCTGAGGGCCCGGTCGTCGACCATACCCATTAACGCTTCGATGGATTTTGCGGCTTTGGTGCCGAGTGCGCGCTGGCGTTCGCTCGACGAAATCGTCAGCTCGGGATCACCGGTGACTGCGTTGACCGCGCAACCGCTCGCCGCAGCGACGCCGAGTAGTATCCCACATGCGAGTGCTCGACGGTGTGTGCCTAGATCATATGCGGCGTGTCCCACTAGCGTTTGCCTCTGCGGGCTCGGGTGAGCCGTGTCGCGATGCGGCTTGCCCAAAACGCGAACGCTTCGTCCACGTCTTCCCACGAGTCGAATGCGCTCGTATCGGACTCGCGTTCGAGATGAAGATCGACTCCGGTAAAGAGGATGTCCCCGGTAGAGGCGTCGACGATCTCGATTTCGAGAATCGCCGCTCCCATGAGCGATCGCGCGCCCGCGGTCGGTTTACGTGCCTCTGCGATCAGTCGAACCTCGGGAACGCGTGTTGAGAAAATGTCGAGCAGAACATTCCCGACGTTCGCAATGCCCACAGCCGCCGAATTGGCCGATTCGGTGACATCGGTAAGGCCCATGTGAATCTGCATTGTGCCATCGGCGGGAACTCGTACGAACGCAAAGTCGTTTTCGAGTTGCGCGTGAATCGCGAAATAGAGATCGTCGGCGAGGCGTTGGAGTTCCCCGCTTTCTATATTGCCGAGGCTGTCTTCGCGCGAGCGCCATATATGGACCCTGTCGAATAGTACCTTGTCGTATTTCGAGAAGTCCGCGTCCGGGTTCCGGTAGCCGAAACGTGTTTTATCTTTCGAGCTGGGGCTGAGGTTTTCGTAGTCGGTCAAGAATCCAGACGCAGTGAGAGGGGACGTCGGCGTCTGGGTTGAGGAGGTGGAGCAGCCGACGAGCCAGCCGACGGCGAGTAGGGCGACGGCTACGCTGCGCGTCGTCATCGGCAGTCCACCTTCACTTGCGATTCGCAGGCGTGGATCGGACGCCCATGGCCGTCGCGCCCGGTGGTGGTTTCGCAGGAACCGCGCACGCTTCGTCCGGGCGTGGTAACGCCTCCGCGCGCGCGACACTTGGTCGCGCCGTCGTCCTGGGCTGCGAGGCTCGATGCCTGGCAGCAGTCGCGGCGGTTGGTGAACTCGTAATCGGTCTCGCCGTAGCCGGTTACCGGTCCGGCCAGCGCGATGCCGGGGGCCAAGACCAGCATGGCGCCGGCGATCGTTGAGGCCAATCGTACTCTCATCGTGACCGGCACGATGTCGTCGCGAGCGGCGATATGCAAGCACCGAAAGCCCTCTTCAGCTCACCGAGCTTCGCGCCCAGCTGGCCGAGTAGCACCGGACGCAGCCCCCGATGTATGCCTGGCGAGGCTATTCGACGGGGACGGCGGTGTGCACCTCGAGGCCTTTCAGGCCGTCCTTTTCGTGGGTCTTGCCCGTCAACTTTGCCTTCGCACCGGCGAGCTTTTTCACAGCCTCGAAATCCTCCTCCGCCCCGTGCTTGGGGTAGAGCAGATAGACCGTGCCGTCATCGGTGAGGATTCCGAGCGGCATGTTGTGCTCCGCGCATTTTTGCGCGCAGCGCTTGTGCGACGGGCCGCGCGCATTTCGGCCTATGTAACAGGCCATATCGAGGATTTCGCCGACAAATTCATCGGCAGCCTGTGCCGGCGGAGGATTGTGCAGCGTGAGCGCGATAACACCCATCAATGCGACCAAGGTAGGACAGCTTTTCATGTCGTAACTCCTAGAGAGCAAGCCAGTGTACTCGCTTTATGGCCCCGATCGAATGACTTTGACGACGATTGCATCGGCCGAGTAGCGACTACGCGAACGATTGCACATATAATGCTAGGATTCGCGGACGGTGAGGGCGAAGGGTGATGGAGAAGTGATGATGCGGACTGTGGGTTGGGCGCTGATATACGCCGTCCTCTTCTTGGGGTTCGGGGGATGTGCGGGTGATGGTCCCACCGTGAGTGGCGGCGGCGGCGGCGGTGCCACGCTCGCGGCGATCCAACAAGACATTTTCACGCCGAGTTGCGCGATATCCGGCTGCCACAATGCGCTCACGCAGGCGGGCACGCTCAATCTTCAGGACGAAGCGACGAGTTTTTCCGAGATGGTAGGCGTGGTCTCTACTTGCGCCGATCGCATACTGGTGACGGCCGGAGATCCCGATGCCAGCTACCTGCTCGACAAACTGGGGGATGGCCCTCAGGCTCCGTGCGGTACGGTCATGCCTATCGGCTTGCCGTCGGTTTCGGCCTCTGACCTTCAGAGGATCCGCGACTGGATTCTCGCCGGTGCGCCACAGGGTGCGCTCGGTGCAGCGACCGGCACCACCAGCACCACCAGTACGACTAGCACCACGGTGCCGGAGAACAGACCATGAAATATATTCCGGTTGCCGCAGCGATGCTGATGCTTCGAGTCTCGCTGTTTCTGGTGTCGTTGCTCTTCATCGCGCCGCCGAGCGCCGACGCCGAGCCCTACATGGCGTTGCGCGAAGGATCGAGCTGCGCCGACTGCCACACCAACCGCACCGGCGGCGGTATGCGTAGTGTCTTGGTGGAAATGCACGCGGCCGATGTTCTTCACATCAAGGACGGTGAAGGGATCTTTCCCGAGCCGGATGAGCGCTTCTCACCGCAGATGGCGAGCTGGTTGCGCGTGGGAGCGGATTTCCGCGTCTCTGATAAGTTGAACTTCCAAGATGACCCCGATGCGAACGATGAGGTGGACAATAACACTGTGTTCCGAGACGTCGACAGCAACGACATCGATGTTGACCAAGCAACGGTGTACGCGGCGATCACTCTGATCCAGGACTATCTGACTTTCTACGTCGACGAACGTTTCGCACCGGGTGGGGCCGAGAATCGCGAGGCGTTCGCGCTGCTCGACCAGGTGCTTCCGGGTGAGACCTATATCAAGGTCGGCCGCTTCTTTCCTGCCTGGGGACTCAAGCTCCAAGATGACGAAGCGTTTGTGAGTTCTCGGCCGGGCTTCAGTTTCGAGCGAACCGTGACCGGCTTGGAAGTAGGACGGGGCGGTATGGGTTTGAACTGGTTCCTTACTATCGCCGAAGGGACGGAAGACGATGACACCGATCAGCTTATGATGGGTAGCGTGTCGTACCTCACCGAAAACGGCTTCATGATCGGCGCATCGGCCGCGCATGATGAACCCGATAGCAATGAGCTCAACGCGTTTAGTTGGTTCGGCGGATTCTCGGCCGGCCGTCTGGTGGCGCTGGCGCAGGCGGTCTACTTGGATACCGAAATTGCCGATATAGGAAGCCAAGCGTGGGCTGCCTATGGTGAACTGGACTACCTCTTCTCCGGATGGCTCAATGCCAAGCTTGCGTTCGACTACGAAGATCCGGACGTCGATACATCTGACGATGCGCGCAATCGTGTGAGCATTGGGATCGAACCGTTTATCGACGAGTATCTGCAGATTCGGGTGTTCTACCGCGTGCTCAATGGTCCTAAAGATCAGCCAGACGCGAATCGCGACGAACTGACGATCGAAGGACACCTCTTCTTCTAGTCCACTAGGGGATCGCGATGGTCTCCCACTCGGATGAGGCCAGCCAGCCGACGAGCGCAACGAGAGAGTCGATCTGTTCCTCGCTCATGTGATCACCGTAGGCGGGCATCTTCACTGCTTGGCGCGCAATGATGCCGCGTGCAATCGGGTTCTTTGCGAAGCGGTCGCTAATGCCGTTCTCGATCCATTCGCGAAGCTCCGCGTCATCGGCGACGAGCTCTTCATAGTCGGCACCGAAGAATCCGGGTACATAGCCTTTTAATGAGGAAGGGTTGTTCACACCGCCGGTGCCCATCGGACCGTGGCAGTGGAAACAGCCGAGCTCGTGGGCGAGGTCCATACCCCGGGCGACCACGTCGTCGTCGGGAAACTGCAGCCCCGAAATCGTACGCAACCATTCGATGAGCAGCTCGAGCTCGCCCGGGCCTAGGTAGCTCTCGAACGCAGGCATCACGATCGCGCGCTCCGAGTTCTGTCCCGCCGTATAGCCTCCGCGGTCGTAGTCACGTTCCTCGCTGGCGAGATGGCCGTCGAGGATCCACTCGCGCAACTCCTGTTCGCTCTCGGCCCACATCATCATCTCGCCGCCCGCGAGTGCCGGAATGTCATCGGGTGCGCCGGGATTCCTGAAGCCGCCATTGGCGTCCGCACCGTGACAGGCGAGGCAGCCGAGTCGGTCGGCGATCTTGCGACCCTCGACGGCGGGGTGGGTCTGGGGTGGAAAAGCCATTCGGCGAGCGGTCGGGGCCAATAGCCACGCATGCTCTACGACAAGGAAAACGATTATGAGGATCAAGAATATACGCCGCATCGTCATTTCCTCGTCATCTCGCCGCGCGATAGATCGCCCAGCATTTATCAGTCATTCCAGTGATCATGCCATTCTCGGTTGCTGCCGGGGGGCGGTGTCTGTTCTGCAAAATAGCTGTCGGAGGAACGCTCGCGCAACGATGCTTGCCAAGTTCTAGGGGTGGATGGAAATTTTGACCGCACCGGATCGACGATCGGCCGCGGCTGCGAACGCCTTGTCGACGTCACAGAGTGGAAACTGATGCGTCGCTAGAATCGCAGCCGTCTCGCGCTGCTCTTCGATCATGCGTACCGCGTTGGCAAAGTCTCCGCCGCCGTCTTGTCGTGCGTAACAGTTCGACCACACCATTGTTGCTTCCTTTACCAGCAAAGACAGAGGCGCAATCGTCGGGTCCTTGAGGAACATACCGAGAACTAGAATGGTTCCGCCGGGACGAACGGCGTAGCAGGCTTCTTCGAGCGTGTTGGCGTGTCCGCCGACGGTTTCGGCAACGATGTCGAAGTCGGTAGCGCGCGCTAGCTTGGCGAGTCCGAGGCTGTCGGCTTCTTCTTCGCGTAAGACGCGTTTGGCACCGAGCGACAGCGCCATTTCCCTTTGATGTTCATAGCGAGCGGATTGCCATACCTCGGCGCCCATCGCGGTAGCGACTAGCGTCGTGACCAGGCCGATGGTTCCGGCCCCCTGAACCAGCACGCGGTCCCCACGTGCGAGACGCGCGCGTCGCATTCCGTGTACCGCTACAGCGATCGGTTCGGCGAGTGACGCAACCTCTGGCCCAAGCGCTTCGTCGACTGTGTGCAGGCAGTCGGCGCGGACCACCATTTTTTCTGCAAGCCCGCCCTTCAGGTGGACGCCGTAGATCTCGAGTTGGGGGCAGAGCTGAGGGTTCCCCGCCGTGCAATACGTACATGTACCGCAAGCCGACGTTGGTTCGACGACGACGCGGTCGCCCTCCGATACGTTCGTTACGTCGGCGCCGACACGTTCGATCCGTCCGCACATCTCGTGCCCGGGCGTGTGTCCCACCGGCACGCCGTCGCCGGCGAGCATGTGCAGATCGGAACCGCAGATCCCGCAGGCTTCGATACGTATCACCGCTTCGGCGGCTTTGGGCTCGGCCAGTTCGATTTGCGCGCATTCGATGCGGCCGGGGCCTCGAACGACGGCGCCTTTGATGCTGCTCGTGCTCATTAGTCGCGACTATAGCATGACGTCACTGTGGTCTCAGCTAGACGGACGTGGTCTCGCGGCGCTTCGTCTACTCGCAGATGTGACACGGTTCTAGATCATCGACTGCAACCGATACGTCGCGCTCCGCGTTGACGATGCAGAGGAATCCGAACGGTTCTTCTGCGTCGTCGGAATTGCGGAATTGGTGCGGATCGTTGGGGGCAACATAGGCGACATCCCCGAGGCTGATCCGGTAAATGGAGCAGCCGAATTGTACCTCGCCGTGCCCTCGTAGCGGAATCACCACGTGTTCGTGCTCGTGCTTCTCGAGGCTGCTGTAGCCCCCGGGCGCGATCTCGAAGTAACGTACCTGAAACTTCTGCGACTCGCCGCGCTTGCCACACAATTCGCGGCGCGTGATGGCCTTCCAAGTCTCGGTCGTCTCCTTGTACGCCTCCAGAGCGACCTCCTGCCAGGTAAAGTCACCGTTGTGGCGGATCACCTTGGAATGGTTGCCGTCGATGGGCGGTGGTGAGGGCGTATTTGATTGTTGTTCGCTCACTGCAGGCTCCTATTGACTGTACTGAGCACAACGGCACCGCCGAGTAACGTCGCGCGGCTGACGGTGTTTGCGATCGGCAGTTGATAGCTGAGATTTGGCACCGACTTTCTCGTAGGCTGAAAGACTGTGCGGTAGCGTACCTGTTGTTCGACTCTCCCGCGAGTCGGTTACCGTCGGTGCAATCGTTACGATCTCAGCGGGCGTTTGCTCTCTGCGTGCGCATGGGTGAAATGGACCGTAGGCTTATGATCAGCAACAGCGTGGTAAAATTCACTCTCGGACTGAGCTGCCCCTTTAATTTTGTTGCAGCCGGTCTGCTGGCATTTCCGTCGTCGTCGCTCGGCCGTATGGCTGGGCTTCCCGAGTCGGTGCCCGTCTTCTACGCGGCGCTCCCGGCGTTGTTGGTAGCGATGTTCGGCGTCATGTACGGCTGGATGGCGATGCAGGATGAGACTCCACGCGAGTTGGTGTTTCTCGGCGCTGCCGGAAAGGCGAGTGTCTTCTTTCTTGCCTTCATTTTGTTCCTTGCCGACGAGTGCCCAGGCGAGATGCTGCTGCTGGCCTCGGGCGACCTCGCGTTCGCAACGCTCTGGTTCGCCTGGCTGCGTTCTTCGCCCGGCGGCGCTCAGGCCGCGTAGAACCCGCGCGCCGCGAGCCACTTGGTACAGTGGCCCACCGCGACCGCCAGCTTGTCAGGCTGGCCGGCGTAGTAGTGGGTCGCACCGTCCACTTCCAACATCGTTTTGTCTTCGTGCGGGATCGCTTCGTAGAGCCTCTTGGTATGGCTCGGTGTGCAGGCGTCGTCGGCCATGTTGCCGATTACGAGGGTAGGGCGGTTCGTGCGCGCGGCGTTCTTTTGCCCGTGGGCGTTCGTTTGTTCGTAGCTCCACTGTGAGAGCCAGCTGCGCAGCGTGCAGAATCGTGCCAGACCGACCGGTCCGTTGTTCACGATGCGCGGATCTCCCAAATAGCATCGGCCCGGTTCGCGTTGGTTAGGGTCGATGGTGGGATCGAGAAAACGCGGATCGGCCATGGTGCCGTGGACGACGAAACCGCGTTCTTCGTTCTCACAGCCCCGGCTGCGCAGCGTTTCGAGCTCGCTGGTGACCCAGGACGATATGCGTCGGTTGCGTGCGATCTGTTCGGCGCGATATCGCTGGAGGAACTCCTCGCAGTACGGCGGCTGGTTCGGATTTGCCGGGTCGTACAGATCGAGTTCGACGTTGTGTTTGTTCGGGTCGGTCTCGTCGATGATCGACGCGTCCATCCACTCGGTAAGCGTTACGGCACGGCTTACGTGCGCTGCGATGATCATCATCGCGTCGGCCGGGCGCAGTTCTTCTTTTGTGAGATCGATGGCGTCGCCGGCAGGCGTTTCGGTGATCGTCGCGTGCTCGGCCTGCTCTTGGTAAAAGAGTGAAAGCGAGCCGCCGCCGCTCCATCCGCCGAGGATGACGTTCTTGTAGCCAAAGCGTTCGCAGGCATCGCGGATTCCTGCGCCGAGGTCGACGACGCATTTTTCCATGATCAGCGCGCTGTCGTTGCCGCGATAGCGCGTGTTGACGAACAAGATGTGGTGCCCCGCCTTGGCCAGCCCGCCCATGATGGGCAGGAAAGCGCCGCCGCCGATTGGATGGCTGAACACGACGACGGTGTCTGAGTCGCGGTCGACGGGGCGCGTGAGCAAGCATTCGACGAAGGCGAAGCCGACCTGCCCGCCGTACGTGTCTTTGAACGCCGATTTCTCTTCGAAGATCACCATGTAGGGATGGCGACTGATCTTGTACTTGGCGCTGCTCATTTCGCGGCTTTCTCTCGTGCTCTTTGCTCTTCGATCGCGCGCAGCGCCGCAGTTGGGCGCAGTGGGCGCCGCGTGTCTATCGATATCAACTTCCAATCGACGCGGTCGATTTCGTCGTGGGTCGCGCGCGCGAGCTCACGCAGTTCTTCGGGGGCGCCGTGATGAATCCCCTGTGGAGAGTGGGCGATCAGGCCTGTGGGCATCTCTTGGCCGAGAAAGGTTCCGCCGTGATAGAGAATCAGCTCGTCGTAGTCGGCGTTGCGGTGGTAGTAGGGCACGCGTTCGGCTCCCTCTCGTCCTTCGGCCGGGCGCGGTAAGAAGTGGCATATGATCACGCCCTCGGCGGTCATGAAGGTATGCACCGACGGCGGCAGGTGGACCGTATCCGACATGATCACGTTCCAGTCTCGAATGTTAAATTTGAAAGGGAACAGATCGCCCTTCCAGCCTTCTACGTCGCAAGGATTGTGCTCGTAGAATAACGACGACACATCGTCGCCGTGCCGGACGATGACCTCCCATTCGTCACGCCCGTCGCTTGGCAACACTTCGGGTTCCGGAATCGTGATCAGCGTGGGGTCGAAAGGCACGTGTCGACCGAACACGCCGAAGTCGGGGACGATCAATTCGTCGGCCGTCTCGCAAATGAAGAAGAAATTTTCTTTGCCGTCGGGAACGACGCGATACGTCGTGGCTTTGGGTATGACGACGTAGTCTCCGGGCTCGTACGTAATGGTTCCGAACTCGGTTTCGAAGTGTCCGGTGCCGAGGTGCACGAAATAGGACTCGTCCCCGGCCGCGTTCCGCACGTAGTTTGGCATCGGTACGCTGCGACGGCTGAGCGACACGCGGCAGTCGGCATTCTCGAACAGCGCCAACGGCAAGCCGTGCGCGTCTTCGAGATCGGGTGGTGCGATCTTGTTGCCGTTGAGGGTACGCAGTCGATAGTCGCCCTCGACCCGGTATTTCGTGGGATCGTTGCGCCGATATAGCTGTGCGGCACGCCCGGAAAAACCGCCGCGGCCGAGCTCGTCGTCCTTGAGGCCGTCTAGATCGACGTGGGCTTGGCGGGGCGTGCGTCCTTTGCTGAGGTTTACGAACGACTTCATCCCGTGGTTTTAGCGGCTGGCGCTACCTCACTGAATGGCCGGTGCGACGGCTTCGGTGATTTCTGCACGGGCGGGTTGAGCGGCTGCGACGCGGTCGCCGCCGAGCCCGCTGTACCAGCGAAATACCACCGGTAGTAGCAGTAGATCCGCGATCAATGCGACGGCCACCGTGAGCGTACAGAGAAGGCCGAAGTAGAAGATGCCTACGAAGGTCGCGACCATCATGACGCCGAAGCCCAGGCAAAGCGTGATCGAGGTGTAGACCAGAGCCCGGCCGACCTCGACGGTGGCTGCGGCGAGCGATGCCCGCATGTCCATGCCGGCGTTGAGGCGGCGTCGGATCCGACTGACGAAATGGATCGAGTCGTCGACGGCTAAACCAATGGCAATCGAGGCAACCATGCAGGTCATCGTGTCCAACGCGATCCCGGCGTAGCCCATCACGCCGAGGCTGAAGATGATCGGCACCACGTTTGGAATCATCGCGATAGCGCCGAGCCCCACCGAGCGCAGCTGTAGACAGAAGATCAAGAAGATCAAAAACAGCGCCAGCGAGAAGCCGCGTACCAGGCTGCTGCGTATATACACCTCCATCTCGGCGTATAAGCGGACCATGCCTGTGACGCTTGCGGTGATGCCGAGCGGCGCGAGATTCGCCTCAATCCATGCGTCCGCACGTTGGCTGATGTCGTAGGCATCTGAAGAATTGTCGAGCAGGGCCCGTGCCGTAAGGCGCGTGTGTTGATAGTCGTAGGTGGTGAGCTCATTGAGGTCACCGTCGGGCGCGTCCATTTCATAGAGTAGCAAGTATTGAGCGGCTTCTTCGCGCGACTCGGGGAGTCGGTATTCGCTCTGGTCGTTTCCGTGAAAGGCGCGTCGCATGTCTTTCATCATGTCGGCCATCGATTGGGTCTGTGTGATGCTGGGTTCGGAGAGTAGGTGCTTTTCGACGGCCACGAGTTGAGCCAGTGCCGCGGGATCTTTGGTACCGCCTTCTTCGCCGGTGTCGAGGAGGATATCGAGCGTAATGATGCCGCCGAGTTCTTTCTCGATCTTGCGCGTGTCGACCTTGGACTTGTAACCGTCGGGGAACGCTTCGATGAACTCCGACTCGGTTTTCACTTGCGCAGCCCCGATGGCGGCGACGATGATGATGACGGCCGAGACCAAAACGATCGAACGACCGTGGGTCATTGTGAGTTCGTGAAGGCGCTCCAAACCGCGCTCGGAACGCGCAGCCTCGCGATCGGTAGCACCCGCTCGCCGCGGTTTGGGCAGGTAGCTCGCGATGATCGGAACCATGGTGATCGAAAGTACGAAAGCGCCGACGACCCCCAGAGCGGAGAAGAAACCGAACTCTCGGATCCCTTGCACTTTGCTAATACTGAGCGACAAAAGACCGATAGCGGTCGTAAGTGTGGTCAATGCGAGCGGGCCCATCAGGTCGATGTAGACAGCGTGCAGGGCGGCGAATTTGTCGTTGTGAGTCCGCAACTTGTTCTGGTACTCGACCAGTACATGCATGGAGTCTGCAACGCCTACGGCGATGAGTAGGCCCGGCATCATCGTCGTGATCATATTGAGCTTCGCGCCGAATACAGCGATCCAGGCGTGTGCCCAGACGACAGAGAGCACGACGGTCGCGATCGAAAGCAGAACGCCGCCGATCGAACCGAGCAGGAACCACAACGCACCGGTCACCGCCACGATGATGAGCGTGCTGATCTTGACGTTGTCTTTCTCCGAGAGCGCATAGAATTCGTAGTCGATCGGGGCACCGCCCGACAGGAAGAACTCTGTGTCCGGTTCGCCGGCCAGGATTTCTTTCACCGCTTCGACGGCTTCGATCTTGTAATCGAAGTCTCCCGGAATCGACGGCAAGCGCGCGAGGATGACGGTGAAATCACCTTCGGCAGAGACGATGTTGTTGACGTAGAGCTTGTTCGCCAGCGCTTTCTTACGAATCGCCGGAAGCTTTTCGGGGGCGATCGGCATCTTGATGAGATCGTCGATCTCGAGAACGTCATTGCGACCTTCGATCGATTCGATGGTCGTGAGGCTGATGATCTTCTCTACGTGCGGTGCCCGCGCGAGCTTCGCACCCATGCGATCGATGAGCTCGAGAACGTCGGGATCGAATACATCGGGGGCCTCGATGCCGATCACGATCAGCTCATCGCTGGCATAGGTGTCGACCATCTCGCGGTGAGTGAGGTAGGTCGGGTCGTCGTCGAGGAACCAGATGTCCATCGCGTTTTCGAATTCGAGCGCCGGAAGCTGCATGAACGAGAACGCGGTGATGCACACGAGAACGAACAACACGCTCTTGCGGTAGGTCAGACAGAAGGTGGCCCAGAAATCTTTAGCCGTTTGAATCATGATGCACTCTCATCCACAGGACCTGGGATCAACGCGGCGCATATTCGGGGGAACATGCCGCTCTCCGAGTAGATGCGGAACTGCTCGGGAGCGATGGCTGCCTGGATGAGAAGGCCGTCGATGACGGCCATGATCGTTAGGACGGCGGGGCGGGTAGGGAACTCGTCGAGGCCCTCGGCGACTGCGGCTTCTTGGAACAATAATTCCAACTCGTCGACCGAGTGGCGATAGCGGTCGCCGAGGAGCTGGGTGAGGGGGCTGTCCGGGTTTCCGAGTTCAGCCCAGACTTGACGCATCGATTGGGAGAGTTCGGCCCAGCCTTCGACGTTTTCGATGATGTACTCGGCGTGGCGAGCCATTCTTTGGCGCAGCGGGCCTTCACTGTCGCGCAGAAGCGTCATCGACTCTTCGAACATTTCGTTGATCACTGCTTCGGCGGTCCCAAGTAGTAGATCGTCCTTGCTCGAGAAATATTCGTACAGCCCGCCTTTGCTCATGCCGGCGCGGTTGGCCACCTGCTGCATGGTGGCGCCGTGGTAGCCGTGTTCGGCGAAAACGAACAGGGCCGCCTGGATGAGGTGGCTGCGGCGTTCTTCTCTGTCGACTAAGCGAGGCATGACAAAAGTGATGGTCGATCGGCTGCTCGAGGAGGAGAACAAAGAACCCGAGGGGCTATAGCCGACCGACCGGTCGGTCAAAATTAATCGCTATCGCGGCGCGATGTCAAAAGGGGGCTGGGCCTCGGCGGACAGCAGGGCTGCTGTGCGGCCCGTTTCGCGCGATGCGCACGGATGGCATAACGTAGGGGACAGGCGCCGGGATTCCGGCCCCCTCCAAGCTCCGTATGGCCGTGCAAAAGCCCCATTCTCTACACCCCGCCGTGCGCGAGGGGCTGCGCTACGTGAAGGCCCCAGCGGGGGAGGTCAGCCTTGCCCGTTTCCCCGATTTCATGATCGTGGGGCCGCAGCGCACCGGCACGACCTGGCTTCACGAGAACCTGCGCGACCACCCCGAGATCTTCTGGCCGCGCTTGAAGGAGAGTTTTTACTTCTCGCGGCTGGGCGAGCCCGAGCATCCGAAATTTCAGAGCGACCGTCTGGATTGGTATCTCGGCCTGTTTCGCGATCCGGTGTGGCTGTGGGCGGCGAAGAACGTTTTCAGCCTGCGGTTGTGTGGACGGCCCTACCGGCCGCGCGTGTTCGGCGAGGCCACTGCGAGCTACGCCGCAATGGATCGGGAACTGATTGATGAGGTGGTCGCGCTCAATCCCGCAGTGCGGGTGATCATCATGATCCGCAACCCGGTTGAACGAGCCTGGTCGCACGCGAAGAAGGATCTCGTACGCAATGTCGGACGCGAGTTCGATGACGTTTCTACGCAAGAGTGGCAGTCATTCTTCAGCGATGGCTACCAGCGACGCTGCGCCGGGTACCGGCAAAACATCGAGAACTGGACCGACGCGCTCTTGGGCGGCCATCTGTTGGTTGGGAAGTTCGACGATATCCAGAGCCGACCTGAAGACTTTCTTTTGGAAGTGATGGATTTTCTCGGTGTCTCAGGTGGCGAGCGCTATTTCGGTGGGTCGGTGCGCGAGCCGGTCAACCCGACGGCCGGTGGCGGCATGCCCGAGCAGCACCGGGCCTATCTCGAGAATCTGCTAGCGGACGATCTCACCTACCTGCGCGAGCAGTACGGTCTCAGTTGGCAAAAGTGAGGGCGTAGGCGCGGTCGGGTATCAGCGGGCGATGCGTTGTCTATGCAGGTTCGCTTCGACGGCACCGGCCATTGCCTCTTCATCACAGCCGCTCCCCAAGAACGCGTTGATCGTTGCCGCCGCTTCCAGCGGCTCGGCGATGACCTCGCCGTGCTCGACATAGAGCACGCGCATCCGCGTGCGTTGGGCCAGCTCGCTGCGTACCTTGGCCAAGTGCTTGGCGAACAGCACGGCCATGCGTTCATCGTCGGGCTGGTCACCGCCGCGGCCACGTCGCACGAGCATGGCGCGTTGCGAGGCCAAGACTTCGTCCATGTCTCTCTGCATGAAGATCACGCGGTATTCGAAGCGCGGGGGGAGACGCTCGAGCAGCGCTGAGATGACCTTGATCGATCTACCCGTGGCGTCGGCGAGCCAGCTGTCGTCGAGCGCGAGCTGTTTGACGCGCTCCAACTCGAAATAGCCGCGTGGATTGTCTTCGTCTGCCTCTCGAATGCCATCGATGAGCGGCCTAATACCGCCCGCCTGGAGCATGGCCATCATCATGGAAGTACCCGAGCGCGGCAGTCCCGATACTACGATGATGGTCGAGTGGTTGGTCGATGCGCAGCCCATAAAACTAGTATCGAAACGTGTGTAGCCCAGGCGCCGCGACGTTGCGATAGTGGCTCGGAACGTCCACTGTGAACCGATGCCCGCAGGCCCGGTGCCCATACCTCCGGAGAAGGCACAGCTGCTCTACTTTCCCTATGTTGCCGAAGAAGATCCGGTCGTCGCGCAGCGCCGCGACATGGCGCGCCAAGATAGCTTCCAGGAGATCATCGGCTCCAGCGAGGCCATGGCCGAGCCCCGACATTCGGAAGTCCTCCCCACAAACAGCCCGGCCGGTAACCCCGGCCGGGTCCCTCCTCACGGCGGTCATGATAAGCTCCCAGCCGTGAGCTCCATCATGGCGAACCACGAGATCGATTACTTGGAACGAATCCTCAAGGCGCGAGTTTACGGCGTTGCCGTACGGACACCCTTGGTACCGGCGCCTCTTTTGTCGGCGCGTCTCGGCAGCCGCCTGCTCCTGAAGCGCGAAGACGAGCAGCGCACGTTCTCGTTCAAAATTCGCGGCTCCTATAACAAAATCGCCGGCCTTGCTCCCGAGGAACTCGAGTGCGGCGTGGTTGCGGCATCGGCCGGTAACCACGCGCAGGGCGTCGCACTTGCTGCCAGGGAACTCGGCACCAGCGCGTTGATCGTGATGCCGGAGACCACCCCACGCATTAAAGTCGACGCTGTCGCTGCACTCGGCGCTCGCATTGAACTGCACGGTGACAGCTACGATGACGCTGAGGCGCTGGCGCGCGAGCTTGGAGAGCGTGAAGGGCGTGTGTTCGTTCACGCCTACGACGACCCCGATACGATCGCGGGGCAGGGGACGGTGGGGATGGAGATTCTCGAGCAGCACCCCGATCCGTTGGACGCGATCTTCGTCCCCATCGGTGGCGGTGGACTGATTTCGGGAATCGCCGCCTACACGAAGCGGCTACGGCCGGGTATCAAGGTCATAGGCGTCGAACCGGCCGACGCGGCGGCGATGAAGGCATCGCTTGATGCCGGTCGACGTGTACGTCTCGATAGCGTAGGGGGCTTCGCCGATGGCGTTGCCGTGAAACGGGTAGGGGAGGAAACGTTTCGTCTCTGCCGCCAATTAGTGGATGAGATTGTGCTCGTAGACACGGACGAGATCTGTGCCGCGATCAAAGACGTCTTTGAGGATACACGCACCATTTTGGAACCTGCCGGTGCGCTCAGTGTAGCGGGCGTGAAGAGCTGGCTTGCCGATGGTGCGCACGAGGGGCTCGATATCGTGGCGATCGCGTCAGGCGCGAATATGAACTTTGATCGGTTGCGTCATGTATCGGAGCGCGCGGAGATCGGTGAGCGCCGCGAGGCGATTTTAGCGGTAACCATCCCCGAACGCCCGGGCAGCCTCAAGAAATTTTGCACTCTGCTCGGCGACCGCGGCATCACGGAGTTCAACTATCGCTATGCGGGCGACGATGCCGCGCGTGTGTTCGTCGGAGTTGCGATCCGCAATCGCGGCGAGGTAGAGGGGCTGGTTGAGACGCTTACGAAGGCGGGATTCGATGTCGTTGATCTTGGGAACAACGAGATCGCCAAGCTGCACGTGCGCCATATGGTGGGCGGACGGGCTGAGTCGGTTGCCAATGAAGTCTTGTTTCGCTTCGAATTTCCGGAGCGCCCGGGTGCGCTGACTCGTTTTCTCGACACGATGACCCACGACTGGAACATCAGTTTGTTCCACTACCGCAATCATGGCGCTGACTACGGGCGAGTATTGATAGGTCTGCAGGTCCCGAGCGACCAACGAAGCGATTTCGCCGAGTTTCTCGACTCGCTCGGCTATAGCTACACCGACGAAACCGACAATGCGGCATATCGCTTGTTTCTAGCCTAGCAGTCTGTTGAAGAACCCCGGATCGAATCTCGGTTGCGCAGCCCGCTGCGCCTAACTAGCGTGCCCGCGTGCTGTGGACATCTCCGGAAATACTAGCGGGTCTTGTTGCGCTATCCGTTGTCGGCCTGCTCTGGTCTATCAAGGCCGAGTCGGCGCTGTGGCACGCGATCTTCAAGTCAGCGGCGTCGACGTTCTTTCTCGCCGTAGCGCTGGCGTCGTCGGCGCTCGATAGTCGCTACGGCACCCTAATCTTCAGTGGGCTGGTTTTGTCATGGTTCGGCGACGTCTTGCTGATTCCCAAGGGCGCCGGTGCCGCGTTCAAGGCGGGCGCGCTGAGCTTTTTGGCCGGCCACGTAGCCTATGCTACCGCCTTCGTGACGCTTGGTCTTGACACCACGTCGCTGCTTGTCGCTGTGATTGTGGTCGCCGTTTTCGGGCTAACGCTGCTGCCTCGTATTCGTGCCGGTGTTCCTCAGTCGCTCTCCGCTGTCGTGCTTTCCTACATGGTCGTCATATCACTCATGTTAATACTCGCTGCGGGGGCGGCCGCGGCCACGTCCACGCCCGTAATCTTCGTTGGAGCGTTGCTGTTCTATCTGTCGGACCTGGCGGTGGCGCGGGAGCGATTCTTTTCTAACGAGTTCATAAACAAGCTCGTCGGTCTGCCCACCTACTACCTAGCGCAGGTGGTCCTCGCCCTGAGCTGCGCCCACTTCGTCTAAGGTCTATGATCTATAGAAATAGCGCTCGAAGGCCGCCACGAGCGTCTGGAGCGTCTCGTCGGAGGCGCGAACCCGTGACCGCGGTAGATCACCAAGTAGCTGCTGCGAAGACGCGAGAAACGAAGCAAACGCTTCTGCGTGCGCAGAGACACCTTTGCGGGTTAGCCCAACGAGACTCGCGCGTCCGTCGTGCGGATCCGGAACACGTTCGATCAGCCCAAGCCGGTCCAGTCGCTTGACCATCTTCGTCATGCCGCCGGACGATCGCTCGAGTACGTTGTAGAGTTCGCTCGGCCGGGCGCGGTAGGGCGGACCCAGGCGGCGAAGCGCCGCCATGACCATGAAGTCGCTCATGACCAGGCCCAGTGGGTCGAGAACGTCTTGCTGAAAATCAGAGAGAAGTACGCCCAGGCGCGCCAGGCGTGTGATAGTTTTCAGGTCGTCGGTTTTTCCGCGAGTTTCGGGAAACTCGCGGTCCCACGCTACGTAGACTTCATCGATCCAGTCGGATTGTTTTTCGGCGGCCATAGGCGTGGGCGCCGGGGCGCCTACGCGAGCGTATCGCTAGGAAAGCTTTCGAGCAAGACAGACTTAGATCTGTTTGAGGTACGAGCGAATGTAGTCGCGGCTCATGCGCTGGATGACCCGCGTCGGGATTTCCTTCGGGCACACCGCTTCGCATTCGGCTTCGTTCGAGCAGGCGCCGAACCCTTCGGCTTCGGCCGTTTCGACCATGCGTTGCGCGCGCCGCGAGCGCTCGGCTTGACCCTGAGGAACCCGGGCCAGGTGCTCGATCTTTGCACCCGTAAACAGCGAGGCAGATGCGTTCTTGCATGCCGCTACGCAGGCGCCGCAGCCGATGCATTCCGCCGCCTCGAAGGCCAGATCGGCTTCCGGTTTCGGAATTGGCATCTCATTGGCGTCGGGCGCGCTGCCGGCGCTGACCGAAACGTAGCCGCCCGACATGATGATGCGATCGAAGGCACTGCGGTCGACGACCAGGTCTTTGATGACTGGAAACGCTGCTGCCCGAAATGGTTCGACGGTGATCGTGGCGCCGGCGGGGAAGTTACGCATATAGAGCTGGCAGGTTGTGGTGCCGGGTAGTGGGCCGTGTGCTACACCGTCGATCATACAACCGCAGCTTCCGCAGATGCCTTCGCGGCAGTCGTAGTCGAACGCGATGGGCGCCTCGCCCTTGTGGGCGAGCTCGTTGTTGAGGAGGTCGAGCATCTCGAGGAACGATGCGTCGGGGGAGATCTCTCTGACATCGTACTCGACGAACTTACCGCTCGCCTCGGCATGTTCCTGGCGCCAGACCTTGATCGTGTAACTCTGATTCTCGCTCATTGTCGTGCTCCGCTCTTACCTGGGAACCGCTACTTGTAGCTACGCTGCTTCACCGCGGCGAAGTCGAACGTGAGGTCTTCCTTGTGCATGACAGGTTCTTTGTCAGCGCCCGTGTACTCCCAAGCGGCAACGTGGGAATAATCCTTGTCGTTGCGTAGGCATTCACCGTCTTCGGTTTGGTATTCCTCTCGGAAGTGACAGCCGCAGCTCTCTTCGCGCGCCAGTGCGTCGCGTACGGTGACTTCGGCGAATTCCATGTAGTCAGCCACGCGCAACCCGAACTCCAACGCTTTATTGAAGTCATCGGCGCGTCCGACGACCTTGACGTTCTGGTGGTACTCTTCGCGCAGCGTCTGCACGTCCTTGAGAGCCTGGGTGAGTCCTTCGCGGTTGCGTGCCATGCCGACGTTTTCCCACATGGTCCGCCCGAGCTCGCGGTGGAAGTCGAGTACGGTCTTGTCGCCGTCGACCGACAACAGGGTATGAATACGCTTCTCGGTGACATCTTTGGCCGACTTGAACTCCTCGGCGTCGGTGGAAAGATCTCCGAGTTGCGTGTTCGCGAGGTAGTTAGCCAGCGTGTACGGGATCACGAAATAGCCATCGGCAAGACCCTGCATGAGGGCGCTCGCGCCGAGTCGGTTCGCGCCGTGGTCGGAGAAGTTGGCTTCGCCGAGCACGAACAGACCATCGATATTGCTCTGCAAGTGGTAGTCGACCCACAGCCCGCCCATTGTGTAGTGCACGGCAGGGTAGATCTTCATCGGCTTCGAGTACGGGTCCTCGTTGCTAATGTGGCGATACATGTCGAACAGGTTGCCGTATTTCTCGGCAACCGTGTCTTTCCCCATACGGTTGATCGCATCGCGGAAATCCAGATAGACCGCTCGTCCGGTGGAGCCGACACCGCGACCCTCGTCGCAGACGACCTTGGCGTTACGTGACGCGACGTCACGGGGGACCAGGTTGCCGAAGCTCGGGTAACGGCGTTCGAGGTAGTAGTCGCGCTCGGCGTCCGGAATCTGTTCGGGGGAGCGTGTGTCGTCGGCCTTTTTAGGAACCCAGACGCGACCATCGTTGCGCAGGCTTTCCGACATCAGGGTCAGCTTCGCCTGGTAGTCGCCGGTTTCCGGAATGCATGTGGGATGCACTTGAGCGAAACTGGGGTTGGCGAAGTATGCACCGCGGCGCGCGCAGCGCCAGGTTGCCGAAACGTTGCTGTTGCCGGCGTTGGTTGAAAGGAAGTAGACGTTGCCGTAGCCGCCGGTGCACAGCAGAACCGCATCGCCCATGTGACGCTCGAGCTCGCCGGTGACAAGGTTGCGAGTGATGATTCCGCGCGCTCGGCCGTCCGCCAATACGAGATCGAGCATCTCTTGGCGGGTGTGCATCTCTACGCTGCCGGCGTCGACTTGACGCATGAGCGAGGAGTAGGCGCCGATGAGCAACTGTTGGCCGGTCTGGCCTCGTGCGTAGAAAGTGCGCGATACCTGGGCGCCGCCGAACGAGCGCGTATCGAGAAGACCGCCGTACTCGCGCGCGAAGGGCACGCCTTGGGCCACGCACTGGTCGATGATGTTTACGCTGACTTCGGCCAGGCGATGTACATTGCCCTCGCGAGCGCGGTAGTCGCCGCCTTTGATGGTGTCGTAGAAGAGGCGGTGGACCGAGTCGCCGTCGTTCTTGTAGTTCTTGGCCGCGTTGATCCCGCCTTGAGCCGCGATCGAGTGCGAACGACGCGGGCTGTCGAGGATCGTGAACGCCTTGACGTTATAGCCTTGCTCGCCGAGCGTGGCCGCAGCCGATGCGCCTGCCAGTCCGGTGCCGACAACGATAATATTGTACTTGCGGCGATTGGACGGATTGACGAGGCTCATCTCGCCGATGTGGCGGCTCCACTTGGACTCGATCGGACCGCCGGGAACTTTACCGTCGAGCATTAGGAGGCTCCTCCCACGAAGAAGTAAACGTAAATTGGGACTGCGCAGAAGCCGATCCATAGAAGGGCCGTCAGCGCCTGACCGCTGCCGCGGATCCAGCCCCGCTGAGCGATGCCCATCGATTCAAAAGCGCTACCGAAGCCGTGCCAGGCATGCGAGGCCAACAAGGTAATGGCGCCGACGTACCACATGACGAAGAGCGGGCTTTGGAACTCTTCCATCACCAGGCGATGTAGGTCGCGGGTGCCGGGATGGCTGGTTGAGTCGTACCAGGTGCCGAACTTGAAGGCCGATATGTGCAGCGGCACGAAGACCGCCATCACGAGCCCCGTGACGATCATGCTGGTGGACGCCACGCTCTTGCGGCTCGTGTGTCCTGCGGCGTTCTTTTCAGCGTAAGCGATGGGCCGGGCCTGCCGATTTTGCAGCGTGACCGCGAGGCCTGAGATGAGATGGCCGGTGAACAACACGACCAGCCCGAACTCGGCGATGTAAATCAGCGGGTTCGAAATGAGTGCGTGGCTGTATGCGTTGTAGCCTTCGGGGTCGAAGATCACGAGTAGGTTCGCCGACATGTGTGTGACGAGAAACCCAATCATGAGAAGGCCGGTGATGGCCATCACCAGCTTTCGACCGATCGAGGACGTGACGAAGCTTATGATCTGAGACACGGCTTCATTCTCCTCTATACAAAGGGTGGCCGGCCGCGGTGATGAAGCAGCAAGTAGGGCGGCCGACTCACTGCGCGACTCCTTGGGGCAACCGGACCCTTAAAGTGCTCAAACCCTGTTTCGGGGTCAACCGTTGTGCGGCCGGTCGAAGACGGTTAGCTAATACTTAAGATGAGCTGTGCTAAGGAGGCCTGTCGGCGCCCGGCTTCGGGGCGCCGACAGGCTCTGGCGAGAATCAGTCGTTCTTGGCCTTCGACACCGACCTCTTGGTCGATGAGACGGGGAACTCGAATGGTGCAGCGTTTGCGACGAACGGGTGTAGTAGGAAACAAGAAGAAATAAACAGTATGCGCGTCAGGCTGTGTAAGTGTGGCATGGATGTACCTCCGTCGCCTCGCTTCTTCCCTCTGAAGGCAGCCCGGGTACGGTCGATGACGACCGTGCCTATGGAAGGTAGTCTATTGTGATCTAGGTCTGTTTTACGGCCGCCATCGTAGCATTCTCAAGGGTGTCTTTACCCGGTGTGTCGTGACACATTGGGCACCAATGAATGACACGAGGCCGGTGACATTTTCAGAGCGGGGGCGCCGCTATCCGCGCGCGGCTCGGGTAGTCGCACGCGTAGGGTTCCCGATACTGATCACGACCAGCGTCGCTGCCTTGTTGCTCGCGTTCGACAGCGGCATCGATCCTCCGACGGCGATGGCGACGTGCATCGTTGCATCGTACGGGATTCTCGCGATTGCGGAGCGTCTCTTGCCGTACCGCGATGAATGGCTTCATTCTCGCGGCGACCTGCGGACCGATAGCCTTTGGTTCGTCATCAATGGCGCTATCAATCGCGTGCTCGAGCCGGTGGCGCTCGCCGGGGCCGCACTTTTGGGGGCCGGCTTGGCAATGCGCTTCGGCGTGGGCTTGTGGCCGGTCGAGTGGCCGTGGCTTGCGCAGCTTGCGATGGCGCTCGTCGTGGCGGAATTCTTTGAGTACTGGTTTCACCGCGGTATGCATGAGGTCGACGCGCTATGGCGCTTTCATGCGACCCACCACAGCGCGCCGCGGCTGTACTGGCTCAACGCCGTTCGTTTTCACGTCGTCGACTACATCATGGTCGGCATCGTGAAACTTCTGCCGCTGGCAATCATGGGGGCGAGCGTCGAGGTCTTCGCACTGGTAAACGGCTTCGCGGCGGTGCACGGGGCCTACCAGCACTCCAATCTCCCGGTCCGGCTGGGGCCGCTCAACTGGATCTTTTCGCTCACGGAACTGCACCGTTGGCACCACTCGCCGAAGACGAGCGAGGCCAACCACAATTACGGCGGTACGTTGATCCTGTGGGATATCGTATTCGGTACGCGCTATCTGCCCGATGACCGCGAACCTCCCGGCGATATCGGCATCGAGTCGATGCCGCATTTCCCGGAGGGATTGACGGCGCAACTGCTGTCTCCGCTACGATGGTCTGAGGTCGTTCGCAGTTCTGGTAGCCGTTAAGGGCGGTGGCCTAAGAATTCGGATCACGCCCGTCTTTTGACTTCGCGATCGTACCGCCGGCTTTCTTCCAAGCGTTGAACCCGCCGCGTATGTGCGCGACGCGCTCCATTCCCATGTCTTTGACGGCAGCGGTCGCGAGTGCCGAGCGCCAACCGCTCGCACAGTAGAACACAAAGGTCGCGTCGCGGCCGAATATGTCTTTGTAGTATGGGCTCTCCGGGTCAACCCAGAATTCGAGCATGCCGCGAGGGGCGTGGAATGATCCGGGAATGAACCCCTCGCGGATACGCTCTCGGATGTCGCGCAGGTCGACGATGACGATGTTGTCACGGCGGGCGAGTTCGATCGCGTCTTCGGTGTCGATGGTCCGAATGCGCGCGTCGGCTTCGGCGACGAGATCCTTTACTCCCTTACGTATTGCCACGTTCGTCGGTCCGCGTGTGGGCTGCTGCTAAACGACCAGCGAGATCACCGTTGCTACCGCCATCGACAAAAGCGTCACGCGCTTCAAAAGTTCTTCGGGCTCCGTTGCAAAACCGCTGACGGAACGGCTCGAGGACGTGGCCATAACTGGCTTGTTCCCGGCCTTCCGCGCTTGCTTCCACGCTTCCTTCCGCATCATCCACCCCCGCGTCGTCCCCACCGACGCCGAGCCTACCTACGCGTAAGGCGTATCTAGGCCCTCATGCTCCGTGTGCGCGCGACGACCGCGTAGCGTGCACGTCGGTCGATTCTCCACGAATCGCAGCCGAATAATAGAACGCTAACCGACGGATGACTGTCGGGCAATTAATTTACGCCGAGTTGCCGCTCAGCTCTGATTTTTCTCGAACGCTGTGATGGCGTCTTCGTGGCGCAGGGTGAGGCCGATCTGGTCCCACCCGTTGAGCAGGCGCTCGCGGAGAAACGGGTCCAGTTCGAAGGCGATGTTTTCGCCGGAAGGTGTCGTGACGGTCTGCGCTTCCAGGTCGACGGTTAGTGCGTAGCCCTCTGTGGCGCGCACCTCGCGGAAGAGCCTCTCGACGATGTCGCCGTCCGCCACGATGGGAAGCATGCCGTTGTTGAAGCAATTATTGTAGAAAATGTCGGCGAACGACGGTGCGATAATGCTGCGGAAGCCGTAGTCGTTCAACGCCCACGGCGCATGTTCGCGCGAGGAACCGCAGCCGAAGTTGTCCTTCGTCAAGAGGATGCGCGCACCTTGATAGCGTGGCGCGTTCATCTCGAAATCGGGATTCGGTTGCATGCCGTCGCCGGCGTAGCGCCAATCGTAGAACAGCATGTCCTCGTAACCCGAGCGCTCGATGCGCTTGAGGAACTGCTTAGGGATGATCTGGTCGGTGTCGACGTGCAGCGCTTCGAGCGGGGCCACGACCCCTACCAGCTTTGTAAACGGTTCCATCTACTTGAACTTCCAGCTGCGCACGTCGGCAAAGTGCCCCTTGACGGCGGCGGCGACGGCCATGGCGGGGCTCACCAGATGTGTGCGTCCGCCTTTGCCTTGTCTGCCCTCGAAGTTGCGGTTGCTGGTCGAGGCGCAGCGGTCGCCGTCCTCTAGGTGATCGTCGTTCATGGCCAGACACATCGAACATCCCGATTCGCGCCATTCGAAACCGGCATCGATGAAGACCCGATCGAGCCCTTCGGCTTCGGCCTGCTGTTTCACCTGTTGAGATCCGGGAACGACCAGCGCTTGGTCGATGCACGCTGCGACTTTGTAGCCGTGTGCCACCTTCGCCGCCTCGCGCAGGTCTTCGATTCGACCGTTCGTGCACGAGCCGATGAAAATACGATTCACTTCGACATCGGTCAGCGCGACGCCTTCCGGCAAGCCCATGTATGCAAGCGCGTTACGCGCTGTGGTTTTCTCGTCCTCGCTCGGGAGGTCGGCGAGCAACGGAGTGTGCCCGCTGATCTTCGTCACCATGCCGGGCGATGTGCCCCAAGTAATCTGTGGCTCGATGTCTTCGGCCCTAAGCTCGATGAGCACATCGTAATCCGCACCGTCATCGGAGGCCCACTGCATCCATTCGTCGGCGAGTTTGTCGAAGGAACGATCCTTGGGCAGGTATTCGCGGTCGCGCAGGTATTCGATGGTCTTCTCGTCGGGCGAGATCAGACCGGCCCGCGCGCCGGCTTCGATCGTCATGTTGCAGACCGTCATGCGGCCTTCCATCGTGAGGCGGCGGATGGCCGAACCCGTGTACTCGATCACATAGCCCGTGCCGCCGGCCGTACCGATTTTGCCGATGACGGCGAGAATGATGTCTTTTGCGGTGACGCCGGCGCCGAGTTCGCCATCGACGCGCACTTCCATGCTCTTGGATTTGCGCTGCAACAGCGTCTGCGTCGCGAGAACGTGTTCGACTTCGCTCGTGCCGATACCGTGGGCCAACGCACCGAATGCGCCGTGCGTAGACGTGTGGGAATCGCCACAGACGATGGTTTGGCCGGGCTGCGTGAGTCCAAGCTCCGGGCCAATGATGTGGATGATCCCGCTGCGGTGATCGTGCATGTTGAAGCAGGCGATGCCGTTTTCGTCGCAATTGGTCTGGAGCGTTTCGACCTGTTGGCGCGACAGCGAATCTTCGATCGGTCGGCTTCGGTCCGTGGTCGGGATGTTGTGGTCCATCGTGGCAAATGTGAGTTCGGGACGCCGCACCTTACGGCCGCCGATTCGAAGCCCCTCGAAAGCTTGAGGAGACGTCACCTCGTGAACGAAGTGGCGATCGATATACAGGATGGTGTCACGGCCGGGATCGTCATGGACAACGTGCGCGTCCCAAATCTTCTGGTAAATGTTCTTTTTCATCTCGGCATAGCGCGCGAATTATCGCCGCATATTGCTATGAGACACCCCTAACGCCGCGAAATCAATCAGGAGTCTCCGAGCCGTTGGCGTGCTGTGTCGCTTTGCCTCGGACCGCGAAACGATGTGTGCTCGGAGCATTCTAATTAGGGCGGCCTGCTTGCCGTACGTGCGGCCAAGATCACAGCCCCATCAACAATCGGAGAGCGATTCCATGACCGAGCCCAAGCAGTCTTTTGTAAAGCAGTCCTTCCATAGCCCCGCGCAGATGGATGGTGTCGAGGCGCGTCTCGGCCGGCTAGAGCGCCGGAGTCGGCGCTGGGCAAGCGCGTTCTTCGCGACGGCCGCGGTATTTGTGGTTGCCTTGCTCAGCGGCGCGACACCGAGGCCGAGCGCGCCCGATATGCTCTCGGCACACAGTTTCAGCCTGATCGATGATGCGGGCCGAGTGCGTGGCCAGTGGCGGCTTGGTGATGCCGGTCCCGAGTTGGCGGCCTTCTCGGCCGATGGAGAATTGCTCGGCACGGTCGCGATCGCTACCGATATCGCTGTGGGGCACAGGGGCGGCGCGGCCCCTACGCAGGTAGCTGCCGAGGGGGCGGATGAACCGGCTTCCGACGAGGACGACGACGATTTCGACTGGGTTGACTGAGCCCTCGCGAAGAAAACTCGGCGGCAGGCGTTTTTTTTGAGCCGTTTTGGCCGCTCGCGCGACTGCCACGGCGCGTCCAAGAGCTGCTCTGGGCGCGATACGTTGAAGGGCGATCGATCGAGGCGATCGTTTCGCAGAGCGACCGGTCGCGTGCCGGTGTGAATCGCGATCTGACAAAGGCGCGTGCACAGTTTGCGACGTTACTGGGCCTGGCGACTCCGCCGCGAGGATTCGCTGACATCGCGCCGTCGGCGACGAATGGTGATACGATACGCGATGGTACCGATGAGGCCGGCCGGTCATGAAACGCCAATGTGACAAAATACGCGACGCTGAACTGGTCGCCTATCTGGCCGATCCCGACGACGACGCGCTTCGCGACGTGCACGCGCATGTCGCCGAGTGCGAGGAATGCGCGGCCGAATTAAGAGCGTGGCGCGGGTTGCGTAGCGACCCGTTGATTGACGATTCACGACCCGTCGCCGAGCACCCCGACGAAGAGAATCTGGTCGCCTATTGCGATGACCCCGCATCTTTGGGGGCGGTGCTCCGAACCGAGATCCAAGCGCATCTTGCCATCTGTGCCACGTGTCGTGACGAGACCAAAGTACCGGCCGAGGTGCGGGTCGAGAAGACTAGGGCGCCGCAAGCGTCTGACACGTTCGAGACCGGTGATGACGCACCGGCTGACGACGACGCACTATCGATTCCTCACCCGGCGGTCATCCAAGCGAGCGGTTGGGCGCAACGTATACGCCAGCCTGGGGTTATGTTCGCCCTCCTCCTCACACTCAGTCTTCCAGTGATCGGCATGTACGCGGTCGAGAGTGGGGTTCTCTTGCAATCCGAAACCGCCGAGTTCGAGACCTACGACGCCTTAGAGACGTTGGGTGAGGTCGAACTCGACGCTGCGACATTCACGGCGCGTGTGCGCAACGTCGACCGCGATGCTCCGCATGCTCAACGAGATACCCTCGCCAAGAAAAAGGAGAGTGCGCAGCTGGTCGCGACCTTGAGCGCGTCGGGGGAGCAGTCCCTAGGCGAGGCGGCCCAACTGTTCGACGAGTCGACGGCTGAATTGGCGGCCGTTGTGGTGGTCGAACCGGTAACACAGCAAGCCGCCGTCGAGCCTCCAGCTGAGGAAGAGGAGGAAGTGCTGCCGGCGTGGACTCACCGTGAGCAACCGCTGACCCCAGAACAGCTGATGGCCATGTTGGAAACCGAGCGGTACGTGAAAAAACTCGAGCGGACGGCGATCGAGGTTCCCGAGGTCGAAGAGGATCATGCCCGTACCGGTGCCGCGCTCATCGATTTGACGGGGAGCTTCAACAACGACACCACCGACGTAGACGAGGGGCTTCGCAGTGCCCGCATGGCGCCGGGCTCGATGATTCTCGGCGTGCGCAAACTTGGAACCGCCCCAGTACGCGGATCGATGCTCGCCAGCGGCGGTGGCCTTGCGCTATTGCTGCACGGTCAAGAGCTTCGTGGCCGCTCCCGTGTTCACTTCGTGCCTGGCAGTTCCTATGTGTTTTACAACGAAGACGTTGCTCGTGGGCTGGAGCTGAGTTTCTCGTTGCCGCTGGTGGAGGGTGCGGTGCAACGCGTGGATGCGCGTGTCTTCGAGGTCGGCACGGGGCGCGAGTTTCGCAAGCAGTATGCCGCGCCGGCCGACTACGCGCAGGCGGCACCCATGGTTTCACTCGTCGTGCCCGCGGGTTGGTTCACGCCCGGGCGCTATTCGGTAGAGCTCACGGATCCGAAAGACGGGGTGAGCGACGCTCGCAGTATCAATATTCGTATATTGGAATCGCCCGCGACGCGGCCTACCGTGGCCGCACCGACACAATTGGAGTAGTCCATGGCTAAAACGATTGAACAGACCGTAGAGTTGCCGGCGTCTGGCGCGTCGCTCTATCGGACCTACGTGGACCCGGCCTTACACGGCGCCATGACGGGAGCACCGGTCGAGATCGGTGAAGAACCGGGCGCGGAGTTCCTCGCCTTCAACGGCATGCTCAGCGGGCGCGTGTTGCACACTGTGCCGGACCGCATGGTGGTGCAGACGTGGCGAGCGAATCAATGGGATCCCGACGAATTGGATTCGGTGTTGACGCTGCATTTCGTTGACACGGGGGCGGGGTCGGCGCGCATCGAATTGGTGCACGTGGGTGTGGCACCGTCGGATATCCAGGGGGTGACCGACGGTTGGTCGAGCTACTACTGGGTACCTTGGCGCGAGTATATCGAAAGCGTGTGAGCGCCGCCCGGCAGCTCGACCTCGGTGCGTGGACGAACCGCGTCGTCGAGCGAGTAGGTCGCGTCTTCCTCGTGGCGCTTGGCTGCGCGCTGATCGGCTCGTTGGTCGCCACTGTGTCGCTGCGCTGGCTGCGACCTCCCACTACCGCATTCATGGTGCAGGCTCGCGTCGGAGCACTCCTCGACGGGCGCAGTGATTTCAGCCTTCGCCACGACTGGGTGTATTGGGAGGCTATCTCCCCGCATGCCGGCGTCGCGGTTGTCGCCGCCGAAGACCAACGCTTCCCTATGCACTCCGGTTTCGACTTCGATGCCATTGGACGCGCGTTGAGAGAGCGTGCGCGCGAAGGGCGGATACGCGGCGCGAGCACGATTTCGCAGCAGGTGAGCAAGAACATCTTCCTGTGGTCAGGGAGAAGCCTATTGCGAAAGGGGGCTGAGGCCTACTTGACGGTGTTGCTCGAGGCCTTGGTACCCAAGCGTCGTATCCTAGAGCTGTACTTGAACATTGCGGAGTTTGGAGACGGAATTTACGGGGTGGAGGCGGCATCGCAGATCTACTTCCGCAAGCCCAGTTCGAAACTCAGCCGCTCGGAGGCCGCCCTATTAGCGGCGGTCCTGCCGAGTCCGCGACGCTTGCACCCCGACCGGCCGAGCGAGTACGTCCGCGAAAGGCGGCAATGGATCCTCGCGCAAATGACCCAACTGGGCGGTTCCGCTTATCTTCATGAGCTCGATTGATTCCATCGGGCGGCTTCGGTTGTCATTGCGTTTCGCAAGCGGAATGAAAACGACATGAGCCGTCTGAAAACCGACAGCATTCGCGCGTTCGCTAAACATCACTTCAGGCACTTTAACGCCGCCGTGGTCGTCGATGCCGCCGAGGGCTATGGCGAACTCGTTGATGCGGGTGGAAAGATGTTCATGGCCATGGCCGGTGCCATGAGCACGGCCGAGCTCGGACTGTCGCTCGCTGAGATGATTCGGAGCGACAAGGTTCATGCCATCTCGTGTACCGGGGCCAACCTGGAAGAAGATGTCTTCAACTTGGTTGCACACGACCACTACGTTCGCGTACCGAATTACAGGGATCTGTCACCCGTCGACGAAAAGGCACTGCTCGATCGACATCTCAATCGAGTCACCGATACGTGCATCCCCGAACAGGAAGCGTTTCGTCGAGTTGAGGCCGCGGTCCGTGAGCAATGGCGCGCGGCCGACCAGGCGGGCGAATCCCATTTCCCGCACGAGTACATCTACCGTGTCATCCGCAACGGGAGCCTCGAGAAGTTCTATCAGATCGATCCCGTCGACAGTTGGATCGTTGCGGCGGCCGAGAAGGACTTGCCCATTTTCGTGCCGGGCTGGGAGGACTCGACGTTAGGCAATGTTTTCGTCGCCCAGCACATCGCCGGCGAGATCAAGAGCCTCGAAACGGTGCGCTCGGGTGTTCACTACATGAAGGCACTCATCGAGTGGTACCAAGCCAACGCCACCAAGACGCCTATCGGGTTCTTCCAAATCGGCGGCGGCATCGCCGGAGACTTTCCGATCTGCGTCGTGCCCCTGTTGCGCCAAGACATCAAGGCCTACGATACACCGTTGTGGGCTTACTTCTGCCAAATCAGCGATTCGACGACGAGCTACGGTAGCTACTCGGGGGCTGTTCCCAACGAGAAGATTACTTGGGAGAAGCTCGGCATCGATACGCCAAGGTTCGTGATCGAGTCTGATGCGTCGATCGTGGCGCCGCTGATTTTCGCGTACGTGCTCGACGACTGAGCGGGCTGTCTCACGCGACCGCGTTTGCTTCGCGCAGGGCGGCGATATCGTCGTCGCCAAAGTCCAACTCTCGAAGTAGCTCATCGGTGTGTTCGCCGAGTAGCGGAGCCGGGCGTGCGATCTCCGCCGGAGTCTTCTCGAAACGGGCCGCGGGTCGTGTCTGGCGCATTCGGCCCGCGTGCGGGTGCGTCGATTCCACAATCAGTTCGTTGGCTGCGACCTGAGGGTCTTCAAGAAGGCTTTCACGGGTGTGCACCTTCGCGCAGGGAACGTCGGCCGCTTCGAGCGTAGCGAGCCACTCGGCCGAGGTTTTCGTCGCGAGTACCGATGCCGTGAGTTCCAATCGGGCATCGACATTCTTGATGCGGCGGGCAGGGGTGTTGAAGCGCTCGTCATCGGCCCACTCGGGGTGGCCGACGGCGCGGGCCAAGGCTGTCCATTCGCGATCGGTGACGGCGCCGGCTGTGATGAATCCGTCACGCGTACTGAATACCAGATCGCGTGTTTCCGGCGGGCGGGTGGTTACGATGTCGTCGCCGATGAAGGTTTGGCGGGCCATGCCTTCGGGCCACAGGAATGAGATGACGGCATCGAGCATGGCCAAGCGCACGTGTTGTCCTTCGCCGGTTCTTTCTCGTGCGAGCAGTGCCGCAGTGATCGCCTGAGATGCCGTCAAGGCGGTGACCTTGTCAGGCACGATCAGTCGAAACATGCGCGGTTGATCGGGTGTTCCCTGTATCGCCGCGAGACCCGACAACGCTTGAATCACCGGATCGTAAACACGTTTGTCGGCGTACGGGCCTTTCTCACCGAACCCGCTTATCGACATGTAGATGAGCTGTGGGTTGATCTCGCGCAGGCGCGGTTCGTCTATGCCGAGGCGCCTGACAGCGCCCGGCCTGAAGTTCTGTACGAACACGTCGGCGGTTCGTACCAAGCGCATTAGGACGTCGAGGCCGCGTTCTTCTTTGAGGTTGATGGCGAGTGAGCGTTTGCTGCGGTTGGTGGTGGCGAACATCGGTGAGATGCCGCGTTTCTTGCCGCCGAAGGCGCGTGTGGCATCGCCGACACCAATGGGTTCGACTTTGATGACGTCGGCTCCTTGGTCCCCCAACAGCATTGTCGCTGCCGGTCCAGAGAGCATTTGCGTGCAGTCGACGATTCGATAACCCGAAAGCGGTCCGTTCACTGGCATCGGCCTCCTTGATAGTCCGTCGAGAGGGTCGGCCCGACGCACTAGTGCGTGCGGCCGAGCCTACCGGAGCGTGCGCCCTCGTGCGATGATCCACCTTCGGTCGTGCGCAAGCAGCCAAACGGCCGACTACACGGCTATGCATGGATTCGAGATCATCGATCGGTACCCGCTTCTGGATGAACTGTTTGCGGAGTCGGCCCAAGCGTTGGGGGCGGATCTCCAAGGGTATCGAAACCACGCCTACCGCGTGTTCAACTTCTGCGCGGCTTTGTGCGCGGTGCGGGCGGTTGGGCGGGCTCTTTTGGCGCGCCGATTGGATCGATGTGACGCTCGGCCTGCGTCGCTTTGGATTGGACCGGCGCTATGTGTCAGAGGTGCGCGCTACGTTTGAGAACGCCGGGTTTCACAGGCGGCTCTTGCGGCTGGGCGGCCGCCGTTTGTGCACTCATCTGTTCAGTCCGTTGCCCATGTTGAAGTGGTCGAGATGGTAGAAAGGGTAGAGATGCTGGATATGGGAGTGACGTGGCTACGCCTCGAGCGAGGAGCGTGGGCTGTGAAGACCGCGCGACGCTGTGTGCTCGTCTCGGTGACGGTCGCGGCGTTCGTCGCAGCGATGGCGCTCGGCGGGTGCCGGAACCAACCGGCCCCCGAGTCCGGCCTGGACTACATTGAAGTCGTTACCGGCCCCGCGGCGGCTGACGCGCCGCTGCCCTTGCTGATCGCGATCCATGGTCTCGGGGATCGCCCTGAGGCATTTTGCGAGTTCATGAAGAGCGGTATTCGCGTGCGTGCGCGTATCATCTGTCCGCGCGCGCCCAATGTTTACGGAAACGGCTACTCGTGGTTTCCGCCGATGCGCACGCTCACGTCGGCTGACCGGCTCGCGGCTGCCGTCGAAGATGCCGGCGACCGGGTGGCGTTGTTGACGCGAGTGCTGGCGCGAGATGCCCGCGCGCTCGGGCGACCCGTCCTCACCGGTTACTCGCAGGGCGGCATGACGTCTTACTATCTGGCGGCGATGTACTCGGATCTCTACGCGGCGGTTGTACCGGTCGCGGGCATGCTGCCGGAGCCCCTGCGGCGGCGTGAGCTCCGCGGGCAAGTGGTGCCTATCTACGGATACCACGGCAAGTCCGACGAGCTGGTTCCCTACTCGGAGGCGAAACGAACGGCCGAAGCGCTTACCGAGCGATGGCCGCAGACACAATTCACAGGCTACGACGGCGTGGGGCATCGGCTGAGCAGTGCGATGCGCCGCGACCTGTTCGATCGATTGACGCTGCTGCTCAAGCTCCCATGAAAGGTGCGGCGTGACCCAAGACGATCAATATATCCTCTACTACATGGACGTGTCGTACTATAGCGGCAAGCTGCAGGCCTACCTGCGTTTCAAAGAACTATCGGTCGATCAGCGCTATATCGCGTGGATCAAACTGTCGCGTATCGCGCTGCGCAATACCGGTGTCGTCGAGGTCCCGCTGCTCGTCCTGCCCGATGGAACCTGGCTGCGCGACACGACGTCGATTATCGAATACCTCGAGCGCCGACACACCGATTCGAGTGTTCTGCCCACGGATGCCTATCAGCGATTTTTCTGTCGGTTGATCGAGGACTACGCCGACGAATGGATGTGGCGCCCGGCGCTGCACTACCGCTGGAGCTATGCGGTCGACCGGACGATGAACGCCCGGCGGTTCGTCAACGAGTTCTTTCCGACGCCGCCGGGCCTGCGCTGGGCCGGTCGGCGTTATCTCGCCTCGCGTCAGTACAAGACCTATGTAGCGGGCGATGGGGTCTCAAAGGACACGCGTGCGCATGTCGAGGCCACCTATCTTGATACGCTGGACCGTCTGCAGGCAGTCTTCGACGAGCGACCGTTCTTGTTCGGCGAGCGTCCGTCGATCGCCGACTACGGTTTTTTCGCGAGCATGTACCGGCACTTCGGCATCGACCCCACCCCAGCGCGAATCATGCGCGATCGTTCGCCGGCGGTGTACGAATGGCTCGCCCGCCTGTGGAACACGCGCAAGTCCCGTTTCGAGCGCGATGACATTGCATGGCCGGCGGCCGGTGCCCTGCCGAGCGGTCTCGAGAACATGCTCGAGTCGATCGGGCGGACGTATCTACCGTCTCTGCACGCGAATGCGGTGTCACGCGCGGCCGGGGAGAAGCGACATTCGTTTACTATTGAGGGCATAACCTACCGGGATATCCCGACCCAGGGATTTCGGGCATGGTGCCGCGAGAGGCTTCAGCAGCACTACGACGAGCTGAGCGCCGACGTGCAGCCGCATGTGCGTGAGACGCTCGAACGCACGGGTTGCTGGGAACCGCTGCAGCGCGACGGGCGCATCGCGTCGGGCTTGCCGGGGGCCGACATGCTGCCCGTCTGTCGCCCGCCGAAGATCGGTGCATCCACCCAGCTCAAGCGGTTACTGTTCGGGACGCCGCATCACGAGGCGTAAACTAGCGGCGGGTTATTCCTCGACGAAGAGATTCTCGGCCTCACCGAGCAAGACGTTCTTGAGTACCTTGCCGGTCGCGTTGCGAGGTAGCGCTTCGCTGCGGAACTCCCATTCTCGCGGGACCTTGAACGATGCCAAGGACTCGGCCACCCAACTACGCAGCCCGTCGGCGTCGATGCCCGCGTCGCCGGTGAGCACGACGATGGCCTTGATCTCCTGGCCAAGCTCGGGATGGTCGATACCGACGACCGCCGCTTCGACGACTTCCGCATGTGCTTCGAGGCGATGCTCGATCTCCACGGGATAGACATTTTCCGCTCCGCGCAGGATCAGATCGCGCGCACGTGAATTGATGTACAAGCGCCCGTCCTCGAAGCGCCCGATGTCTCCGGTGGCGAGCCAGCGATCATTGTCGATGGTTTCTGCGGTAGCGGTGTCATTGCGCCAATAGCCGAGCATCGTGTAGGGGCTGCGTACGAAGATCTCGCCCTCACAGCCCTCGCCCTGGACCTCACCGGCGTCGGTGCGGATCTCGGCCTGGTGGGTCGGCTGGATGCGCCCCACCGATGTGGGGTGTTCGAGCAGGTCATTGCCACCGATCATTGCGATCGGCGTTACGGTTTCGCTCGATCCGTAGCCGAGACCGACACCGCCGGCTCCGCTTGGATTCTTAGAAAGAACGTCGCGCATGCGTGCTTGTACTTCCGCACTCGTCGGCGCGCCGCCGGTACCCAAGTTGCGCAAACTCGATAGGTCGTACTTGTCGATGTCGGGGTGGGACAGTACGCGCGGAACCATGGCGCCGAGCCCCGCCCATTGTGTGATGCGCTCCTTCTGAATGATGTCGAGGACGTCGACCGGATCGAAGCGGCCCAGCCGCCACACCGTCTTGGCGCCGGCGGCGAGCATCATGACCGCACCGTTGTGCAGGCCGCTTAGGTGAAAGAGGGGAGCGGTGATCAAAGAACTCATCGGTGGTTGCTCACCCGCAGGTGCGTTCCCTTCTTCGGCCGCTATGAGCATGTTGCGGTAGCCATGCAGGAAGGCCACTTGGACGAATCCGAGCATGCCTCTGTGGGTCTGCAACGCGCCTTTGGGGCGCCCCGTGGTTCCGCTGGTGAACAGGATGACGGCCGAATCGTCCTCTGCAATATCGTCGTCAGGCAGTTCGGCGTTCGGCGCGATCGCAAGTAGCTCTGCGAAGTCCTGCTCCAGGTCGAGAATGGGAGCGTCGGGAAGTCGATCGCCGAAACGTTCGAGCCGTTTCTTGTCGGCGATGATCAGCTTCGGTTCGGCGAGATCGACGGCGTAATGGGCCTCGTCGGCGGTCCACCAACCGTTGAGTGCGGCAACGATACCGCCGAGGCTCACCGTGGCCCAAAACGATGTGATCCATTCGGGGTGATTCTCGGCAAAGATCGCGACCCGGTCGCCGTGCCCGATGCCGTACTTGCGCCGTAGACCCTCGGCAGCCTGGGCGACCATGCGCAGGTTGTCGGAGTAGGTGACGCGCCGATCGCCGCAGACGATGTATTCAGCGTTGCCGTGGCCGGAGGAGGTCGCGAGCAACTCACGCAAAGAGCGCGCACGGGTCTTGAAGCAGGGCATTCTCGATCCGAGGATTTCTTCCTCATGGATTTCAAACGCGCCTCCGGGGGCGATGAGTTCGGATTCGATACGTTGGTAGAGATCGGTCACCTGGCTCTCCTCGGCTGGGCCTTGGATGTATTCATTAGCGGTGGCGCACGGACTATGCACCTGCCGGATCTGGCGTGGGCCCCTGCTTTGTCCTATAGATACCGGCGATGCAGGGGTTTGAAGCACTCGACTTCGATGGGTTCCACCGTCGAGACCTTCCGGGGCGTTTGGCGGCGGGCAACGGTACCGTTGCTGCTGCGGACCTCGCTGATACGGCGCCGATCGCATTCGTAATCAAGGGACGCAAAGGGGGCTACACCTACGCGGTCGCTGATGGCACGGTAAAGGTTCTTGCGGGCATCGAAACGGCCAAGGCCGTCGTCCAGCTGGATCCGACGGATTGGCAAGACCTGGTCTACGAACTGCGCTCTGCTTTTGGTCTACTGTATGCCGGGCGCCTCGAGTTTCCGCGCGGTGGCTTCGAGCATCTCGAGCGTTGGTGGCCGGCGATGCGCGCCATGTTCAATGGCCGTCCCATCTACGATGAATCCAGCCTCGATCTGCGCGACATAGACGGCAGCCCGCTCGATCTGGGCAAATCGTTCGAGCTTGACGACGATACGGATGCGATGGCGCATTTTCTGCGCTCCGCCGGCTATCTCCACCTGACGTCGGTGTACACGACCGAAGAGATCGAACGGTTCTCGGCCGAGGTAGATCGGATCTCCGCGTTGGCCGAGGCCGGCGATGGGCATTCATGGTGGGCGAACGATGCGTCGGGCAGTCAGGCCTTGTGTCGGTTGACCTATGTCAATGATCTGTCGCCGCATCTCGCGCAGATACATTTGGACGAGCGTGCCATTCGCATAGCCGCGCTCTCGGGAGAGCAACTCGAATGTTCGCCCGATCGTATGGAAGGCCACTCGGTTGTTATTAAGGTGCCCGAAGCGGTCGACGGTTTGGCCGATCTTCCCTGGCACGTCGATTGTGGGCTTGGCGGTCATCCACTGATGTGCCCGGCCATTCTGATCGGGATTCAACTCGACGATGCGAGCGAGGAGTCGGGACGCTTGCTCGTGCGCGCCGGCTCCTGGGGGTCGTCATGCCACATGCGCAAGCTCGACGGTGTGCCCGGCCGTCTCGAAGTGGCACTCAACGCCCAGGCCGGTGACTGCACCGTTCATTTCTCGGACAATCTACACGCGGCTCCACCGCCGACGGGCAAAAAGCCTGCTCGACGTGCGTTGTACATAAACTATTTTTCGCCACGGCTGTTCGAGCACGTCGGCCCCGGCGAAGCGTACAACGACGTCTTGGGTCGCGGCGACGACGGTGTCGTACCGTCGGTAGACGACGTGCTCGGGCGCTAGACCGCCGACCCAGCCGTTTGCGCTCGTGCCGCTGGAGATCGACGAGTAATCTTAAGTAAGGTAGAGACGATCTTGTCACGCTCCGACACCGCGCGCGTTGCGTCTCCGAAGGGATCTCTGCGTTTCTAATCTTTGTCGCTATCGGTCGCCATTTGCTCGGCCCAACCGCCCGGGGTCATGCCATCGATACCGGCTGTGCGTGCGGCGAACAGCCAGAGCCCGTCTTCGCCTCGGACGTAGCGATCGGCGTAGACACCCCAGTGATCCAGGCCGTTTTCGGTCAATACTTGGTAGTAGCAGATGCCGGTGGCTTCGTTCGCGCTGTCTATGTCGATGGCGTGGGTGGCGGTGAAGTGCCGTAGGCGCTTTATCTTTGCGTCGCTTTTCGTGCGCGACGCTACCGAGGCAAACAGTGCGAGGATGCCGTCGCGGCCCCGACACACGTCGCTGGGCGTCTCGAGCACGGCATCGTTGCTAAACAGCTGGGCCAGCGCATCGACGCGCCCGGTGTCTCCCAGTTGATTGTAGCGCGCCACCAGGTCGCGAATCGCGTCGCGCGCGATACTGATATCGACGTCTGTCATTGGTTCATTCTCTACCGCGCTGCAACCGCCGTGACTAGGGGAGCGCCTTGACTAGGCGACCGGGATGAAAAACACCTAAGCCACCGACTTCGTTAGCAGGAGAACGCCGTGCCCGATCATCCTACGAATCCTAACATACGTCTTCTCGACGGCGACTGGTACGCCGCTGATCCGCACACGCACTGGCGCTGGATGCGGGAGAACGCGCCCGTCTACTGGGACGATGCGGGTGAGGTGTGGGGCTTGACCACGTTCGAGCACGTGCTCGGCGCGTCGAAGGATCCCGCGACGTTTTCCAACGCTCAGGGCATGCGGCCCGATGCGCCGTTCATCCCTTCAATGATCAACTTCGACGATCCGGCGCACAAGAAGCGTCGAAATATCGTGAACAAAGGCTTTACACTAGGTCGGGTGCAAGACAGGGAAGCGCGTCTGCGGGAAATTACGGTTGATTTCATCGAGCGATGCCGTGAGCGTGGTCGCTTCGATTTCGTCATGGATTTGGCGGCTTGGCTGCCGCTGATCACCATCGGTGATTCGCTCGGGGTTATACCGGAGGACTATCCGAGGTTGCTTCGATGGTCCGACGATCTTTTGAAAGGTACCGGCGCGATGACCGACGAGGTCGCGACGAACGCGGCGACGGCATTCATGGAGTACACAGCCTATCAATCGGACGTGATCGCCGACCGACGGGCTAAGAGCCCGCAAGAGGATCTCGTAAGCATTCTCGTGCACGCAGAAATCGATGGCGAACGGCTCGATGACGAGAGCCTCCTTCAGGAGTCGCTGCTCATTCTCATCGGCGGAGATGAAACGACGCGTCATGTGATCACCGGCGGGATGTACGAGTTGTTTCGCAATCCGGATCAGTGGCGCAAGCTCGTCGATGATCCATCGCTCATCCCGACGGCGGTCGAAGAAATGCTGCGCTGGGTGACGCCGATCAAGAACATGGCGCGCACGCTCACGCGCGACATTGAGATGGGTGGACAGCGCATGAAAGAAGGCGAAAAGGTGCTGCTCTTCTATCCGTCGGCGAACCGCGATGCCGCTAAGTTTGAGAATCCAGATACCTTCGACATCGCCCGGGACCCCAACGAACATATCGCGTTCGGCTGGGGAGCCCACTTCTGCTTGGGGGCGAGCCTTGCGCGCCTCGAGCTGCGGGTCATGTTCGAGGAACTCACCGCGCGAATGCCCGACTTGCAGCTCGTGGAAGATGGTCCACTCGAGATGCGCGTGTCGAACTTCATCAGCGGGATCGAACACATGCAGGTAGAGATCAGCGGCTGACGCGGCCGCTGCGTCAGACTTTAGAGATCACATCGTCGGCGAAGCGCTTGAGGCAATCCTGCTTGGTTTCGAGCGTTTCGGGATCGGGGCCGGGGGCGTAGGCATCGCGAAAACCGACGATCGCGTCGGTGACGCCGAGATCTTCGAGTCGCTTCACGCCGTCGGTAGAGTACCCGTCCATTGAAATCACATGAATCTCGAAAGGCTCGTTCGCGCGACCGTACTCGGAACGCATAGCCGTAATCTTGCTGAGCATTTCGCCGAGGTCTTCTTTCCCGCCACCGTGCATCCATCCGTCGCCACTGCGCGCGGCCCGTCGTAGGGCGGCGTTCGAATGTCCACCGATGAGGATCGGCAACCTCTTGGATGGCGTAGGGCAGATCTTGATTTTCGGGATGTCGTAGAATTCGCCGTGGAATTCGTAGTACTCGCCAGTAAAGAGTCCGCGCATGATTTCGATCATCTCGTCCATGCGCTTGCCGCGGCGTTTCCATTGGGTACCCGTCACCTCAAAGTCCTCGGGCCAGGGACTCGTTCCGACGCCGAGTGCTAGGCGATTACCCGTTATGACGGCGGTCGATGTGGCTTGTTTGGCGGCCAACACGGGATGGCGAATGGGTAGTTTGATAACGAACGTCGTGAACCGGAGCTTTGTAGTGACCGCCGCCATCGCAGGGATCAATGTAAACGGTTCGATGAAGGGTTTGCCTTCCAGGAACTCGCGCGTACCGTCCGAATTGTATGGGTACTCCGTGCTCGACTCGGCGGGGTAACAGATCGAGTCGGGAACGATGAACGACGACCAGCCGTTTTCCTCACACGTTCGTGCGAGCGGCAAGTAGAAGTCCGGGTTGATCATCGATTCGGCGTACGAAAAGCGCATGGGGTCCTCCGAGGGTTTGGATCGGCCGAGTGTAGCGAATCCGTACTGTCAGGCCAGCGGCGCCCTTCGCGATTCACTTTAGGGACTTGTGACCACTACAGTAGGCGCCGATGAGTACAGAGATTCGAAACGCCCGTGAAGATGATGCTGAATTCTTGGGCTGGGTCATGTTGGCTGCGTCCCAATCGCACGTGGTGCGCGGGGTGTGGGAGTATCTGTTCGACTGGCCCGCTGACACCGCGCTGGAGTTCTGCCGACGGATCGCCGTTAGCGAGGCGCGCCACTGGAATCAGTACGAGGCATTCTACATTGCGGAGGTCGACGGACGCCCTGCGGCTGCCTTGTGCGGGGCCGATCCGACGATTCACGGCTTAGTCGCGTTCCAGCCGGTTCTCATGGGTGTCGTGGGCGAACTAGGAATGGCTTCAGACGACGGCGCCGCGCTGGAACACCGCACGAGTACGCTCATGTCGATTACTCCCGAGTACGTCGAGGGGTCGTGGATGGTCGAGAACGTGGCCTGTCTGCCCGAATTTCGCAGGCGCGGCCTAGTCGATCAGCTGCTCAGACACGCGCTTGGTGAAGGGCGCGAGCGCGGCTTCCGAACCGCGCAGCTCAGCGTCTTCATCGACAACATTCCCGCGATGTCGGCCTATGAGCGGGTTGGTTTCGAGCACGACATCGAGCTGCGCAGCGCCGATATCGAGCGTGCGCTGGGCTTTTCGGGAATTATCCGAATGCTCTGCCCGCTCGAGTAGAGCTTTCTGTTCCGCGGGGTTCGTTTAGGCCGCGACGACGACTATTCTAGTACACGACCGGAGCCGCAGTTGGCCAGGAGCTATTTACACGAGCCCGAATCCCGGTCCGCGCCGGACTTTGGGGGCGATTTCTACCGGCAGTTCTTCGAGCAAGCAGCGGAGAGCCTTGTCGTGTTCGAGGTTTCGCCCGAGGGGCGTCCGGTGCGTCTTCTCGCGGTCAGTGAGGAAGCCTGTACCTTGATCGGCCTGTCGCGAGACGAGCTCATGGCGCTGGACCCGTCCGAGTTGCGACTGGGCCCACTCGACGACTGCGATGCGCAGTTCAATTTGCTCATCGGCGACACGGTGCGGATGCGCACGAGTCTACCCGGCGGGGCCGACGGCATCTTTGATGTCGAGATCGTCGCACGCCTGCTGCAGCTCGACGGCCGCGTATGTCTCGTCGCCAGCGCGCGCGATTCGCAACCGAGCCCGCATTGGGCCGAACAGATGCGCATCAAAGAGGGGCAGCTCGCGCTTTGCGAAGAGATCGCTAGCGTTGGTACGGTCAAGTGGGACATCGCCACTGACACGCATCAATGGTCAGACGGTTACTACCGTTTGATGGGTGTCGAGCCCGGTAGCGTGCCGAACCGGTTCGAGTCATTCCTGGAGAGCGTCCATCCCGACGATCTAAAAGTGGTCGAGGCGCAGGTGGCGCAAGCCTTCAAGACGGGGCAACTTGCTTCCTGTGATGTGCGGGTTATTTGGCCTGACGGTAGCATCCACATCATGCGCGGGCGGACGAAGGTGGAGTTCAACGCGGACGGAAGTCCGCGTACTTTTTACGTGACCGGCCAGGACGTGACGGAAGAGCGCGCCATGATCGACGCGCTCCGGCAGAGCGAATACAGCCTTGCGGTTGCGCAACGGCAAGCCGCGATCGGATGTGTCGACTGGGATTTGCTTACGAACGAGGGCACTTGGTCGGACGAGTTCTACCGCATTCTTGGTCTGGAGCCCGGAGAGGTAGATCCCTCATACGACAATTTCATGAACTGCGTTCATGTGGACGATCGCAAGTTAATTACCGTCGGCCTGCAGAGGATGCGAGAGACCGGCGACGGACTGCGTGTCGATGTGCGTATGGTCGCTGCCGATGGGACCGAGAAGGTCATTCGTACGATCTCTGAGCTCTCGCGAGAGGGAGAGGGTCGCGTCGTGCGCCAGTTTACGAGCGTCCAGGACGTGACGGCGCTCAAGGAACTTCAGCAACAGGCCCGCGTAGGCGAGACGTTTCTCCTCAAGGTCCAGGAGCTTGCCCACCTCGGAAACTGGGTGGTGGATCTTTCGACCGGGATCACCGCTTGGTCTGACGAACTCTATCAAATGTGTGGAATCGAGCCGGGTGACTGGGACGGTCGCGTCGAGTCCTTTCTGTCGGACATCTGTCATCCTCGGGATCGGGACATGGCACGTACGGTGTTTGAGCGTATGGCCGAGACCCTCGAAGTTCAGGAAGATGAATACATGGTGGTCTGGCCAGATGGCCAAACGCGATTGCTGCTTACGCGTGGCGAAGCGATTTTCGACGAATTCGGAAAGCCGACGGCCATCGTAGGGGCTACGTGGGACGTCACCGAGATTCGCGCCGCTACCGACGCACTTCGCCGTAGTGAGGAGCGTTTAGAGTTGGCTGCGCACGGTTCGAGCGACGGGCTGTGGGATTGGTCCGATATCAGCGAGGATTCCTATTGGGTCTCGCCGCGGTATGCGGAGTTGCTTGGCTACGATCCGCAGGAGTTCCCTGCTTCGGCGCGTGCAAGCGCCGAACTTCTTCATGCTGACGATCTCCCCCGTGCGAGGGCTATGTTCGCTAGGCACATCAACGACGGCGTCCCGTACGATGTCGAAGTCCGAATTCGTAGGTGTGACGATACCTACCGCTGGTTCCGCATACGCGGCCAGGTCCACTGCGATGCGGAGGGGCAACCGCATCGAATGGCCGGTTCGTTGCTCGACGTCGATGAACGCAAGCGGTCGGAAGAAAAGTTGAATGTGTATCACGAACAGCTCCGCTTGCTCGCGGAACGCGTCACGAAGGCGGCGGAACGCGAACGACGGCGCATCGGTGCCGACCTGCACGACCGAACTATTCAAAGCCTCGGATTTCTTCGTGTGAAGCTCGCGGAATTTCGCGCCGGCATGCCTTCTGACGGATACGATCCGAAGCTGTTGGAGGAAATCTTCGCGCTGACCGAAGGCACGATCCGCGATACCCGGTCGCTGCTGCAAGAGCTCAGCCCGCCGGTTCTATACGAGTTGGGCTTTGCGCCGGCGGTCGAATGGTTGGCCGAACGCGCCGAGCAGCGCTATGGCTATACGTGTCGCGTCGATTGCCGCGCGCTAGATGCTCCGCTGGACGATGATACCGAAGTGGTACTCTTCCAGGCGGTGCGCGAATTGTTGGCCAATGCCGGCAAGCATGCAAAGGCAGGAGCCGTCGAAGTTACGGCCGGCTATGATCGAAATGAACTCGTGGTGAGCGTCGCGGACGACGGCCAAGGTTTCGCGCCTGACGAGGTCGCGACCGGACCGACTGAGCGCGGCGGTTTCGGGCTGTTCAGTATTCGAGAGCGCCTTAGGGTGCTAGAGGGAACGCTGGAGATCCGTTCCGAGGGCGATCAGGGATCGACGATTGTCTTGCGTTTGCCCACCGGCGGCGGTGAGACGCTGCCGGCGAATTGACCGTTCAGTTTGCCGACGGAAACCCCGGCCCGCCGGTCGGGCAGTTCGCGATCGGCAGATCTCCGCTGGAGACGTACTCTAAGAACCTCTCGGCGATCTTTCCCCACGAGAACTGATCGACCACGATTCGACGCAGTTTCTGGCGGTCCTCACTCGTCATGTGATGCGCCTTCTCCACCAACGCGGGTAGTTTCTTGCGCAGGTCTTCGACGCAGTCGTCTGGACTGATGCGGATCAACTGCATGGTCGATTCGTCGAGGTAACCGGCGGCGGCGGCGACAACGTCGGCCAAGCCGCTAAAATCAGTGACGGCACTGAGAACTCCACAGGCCATTCCCTCGATGGCCACCATCCCGAATGCTTCGGGCATGACGCTCGGCGTGACGATCAGGTCCATGAAGGGCAGGAGCTGGACGACTTCCTCGTGGTCGAGGCGACCGGTGAAGAAGACGCGTGAACGAGGATGAGCAGACGCGATACGACGAAAATATTCATCGTCCTGCGCGGCATAGTACTCGCGTGCAGGTTCGAAGTACGGGTCGGTGGAAAGAACGGTGTCGAGTAGGTTGCGACCGCCGGCCGAAAGCGCCTGCAGCATGAGTTCATAGTGCTCGCGATACTTTCCGAATGCAGTGACCGTCAGCGTGGCCTTCTTGCCCGACGCCAGCAGTTCGGCGAACGCGACGATGAGGTTCTGCAGACCCTTCTGAGGGATCAGCTTGCCCAAGAAGTAGATGTTGACCGTGTCGTCGTCGCGCAGGGTAGGGTTGAACGCGATGCCCTGTTCGATGAACGGCGCTTCGGGAAGCGTGTAGTCGTAATGCGTCTGGGCGTCGGCGATGCACGACTCGAGTACGTCGCGCGAACGACCTGCGACGTGAGACTCGAGTTTGTTCATGAGCTCGGGCTTCAGGGCGTTGCCCGGATCGAACGTCGACAGCGAGTCGGAAAGGTGTTGCTTCGCTTCCTGTTTGTCTGCATCGAGTCGGAAGATGTCGACATCGACACCGCAGGGCATGAGGCGGAGCTTGTCGTGCACGTCCAGCTCTGAGTCAGCGAACAGGCGTTCGAGTTCCGCTTGCAGGTAGTGCGAGCCGACGAGAATATTCTGCGCTCCGCTGAGACCCTCGACCGCGAGATCGAAGAATCGTTGATCGCGCTTGACGGCGTACTCGAGCGCCGACCCGTGTATGTAGCTGTAGTAGGGCACACCGAGATCCGCCCGCTTTACGATCACAGGAGAGCAGACCGCATGGTTTGTGAAGATGATCTCAGGTTGTTGCTCCGCGACGATCGTACGCAGCGCCGCGACGTTGTTCGAAACGTAGCTCTCGACCTCGTCGTCGCTCATCGAGGCCAGTGTCTTCACCTGCGCGAAACCGTCGTAGTCGTCGTGCACGTAGACAGCGAGGAGATCACCGATGTCCGGCTGGATAACGGTACACGTCCCGGGATTGCCGCGATTGATCGTCTCGTCGGTGCCCGCGCGTACGCCCACGAAGCGGTCGACAAAGTCCATCGAGCCCGCGAACGGGTCCTGACAGACGACGGTTACGTTGTGTCCTTGCGCGCAGAGTGCGCGCGCGAGGTTGTTGACGTAGATGTTCGAGCCGGAACCGCGAAGAAGATAGCCGTGCCAGATCAGTATGCGCTTAGGGGATGTGGACTCCATCCCTCATTCTAAGAACTGGCACCCCGGGCGACCGACAAAACGAAGTGAATCGACGCTTAGCGAGGCTGGATTGCGCAGGCGCGTGCGCACGGTGCATGGCGTCTGCGGGGGCGGCCAACGATTGCGCTGACCGAACCGGCCCGTTCGGTCAGCGCAATGATCGTTTGATCGGGTAGGGCTCAGCCTGTGGCTGCATCCGCCGCTGGATCGGCCGGGCCGAGCAACTCTTCCATAATGCTCACGGTGTCGTCGTAGCGGCCGTGGAGGAAGGGGCGTAGCCACTCACCAGGAATGGTGCGCAGTAGCGTGCCGTTGCTGCGCGTTTGCCCTTCTTCATAGAGTACGCTGACGATGCGCTTGACCGGGATGTCGGCCACGGGATCGTAAGGAGAGTCGACGAGATTGATTTGGGCGCCGTCCATTTCGTGGATCGCGCTCATCGTATGCTGCCACTCGAGACGAACGAGCATCGGGTCGCCGTCGAAGGTCCGCTCACGATCACAAGAGGGCAGCGCTTTGTAACAATAGGCGTGCTTCGTGAAGTCCTTGGCGCCGAGCGACGTGCCGACTTTGCCGGAAAGCTCAATGTAAGTGATGCCCTGCCGCGTAACCTTGGCGGTGATGTCGTCGCCTTCGCGCTCGAAGTCGATGTCACAAATCTTCTTGGGTTCGCCGTAGGTCTCGCGGCCGCCCACCACGGCGCCCTCGGTCGTCATGGGCATCGTGAGTAGATAGAGGCCTTCCACGCCTTCGTAGGTAGCCTGTACCCCGAAAACCGCAGCGCCGATGGAGATGTCGATACCGGGGCGGATATGCATCGTTATGTCGGACACGGTGACGCCGATATGCGGGTTAGCGCTGGGCTCGAGTGGTTTAGGGAGCACCGCAGCGATGATCTCGGGATCGGTCTCGTAGATCGCACGAATCTGCCGCATGGTGCTCGGCAGAAACTCCGGGTTTTGCTCTTCGGCTTTTTGTAGATCTGCTTCGCTCTTTACCCAGCGTAGCTTGCGTGGTGTGCTCATCTCGTTTGTCTCCTTATCGAGTGTCAATCTTTCTTGCTGATGGCCTCACCCAAGAACTTCGCCGCGGCTTTTGCACGAGCAGCCAGTGGGTAATCGTCGAGGTAGGCCCAGTCGAACATGAGTACGTAAAACGCGCCGAGCACCATCTCGGTGATCGTTTCCACCGAGTGCTTGGTCGATACGTCGCCGGCGGCAATGCCATCGGTGATCAAAATGCCGAAAGCCTCGTGTAGTTGGCGTGCTTGCTCGGTTTCGGTGCCCATCTGGTGGGCGATGTGGATGATTTCGGTGATCAGGTTTCGGTGCGTGGGCCCGCTGGCAGCGGTCTCTTCGGCGACCTGGTCGAAGAAGAAAGCGATCTTGTTGGCAGTGGAGCCGCGGCGGCGTGCTGCCTCATCGATGCGGTCGACCAGACGGCCGACGAACGCGATCGCGATGTCGCGCAGCAGATGCTGCTTGCTGGGGAAGTGATTGAAAAACGTCTTGTGGGCAACGTCGGCGCGTTCGCAGATTTCGGCGACCGTGGTCTCGGCCATGCCGCGTTCCTCGAACAGGAGCATGGCGGCGTCGAGGATCCGCGTGCGTACCTCGAGCTTTCGGCGTTCCCTGCGCGAGAGAGGCGCTTCAACCAGGACTGTGGCGGTGTTCTGGCCCATCCTCCGTCCGGTATACCGGGCCATAAAAGTATACGCAAGTATACCTTTGCACTATGCTGTACCGAATGGGCTCAGCCGTCGGCCTTGCTCACGGGCGTTACGAAGATCGGCGATGACCAGGCGCGCTCCTCGGTTATGGCGAGGCAGTCGTCGTCGGGGGCGGTGCGAAAATCGCCGTAACACGGCTTCGCCTCGATGCAGCGCCCCTGCTCGTCGACCGTGCAACGAACGCCGTCGGCGTTGATCGCGAGGGTTGGTTCCTGGATCGCGCGCGCGTAGTAGAGCGCCTTGCGGCCGGAGGTTTGGAACTGCCGGTCGTCGAACTCGACGCTGCATCCGTCCTTGTTGGCTGGGCAGCCGATGGTCTTCCAAGGGTCGTCGATGAGGCCGGTGATGGGTTCGCCTTCGTAGGCCTGCGGGCGCACACGAACGACTTCGATGCGCGTGATCTTGCGGCGTGTGTCGCCGGGATTGTAACACTCGCCGTGACAGACTGCCTCGATGCGTTCGCTCGACAACGCTTTGCCCGTAAAATCGGGACAGCCCGCCAGTTGCTCGCGCGAGCCGACCGCACGCACACGGAAGCGAGGGTTCTCGGAGGTGGTTGCATGCCCGCCCATGACAATCGGTTTTTCCGGGTCGTTGATCATGTCGAACCACAAAAGTATGCGATCGCCGCTGGTGCCGTAAACCTCCTTGCGCTGCATTGCCTCCCAGACATCGTCTCGTGTTCTGCTGTGCGCGTGCACCGCTATCAAGCCTCCGGTCATGAAGAACGAGGCCTGACGTTCAAAATCGGTGGACTGCCACGGTTGCAAATCGGTGGTGTCGGCATCGTAGGGAACCGCTTCCTTGGTTGCGGGGCGCGTTTCTGTCGCGTTTATCTGTTCGTACCATTCTAGCGTTGGCGGTCCACCGGCATCCGTTGTGAACTGGCGCTGGACTTCTTTGTAGCCGGTACCCGGGCGCGCACGATGATTGTCGCTCGACGCCATGAAGCCGAACTCGAAATTGCGTGGCGCATCGGGCTTCTCGAAGTTCGAGAGTGCCATGATGTATTGCACCGCACCGCGCGGGCGGTAGTTCATCGAGCCGAGGAAGCAGTCGGGGCAGGTTCCGCAGTTCTTCCAATCAGCGAGGCTCGCTCCGGGAATCGTGACGCGTCCCGAGAGCGTGCCCGCTTCGAGAAAGATGCGCTGTGCTTCTGCCACGCGGCGTTCGCATTCTTCGCCGGGTTCTTCACAGCGCTGTCGGATGATTTCGCCGGCGCGCCGGCAGCAGGGTTCGTAGGCGCCCTGCTGCTCGGGGCAGACCCGATTGCCGTCGTCGTCGAACAGAACTTCTTTGAAGTCGCGATACTCTTCGGAATTACCGTGGCCCGAATATACCTCGATCAAGCGCTGACGGTCTTCGTCATGTTGGTTGCCGACCAACTGTCTGTCCCAAGCCGACCCCCTGGGTGTATAGATTCCCCAGGTCGTTCCGTGCGGGATGACCATGGTGTCGTGACCCCACTCGTCGAGCTTTCGGAACAGTACGTCCGGAGTCGCGGCGCCTTCCATGCAGTCCTTCGGCAACTCGCGGGTGTCCACGTCGTCGTCGCATAGGGCTGCCTCACGCGTCTCGTTCTGGAATTCCATCAGGTTGAAGTAGCGCTGGCGATTCCCCCAATCGCCGAGCAGCAAACGCAACGAATCACCCAGCGGTGGCCGCGATCGCATCGCTTTACTGGTATAGCTCTGCGAGTTGATCGGCCGTGCGGGGATCTTGTCGTCGTCGAGATCCCTGACGATGACGTTCTTGTGTCCGTAGTGGTTATCCGGGTTCGTGCCGACTTGGGTCCATTCCCAGCCGAGGAAAGACACAAGGTCCGGATTGGACTGATCGCCCACCAGCGCGTCGCACTGACGAATGGTGTCGACCGTCTCGGCCCATCGCTGGGGGGTCAGCGACTCGGCATGGTCGGTTATGCTCCAGAAATCGAGTCCCGAACAGTAGCGGGCATATTCGCACGCATCGGCGACGGGCTTGGCGCCTTCGCCTTGAGTGAAAGGAAGGCTGAACATGAATGCGTCGGCCGAGAACGTGGAGTGTACATGGAGGTCGCCGAACAGAATGCGCTTGGTCGGCACCGTCAGATCGGCCGCACGTGCGATTGCGCTTGCGCCGGCCGCCTGGGCGTCGCCGCGTGCATCGATGACGCTGGTGGGAATGGCCGGGCCCTCTATGCGGCCGGGGCCTTCGTGCTTGCCGCAAGCCTGCACCGTAAGAAGGGCAATACAGGCGAGCGCGTATGTCGCTCGGTGGGTTCGCTTTGGTGTGCGTGGCATCGTTGCTCCCGTGTTAGAAAACGTCGAACCGCGCGACTATACCGATGGATTGCGAATGCGGCAATACGGTGACAGCACGCGCGGGCCGCTGAGGGGACGTCATGGGTAAAGAGAATTGGCTGATCCTTGGTGCGGGAATCGGGTTGATCGCGGCCCTCGCGAGCGTTGCCGGGCCTCGGGGTGCGTCGCAGTCCGAACTGCCTGGGTCCGCTGTCGCCTTGGTGAACGGCTTGCCGCTGCGCGTTGAAGCTCTCGATCGCGCGGTCGAACTGGTGGCCGGCGACCGGCGCAATCCGACCGAAGCCGTCGAGCCGAGCGAGATCCTGGATCGACTCATCGAGGAAGAGCTCCTGGTCCAACGCGCTATTGATCTAGACATGGTTCGGTCGGATGCATCCATACGCCGTGCTGTGGTGCGCGCCATGATCGACATCATGGTACTCGAAGCCGAGAGTGCAATGATCGAAGATGCCGACCTGCGTACGTACTTCGACGAGCATCTCGGGCGGTTCAGTAGGCCGCCTACCGCGCATGTTGAGCGGGTCGTGGTGCGCGATCGGCTCGGTAGCGACGATCCGCAGGCGAGGGCGGACGCGGTAGCGAAACTCTTGGCTGCCGGTGCGGATGCCGACCACGTACGGCGCCGTCACGGAGACGCGGCTTCCGTGCCTATTCCCGACGGTGCGGTATTGTTGTCCGAGCTGCGCGAGTACATGGGGCCGGCACTAGCGAAAGCTGTGGCCGAGAGCAGTCCCGGCTCGATCATCGGACCGGTAGAGAGCGATGGGTCGTTGTCCGTTGTTCGCGTTATAGAGGTGGGTGAAGCGCGGGCGCCGGAGTTCGAGGACATTCGCGCGATCATCGAGACGGCGTTTCGAAAGCAGCGCGTTGATGCGGCTATGCGCAGCTACCTTGCGCGCTTGCGCGACCGATCCGACATTGTGGTGCGTGAAGACCTGGTCAGCCGGACGATGCCGTGATGCGCCGAGTTCTCTCCAGTTGCTCGCTATCGATTGTGCTTGCCTGTCTTGCGGTGGCGAGCGGCGCGACCGATGCGGCTGCACACACACGCAGTCAGTCGCGCTCGACCTGGTGGATCGAAGACGGCCATGCGACGGCGGTGTTCACGGTAGCCGCGCTGGAAGTAACGCGGCTCGGTGAAATCGCGTTTACCGATCTGCCGTTGATTTACGCCGATCACCTGCGCGATACGGTCCACGTGCGTGCAGCCGGCGTCGTGTGCGATGCTTCCAGCGCTGCGACCGTCTTGCCGGCCGAGCGCGGTTTTGCCCGCGTGGAGCTTGCTTTCGATTGTGATGGCGGCGCCGATTGGGTGCTGGAGATCACTTCTTTTCTTTCGGTAGCCTCTTCGCATCTGCATTTGGCGGATGTGCGACAGCCGGGCCAACCACCGCGCGACTATCTATTTAGCGACGCGGCACGACGTCGCCGGTTCGAGTCGGAGCCACGCGCCTGGGCCACGGGGGAGTCGGTCGATGCATTCGTCGAATACGTCAGCGTCGGTATCGAGCACATTGCGACCGGCTGGGATCATATCGCCTTCGTCGCGGTACTCGTTTTGTTGTGCGCCGGTGTGCGAGAGATTACCGCGGCCATCAGCGGATTTACCGTCGGCCATAGCATTACGCTGGCCGCAGCCACGCTCGGCGCCGTTGAGCCGAACCCGTCGGCGGTGGAAGCATTGATCGGCTACACCATCGCGGTTGCCGCCTTCGAATGTGCGGCGATCAATTCTGCGACGGCGCTTCGTATGGCGATAACGTCGGCGGCGGTCGGGGCGATAGGCGTGGTCGCGTGCGTGGCGGCGGGGAACGCGGCAACGGCCGTGGCCATCGGTGGGGTCATGCTGTTTTCCTTCTGCTATCTTCTAGGGCGCGGGCAGTCGCCGCGTCCGGCCCGCGCGCGCATTCTTTTGACGACGGTGTTCGGGCTTATCCACGGTTTGGGCTTTGCATCGGCGTTCATCGATATGAATCTGCCGGTTGGGCGTCTTACGCGTGCCTTGTTGGGTTTCAACGTCGGTGTAGAGATAGGGCAGCTCGCGATCGTCGTCGCGATGCTGCTGATTGCGGCGCTCGCCGCACGTGCGCTTCCCCCAAATGCGCGCGTGTTTGCGCACACGGCGTTGAACTCCGTCCTGGCCGGTCTGGGGGTATTTTGGTTGGTGACGCGTTGCCTTGTGTGATTGGCGGTTCTCTATGAGGAAGGCGCCGTGGTAGATTGGCGCTGTGCCGCGCGCACGTTTGGCGTAAGAAAATGATCGGCCCCGATACTCCACCGTCCGATGCTTCCGCGGCTTGCGCCGAGCCCGCTGGGTTCTGGCGTCGCGTGGTGGCGGTTGCGATCGACGTCGCCGTGGTAGCGACGATGGGTCGCGTGTTGGGCATGCTCTGGTTCGACACGCTGGCAACTCTCGGCCAACACGGACTCGCGCTCGGTGCCGGTGTGCTGCTGGCATATTTCGGACTGCTCGCTAGTCGTATCGGCGGGGGTGCAACCCTTGGGAAGCGCGCGCTATCGCTGCGCGTGGTCGATCGCGATGGCAGGCTGTTGAATCCGGGAGTAGCCGTTGCCCGTGCTTCGGTCGTGGTGGTGCCCTGGGTCCTCGTACAGCTGACGGTGCCTCCGGGAGTGTTCGCCACGCTACATGGCTGGGCCGCCTGGGCGGCGGTGTCGCTCTTGGGTTGGTGCGTCTATCTTTTCTTGTTCAACACGCCCTCGCGCCGTAGCCTGCCGGATCTCGTTGCCGGTACGACGGTTGTTCGGGTACCTGCTGATCGTCGAACCGTGATTCCGACCGCGCCCGACTCGGTGTGGCCTGGTCACTACCTCGTGTGCGCATTGGCGCTCGGATTGTTCCTGGCCGGCCGCACGATGCTGCCCAATCCAGCGCTTGATGATAGTGATCACGAACGGATCGAAGACGTTCGTGCGGCGCTGCAGGAGCAGCTTGGAACGGTGAGGGTGGGAACGCATCTTGGCTACGCCTTGTCGTGGCGCGTGGCTCTGTTGCCGGGCATTGGGGAAGAGGCGCAGCTGGGCACGGCACGCTTCGTGACGGTGACCGTTGGTCTGGCCGGCGAACCGAAATCCTATGACTCCGTCGTCGACCGTGTTGCCCTGACGCTGCTGAGTCTATTTCCCGAAGCCTTCGAGCGCGACAGCATCGAGATTACCGTGTTGTATGGGTTCGATATCGGAATTGCCGAGCGCTGGATCGGTCATACGATTGGGCTGGATCCCGAATCATGGCGAGAGCGGATCGGTGCGCGCAGTGTGCCGGCATGACCGCTCCTCTCGGCTTTTGGGTCAGTCTTTCTTTCGTAGCGGTTGTGACCTTGGTCGATATCGGTGGCGCTGCGACACCCTCCGCGGACGACCCGATCACGTGTCCGTCCGATACCGTACTCGCTGAGCGCGATGCCGATGACGGGCGCACCGCCTGGTGTCTTACCGAGGATGGCACGGCGCACGGACCACAGATCAAATGGTATCACGGCGGTGTCCGTCGCAGCGAGGTGCACTGGGTGCAGGGCCGCAAGCACGGTCACGCGGCGAGCTGGGATGAGTCGGGCGCGCTGCTGGAAGAGGCCGAATGGGTGGATGGCGAGATGCATGGGATTCGCAGTCTGTGGTACGTCGGCGGTGGGCGGCGAAGTCGGACCGAGTACGTGAAGGGTCTTCGCGACGGGCAGGTTGCCATGTGGGACGAAGCCGGCGTCCAGATCGTAGAAGGTCGCCACGCAGCCGACCGACGGCACGGTGTTTGGTGCTTTCGCGGACCTCGCGAACGCGCCTCCCAAGCTGCGTTTGCGGTCATGATCGATGACGAAGACATGACGCAGGGCCTGCTCGAGACTCCGCCGACGGATTGCGATGCGTGGACCCGCGAGCAGCCGTTGCGGCGCGGTGGTTATCTAGCGGTGCTTGCGCTGTTGTCGTTGCGCGCTGCAGATCGCCGCGATATCCCCGACGAATTTCCCGTCGCCCTGTGTATTGCCCGTGCCGGCGAGCAGATGAGTCAGCACATCGATCGCACCTGCGCGATACGACCGAAAGACTTCGTCGAGATCGTGAAACTCGCGACCGTGGATCTAGCGGTCGGCTGTAGCCACTAAAAGGCTGCTAACTCAGCTCAAGCCGTATAGAGCAGCTACGTTGTCGTAGAGGATGGCTTGCTTGAGGGCGTCGCTAAGTCCTTCGGTGACACTCGCGGCGATGCTGCGAGAGTTCGGGTATGTACCGTCGCTGTGCGGGAAGTCGGTGGCCCAAAGGATGTGCGAGGTGTTCATGGCACCGACCGCGTGTTTTACGCTGTAGTCGTCTTGGAACGTTACATAGATGTGCTCGTCAACGAACTCGCTCGGCGGACGATCGATGCGCTGACCGTCTAGCCAGAAGCGATGGCGCGCCCAAGCGTGATCCATGCGCGACTTGAAGTGTGGTACCCAGCCGGCGTCGGATTCCACCAGCACCACCTTGAGCTTCGGGTGGCGTACGAACACCCCACCGAAGACCATCATGTTGAGGATGTCCTGTACGCCGCGGATCGTCGTAATCTGTGTGATGATCACCGGTCCGCGAACGGCGCCGATGTCTCCCTTGCTTGTGAGGATGTGAAAGCTGACGGGCATCTCGAGATCGGCGCAGGCTTCCCAAAGTGGGTCGTAGTACTCGCTGTCCCAGTCTTCCTTGTCGGGATTGCCCGGAAGCATGACGCTACGAAATCCCATGGCCTTGATCTCTTCGACTTCACGAACTGCGTCTTCCACCGTGCGCGCCGATGCCATGCCGACGCCGAGCAGCCTGTTTGGATCGGTCTCGCAAAACTTTGCGAGCCATCGGTTGTAAGCATCGAAGCAGGCTTTCTTATAGTCGATGTTTGGGTGGTTGCAGATGACCATGCCTACGCTTGGGTAGAGTACTTCGGCGACCACACCTTCCTCGTCTTGGATGGCGAGTCTGGCTTTGGGATCGTTGCCGGCCGGGTGGATGTCTTCCCAGCGCGCGGGTACGCCGAAGTCCTCGGGCTTGCGACCGGCCGTGCACACCAGTCCGATGGGCACGTTCCAGTCCGAGTTCGGGATCGAGAGAAGCGCGCCCTGGCGTTCGTCGAAAAGTTCGCGCGGCCGGCTGTCGCGGAACTTCGGGTCGATATCGGCGTAAACCGATTCGTTTTCAGCGATGTGTGAGTCGGCGGAGATCAATGGTTGATCGGCGTTCATGGCGAGAAACCCTAGAGCTACTATCAACGCAAAGCAATGGGCAGGAGCTATTCTCCACCTGAGACGACTTGTGCGCAGGTCCTTACGGGGATCGGTTGTGCGTGAGCGCCGCTTGAGAACGTCCCCGGGAAGAGCGGTGTGATGAATACGATACGTGATAGGAGCGTGCGTATGTTCACGGACTACCCCACCGATGCGTAACGCAGTCGCGAGGCCCTAGCGCGATCTGAGGCAACGATAGTGCCGTGGGTGCTCGTTCGGCAAGAGGGCAAAATGCTTAGGTGAAGTCCGCCTCGCTATGGGCCATGATGCGGTCCAACCACCATTGGGGGGCGCTCCCAAGCAATGTCTGGAGGTCCCAATGGTCGCGCCAGATCTTGATCTTGCCATTGGCGACTTCCATTACGGATACGAACGGGTTGACCACCGTCTCGCCGGTGTGGAAGTTCCACGTCTCGGTGTGTTCGGTCATGACGATGTCGCCCTCGGCAATGATGCGGTGGGTCTCGTGGCCGAACGATTCGATGCCGTCCAAGCCGATTTGGAGCCGTTTTATGATGTTGGCGGTGCCGTCGGCGCCGTCGTCGGGGGCGGGGATGTCTTCGTAATGGCTGCCGCCGTCGAAAAATGTCGCCGTCTCGTCCCAGTTGCGCTCGTATAGTGTGATCCAGAATTGTTGGACGAGCTCTTTGTTTATTTGTGCGGCGCTCATGGCGGTGCTCCTAGACCAGATCTCGCTCGTAAACGGGGTTGGTTTCGTCGTGCATGCTCTGCATGCGCTTGTCGACTAGTCGTTTGAACTCCGGGTGGGGCAGGAGCCAGAATTTGTTTGCGCGCAATTGGTCAAACACGAAACGCGCTACCTCGATGGGCTCGGTCCCCTCATCGATGCCGGCCTTTACCGCTGCATTGAACGCCTCGCCGACACCGCCGTCGTTGCCTTGGCGGGCGAGCGCCGCCGGCCGAATACGTTCCGATTCTGCGATACCCGTCTTGACCGCACCCGGGCACAACAGCGACATGCGTACGTCGGACTTGAGCAGCGCGAGTTCGTGGTGCGCCGACTCCGTGATGGCTAACACGGCATGCTTGCTTGCCAGGTAGGGTGCGAGAAACGGTCCCGCGATGAGTGCGGCAACCGATGCGGTGTTCACTACGTGTGCCGGGCCGCCCTGTTCTATCAGCCGTGGGATGAAAGAACGCATCCCGTGGATCACTCCCCAGACGTTGACCCCGAGAACCCATTGCCAGTCCTCGAGCGAACGCTCCCAGCTGAGCCCGCCGAGCATGACACCGGCGTTGTTGAATACGACGTGCGCCGCGCCGAACTCCGACCAGGCGGTATCGGCGAGTGCGTCGACGTCCGCAGCGTCTGAAACGTCGGTGCGCTTGGATGCGACTTTCGCACCGGCGTCGGCGAGCTGTTTGTGCGTCACCGCGAGCTGTTCTTCGTCTACGTCGGCGATCAGGACCGACATCCCTTGCCGAGCGGCGTGCTCGGCGAGGCCACGGCCGATACCGCTAGAGGCCCCCGTTACTACGGCTACTTTTCCACTAAAGTCTTCCACAACGGCTATCATGCCGTTGGCGCGGCGTAGACGGTAGCGACGGCGCTCACGGCGCCAGCGATGACGGTTCCATCCGCGTCTCGGCGCGTGCTAGCTTCAGGCGCCGTGGCGTCCGGCCGCGTGGGAGTACCGATGACATCAAGACCACCCGATCTACGACTCGACGATCTCAGCGAGCCGCGCATCGATTCCGAAGTGCGCGTATTGATGGATGCCGTCATCGACATGGCCGGCACGGTGGAGCTTAGCCGCGACGCCATCATGGCCCGGGCGCGCGAAGAAACCGGGCTAGAAGACTTCGGAGACACGGACGCGCTGGACCGCCTGGGCTTGATCACTTCGGCGCTCGGCGACGTAGCGCTCAGCGCGTTCGGACGAACGAGCATGTTTTTGATGCTCACGCAGATGGCGAAGAACCGGTTGCTGATCGAGCAGACGCTCGCACGGCATCCGGAAATACACGATGTGGAGATCGCGGCGCCGATCATTATCGCGGGACTACAGCGTAGCGGCACGACGCATCTTCACAACTTATTGTCGGCCGATACGAATCTTCGACACCTTCCGTACTGGGAAAGCCTGGAGCCGGTTCTTCCCGATGCAGAACGTGAGCAAGCAGCGCCAGAAGATCCGCGCATTGCCCGTTGCGCGATGGCACTGGAGTTTCAGCACGCGGCCATGCCGCATTTCAATCGTATGCATGAGATGACGGTCGAGCACTCTCACGAAGAGATTCAGCTGATCGCCAACAATTTTTCGAGCATGCTGTTCGAAGCGATCGTACCCCTGCCGGCCTTTCGTGACCACTACAAGGCCGTGGATCAGACCTCGGACTACGAGTATCTGAAAACAGTTCTCAAGCTGCTAACATGGAACGGCACAGCCCCAAGCGCGAGCAACGCCGGCCAGGCGAGCCAGGCCGCAAGCGCGAGCAACGCGAGCAAGATAGGAAAGACAAACAAGATAAGATGGGTCTTGAAATCCCCCCAGCACCTGGAACAATTCGGTCCGCTCACCAAGGTATTTCCCGACGCAACTTTCGTGCTGACCCATCGTGATCCGGTTTCCGTCATTGCGTCGGTGGCGACGATGAATGCCTACTCGCTTCGCATGCACGAAGACCGCATCGATGTCGACGCTGTAGGGCGGTACTGGGCTGAGCGAACCGAGGACATGCTCCGTGCTTGTGTGCGTGACCGTGCGCTTCTTCCGGCCGAGCGGTCGATCGACATTCCGTTTCACGAATACATGCGCAGCGACATGGCTGCGGTCCGGCGAATATACGAGCTGGCCCGGCAGCCGCTCGAAGCGGACGTCCTGCAAGCCATGGACGACTATCAATCGGCCCACCCACGAGGCCGTCATGGCCGAATCGCGTACAAACTCAGTGACTTCGGGCTCGATGGTCATCGGTTGCGTGAACGATTGTCGTTCTACACGCAACGGTTCGGTCTGGACCACGAGAACGCGGCACTATGAGCGGGCAACAGCGCACGACGGGGAAATCGGAAAGGCGGACGACGCGTCGCGCCGGCTGCGAGATCGTTTATGAGACGACGGGCGAGGGGACGCCGCTGCTGCTGTCCCATCCGCTCTATACGAACCGAGGTCTGTGGACGCTGTTCCATTTCGTCGAACAGTTGGCCCATAGATACCGAATCATCGTTTACGATTCGATCGGTCACGGCGAGAGCCAGAAGTCGTACGACGTTGCCCGCTACGCGCAGACCGAGCGCGCGGCAGACGCTGTCGCGGTTCTCGACGCGCTCGGCATCGAGCGCGCCCACGGGGTTGGCTATTCGATGGGAGCTTGGACGATGGGCGGCGTCGCGGCCTTGCACCCGGAGCGCTTGCTGAGCGTCACGCTGGGCGGATGGGATCCGTACAACGGCGCGAACGCTCCGAAAACTGAAACCAAGCCATCGACCATCGACCGAGATTTCGACGCCAGCGTCGAGTGGTTCAAGTCGTCACCGTACACAGCCGGATTCTTCGAGGGGGCCGATCTCGACGCTCTGCGCATCTGCCACGCGGTACTCTTCGACGGCCAGGTCAAGACGCAGGCGATCGCATCTTGTTCGGTGCCGAAGTTCATATTCTGCGGAGACGAGGACGCGTTCTTCGAAGGAGCCGAGCGATTGGCCGATGAAGTGGGTGCCGAGAAGTTCGTGCGCTTCGAGGGCGCCGACCATCGTACGGCCATCGGGATCGCACCCGCGCGTGAAGCGCTGATGGAATTCTTGGCTTCGGTTTCTGGATGACGGTTGCCGCCGCATTCGGTCTTATCGCCGGCGATCGCGCTCTGATCACTCGAAAACCGTTTGCCTGCTGGTCTCGGTCCACTTGCCCGACCGGCGTCGATACTGTCTGGTATTCTGATCGATAACGATGAGCGTTTCTCCGACCACCATCCGTATCGTTTTGTTGCTCGCCAACGTGTACTTGGCGGTGTTTTCGATGGACTCGCTGGCGGCGCTGGCCGATGCCTTCGTCGGGAGTGGCTCCCAAACCGATCCGTCCGTGTGGCGTCGCCCGTTCATGACCGGGGCGCTAAACGGTGCATTGCCGATGGTGGTCTTGATCGGCGCGTCTCCGCTGTTGCCGAAGCGCGCGCTACTGCCGCCGTTGCTCTTTCTGGCGTGGGCCTGGTTTGGCGCGCTACCGGTAGGCGTTGTGATGGAAGAGGCGCAGGCGGCGAAGATTGTTGCCTTCGTACAGCTTACGGTTGCAGCCATGAGCTTGCTTCTGCTGCGGCGCGCGAACCGTGGCGCCGGTTGGCTGGTCGACGAGGCGACTACCGGACGCCCGGCATCGCAGGGAGCGTACACCGCTAAATTCTTCCTTCTCACGGCCTTCGCGCTTCCGATGCTGCTCTCGATGCTGACGTTGGGCTACGCGGGATCGGTCATCGTGCATTCCGCCGGTGGTTTCATCACCCTTGCGCGCGACGGCGTATACGCCGACGAGCGCGTTTACACACGCGACGATAAGACCGTTTACCTGATCGGCATGGTGCACGTCGCCGATCGGTCGTTTTATGAGAATGTCTTCGGTTTCATCCCTCCCACCAGCGCGGTGATTCTTGCCGAGGGTGTCTCGGACAAAGACAATCGATTCCAGGGCGACCTTTCCGGAGTCGGGCGACTCGCCGAGGAGCGCGGACTGGTCCATCAATCCGCGGTGCCGATGCCGACGGGCATCGCTATCGAATTTGCCGACATAGATGCCGGTGATCTGTCGGAGAATTCGGTGGAGTTCGTCAATGCGCTCATGGCGGCCTTGGACGCAGGCAGCCTGCGAGAAGGTGCCAAGCACTTGCGCCCCTATTACGAAGCGTCGCACGTCAATGAGGCTGTCGCAGCAGTCGATGAGCTGATCGAGTTGCGCAACGCGCATTTGCTCGAGCGTCTGGTCGACGCGCTCGGCCGGTACGACCACGTTGTCGTGCCGTGGGGTGCGGCGCATATGCCGGGTATCGAAGAAGGGGTTCTCTCGCACGGCTTCGAGTTGGGCATCCGCCGCTCGCGTCGTGTGTTCGGTTTCGCCGATGCACTCGCTGTGGGTGGCTAGCCTACGTTAAGCCGAACTGTAAAGGGCATCGCGAGCTACCGAACCTGTTGGTTCAGCCTTCCGCGAGCGTGTAGCAGTGGAACCCATGAGTTGTGGTCCCGTCGAATTGATCCAATTCGAGCGCTCGCACTTCAACGACAAGGCCCGATGGGCGCTCGACTATAAGTCGATTGCGCATTCGCGCACGTGCTTGTTGCCCGGCCTGCACCTAAAGACCGTTGCGGGTTTGACCGGCGGAACAATGGTTC
>Ga0315338_1000691_pt1 | contig 63557 bp, 40 predicted proteins | sample ASW8metaG_FD_204518 | JGI IMG/M metagenome (GOLD analysis project Ga0315338, IMG submission 204518) | Ammonia-oxidizing marine archaeal communities from Monterey Bay, California, United States - ASW #8 | ecosystem: Environmental > Aquatic > Marine > Coastal | place: USA: California | collected...
CAGCCAAACCCTTGGGAGCTTCTCCACCCCCAGGATGTGATGAGCCGACATCGAGGTGCCAAACCGCTCCGCCGCTATGGACGCTCGGGAGCGATAAGCCTGTTATCCCCGGAGTACCTTTTATCTGTTGAGCGATGGCCCTTCCATACGGAACCACCGGATCACTAAGCCCTACTTTCGTACCTGCTCGACTGATAAGTCTCGCAGTTTAGCACCCTTCTACCTTTACGCTCGATGCCTGATTGCCAACCAGGCTGAGGGTACCTATTGGACTCCTCCGTTACTCTTTGGGAGGAGACCGCCCCAGTCAAACTGCCCAACTGACACTGTCCGTTGCCCGGTTTCACGGGAATCAACGTTAGAACTAAGCCATGAACAGGGTGGTATTTCACCAATGACTCCCCCCCAGCTAGCGCTGGGGGTTCAAAGTCTCCCACCTATCCTACACAGTACATAGCACAGCCCAATATCAGCCTACAGTAAAGGTTCACGGGGTCTTTCCGTCTAGCTGCGGGAACGTGGCATCTTCACCACGACTACAATTTCACCGGGTCACTGGTTGAGACAGTACTTCTCTCGTTACGCCTTTCATGCAGGTCGGAACTTACCCGACAAGGAACTTCGCTACCTTAGGACCGTCATAGTTACGGCCGCCGTTTACCGGGGCTTCGGTCGTGAGCTTCACACTAATAAATTAATGCTAACCCTCTACCTTAACCTACCGGCACCGGGCAGGCGTCAGACTCTATACATCCACTTGCGTGTTAGCAGAGTCCTGTGTTTTTGATAAACAGTCGAAGAAGTCGATTTACTGTGGCCCCCAGCAGCGTGAACCACCAAGGGCACCCCTTATTGCGAACTTACGGGGTCATTTTGCAGAGTTCCTTAACCAGTGTTCTCCCGAGCGCCTTAGACTACTCGTCTCGCCTACCTGTGTCAGTTTTAGTACGGTTACCAAAGCTTCAACCCTGAGAAGCTTTTCTTGGACATCCTGCCAATGACTTCGCGAACATAAATGCACTCGGTCCCCCCGCTTGGTTTATATGGGCGGATTTACCTACCCAACGCCTTGCAAGGGTCCACGGACGTTTCTACTCGTACCGCTCACTTTTCGGATGCCGTCCCTCCATCGGTCCACTTTGGTAGCGCAGGAATGTTGACCTGCTATCCATCGTCTACGCCTTTCGGCCTCGACTTAGGTACCGGCTAACCCTGGGCGGAATTACCTTCCCCAGGAAACCTTAGGCTTTCGGCGGGCAGGATTCTCACCTGCCTTATCGTTACTCATTCCGGCATAATCACCTGATGGCCCCGACACCGCTCCTTTCGGTACGGCTTGTATCTGACCATCAGCGCTCTCCTACCACGCAGATCATCCGAAGAATCACTGCATCTACTGCTTCGGTGTGTTACTTACTCCCGTTCATTATCGGCGCAGAATTGCTCGACCAGTAAGCTGTTACGCACTTTTTAAATGGTGGCTGCTTCTAAGCCAACATCCTGGTTGTCACTGCAATTCAACTTCCTTAGTGACTAAGTAACACTTCGGGACCTTAGCAGATAGTCTGGGTTGTTTCCCTCTCGACCGCGAAGCTTATCCCTCGCGGACTGACTCCTGAGATAATCGTTACGGTATTCGGAGTTTGGCTCAGCAGGGTACCCCGGGAAGGGCCCCAAACCAAATCAGTGTCTCTACCCCCGCAACGTAGTGGCTCAAGGCTAGCCCTAAAGCTATTTCGGAGAGAACGAGCTATCTCCAGGTTTGATTAGACTTTCACTCCTCCCCACAAGTCATCCCCTCAGTTTTCAACCTAAGTGGGTTCGGTCCTCCACGCAGTACAACCCGCGCTTCAACCTGCTCATGGGTAGATCACCTGGTTTCGCGTCTACCACCTACGACTATAAATCGCCCTATTCAGACTCGGTTTCCCTGAGGCTTCGGCCCGGAAGGCCTTAACCAGCCGCAAACGGTAACTCGCCGGATCATTATGCAAAAGGCACGCCGTCACACATTCCCCGAAGGGCATAGTGCTCCGACCGCTTGTAAGCGCATGGTTTCAGGTTCACATTCCTCCCCTAGCAGGGGTTCTTCTCATCTTTCAGTCGCCATACTGAGTTCGCTATCGGTCATCAGGGAGTATTTAGCCTTACGGGATGGTCCCCGCTGGTTCAGTCCGGGTTCCACGTGACCGGACCTACTCAGGTACCCTTCGGGAGATTGCTAACTTTCGCTTACGGGACTGTCACCCTCTGTGGTTGTCCTTTCCAGAACATTCTGCTAGCCGGCAATTTTGTGACTCCCATGTGAAGGGCCCTACAACCCCGCAGGGGAAACCCCCGCGGTTTGGGCTGTTTCGCGTTCGCTCGCCGCTACTTACGAAATCGATTTTTCTTTCTACTCCTGTGGTTACTTAGATGTTTCAGTTCACCACGTTCGCCACGCACAGCTATGTATTTACTATGCGTCAATTCGGGAATCTCGGGATCAATACTTGTTTGTCAGCTCCCCCGAGCTTTTCGCAGACTTCCACGCCCTTCATCGCCTCCTGATGCCAAGACATCCCCCATGCGCCCTTCATAGCTTGGCCACATTTATCCAAGGCTCTCACGTCGAGAACTTTGCACAAATGCTGCTACGAATCCTAGTCCGTACTGCGCCCCGTGCTCAGGCCATGTGCCTAAGTACGTCGCTGGTGCGTCTAGGTATTTATAAGCAACGCTTGTTTGATCCTTGTAATCTAAGGACAAAGGAAATACTTACGCGTCCAAACCGGCGAACCTCTGCAAAAAGATCGCCAGACACGCAAGAATTCATATGTCACTCTTGCTCTATACACCAAATTGTCAAAGAACTATCGACCGACGCGCCGGCAGAGGCCGGCCTCCGATCGCGACCGCCAGGGGCCGCCCCCACCAATTGGTGGGAATCCTAAATGTTAGCGATTTTCCCTCCCCTGTCAAAGGGGGTTTCCCAGATCGGGGCTAATAAAGTCCCTGGCTAACAAGGCCGCATTCCCGGAGGCCCAATGGCGGACACACGAGCTACTCATTAGTCAGAAACGAGCCGCGGGACGAACGGCCTCCAAGCATAGTCGATATACGATTGGAAGCAGCTGGATACAGCTTCTAGCCGCTGGAGGGCTTCTCGAAGGAGCGTCGGGCCCAAATACAAACCCAGCCGTTGGCTGCCGCCGTGCCAGCGATCAATACCAGGTCCAACCAAATGGCAATCGAACCTGCAAGGCCCCGTGGAAACAGACTGTGGACACCTTGCATGAACTGACCACCGATGCCTGTCCACATTGAGGAGACGACCAGCAATGCGCCAATACAGAAAGCACGTTGATCTCCTTTAGCGAAAAGGAGACCTGTCACGAGCCATCCCGTGGCAACAAACCAAACCGCCCCGACCATCAGCTGGCTAAGCGCGCTGGGCAACAGAGAAACCAGAGCACACCAGAAAGCGAAGCACGTGGTCGCGATCAACAGTGTACGCAAGCTAAAGCGCGTTGGTAGCCCTGGCGGTGGCTTTGCCGAACTAGTTTCCTGTGGGAGAGGCGGGGGCGTCGGCGCGGGAGAGTCGGTACTCATCGTATTATCGGCCACTGCTTGAGAGAAACTCTATCGGATCTCATCGTAACAGAACCGGCTGTTGGTACCAATCAGCAACCCAATGTCTGATCAGGCAACCGGCAAGGTCTGGCCAGTTTCTGCCTCTACTTGGGTTCGGGCCCGCTCGATCATTTTTTCTGCATCATCGCTTGGCTCGACGCCGGTAACACCAATCGTGAGCTCAAGCTGAATCTCTTTGTCGCCCAGCGGAATTGCACAGCTGGCGATCGCGGTTTGAATTCGCGCGGCAACTACACCGCCCTCGCGGCCAGAACTGCCGGGCAACATGACGGCGAACTCGCCTGGTGCGATCTTGGCCATTAGATCCATATCACGTAGCGAAGCGCGAATGAACTTTGCCACCGAGTCCAGTAGCAGCTTTCCAACGGCATTGCCGAATTCCTTCTCAAGTCGAACATAATTGTCCACAACGATGTGCATCGCTGCCAGTGTGACGCCAAACCGGTGGCACTCAGCTACTCGGCGCTGTAGTTCGTGTGTAAAGGCAGCTCGATCAGGTAATTCTTCAGCGGATTCTTCACTTTCAGCCGAATCTTGCTGATTGGTTGTGTCCGCGCCCTTTGCGGCCACTCTCGTGGGAGCTGCCGCCACGTCCATTGGCAGGTAACCTTCTCCATCGTGCCAATGTCCGCAGTTGCGACCTGCTTCTTTGGAGAAGTAAACCCCCGCGTCTGCCCGTCCAATGAGCTTCACGGCGTCTTCGCCTGGAGCGGCCTCAGCTAGTCCAACGCTCACAGTGACGTTGAGCGATTTATCATCGAACTTGACGGCCATTTCTTCAATTGCTTTTCGAATTCGCTCGGCTGCGATACGCGCCTCGTCGAGCGTAGTGCTAGGCATTACCAGAGCCAGCTCTTCGCCACCATATCGACAGGCAACATCGCTGGTTTTCACAACTTGCTGGAGGGTCTTTCCGACGCTCCGCAGCACTTCGTCTCCCGCCTGATGACCATGTTCATCGTTGAATTTCTTAAAATGGTCGACATCCATAATCAGCAGACTAAAGGGGAGCTGTTTGCGTGAACTCAGAGCCAAGTTTTGCGCTAAAGCGTCGTCGAACGCACGACGATTAGCAAGTTTGGTCAGCGCGTCGGTGCGAGCCTCAACTTGCTGAGTCTTAATCTCCTCGGCTTGTGCTTGAATTTTTTGTTCCGCGTCTGCCAACCTTGACTGTAGTTTTTCGTTGGCAGACAAAATCTTATCCACGGCATCTGCAACGGCGGCGTTAGCATCCGGAGAGTCAGCGTTGACCCCGCCAAGTTCGTCCGATATCCCGGACATCAAGTCGCGATGGTCACCAACATCCGAAACCATGTTCATGGCTACATCGCGCATCTGCTGCGCTGCCATGCTCGATCGGGCAGCGTCATTATCCTTGGCTTCGATGTCTTTTTCTGAGTCACTGCCGTTATCATTGTCGGCGTTAAATGTGGCAGAATGCTTGACGTACCAAATCGCGGAATAAAATCCGACGAATAGCGCAATCAGCGCAAGTCCAGCATCGATAAGTACATTATCCAGCCCAACACCTAGTGGAAGTAAAGTCATCAGTCTCTTTCTAAATACGGGTAGCCCAATCGGCCTTGGTGTAAGTTCAAGGTAGTTAATTCTGTCAGCACGTCCTCAGGAGGTACTTATGCCAAACCATAGGTTCGCGATGGGCTATGTCAAAGCCTCTGAAAACAGTTTCATAGGTGAGTTTCAAGCCTTGCGGGATCTACTTACTGGGGACAACAACATGGGGTTGTAGTCCCCGGCAGCGTATCAATTATACCGAATTTTAGATTCGATAGGCTGCAGTTGCGGATGAGGATAAACTCTCGCATTCGTCTTAGCCTCTATAACCCGATAACCACCAGCAAAGCCCGCTGAAATCACAAGGTGCTAAGATCCTTAGTACTTGGACAGAAAGAGTGGCTTGAGATGAGAAGTCGGTGTTTCGTCTGGTCAGGCTCAGCACATAAATCCTGGTAATGCCCAACAAAGGCTGAAGCGACAAGGTATCTGGACGTCTGCCAGGACACCAGGAGCAGCCCCCTACTTGCTGGGGCTAGAACCGTCTGTTTTAATGCCCTGACTGATTCTGCCCGTCTCTTTCGCAGCTGATCGGAAGGAGAACCGCATGACTTATCTTTTGGCTCTCGACCAGGGCACGACCTCTTCTCGAGCAATTATATTCGATCACTCTGGGAAAATCATCGCTCTGAAGCAGCAGGAGTTTGGTCAGCACTATCCACAACCTGGATGGGTCGAGCATGATCCAGAAGATATTTGGGCCACGCAACTGGCAGTCGCTGAAGGAGCGCTCAATGAGGCCGGACTTCGTGCAGCCGACGTCGCGGGACTGGGAATTACCAATCAGCGTGAAACGGTGGTTGTCTGGGACCGAGTGACAGGCGCGCCGCTGCATCGGGCAATCGTTTGGCAAGACCGCCGCACAGCAAGTAGCTGTGAGTCGCTACGCTCGGAAGGGCACGAATCGATGGTGGTCGACAAAACTGGACTGCTGCTGGATCCCTATTTCAGCGCAACAAAGCTGGCCTGGCTTCTGAAAAATGCGCCTGACGTGCGACAAGCCGCGGACGAGGGCCGACTGGCATGTGGAACGATCGACACGTGGCTAACTTATCGACTTTCCGGTGGTGCCCTGCACGTGACCGATGCTTCAAATGCTTCGCGCACTCTATTGATGAACATCCACACTGGCGATTGGGACGAGGCACTTCTCAAGTGCTTTGGGGTGCCGCGCGAAATTCTTCCTGAGATCCGCCAATCAAGCGAAGTCTACGGCCAAGTCCAAGGTGATCTTCCGCTGGCTGGAATTCCGATAGCTGGTATCGCAGGCGATCAACAGGCCGCCTTATTTGGGCAGGCGTGCTTCGAGCAGGGTGCGGCTAAGAATACCTATGGGACCGGTTGCTTCATGCTGATGAACACGGCCGAGCGAGCGATCGCCTCGAAGAACAAACTGCTCACGACGATCGCTTGGCGGTTGGACGGACGGACAGAGTATGCTCTGGAAGGCAGCGTCTTCATGGGCGGTGCGGTCGTGGGCTGGCTACGCGACGGCTTGGGCATCATCAAGAGTGCATCGGAAGTAGAAGCACTGGCCAGTTCAGTGGACGACACCGACGGGGTAGTTCTAGTTCCGGCGTTCACTGGTTTGGGAGCACCCCACTGGGACCCTTACGCACGTGGCACGATCGTCGGCATCACACAGGGTACTACGGCTGCGCACCTTGCCCGCGCTGCGCTGGAGAGCATCGCGTTGCAGGTAGCCGATCTACTGGAGGCGATGCACGGCGATTCCGCAATTTGTGTGCCGCAACTCAGAGTCGACGGCGGGGCGAGTGTCAATGATACATTGATGCAATACCAGGCCGACCTCCTGCAGACACCGGTCGTCCGTTCTAGCGTGACTGAAACGACCGCTTTAGGAGCGGCCTACCTGGCGGGACTTGCTACGGGGGTTTGGCCTGATCAAAGCACGGTCGCACAGCATTGGAAAGCTGAGCGGCAATTCGATCCACAAATGTCGGCCGACCAAGCCAAGGCAAAGCAATCACGTTGGCAGCGTGCGGTAGAGCGAGCATCCAACTGGGAACGGGAGGATTAGCTAAGACCCATGACCGTCAACGATGAATTCAACCGCGACAAGCAGCTACGTCGCCTGAGTGAAGCGGACGACTTTGACATCGTTGTGATCGGTGGCGGCGCCACGGGGGCTGGAGTGGCAGTTGACGCTGCCGCGCGGGGCTACCGGGTCGCACTGTGTGAGCAGCACGACTTTGGCAAGGGAACTTCAAGCCGTTGTACGAAGCTAATCCATGGGGGCGTGCGTTATCTGCAGCAGGGCAACGTGAGCCTGGTCCGAGATTCGCTCCGCGAACGAGGCCGGTTGCGTAAGAATGCACCACATCTAGTTCATCCGCTACCTGTGATCGTACCTCTGTATGCCTGGTGGGAGCCAGCATACTATCGCCTGGGGCTGAAGGTGTACGACTTGCTCGCAGGACGCTGGGGGATCGGCTCTTCATCGCGACTCGCGCGCGATGAAGCTTTAGCTGAAATCACAACTTTGCAGTCTGAGGGATTGCGTGGCGGAATTCGATATTTCGATGCCGCGTTCGACGACACCCGGCTGCTCTTGAATCTGATTCAAACGGCAATCGAACAAGGCGCTACATGTGCCAACTACCTGCGCGTAACTGGCCTCTTAAGCTCAAGCAATCGCGTAACAGGCGTCACAGTATCCGACCAAGAGTCCGGCAACTATTTTGAAATCAAAGCCAAAGTCGTGGTAAATGCGTCCGGACCATTCAGCGATCAAGTTCGCCGGCTCGACGACGCGCAAGCTGTCGCTTGGATCTCACCCAGCCAAGGCACGCATATTGTGCTCGCCCGTAAGTTCTTGCCTAGCGAATCGGCGCTGATCGTGCCGAGGACCTCAGATGGACGAGTAGTGTTCGCCATTCCTTGGCACGAGCACACATTGGTAGGCACGACAGACACGGCGCTCGACGATACGCCATTGGAACCGGTCGCTCTACCGGAGGAAATCGACTTTCTGTTGGAAACGGTCGCGGGGTACTTAAGCAGTCGACCAGAACGGGCCGACGTGCAGTCGGTATTCGCAGGTTTACGCCCACTGGTGAGTCGCGAAGGATCGGGGCCAACTTCAAAACTGCTACGCGATCATCAGGTTCGCGTGGCCGGTTCGGGGCTGGTATCAATCGTAGGCGGTAAATGGACAACCTATCGCAAGATGGCTGAAGACTGTGTTAACGTCGCCGCCAAGTCAGGAAGCTTGCCTCCAGGGGAATGTTGCACTCATGACCTACTCGTACACGGTGCCGATGGTGAAGCACTCGATGGTCGGCTTTCGATTTACGGATCCGACGGGGCGGCGCTCGAAGCATTGTTCAACGAAAACGCCACTAATCGCGAGCAACTCGACAAGGAGCTTCCCTACACCATAGGAGAAGCGATCTGGGCAGTTCGCCACGAGATGGCTCGCACAGTCGAAGACGTCCTTGCGCGCCGTTTACGGGCACTGTTGCTCAATGCACAGGCGGCCGTGCGCTCCGCTCCACAAGTCGCCAAGATTGTTGCCGAGGAACTAGGGCATGACCAGGCATGGGTCCAAGCAGAGATCGAACGATTTCAGTCGGTCGCTAATGGCTATCTCGTTTCTAGTAATTAAAAGCGTGACAAGAGACTCGGTATCTGGCAAACCTCGCTACTGGAGAACATATCATGCAGCCTTATGTCGGTGAGTTTCTGGGGACGCTAATCCTTATCTTGCTCGGTAATGGTGTCGTCGCCAACGTATCGCTGCCTGGCACCAAAGGTCACGATGGGGGATGGATTGTAGTGACCATGGGATGGGGAATGGCCGTGTTCGTGGCGGTCTGGTGCGTGGGACCGATTAGTGGGGCACACATCAATCCTGCGGTGACCATCGGCCTTGCGGCAGCTGAAGAATTCCCTTGGCCGGAGGTACCGGCATATATAGTAGCGCAGTTGGTCGGCGCGTTCGTGGGCGCGGTATTGGTTTATGCGTTTTACCGAAATCACTATGAGGCTTGTGATAACCCCGACACAAAGCTCGGAACTTTTTCCACAAGCCCGGCCATCCGCAAACCTACCAGCAACCTGTTTTGTGAAATCATCGGCACGGCTGTGTTAGTACTGGCGGTGCAATTAGTCGTCGAGCCTACGATCGAACTCGATCGCGGTGCAACGGACGAAACCTCGCAGATGCTAGTCGGCCTGGGAACGTTGGGAGCGCTGCCAGTGGGACTGCTCGTCTTTTCGATCGGCCTCTCGCTAGGAGGCACCACAGGGTTCGCGATCAACCCGGCCCGCGACTTGGGCCCGCGGATTGCCCATGCCATGTTACCTATTCCTCATAAGCGCGATAGCGACTGGGCTTACTCTTGGATACCCGTCGTGGGCCCTCTCTTGGGTGCCCTGCTCGCGACGGTGATCTTCCGCTGCACATAGAGTTCATGCCCCGCACTGATTGGACAGCGCTAAGAAAAAGAAGAGTGGAGCCGAGGGGGCTCGAACCCCTAACCTCCGGCTTGCAAAGCCGGCGCTCTCCCAGTTGAGCTACGGCCCCAAACCAATTCGGATTGGGGAATTCGGATCGTGGAATCCGCAAGCGTCATCAAGGTGATTCTTAGCCAAATGTTTGTTTCGACACTCACCCCTACTATGCGAAACTCTAGCGAATCGGTGCCTTTATTGTAAACCCTACCCTTCGATTGCTGTAACGTTGCGGTGCCCGTAGGATGTGAAGGCGATCATACACTACTCGCCTTCGCCAGCCGAAGGCCAAATCGTCCAGTAGCGACCCTGCCGGGTAATGAGCTCAGGCGGGTCGACAGTATATAGCTTTGATATCAGCTGCTCGTCGATTACCTCTGAAGTCTTGCCCACGGCTTCGACTCGTCCGGAATTCATGACCAGCGTCTGCTCTATTCCGGGAATGATCTCTTCGAGATGATGCGTGACCAAGATTAACGATGGTGCGTTCGGCGCGGCGATCACATCTGCCATGGTGGCCAGAAACTGCTCGCGCATGCCGGGATCCAAGCCCGCGCAGGGCTCATCGAGCACAATGATCAAGGGTTGGGCCATGCGAGCTCTGGCGAGCAGGACGCTCTGCTGCTCTCCCTGCGACAACACGGCAAACCGCTGATTCTGTAAATCAATCTGTCCCATCTGTTCTAGATAGTGCTGGGCGCGCTGGATGTCCTCGTCGGTCAGGTGCTCTCCCACAATCGGACGCCAGCCTATCTGAGCCTGAATGCCCGAAAGTACAGTCTCGAGGACAGTTTCTTTAGGACCGATCCGGGCGTTGATGGTCGAAGATAGCCAGCCGATGCTGCGGCGTAGGTGCCGGAGGTCTAGGTGAGTCTTTCCAATCCTTTGGACTTCGCCTCCGTCGTTGGGCCAAAGATACCCACAGGCGATTCGCAGGAGTGTGGTTTTACCAGATCCGTTGGGCCCCAACACAGCCCAATGCTGCCCCGGCTTAACACACCAATCGACACGATCGAGAATCTTTAGTTCGCCGACCCGATAAGAGACGTTTGAAAACTTAAGCAAAGGAACCATCGGAAAGATCTTGAGCAAGTACGATCGAAATTTTAACGTAACACAATTGCCATAGCTTGACTCGGAGTGGAACTGAAACTAACGAAGAATTTATGGGTGTTCTGGAGCTGGTGCTCATTCGATTCCCAGGCGCTTCTGTATCTCTTCAAGAGGTATGTTTTTCGTCTCAGGCATCTTCGTCAGAACCCATATCAATTGGGCAACCATGCAGATCGAGTAAAAGGCAAACACGTGAGCACCAGACCGCTCGGCAATGAGCGGGAAGGTTTGGCTGATCGCGGCAGCGAACACCCAGTGCGTGAAACTTCCGAATGCCTGACCCCGTGCCCGTAAACGATTCGGAAAAATCTCGCCGATAAAGACCCAGATGACAGCCCCCTGACCGACCGCGTGCGAGGCGATAAAAGCCAGTAGACTCACGAACACGACCCGACCACCAAGCTCTGTGAAACCACCGTCAGCGGTCTGCTGCGTGTAGAACGACCAAGCCGTGGCCCCCAGGCTGAGTACGTAGCCGATCGAGCCCAAAATCATAAGCTTCTTTCGGCCTATGCCATCGATCAGCGACATCCCAATCATCGTGAATATCAAATTTACAATCCCAAGACCAACTGAGTTCCATAGTCCCGCACTTTCGTCGAACCCAGCACTCTCGAAAATTCGCTTCGAGTAGTAGAGCACCGCATTAATTCCGCTCAGCTGATTGAACGCAGCAATCGCGAATACTAGCATGATCGGCTTGAGATACTTTTTCTGGAAGAAGGGTTCTTGCAGATCGTGATGCTCTAGGTCAATTGATTCGCGAATCGCGGCCAACTCGCTGTCGACGCTACCGGCCGATTCGTCGACACCTACCTGCTCCAGGACAGCGTGAGCCTCCTCGTCTCGCCCTTTGGCCACGAGCCAGCGGGGACTACGGGGCGTCGCGAATAGCAGTAGGAAATAAGCAGCGGCGGGTATCGCTTCGACGCCAAACATCCACCGCCACTCAATATCACCTAGCTCGAAACCTGCACTCCTCAACTTAAAAAATAAACTAGCGATCCCCAAATTTGAAATAAAGGCAAGCAGAATTCCCAGCACGATGTTGAACTGAGCGAGCGCCACCAATCGGCCGCGAAGCTTGGCGGGTGAAATCTCGGCGATGTACATGGGGCTAACGACCGAAGCGCCGCCCACACCCAAGCCTCCAATAAAGCGGAAAATTGCCAGGGAGTACCAATCCCAGGCCAAGGCACTGCCGATGGCGGAGACAAAGAACAGCAGAGCCAGCCAGAACATGACGAACCGGCGTCCAAAACGATCTGCCGGCTTACCGACCGCGATCGACCCCACGACCGTGCCGATCAAGGCACTGGCCATCAGAAACCCATGCCAAAACTTTGACCACCAGGCAGAGAGATTGTCCGCGGGTGTGAAAATTTCCTCCAAGCTCTGTTCCGCTCCAGAGATCACAACTGTGTCGAATCCGAAAAGCAAACCACCAAGCGCTGCGGTAACCGCGCTGGCCAGGAGAGTGCGTGAGCATTTCATGGTTATCTCCTTGATTTGGCCTGCCGTTATAAACTAACTCGACGACTTAAAGAATAAACTCTAGGCGGTCTAGAGAGAGCTCGGGTGAAGACGATCATGGATTCTCGTATCGGATTGTCAACCCGGGAATAGAATCGAACGAGCCAACACCAAGGAAAGTATGTGGAATCTACCCCTAAAGACAGGACCCTGCCTGGGCAGCAAATACTACTTGCCAACGTAGTCGCTCCCTACCAGAATGTGGGTCTCTTGCTACTTTACTTTTCGGTAAGTGGCTAGGGCAGCCTCCGCCCTGATCGGAGATTGAACTGCACGACTCTCCCCTGCAGCAAGGAAGAATCTGTGAAGAACGTACAACTCCGACTCTCAGTCATGATGTTTCTTCAGTACTTCGTTTGGGGAGCATGGTTTGTCACATTGGGGACCTATTTGAGCAATGCCTCGGGCGACGAGGGTGGGCGTATTTTTTCCGATGACTTTGTTGGCTTGGCCTACGGATCGGCCGCTGTCGCTGCGATGATCGCGCCGTTTATCGTCGGCATGATCGCCGATCGATTCTTTTCCAGTGAGAAACTGCTCTGCGTACTCCACCTAGCAGGCGCGGCGATGCTCTACTCTTTCTCGACAATTACAAATCCGACACTGCTCTACGCTGGACTGATCGGATACTTCCTTTGCTACATGCCTACACTGTCATTGACGAATTCTCTGTCATTCCACCACTTGAGCGATCCCAATCGGCAGTTCCCTAAAGTGCGCGTGCTAGGAACCATTGGCTGGATTGTGGCGGGCATTACGATTGGTGCCCTGCGAATTTCCGGCGAATCGGTTGGATTCTTTTTTCAGCAGCCCCTAGGTCTGCCCTTCACCTTCTCCGCCGGCGCAGAACTGGGGCAGGAGGCCAGCATTGAACCCACGACGATACCGATGTTAATCGCCGCAGTCGCTCAGGGGATCTTGGGCCTCTACTGCCTGCTCTTGCCGCACACGCCCCCGTCGAGTTCAACGGAGCGTCCCACCGTGGGCGACATCCTCGGGCTAGATGCCTTGGCCCTGATGAAGCAAACGTCTTTCGCGGTCTTCATGATCGGATCGCTGCTAGTCTGTATCCCCTTGCAATTTTATTACACATTTACAAATCCCTTTCTCAATGAATTGGGCGTCAGCAACGCAGCAGGGATAATGACTTACGGCCAAATGTCGGAAGTTGTGTTCATGATGGTAATTCCCGTCCTGCTCGTTCGCCTGGGTGTGAAGTGGATGCTGATTGTGGGCATGCTGGCGTGGGCATTGCGATATCTTCTTTTTGCCTTCGGCAATATTGACGATAGAATGTGGATGCTCTACGTGGGCATCCTCTTGCATGGCGTCTGCTACGACTTCTTCTTCGTCACGGGGCAGATTTACGTCGACAATAAGGCTCCCACAAAAGTGCGAGCCGCCGCCCAAGGATTCCTCACGTTTGTAACGCTGGGCGTGGGCCTATTCTTGGGCTCGCTGGTCTCAGGCAAGATAGTCGGCCATTACGCAGTGCCAGAGGGTAATCCGCCCCACAACTGGCATGATATTTGGCTAGTTCCAGCTGCAATGGCTGGCGCTGTTCTGGTGCTATTCGCCCTACTATTTCACGAACGGGGCGATGGCTCCGGAGACTTGGCCGAATAGACCGGGAGCTCGACCCGGAGCGTAGGTGGTTCTCGACAATGTCAGGACACTGAGCAAAGTCTGTCAGCTTAAATGGCTTCTCCGACTCTCAAGATCTTATGCCGCTCTCTGCTCGGTAAGCACAGGCTCACGGCAAGCCCTCGAACTGCGCATTAGCAAGCAGATGCTGCGCGATTCTCAGAATCTGTCAGGTTTGACCATCACATTTGCGACTGATAGAGTAAAGGGTTCACTCCTACTAGATAAGGGTTAACTACACGATGATTACTCACGACAGCACGGCTGGGGCCGCGGAATTCCGTTCTGGAGCAGACCCTGAGAAGATCTCTTGTCATGTGTTTCAACACGCGGGAGATGCCAGCCTCTATGTGGCCGGACAGATTGCCGATCTGATTCGACAGCGTTCCGAAGATGGAAAGATGTGCGTCCTGGGTTTGGCCACCGGCAGCACACCCGTATCGGTGTACAACGAGTTGGTACGGCGACATCAAGAGGAAAGCTTATCCTTCCGCAACGTAATTACGTTCAACTTAGACGAATACTATCCCATGCAGCCCGAGGCCTTGCAGAGCTATGTAAGATTTATGCGTGAGCATTTATTCGATCATATTGATATCGAGCCCGATAATGTTCATATCCCCGATGGTACGCAGGCTGAAGAGGATGTCGCCGAATATTGCCGTAGCTATGAACAGGCGATTCGCGACGCGGGCGGCATCGACGTCCAAGTCCTAGGTATCGGCCGAACGGGACACATTGGATTCAATGAGCCTGGTTCCGGTCGCGAGAGTCTGACGCGGCTGATCACGCTCGACAAAGTAACACGTCGCGACGCGGCCAGCGACTTCTTCGGCGAAGAACACGTGCCTCGTCGGGCAATCACGATGGGCGTCGGCACGATCCTCGAAGCCCGGCAAATCTACTTGCTGGCCTTTGGCGAAGGGAAAGCGCCGGTGGCAGCTCAGGCTATCGAAGGCGAAGTTTCCAAGTTTATTGCGGCCAGTTTCTTGCAGGAACACTCCAACGCGAAAATCGTCATGGACGAAGCTGCCGCGGAGCAGCTCACACGTTACCGTTGTCCATGGGTCCTTGGCGACTGCGACTGGAACGAAGTCCAGACCCGCAAGGCGGTCATTTGGCTCGCTCAGCACCTAAAAAAGCCGGTACTAAAGCTAACCGTCGAGGACTACAACGAAGAGGGCATGCAAGACCTCCTGGCCCAGCATGGGTCAGCCTACGACATCAATCTAAGCGTATTTCGCTATTTGCAGTCGACTATCACTGGCTGGCCCGGCGGCAAACCGGCCCACGCCCGTCTACCTGGCGACCGTCCTCAGGATCACGACGATATCTTTCCCAAGCGGGTACTGGTGTTCTCGCCCCATCCCGACGACGACGTCATCTCTATGGGCGGCACCTTGACCCGTCTTGCTGACCAGGGTCACGAAGTTCACGTTGCCTACCAAACCTCGGGCAACATCGCCGTGTTCGACGACGACGTCGTCCGCTTCGCCGATTTCATCCGCGAATTCACCGAGTCTTTCGAACTACCCGCAGACAAAACAGCCAAGATTCTCGGCGAGATCCAAAAGTCTCTAGATAACAAAAAGCCCGGTCAGGTCGATAGCGACGCGGTTCAGTCAATCAAAGGGATCATTCGCCGGGGCGAAGCGCGAGCAGCCGCCATCGCTTGCGGTGTTCCTGCCGATCGACTGCACTTTCTTGATATGCCGTTCTACGAAACGGGTCGTGTCCGAAAAAAGCCGCTTGGCGAAGAAGACATCGCCATTACCGTCGACCTTTTGCAGCGTTTGCAACCCCATCAGATCTATGCCGCAGGCGATCTCTCCGATCCGCATGGTACGCACCGCACCTGCTTAAGCGCAGTGCTACACGCCAGCAATCGGGTCGAGCAGGAAGATTGGTTCGCCGTGTGCGAAGTTTGGCTCTATCGCGGAGCCTGGCAGGAGTGGAACCCGCACCAGATCGACATGGCCGTACCGATCAGCCCGCAGGAACTAATGCGGAAGCGAAACGCGATTTTCAAGCACGAATCGCAGAAAGATCGAGCATTGTTCCCCGGCCCCGATCCGCGAGAGTTCTGGCAACGTGCCGAACAACGTAACCGCACGACCGCCCAGGTCTACGACGAATTGGGGCTGGCAGAATACGAAGCGATCGAAGGCTTCGTCCGCTGGACCGGCGACACACTCGGCATTGTATAATTCAACCGTTTCATCATGGAAAAGCAGGATAGAATCGTGAACTCCCAAACAATAAACCGTCGTCTCTACGCACCGCCCGGTCGGAAAAACTGGGGGCCAGGCCTACTTCTCGTCCCTTTGGTGACCCTTGCTGGTTGCAGCGGTGGTCCTACTTCACTACCTATACCGAGCTTCGATCCGGGTGATTCTGCTGAGCAGGCGATGGAAATCTACGACACCGATGGCGACGGCTTCGTGGCTGGTGAGGAGTTGGAAAACGCTGCAGGCCTAAGGGCCACGCTTAGGTCGCTCGATACGGATGGCGACGGCAAGGTCTCTGAGGCAGAGGTCGCCGAACGAGTGCGTGCCTGGGATAAGATGCAAATTGGTATGATGAATTTCGATGCTTTGTTTCTAATGGATGGCAAGCCTCTTGCGGAAGCCAAAGTCACTTTTGATCCTGAGGAGTTCCTGGGGGGAGTAGTCCAAGCTGGGCTAGGCGAAACGGACATGGGGGGAGGATTGAGGCCTCGAGTGCCGAAGGAAAATCGTCCCACTCCCGATTCCCCGCCCGGCATGCAAGCGGGCATCTACAAGGTGCGCGTCTCAAAAATAGTGGATGGCGAAGAGACCATTCCCGCCAAGTATAATACTGAGACTATCTTTGGACAGGAGGTCTCCAAAGATAACTGGGAGATCAATAACCGGCGAGTGATCTTCAAGCTCAAGAGTAAATAGGCGATTGCTAAAGCTCTAATCTTCCCTCGGATCGATTCACGATAGAATCAATCGCTCAATAAGTGCATAATCCCGAACATCTTGGAAAGCTACCTGTGCGTTTCAGATTCGGTTGGTATTTTTCGCTTTGACCAACACGTCGTTCAGAAGTTGCCGGTTACATAACCATTCTAGTCGTTGCCTAATAGAACAAGAACGGCAGCTAAATAGATTCACGCTACCCTACAAGAAGCTAACCAACTCGAACTGGCCAATAGGAGCTACAGAAACTACGGCCCGCCAATAGCTTGTCCATCTATGCGATTGGCCGAGTAGCTATGCACGAAAGGGTCAACGTCGTAGTTAACTGTCTGGACGGAACCGTCGCAGAAAGCCATGTGGAAACCGCCAGGATGTGCGCTTCCAAATATTTCATTCGAATCGTAACTTGGCGTGTCCTGACGCGGTTGCCGATCTGATTGATTATCGGCAATAGTGTCCGCACTCCCAGTATTCCCCCAAAGTGTGTTCCAAGCTACCTTCTGGTTGTCCCATTCGTAGCCACAGTAGGCGGCTTGATTGGTATTTCTCGAGAGACCGATATCACTAATACTCGTGCCTCCATTGTACTCGAGCGGATTAATGAACTTCTCGCCAATTAGATAGGTGTTGGAAGAGCCGTCCTCGATCTGAGACATTTTCAGTTCGCTACGGACAAATATCGTGCCATCTTGGCAATGTTCCATCCACGAGCGTTGTGGTCCAGTCGTCGGTACCTGACCACAAAAGTCCTTAGGAAGATTCGATTCATTTACTCTGATCTTATTATCTGCGTTGGTATAGTCTCCGTTCGTATGGACGCTGCCGGTTCCGTCTAACCAATCTTCACCATCCCAAAACTTTGTGGTTCCTGAGTTGCCTGCATAATCACCCCTAAATAATCCTTGCGTTGTTGCGATCGGCCTGACCCAAGTGCCCAGATTCTTCACGGTAGGATTCCAGATGGTCAGCGGCAAGCTACTTGCACCACGCGAGGGACATAGATAAGCATCCACCCGAGTCTGAAGTAATTGCAACAATGCTGCTCTACGACCGGGCGACCCGTACGGCTGTCCCGCTCCCAAATTGCGCACATTTTGTTGCTCAATAAACGCCAGAAGGCCGTACATCCAACCGGCCGGTTGGTCCTCACCATACCCGCGATCGGGGTCTGGCCCCCAATCATAGCTCCACCCGCCAGTAGGGAAAAATCCATAGGTGCTTTCGTGATTCAAAGCGCCCAAACCCATTTGCTTAAGGTTGTTCTTGCACTGCATGCGACGTGCTGCTTCACGCGCAGCCTGTACAGCCGGCAGTAACAATGCCACTAATACGCCAATAATCGCGATCACAACCAAGAGCTCAACAAGCGTAAAAGCTTTCGAGGTCTTTAGGGCCGACAATTTCCGATTACTATGATTTGAGAATAGACTCTTGCATAAGGACGACATGGCATCAACCTAACGGCGGGACCGCATTACTAAAATGACGAAAAAGGCTTTGATAAAAAAGAAGGCCGGGGGTCAACCGGTAATTGTATTCTGGGCACTTATTACATGTAAAGCAATGCGAATGAGCGCAGCTCTTGCTCGCTTTTGCGCACGACTGAATGACATGACCTTTTCTGTCAGCTTAGTAGGAACGTCAGTAGCCCTGATTACCTCCAATGCCCTCAAGCTTTTAGCCTAGCCCGACAGTCATTCAGAAGGTGATCGCTTACTGGGAGCCATGGAGGACACTCAAATCGGCGGAAAAACTTTAGAACGGCAGGTCATACCGTGCTGAAAAACTGTAACAAACATTAGCTCGATGCGCGTAACAAAAAACACGACCCAGACCGGGCCAATTGGGCTCGGTCTGGGCCGCACACGTGGGATTCTTTCGTATTGCTTCCGCCGCCGTGAAGGTCTCGCGGCGGCGGAAGATTAGTACCCCTCTTAATTCAGGTGCGCAACCAAGTCACCTCGGTAACACATCCTCAGCATCCAAGCGGTTGCTAGCAATCCATTCTAGTCGACTGCCGAAACTGCCGACCAGGCACCTGGTTGTCACAACGACCCACCTTCATCGCCTTACGACGTCGGCCGACGAAAGCCAATCCTAAACCGCCCATAGCAAACATCACTACGGACGTCGGCTCGGGGATGGTAACAACAACGTTATCGACAATGCCGAAGGTCACTGCAGCACTCGGGCTAACCGAGCTAAAGAAATCGGCATAAAAAATCGAGATGTTTCCATCGGTGGGAACGGACGGTGGTGGAACTCCATTATTCGGATCGGCATTAGCATTGTCGTAAATGAGAATGTTTCGCCGAACACCACTATCGTTAGTAATCTGGTGGCGAATTTCGTCACCAATGACACTAATCGTGTGAGTGTACCATTGGAATGAAGATGATCCAGGCCGACTCTCGTTAGGAACACCCGTTTGACCTTGGGCAACAGGAGGTACTGTACCACCAGGGAAGAGAGTTTCGTATGGCCCACTCCCACCACAACCTGTTGCGTTGCGACTACCGCACGCCATGTCCTCATTGTCGATGAACAGTCCGCCCTTAAAGGCTCGATAGTCACTGCCAGATCCACCTTCGCTGGTGCTGATTATCTGGTGACCATTGCCGGCATTTCCGGTTCCGTTGGGGTCATAGCCAATACCACCACCGAGAAATTCTGTGGTACCAGCGCCACCGTTATTCTCACGGTCAAACGTGGAGTAGTTCTGCCAAGCATCGAACTGCAGCTGGTAATTGCCAGTGAAGTTCTGACCCAGAGGGAAGAGGGTGAAAAACTCAGAACTGTCAACAAAATCGGTGTTGTTGGATTCCAGCTTTACACCACGGGTTGCTGCGTCGCCACCTTGGCCATTGGGGGCTTCAGGAATACCATCGGCGCTGTAGTCGTAGCCGAAAGTAGCCGTGTTGTCTGAAGTACTTTGATTGATTCCCCAGCCGTTGGGATCAACCATCTCATCGCGGAATAGTTCTGCCGAGGCAAAGCTCGACAGCATGACTACGCAGAACGTAGCCACAAGTAAGACAAGTACTCGTTTCATTAGATCGTTCCTCTCTTAAAACAGGAAGCAGTGATTGAAAACTCTACAGGTAAGAGGCTAAGGCTTTACTGTTCGGGTTTAACTGCCCCGAACAGCCTTTGCCACACACAAAATCAATCCTTAGTAGTTTCTTGCCCTCTGACGGCAGGGACGGCATCCGAGCAAGGTGAATAAGAAGAAAGTAAGTGACGAAATAAAGGTTGTCGGTTCGGGCACTGCGCCTATAGCCGCCAAAGGAGCGGCGCTGCCATATTGCGATTCCCATATCGCAAGGTCGGCACCATCCACGGTCATGTCACCGTTCGCATCTCCGTCACCTTGAAGTGCGTCGGGCGTCCCAATGTTCCGCTGCCAAATCAAAAAGTCGTTACCGTCAACAAAGCCGCTGCCGTCAAAGTCGGCATCTTCCACAGCAGTAATCGCGGTAACTTCGATGTTGTCGATCAAGGTGTAGTTAAAATCTAGCGCATCTACATTCGTTGGTGAGCTAAAATTCGTGTCGTTCATGCCGAAGGATATATTGCCACCGCCGGGAACGGTCGTGTTGTTCGGGTCGTCGTCCCAGGTAGATATATCCATGGTAATCAGCTTAAATCCGTTCATAAACCAATCAATGATTTCGCCTTCTTTCCTGATCTCCATTTCACGCCAAGCAAGACCCGCAGCACCGTTAAACAACGGTCCGCTCATCGTGGGTGCGTTGGGGTCGCCACTGGGAACCAGCAGCTCGACCGCGTCAACGACCGATTGCTCAACGGTATTCAAGTCACCGTTTGGATCGCCGACAGCGTCCATATAGAGCTGACCGGTTCCATTGCGAGTACCGGCGTGATAGGTGGCCTGAAGGTCGATGGGGTCGGGATTGTTAGGATCTGGAATCTGATGGCTAAAGTTTCGTGTCGCACTATAAACTCGGTAATCGGAACCTGACCCACCATCGACAACTGCGCCAAAGAAGACGCCATCGGCAGAAAGGATGCTTTGGCTCGTGGTTCCAGCGGTCAGCAGGCCAAACGAGCTCATTTGCGTGGTGCCAGCACCTGAACCACCAAAGGGGAACGGACCTAACGCCATTCCCCAATAGTCGAACTTGATCGAGTAATCGCCAGTGAGATTGAGGCCATTCGGAGATGCGCTAAACCCGCCTAGCCTGTTTGAGAACTCGCTCGCTTGGAGCTGAAGGCCGATCGTAGAATTCGGATCGCCGTTCGGAGACGCCGGAATTCCATGCACGCTGTAATCAAAGGCGAATCCGGAGAAGTCGTCGTTTACACCATCGACATCCGGGAAGACCGGCATAGTGTCGAAGTTCGTGTCCAAAGGCATGGCTGTCGTGATCGGGTTATCGAATCCGACACCCGCGTTTGCAGTCCAGCGCGATACTGCGTTTCCGTCGTCAAAGTCTTCCGTATAAAGTTGCCCAAAGCTGGGATTAGCAACAAATGCGAGCAGCGTTAGGCACGCAGCCATGCAAACAATGTTTCGTAATCTCATAAGATCTGTCCTTTTCCCTAAGATGCTACTAACGGACTATTTCAATGCAGATATATTATTTTGCAAAAGCCGAGAATCGATTGATAAGAGTTTTGAAAAGCAGGCGAACAAGTCTTTGCCCCAGGTAACTTCCCCCAACTTGCACGGTAGCCGAGCACGAACCGCCGACATCCCAACCGGGAAAATCGATAAACTCAGCTAAGCTTGGCCAAAGCGCTAACCCTCCCAGGCCAACCTCTTCCCGCACCTCCTATACTAAAGGAAAATTCAGAAACTCCTAATTATTTTGTGCGCAGTTTTTTCTCCATTTTGCGCAGCCCGAGTTCTAAGCGGCCTATGGATTAGCTCGATCGGCAAGTGATCGAATTCATCTATGAAGAAGGATGGTCAGAAATGCTGCCTATCAAGCGATTTACGTAACCGATCCTCACAAGGCCCGATCCATTCCAGAGTGTGGCTCTCCCCAGAGGGGCAGACTCCTGCAGAGGGAGTAGTTCCCGCAATTCTATCTGGCCCCCTCTGAACTAGCCGCAGCAGGACAGATATCACAATTCGAACAGAGTCGATGGAAGAATGTCTTCTTCGCCGAGTTCAGCAAAGGCTCCCTCCCACACGACAGGATCAACCTTACCACGATTATGAATCGTTCTCTCTGGTAAGTACTCCAACAGCTCACTAGTTCTCCTAAGAATCGTCTCCGGATAGTATTGCTCCAGTAGGTATCGTTCGCCATGGATATCGTCGCTCTGAGAAGCGGAATCGATAACAGAAGAGAAGCGGTAAGACTTCTGATCGGACAACGTCACAAGTTGCGCTACATCGGCTAATGTTGTGGGGCTAAATGATGTCGACGTTGCAGTCGAAAAAGCAGCTGAGGGTTCGGTTTCGACACTAGTCTCCCCAGCAAGCGCAGCTGAGAAGTTTTCGCTGATCGCCACGAGACTTGTTGCGCCATACTGTGATTCCCAAATAGCAAGATCCGCGCCGTCGACGTTGCCATCGCTGTTGCCGTCTCCTTGGCCAAGCGTTGCTCCGCCCGAGGTGCCAAAACCAAGCTGCCAGGCGAGGAAATCAATTCCGCTTACAGCACCGTCATCGTCGAAATCTCCCGTCTCGACTGCAGGGGCGGCGACAAATACTCGAACGGCATCGGCAATTACTACCGATCCGCCTGTGCTCGTTTCCGCATCGAGCAATACGGAATGGCTGCCTGCGGTAAAATCGAAGCTACCCAGCGAAACCCAGGTCAGGTCGTTTTGCTTTTGATTGATACTGGTAGATTCAACACCGTTGCCTGTGTCGATTTGGTAAGCAGCCGCAGAGGAGCGATTCGACCCGCTGCGGTAGATTACGAATACTTCTCCCTCACCCGCGAATGGGAGCGAGAAATTCCACTGCGCCGTAGTACTGGGGTCACCCTCGACGGCAAAACGATAGGTGAGGCCGTTATATCCGGTGCTTCCAGAGGTGGTCCAGGAGCCCGACTCTGAATAGATGCCGGGGCCGTCGTCGTTATCGAGTACAGCGTCGAAATCTGAGAAGGTCACGTCAAAGCTGAAGAAGCTCAGCACACGGCTCATCACGTTGTTGCGGTCAGTCTGATCGGTGATCGTCTCAAAAGGAAAGGCGAGGTTAACGACCTTGGTCGAGCCGCCACTGTCGTACTGAATGGCCGCTCCGCCACCCGTCCCGCCAACGTAGTTTAGGGCAGTGGTTGCTCCACCGAGCGGCGATATCACGTCGGGAAAATTAACGTTGTAAAACTGGGAGCCGTCGTCGAACGAGAAGGAAAGGCCATCGAAAATCGACCCGCCTACAGCTTGCACATCGTAGGTGCCGGCATCATCGGAGACGTAATCGGCTCGCAAACTGTTGTTGTAAAATGATTGGCCGTTGCCAAGATTGTCCAGATCCCAGCCAATTTCGGCACCGGAAACGAACAGTTGCCCACCCACGTTGAGATAGTTCGAAACAAGACTCTGCTCCGTCGAGTCGAAAGTGTCATCTGCAGAGGATTCCTCCCCCAGAATCCAGAAGACAGCTGCGTAATCGCCCAAGTTGACGTCGCCGGCGATAACTGCTTCGTTGGATGTAGTGTCGACCACCAAGTCTGGCGAGTTGGCCTCAATGGCCGAGGCTATCTGCACGGCATAGTCGAATGAATTGCTTTGGCGTGGTCGGACGCGTTCCGCCCCCGCCTGTACGGGATTTAGTTGTCGGCTGAGCCGATCGAAACCATTGACAATGAGAACGTCACTTGCCCCTGCGTTCGGAATCGCGGCGACGACTTCCGATGCTTTTCCTTCTCCACCCGCGTTAACAGCTGCCACCTTGAAATAGTAGGCCCCTTCATCGGTATCGAGGCCGTTGAAGGTGTGGCTCGTCGAACCACCACCGGCGACAAACGTGCCGCCGTCGAATCCATAGCCGTCTGTAGAGCCGTACACCATGTAACCCGTGGCGGCATCGCCGTTGTAGGTGTTAGCCGCCGGCGTGTCCCAGGTAACCGTGACGCTGCCCAACCCGGCGGTTTCAGCTCGTATGTCCTCAACTTGACCGGGAAGCATCACCACAGGCGTAGCACCACCGTCGACATCATTGAAATACCGCACTACACCTTGGTAAGTAGCTCGGGCGAGGGCATCGCGAACCTTGGGGTCGCGAAGCATTTGGGTGTCCTGTGTGTTGTCGTGGAAACCTGTTTCGATGATCGTGGCATCGAATTCGTTGTTAATGCGCAAATTATTAATCTCGCCGAACTCGATGTCGGAGCGATCGAGCGTGACCACGGCTCCTCGATCGAACCAGTTGTGCTCGAATAGTCCGTTTTGATCGATCAAGTCCTCATTAACTTCTCGCGCAAGGGTGTCGGCTAGCAAAAACTGATTGGGGGTTGCTGTGCTGGGATTGTTATTGCCATTGTAGAGTCCAAGAACGCCCCGCTTTGTGGCGGTGTTTGGATCGCCCGTACTCGCGTTGGAGTGAAAGCTGACAAACACCCGATCAGAGAGCGAGCCGTCGGATTGCCGGTTCATATACTCGGAGTATCGCGGCGAGAGTGACACAGTCGCGTCGCGATCGTCAGGGTCCGTCCTATATTCGCTGTCGGGTATGCCCTGCGAATGATCCACGTGCCATTCGACCCAGTACAGACCTGCTTCGTCCTCACGATCTCGGCCGGATACTGTGCCGCTTTGCTGCACGTCACCCACGCCATTGCCGAAGCGAATCATGTCGGCGATAACGACACTGCCGGCGTCATCGGAGCGATTGCTAATGTCTACGTAGCCATCCGTACCTGCATCAAAATAGTAGGTTCCTAGGTAGACTGTACCGTTGCCCACTCGCCTATGGTTGACCTTCACTTCGGTGATGCCGCCAGAGTGGCTGACACGATAAAGTTGGTCAGAAGCCCGGTCCGAGCCATAACGAGTCCATGAGTAAACAGGGTAGAATCCCGCCTCGGGGATGTCAGGTCGATAGCGGGCAAATGCCGTTTCCGTTGCCGATGTGCTGGCGAACCGATACGGCACATCACCTGGGTCCCCAAAGTAGATGGGTGAGGTGCTGTTGCTCCACGATCCGGAGAACGTCACCTCGGTATCGTCGTTGTCGAGTATGACTTCATTAGGCTGATGTCCAACGGGGCGGAGAGGAACGACGGTTGCCCCAGCACGGAACAAATAATCGGAAAAGAAAGTCATTTGATCCTGGTTTCCCAGGTCTTCGATCATGTTCAAGAGCAGAGGTCGCTGAAACGACCAGTCGCCCGCACCAGGAAAATCCCCCGTGATGCCATGGCCTCCATGAGTGTAGACAATCTTCCCAGATAGCGCTCCCTCGGGCTGTGTTCCAACATCGACCAATCCGGCTGCAGCGAGTGCGATGCGCGGCTCAAGTGGTTCGTATCTAAGAGTTTTACCACGTGCCGGGCGTTTACCCTGGTGACCTGGTAACAAGAACTTCTTGGCGCGTTGCCAAATGCCGGGGGACTTGTGTTTCATTGGAGCTATTGCAAAACGAGTCTTCGAAGCGATCGCAGACTCAAACTAAGGGAGGGTTGAATCATTAATGCAAGGATTTGCCGCTGACGAGTTAGAGTGCGAACCGATGAAATTCGAAACTCTCATCTTCGCCGATTTTGGAGAAGGCCAATTCCAAACTTCCGTCATTTAAGTCCGTTTGGTCCGACAGACTATTCCTAATCGATCCATCTCTTATCTGAAGCCGAACTCGATTTGCCGATCCAACGTCACGAAAACTGAAATCCTCGCTAAGCTTCGAAGAATCCTCAACAGGCTCCATCTGCTCCGTAAAGATCGATGATGATCTATTTGGTTTGTCTTGCTGAACTCCGACTAGTTGAGCCATACCAATAATGACTGTAGAACTGTTTGACTTCAACATCGCAGGAGTTGCGGCATGCACAGGTTCAGCCGCAGTTGCCAACCCAGCCTGGACAGACACAGCCTGACTGACTGCCAGCAATGGCGTGTTACCATACTGTGTTTCCCAAATGGCAAGATCCGCGCCGTCGACGTTGCCATCGCTGTTGCCGTCTCCTTGGCCAAGCGTTGCTCCGCCCGAGGTGCCAAAACCAAGCTGCCAGGCTAGGAAATCAAATCCGCTTACAGCACCGTCATCGTCGAAATCTCCCGTCTCGACTGCAGGGGCAGCGACAAATACGCGAACGGCATCGGCTACTACAACCGATCCGCCTGTGCTCGTTTCCGCATCGAGCAATACAGAATGGCTGCCTGCGGTAAAATCGAAGCTACCCAGCGAAACCCACGTCAGGTCGTTCTGCTTTTGATTGATAGTGGCGGATTCAACACCGTTGCCTGTGTCGATTTGGTAAGCAGCCGCAGAGGAACGATTCGACCCGCTACGATAGATAACGAATACTTCTCCCTCGCCTGCGAAGGGGAGCGAGAAATCCCATTGCGCCGTAGTACTGGGGTCGCCCTCGACGGCAAAACGATAGGTGAGGCCGTTATAGCCAGTACTACCAGAGGTGGTCCAGGAGCCCGACTCTGAATAGATACCGGGGCCGTCGTCGTTATCGAGTACAGCGTCGAAATCTGAGAAGGTCACGTCAAAGCTGAAGAAGCTCAGCACACGGCTCATCACGTTGTTGCGGTCAGTCTGATCGGTGATCGTCTCAAAAGGAAAAGCCAGATTAACGACTTTGGTCGAGCCGCCACTGTCGTACTGAATGGCCGCTCCGCCACCCGTCCCACCAACGTAGTTTAGGGCAGTGGTCGCCCCGCCAAGCGGCGAAATCACGTCGGGAAAATTAACGTCGTAAAACTGGGAGCCGTCGTCAAACGAGAAGGAAAGGCCATCGAAGATTGACCCACCGACTCCCTGCACATCGTAGGTGCCGGCATCGTCGGAGACGTATTCGGCACGCAAGCTGTTGTTGTAGAAGGATTGGCCGCCTCCTTGACTCTCCAGATCCCAACCAATTTCGGCACCGGAGACAAAGAGCTGGCCACCGACATTTAGGTAATTTGAAACGAGAACCTGCTCGGCAGAGTCAAAAGTTTCATCAGCGGTGGACTCCTCACCCAGAATCCAGAAAACCGCCGCGTAATCGCCCAAGTTCACGTCGCCGGAAATCACCGATTCGTTCGAGGCGGTACTTATGCCCAAACCAGTCGCACTCGCCGCTATCGCTTCTGATACCTGGACTGAATAGTCAAACGTATTGTTGTACCGAGGTCGCACACGGTCTACTAAGTCTAAGCCGTCGGGATCGGAGGAAAACGGATCGGGATAGCGTTCATTTTGAGATCGTTCATTGCGATCGAAGCCATCCACAATAAGTAGCCGGTTTTCACTTGGTTCAGGCTTCTGCGCGGCCGCAACCAAACTTCCGGGGGATTCACCCCCGCTGTTCACCGCTACGACTTTGAAATAGTAGAGATCGTCGTCCAACTCTGCAGCCGTAAACGTGTGCGAACCACTGCCGGCCCCGGCAACTTCGTCGTAACCCAAGTACCCGTAGCCGTCGCGCGACACATAAATTCGGTACCCAGTTGGCGTTCCGCCCTGGACTCCGGTCGGTCCGGGATCCCAAGAGACAGTGATATCCCCGTTGGTATCGGTCGCAGCGGATACGCCAGTCGGCGTTGAAGGTAGGCTCGTGGTATCGACCAATCCACCGTGGTTAGAGAAGTACTCAATAACAGCTTCGTAAGTCGAACGGGCCAACTGGTCACGGACTTTCGGGTCGGTGAGAAGGTCAGCGTCTTGAACTTGATCATGGAATGCCACCTCGATGATGGTCATGTCCATTTCTGCACCAAGCCCACCGTCGATTTCGCCAAAGTTTTGGAAATTTGTTTCGTGTGAGGTCCTGGTACTCCAATTGTGTTCAAACTGACCGTTAAGCGCCTGCATGTCTTGATTGATTTGACGTCCGACGAAAGTAGCCAAATCCTCTTGGTTCGGCGTCTGCTCTGAAAGAGTCGCGTTCCACAAGCCGATAGCACCACGGGCTGTATGGGATCCGGTAGCGTTCGAATGGAACCCAATGTAAACCGACGTGCCGAATGGATTGGAGTTGTTATTCATATATGTGGCCATCAAATGCGGCGCCGAAACATTGCTCGTACCAACCACTGAGGAAGCGCTAGTTCCTTGGCCGATGGCCCGCCAGGTCCACAGCAGTGAGTTCTCATCCTCACGAGGTGCGCCAGAAGTTGATCCGCTGGGATGACCAACACCGTTGGGACCATCGGGCAAGTCGCCCATGCCGTTGCCGAAGCGAATCGCGTCTGCAATGACATTCGAGCCGCCGTCGGTCGACTGGTTGCTGATCACGACGCTACCGCTCGTACCGGCATCAAAATGATATGTGCCAAGGTAAACCCAGCCTTTTCCAACCATGCGATGATCGACGCGAATCTCCGTCACACCGCCGGCACTGTCATGAATTCTGTAAAGTTGGTTAGTACGATTTGCAGAGTCGAGCACCCACGTGTAAACCGGGTAGAAACCCTCTTCCGGGATTTCGGGCGTGTATGTAGCAGTGGCTGTTTCGGTGGCAGAAATCGTAGCAAATCGATACGAGACCGAGTCGGCTACTGCGCCGTAATCCTCATCGTAATAGACACTACTGGTGCTATCAGACCATGACCCAGAGTAGGTCACCTCCACGGAGTCGTTATCGAGTACGACTTCGTTCAGCTGATGGCCGACTGGTCGCATTGGTACGACAGTCGCCCCAGCACGCAGCAGATGTTCTGCGAAAAAGTAGAGCTGATCTTGGTTGCCATAGGCTTCGTTAACTTCGGTACTTCCGAATTCTTGCCGCCCTGGGTAAAACCCGTTGATGTTGCTGTTCCACTCCAGTCCATGGCCTCCCGATGTGTAAACGATTTTCCCGTCGAGCGCGCCGGAAGGTTGAGCCACGAAGTCGACTAGCCCGGCACCGGAAAGTACGATGCGCGGCTCAAGAGGTTCATAGGATAATGATTTGCCCTGATGCGAACGGCAAGCAGATTCGCTAGAGCGAACGGGGATAAGCGCATTCTTCGCGCGTCGCCAGAACCCTGTGGTCTTGTACTTCATCTGTTCCAAAGCAAGGCGACTCTGCTGAGTGGACGCAAAGCCTAAGTGTCTGACTTGAAAGAAATACTCAAATAAATGCTGAAACGGGGAAACTACCTACAATTCCCGTGGTTCTCGAACGACTCTGGTGGGTATCATGCTAATAGGTAGCAGAGTTGGGTGGCAGGCCTGTCTCCAAGCTCGATTATACCAGCTAACGTGGGTCTGGAAAGCAAACTGTCAGGACTGCGCAGGGTAAACAACCGACTGCGCAAAACGATGTTTTCAAGGCACCTATTCTGAACTAGCTCTCTTCGTTTTCCGCCTCATCTGTGAGATAATATACTAGAGCCATATGATTCGCGATTCTCTTGATGACTCTTTTCAGATAGCGCTGGTACCGATGAATTGGATCAATTCAACAAATTGATGGCCGGTCCTATGTGATTGCATTTCCCGAATTCATCACGGGGTGCATAAGAGGTTCGGTTTAGGCGGGAATCATCCAATGGTCGTTTATGTGTGAGATAGATAATAGGTAATTACTCAATCGTGCTCGGCGGGAACCATGTGCCCCCTGTGCGAAAGACGTTTCATTGCTATTCACCTGGAATAGACATTGCGAGACACAACGATGGTACCAAAGAAAAAAAACGTGTTCGGTTTTACGCTAGTAGAGTTACTGGTCGTTATTGCCATCATTGGTGTTCTAGTGGCTTTACTACTTCCAGCTGTTCAAGCAGCTCGCGAGGCAGCGCGACGTATGCAGTGCAAGAATAACCTTCACCAACTCGCGCTCGGGCTAGCCAATTACGAATCTGCGCAGGGTGCATTGCCCCCCGCGGTAGAGTATGCGGAAACCGAGAATCCCGCCACATCGCGCAGGCCAGGTCCAAACTGGGTAATCTTCATACTCCCGTATATCGAAGCGGCCAACGTTGCTGAAAGTTTCGATTTATCCAAGCCGATCTCAGATCCCGTCAATGAAAGAGCACGAAGCCAAAGTTTGAGTGTGATGTTATGCCCTTCAGACGACCGCAATCTCGAGCCTCTAAACGCAGCAAGCCACGGTATTGGTGACAATTGGGCTCGGGGCAATTTCGGGTGCAACGTGGGTAACGGACCGATGATCAAGCCTTGGCAACCCAACAAATTTCCAATCAACGGTCCAGATTCCACAGGTTGGCAGAGTGGTCTTCATCGCGGTGTAATGGGCCCCAACGTATCGGCTCCATTAAAAGGTATCACCGACGGTCTTTCCAACGTGATGATGCTCGCAGAAATCCGTGCCGGCTTGAGCGAACTTGATCGTCGCGGCGTCTGGGCCCTAGGTTCGGCAGGCGCGTCAAGCGTTGTGTGGCATGGATCAGGCGGAGACGCCAATGGACCCAATGCATGCTATCCCAATGCGGATGACGTCGCGGGCTGCGAGAGAAGATTGCAGAATCAGTACCAGGCGGAGTGCATGTCGTGCTATTCCGGTGATCAGTGGAACGACCAAGCCGCGCCACGCAGCACGCACCCTGGAGGAATCCACATCGCCTTAGCTGACGGTAGTGTGCGGTGGATCAACGACACGATCGAAACCTCGGGGCGAAATTCATCATGCTGCAAAGAGGGCAATACATCTTGCTGCACCCCATGGGATTACCTTATTCTTAGTGCCGATGATTTCATACTTGGCAGTACTGACTAGTTAATCGCACTTCTGAGCAGCTCAATAATTTCCAGGTCTGACATGCCTAAGCCTAGTCCACGAACGCTACGATTCATCCCGTTGTCCTTCGTAGGCGTCGGTATCGTGTTTTTCTTGAGTGGCTGTGGCGATTCTGGACCACCACGGGGTAAAGTGACCGGCAAAGTGACTTATGCAGATGGCTCGATCCCACAGGGTGGTGTAGCAGTCATTCGGTTCGAAGTAGCACCAAATTCCAAGACAGAGCTGCGAAAGGCGGCTGACAGCGATATTCAACCGGATGGCAGTTACGATATTTCGACCCTTAGGCCGGGTGATGGCGCATTCTATGGCACCTATAAAGTAGTGTTCACGATTTTCAAATCGTATCGCGACGATACTTCACTGGTAGCAGAAAAGTTTACTAGTGCACAGACTACACCCTTTGAATGCGTCGTCGATTCTCCCAGCAAGGTCATGGATTTTACTATCGATAAGGCGAAGTGACGATTAGTGTTGATTCGCATTGCCACTCTCGAAGTCTAACTCTGATGACCAGTCACCGTTACCCTGCAAAATTGCTTTCGATATGTGTCGGGGTGTGGGCCGTACTGTGCGTGCCCTGCTACACATCAGCCACAGAGCAGCAATGTGTCGTAGCAACGGTACAGCCGCTGGCGACGGATGCTGGGGTCGAAGCCTTCGAACTCGGCGGCAACGCCGTGGATGCCGCGATCGCTGCTGCACTTACTCTGGGCGTCGTCGACAGTCCGAACTCTGGGCTGGGAGGCGGCTGCTTTATTCTCATTCGCAAGCCGGACGGCTCTCTGCTGGCCATCGACGGCCGCGAGAAAGCCCCTGCGGCCGCCACGAGCGATATGTACGTCCGCGACGGTAAGGTTGTCCCCAACCTAAGCACCCGCGGACCGCTGGCAGTCGGAGTACCCGGTGCATTGGCCGCTTATGCACTGGCAATAGAAAAGTGCGGGCAGCTCAAACTTGCCGATCTGCTATTGCCCGCGGCAGAAATCGCCGAGCAAGGTTTTCCGATCGACCGAGTCTACGCCAGGAAGCTTGCCAGCAAGGTCGAAGAGCTTGCAATGTTCGCTGGCAGCAAAGCGGTGCTGCTCAAAGAAGATGGGACTCCATATCTCGAAGGGGAGATACTTCGCCAATCGGATCTAGCAAATTCGTATCGACAAATCGCCAAGTTGGGAACCGACTGGTTCTATCAGGGAGAGTTGGCCGAGACCGTAGGGCGCTGGATGGCAAAGAACGGAGGAATACTTACAGCTGCTGACTTTGCCGCCTACGCACCCGTGCAGCGCCAGCCGGTGGTAACGACCTATCGCGATTGGCAGGTTGTTGGCTTCCCTCCGCCAAGCTCTGGCGGAGTTCATGTCGCACAGATTCTCAACATACTGGAGCAATTCGACCTAGCCGATGAGTATCAGAGCGATCCGGTTCGGGCTACGCACATTGCGATCGAAGCGATGAAACTTGCTTTTGCCGATCGTGCCCACTGGTTGGGAGACCCCGACTTCGCTGACGTGCCACGCGGGCTTGTCGACAAATCGTACGCCCAAGCGCTGGCCAAGCGAATTGATCCCGACCAAGTCAGCGACGTCCCCGCTCACGGAAATCCACCAGCTGCCCAGGAGGCTCTGTTCGGTCGCCACACCACGCACATTGCGGCCGCTGATTCGGCTGGCTATTGGGTTGCAATCACTGCAACGGTCAATACGTCGTTCGGATCGAAAGTAATCGTCCCCGGCACGGGCATTGTGTTGAACAACGAAATGGACGATTTCTCCAGCCAGCCAGGAGTGCCGAATGCATTTGGTCTGATTGGCGCAGAAAATAATGCCATCGCCCCAGGAAAGCGTCCCCTGTCGAGCATGAGTCCGACAATCGTCTTAGACTCCGCCGGCAATCCTATATTGACCGCGGGTGCTGCGGGCGGACCTAAAATTATTACCCAAGTGTTACTAACGCTAGTGCGCTCGCTCGATCTGGAGCAAGCGCTTGCTGAAGCAGTTGGGTCGCCTCGCTTCCACCATCAATGGCGACCCGACAGCGTGCTGCTCGAAGAGGCCATGGCACCAGAAATCGTCGACGGCCTAAGACAATATGGTCACAAAGTTAACACGGTTGAATCAACCGGCATCACACAAGCGATTGGCCGAGACCCCGAGGGTCGGCTGGTGGGTGTGCATGACCCCCGCATCCCGGGCAAGGTCGGCTACGGGAAGAGGGCCAATCGCGACTAGATCGCTAAGGATCTTCGTTTGATGATCCCTGTTCGCTAGAGAGTCGCCCTGAAACTTCCTCCGCCTGGCGCATCATGCGTAGCAAGTTTCCTCCCAGAATCTTGAGAATGTCCTGCTCGCTGTAGCCACGGTCTAAGAGTGCCTGCGTGATCAGCGGATAGCTGCTCACGTCTTCTAGCTGCTCAGGCAGAATGGAGACGCCATCGTAGTCGGAGCCGAGTCCTACGTGATCGATACCGGCAACCTTTACAATGTGATCGATGTGGTCCACTAGATCGTGAATCGTGCCAGGAAGGACTGGATTTTGGACGTCCCATATTTTCAGAGCTGCTTTAACTTCCGTCTCGGAGAGCGAATCTTCTAGCTCTTTTTCGTATGCCGTGCGACGAGTGCCACGCCGAGCTGACTCGGGCACGACGTAGCCGGAATAGAAATTCACCATCACAACGCCACCGTTGTCGACGAGCATTCGCAGTACGTCGTCGGGCACATTCCGAGGATGATCGGCGATCGCCAGCGCTGAGGAGTGCGAGAAAATCACCGGAGCTTGCGTTACGCGTAAAGCATGTTTCATAGTTTCTGCTGAAACGTGAGAGAGATCGACCAACATTCCCAAACAGTTCATCTCGCGAACGACGTCTTCACCAAAAGGGGTTAGGCCTCCATGCCGATGCTCGTCGGTCGCCGAGTCTGCCCAGTCGAGCGTATCGGAATGCGTAAGAGTCATATATCTCGCGCCCAATCGATAGAGCTGCCGCAGTACGTTTAGCGAATTCTCGATACAGTGCCCGCCTTCGACGCCTATGAGCGAAGCAATTTTTCCGGTTGCAGTAATTCGATCGATGTCATCGACCGTCAGAGCTAATTCAAATGTCTCTGGATAATGGTCGATCATCGCTTCGACCATTTCGATCTGCTCGAGCGTGGCAGTTAAGGCCGTGCCGTCGTAGGCAGTGCTAGCTGGCACGTAGACTGACCAAAACTGTGCGCCAAGCCCGCCCTGATGCAAACGCGGAATATCGGTGTGTAATGTCGCCTGCTCTTCGGCGATGTCTAACTTGTCAAATGTCACCGACCCCTGCTTACGAAGCTCCCAAGGCAAATCATTGTGGCCATCAATCACCACTGCTTGAGCATGAATCCGACGTGCTGCATCACTGAGTTCAACAGGAGACCTTTGGGGTGAGTCCGAAGAGACCTGAACCTGGGCAGACAATCGGGCCGCAAGAATAGCGACAACAAGTAACGGAAACCCATGAGAGATTCTTTTTATCATTGCAGATCTCAAACTATTTCTACTAGGTAGACTCAGCCTTTCGGCCGAACAACGTCAATACAGTAAACAAAGCGACCACCTGCAGTGGAAGCAACAGCCATACCGAGACGCCCCAGCCCAATGGCAAGGTACCGAATACCACTGAGACCGTTGCAACCAACAGGGCGTATGGCATCTGGGTGACAACGTGCGCCATATGATCACAGGCGCACGACTGGGAGGAGAGGATCGTCGTATCAGAAATCGGTGAACAGTGATCCCCAAACACAGCGCCGGCAAGTACACCGCCAACCGAAGCAAGCACAATCGGATTAGTAGCCGAAACCAGCGCACCTTCCGCGCCAAGCAGCGCATGCGAGAGCGTGACTACGATCGGCAGCATGATTCCCATCGTGCCAAAACTCGTGCCAGTTGCAAACGAAAGTACAGCAGCCATTAGGAATACGAATGTCGGTAACAGCTTAGCCATTGTCCGGGGTGAGTCTCCATCCTGATCGATATCGTCCTCTTGAGCTGTCAGGAACTTTTGCGCGAGATAGTCACCCGTGTAGAGTCGATGATCTTTGAACTCGTAGGCCGTTACAGATGGCGCGCCTTCTACCGAGCGACTTCCCGTCATCCTCGATAACGCGGACGCGCACCAAAGTATCGCGATCGCCGGCAATACGATGCGAGCCCCCTGCCCTGCTGCATGCATAAGTTGGGGCCATGTCACCAAACGTTGGACACTCGCCAGAAACATCGCCAGCAGGAGTCCAACCAACGCGCCGTATTGAAGCGAAAAACTGGAATCAGCTTCGCCTAAGATGTTGCGCAGACTAGGTTCCACATCCGATTCCATTGCTGAAATGTTTTCAAGCCCTGTCGAATACAACAGCCATACTACGACGCCCAAAGTCACAACAATGGGCAAAACTGCGTTGTACCAACGCGCTGGCATGCCACGAGACTCTGCATCAAGAGTTTCCGCAGTATCTTCGGGTTCGGTGTGGGTATCTTTCAAACGTCGTCGTTCGGCTCGCAACATGGGTCCAAAGTCGCGACCCGAAAGGGCAACCATGGGGATCAGCACTAAGGAAGCCAGCATATAAAACCGATAAGGGATGCTACCCATGAACAAATCAATGGCACTCCAGTCGGCAGACGCACCGAGTGTTTCGACGCCTTCGCGAACATACTCGATTTCTACAGCGACCCAGGTCGAAAGCAACGATAGGCCAGCCACCGGTGCAGCGGTTGAGTCGACTAAATAAGCGAGCTTCTCCCGAGAGATCTTCAATCGATCGCACAAGGGGCGCAGCGTGCCGCCAAGCAAGATCGTATTAGCGTAGTCGTCAAAGAAAATCAGCATGCCCAGCAGCCAGGTAACAAGCTGCCCGCCGCGCCGCGATTTTGCGAAAGGCGAAATCAGCTGGATCAGTCCCTGCATCCCTCCGCAGCGGCAGATTACGCCAATCATCGCTCCCATCAGTAAGGTGAATGAAAAGACGCGCAGCTTCCCCGGATCGGTGAAGGTTGGCCATAAGTGTACCTCGCACGTATCGTGCAAGGCTTGGAAGAGATTGCCACCCGTAGTGATCATCGCACCGACGAGAATCCCCACAAGCAACGAAACCGAAGCCTTGCGCGTGATGATCGCTAGTACAATCGCAACGATAGGGGGCAATAGACAAAGCCAACCGTAAGGATTCGGTTCCATATCTATCATCTATCGCCGCCGTTGCTCTAGTCTTTAAAGCCGAGTTGCTTCCACGCCCAGCGAAACAAATTTCGCGAATCAACGTAACGAGCGTCCGTTGACGTGGCCCCAAGCACGACGACGATTAGTGACCGGTCGCCACGACTGCCTAAAGACACCAGGCAAGATCCGGCTGCGTTGGTCGTGCCCGTCTTCACGCCTTGATATCCCTCAGTTCGCAGCAAACGATTCGTGTTTCGCCAAGACAGATTCCGCTGGTATCCCCCAGGCCCCTCGACCGTGCAACCGAATTGCACTGTGCCAACATACTTACGGAATAGGGGCTGCTGTATAGCATGGAAAGCCAGAGTGAACAAGTCGGCGGCAGTCGCCTGGTGTCCTTCCTGAGGCAAACCACTAGTGTTGGTGAAACCGGACCGTGTCATTCCCAATTCATTCGCCATTCGATTCATCGCGACGATGAATCGATCGTACGAATTGCCCTCTGTCTCTTCACTTAGCCGATCACCAAAATACTCAGCCAGCGCGACTGACGCGTCATTCCCTGAAGGGAGTAGCAACCCGTAGAGCAATTCGTCGACTGAAATTTTCTCTCCTGCGCGAACACCTGCTGTCGAGCCGCCCGTTTCGTCAGCCCGTTTGGAGAAAACAACCGTTTCCTCTAAGACCTCGGGGTGCTCTTCGGCGAGTGTAGTCACAAGATAGCCGGTCATCATTTTAGTGGTGCTGGCAATGTCGCGACGTTCGTTTTCATGGAAACCCCAGAGCAACTCGCCAGTCTCTGCGTCGCCGATGGCCCATGCCTTGCATGTCACATGCGGCGGCCCCGACAAGGCGTCGGCTGGCTGCTTCTCGACGACCCTCGCATTGAACTCTGCGGGGTCGGGTCCGGCGGAGTCCTCATCGACCAAAGTCCCGAGAGCCTTCCAGGTATCAGGACCGACGTCACCAGTCTCTTCAAGCTTCTTAAACCGCTGGAAATCGATCACAGCTCGTTGGGTCATCGGTCCGAAATCGCCATCGACGCTCAACCCGGGGGAAGGCTTCAATCGAGCATTGAGAGTGCGTTGCAAAGCTTCGACCAGGAGACCATTGGCTCCCATTTTCAAGACTTTGGGTTCTGAAGGGCCCTTCGGTTCGACCCCCGCATTGAAATGGTCGTAAGCAGCTCTTGCGATCTTGGAACATAACATGTCGCCCGCATTGTCATCGGTCCAGCGTTGGTCTTTGTTCTTCGCGGTCAGCACACATAACGCAATCGGGCCATTCGGGCTTAAGATTACACCCGCATCGCAGCGAGCAGCCGAAACCGATCCGCCCTTGTGATAGACCTTCACTTCTGCAGGCAGCGAACGAGGAAACTTGGCTCGGCTTTCGATCGAGGACATGTGGGCAATCATCTCCTCACTGGCTTCTTCACTGACGAGCTCGCGGTTCTGCAACTTCTCCAAGAGGCGAACCATCTCCGCGGCGGTCGTACTTCCCAAACCGAATTGACGGCTACGCTCGGGAAAGATCGACGTATCGCGTCGAAACACCTTCGAGTGGAGCACTGTATTCGGACAGTCAAGCAAATTCATCTGCTCAGACGTCGCAGGAAGTCCAACACGATCGATCACTAAGTTAGTCGCCGTGTTGTCCGAGTTAGACATCATTAAACGGATCGCATCGAAGAGCGAGAATATAGCCCCTTCGGTAAAGTGTGATGTCAATAACCCCGAACCAGGGACTTGGTCTGACTTGCGGAGTGATACCAAATGATCGAGTCGCAACGGGCCATCTTCGATTGCCTGATAGGTTGCCACCATTAGGGGGAACTTGATCAGACTAGCGGTGGGCATCGGTACATCCTCTCGATGGGCGAATACCTCTCCCGAGTCAAGATGTTTAACCATCACACCGACTTCACCCTCATGGGCATCGATCATCGGCTGCAGTCGATCGCTCAACGCTTCGGAGGCCGCTGAGTAGGAGATCCCGATCAAAGTGAAAAGAGCCGTAATGGCCGCAATGCTTCGGCGCTCAGATATCATGTTCAGTACTCCGTAAGAAACGATTACTTCACTGTTTATCAAGCAGTCGCACCCCGTTGCCGTTAACGTCGGGGAATTGGCACTTGCCGCGATCGACAACCACACCGGTCGCGATGTCCTTTGCCAACAGACAGGCGCCATCCATGTCGACATAGTCCAATAGTGGCAACAATTGCCCAATCGCCGAGATTCCGACCGACGACTCGGTCATACAGCCAACCATCGCCTTCATGCCCAACTCATGCGCTTCTCGAATCATGCGCCGAGCCGGGGTCAATCCGCCACACTTTACGAGTTTGACGTTCACACCATGAAAACGGCCCTGGCAATCCTTTACATCCGTCTCAGTGATGCAACTTTCGTCTGCCACAATTGGCAGCACCGACTCCTGGTAAACGCGCAAACTGCCCTCTCGATCGTCCGCAGGCAATGGCTGCTCGATAAACTCAACTCCGAGCGACTTTAGTTCTGGAGCGTTCGCTATCGTTTCATCGGCGGACCAACCGCAGTTGGCGTCGACTCGAAATACCGCATCGGTATGTTTTCGCAACTCGCTGATGATATCGATGTCATGCTTTGTGCCGAGCTTTATTTTGTAGATCGGCCAGTCCGGCACTTCTTTCAGCTTTTCAACCATCACCTCGATCGTGTCGATTCCGATTGTGAAGTTGGAAAGCGGCATCTGCGAATCGTCGAGCCCCCACAGTCGATAGACAGGCTCTACCTGCTGCTTACCCCAAAGATCATATGCGGCCTCGTCAAGTGCACACAATGCAAACGGACAGTCCAGCAACTGAGGAGCAACCTCGGCCCAGAGTGATTCCGGCTCGAGTTGGTCGAGCGACTCTACGACAGGCCGCACCTGCTCGATCGCACGCTGCATGTTCTCCAGCGTCATGCCATAGTAGGCGTTGGTGGTGGCTTCCCCATAGCCTTGATGTTCGCCGTCGGAAAGCTCCACGATCAGAGTAGGCTGAACGGTAGTTGATTCGCGGGAGATCGTGAAAGCGTGCCGAAGAGGCAACTCGAATTCGTGTGTCAACAGTTTCACAACGATTGCTCGCGGCTGCACAGGAAAGAGTTAGATTGGGCGACTGCACTAAGGCGGCGAGCAAGAACACGAATCTACGAAGCAGCCATCAGAGGAGTCAATTCTCGAATTGCTTGGACTAGCTCCTCGGGGCCGTGACGGATTACGTCGCACACCGGCAACCCTAACTCGCTCCGCACTCGTTCTCGTTCCTGCTCGGCTTCTTCTGCAGTAAGGTTCCGACTGTTCATCGCTACGCCGATTACTTGCGATGGGAACATCAAGTCGGCCATCTTTTCGTAAATGTCGCACAGTTCGGAAAGAGATTTCAGTGGGATATGTTCCATGCTATGCACTGCCTTGCGACCAGCTTCGTAGCACATGATCATGCCATGTGGCAGGCAGCCATGCAGCAGACCAAGTGTTACTGCTGAGTAGCGGGGATGGGCGAGACTTCCCTGCCCTTCGATAAACAAGATATCATGGTGCTGATTTGCAAGCACAAGTTTTTCCATCGCTCCGCTTACGAAGTCGGAAATGACACGGTCGATAGGACAGCCGTCTCCCTCAACGAGAATCCCCGTCTGCCCGGTAGCAACGAATTTCGAATTCACGCCTTGGCGTTGCATCGCCTGCGAAAGTTCAATCGCAACGACCATCTTGCCCACGCAGCAATCTTGTCCCACGGTGTGAATTCGTAAGCAGTCATCGCGAATTCCTTGGCGATTCGAAACGTCGCATTCCGAGTTTTTACGCACGTCGACCAATTGCACGCCTTTCGCGGCGGCAGCCTGAGAGAACTCAGCGTCCTCACATAGAAACTCGTGAAGGCCCGACACAACATCCATCCCGCGATCAATGGCTGCCAGAACCACTTTTCGCCACGAATCTGGCATCCGTCCTCCGGCTGGGGCGATGCCAAGCATCAGAGTATTGGCGTCTGGTGCGTCAGCCAAACTCGCCACAAACGGAATTCCGCCACCAACTTTCAGAACCTGCTGCGTAGTTTTTCCGGCGTGCATCGAGTCAAGCAGTGCGACTACCTGTTCTGGTCGGTATCGCAAAACGCTGACGGCTGTCTTGGCAGTAACCGGCTCAGCATGGCCTTCAGTAAGAATAATCAACTTCCGCTCTGACTGCGGAAGAGAGGCAACATGGTTACCTGAATTGTTCATTATCGAGCTCTTTAATATCATTCAACATTAACGGGATAGCAGTGCACAACTACTGCAACAGCCGAGCGCATCGGAGCACCGCCTGCAGGACTCTGGTCATGCCATAACACCACCACCCTCCTACAGTTGAGTGTAATGTGAACTTCCGCCATGGAGAAGACTTTGTCGACTCTCAGAACCCGAACTTTTAATACCGCGATGAGAATCCATACCGGTTGCGGTTTTTGGAAGGCTGATTCCAACGTTATCCACCGAACAACGCCCGCAGTTCACGGTTTCGCGCATCTCGCTATTGCGTAAGCGCACCCAGTTTTTTTGTCACATTATGGGAAGATGATGCGCAAGCGCGCGCTGTGAGGCGGGCACATCGCTGTAGGTACAAATCCTTCGCGATGCATCGTCAAATTCATCCAGCGCTTCGGGCGTCCCCAACGAGACCAGTACACACGAACAAGTACGAGTAAGTTGCGTGACAAATTTAGATTGCAATGGCAGAAGGCCGAACCGATGCCAAGCGGCCGGCTTTACAATCATTGCCACCAGCACCTGATCGGCGCCCGCGGCCAGCTCCACCGTGCGAGTGAATTCATCGCTATCGCAGTCGGGACCTAGTTCGCGATAATCACATTGTGGAAATTCCGCGCGCAACGCGCTTGCCAATGGTTGCTCGGGAGGGTCCAAGCGAGAAGTATGTGTGCGCAGTAGCACAGCGAAGAGAGATTTATCTCGAGCGAAAGGTTCGACAGATTTGTCGCGCGCAAGGCAAGTGATCGACCGGGCAGCAACATCAGTAACTAGCTCATCGGATTCGAGTAGGACGTCCGGCTTGGAATCGCCCGTCTGGCCTGCCGACGCAGTGTCAATGAATACGGCACGCTTAAGATTCCAGAGACGATCCAATGCCTCGTCAACTCTCTGTTCCGCGAGTATTCCCTTGGTGACGGCCTGCTCCAGAGCAGACAACGTGGGCAGTGGGTCAGCCACGTCGAGCAACAGGTCGACACCAGCCAGAAGCGCCTCGACCGCCAGCTCAGCCTCGTTCGCACATTGCGACTTCACGCCTTCCATCAGCAAACTATCGCTGACAACCACGCCTTGAAAACCAAGTTCTTTGCGGAGCAAATCGGTTAGAATCGGTTGAGAAAGAGTGGCACATTTGCCGCTTTCGTCCAGATGCGGATAGCGGACATGGGCGGTCATCAACAATGGCACGTCGGCGTCGATAGCCGCTCGGAATGGCGCAAACTCGCAAGACTCCATTTCCTGGCGAGTCGTGTGGACCGTTGGCAACGCATGGTGCGAGTCCTCATGTGTGTTACCATGGCCTGGAAAGTGTTTAGCGGTTGCCAGTAAGCCCCCCTCGCGGCACCCGCTCACATACGCCGACACTAACTCGGCTACGCGCTCCGCATCGCTACCGAAGGCGCGGGTCGCGATAATTGGGTTCTTCGGGTCGACATTCACATCGGCCACCGGAGCCATCGCAATGTGAATCCCGCAACTTCGCGCTACCACCGCGGTTAACCGGGCAAAGCGGTGCACTGTTTGCTCGGCGTCATCACCCAATGCGGCGAACCCCATCGCATGTGGAAACAATGCATGGCCATGCACTTGCTGACCGACCCCACGTTCAATGTCGGAAGCAACCAACAATGGTGAAGTTGATATCTCTTGCAAGCGCGCTAGAGTTTCGGGAGTCTGTTCCCGTCGGCCATTAAACAATAACAGTCCACCAACAGGACACTCCGGCAGAAGACGCTCAATCCGCTGGGCATCTTCTTCCACGGTTAATACCGGAGGCAGATTTGAGCCGATCCGCACGAACATCAACTGGGCAAGTTTTTCTCGCAATGAGTTCGGCGGCGTTAAGTCTGTCGAATCGGTCATCATTGCTATTGGTCGTTCTGTTGGTTCTCTGGACTCAAACTAATGGCATGAGAAAGATTATTCTGTATCGGCCTCTAGCTCAGGACCTGATCGCTCGCGCCCGAAATTCTCATCCACTTCGACGAACCAACAAACCAAGAAGCTTGGAATCGTAGCAATCATCACCCAAATGAAAAAGTGTTGATAACCAATCAATTCCTGCAGCCAGCCACTTACCATACCAGGCAGCATCATTCCTAACGCCATAAAACCTGTACAGATAGCATAGTGGGCCGTTTCGTGTTCGCCCTGCGAAACATACAACATGTAAAGCATATACGCGGTAAAGCCGAAGCCATAACCAAACTGTTCGACGGCAACAGCAAGATTGACGACAAGATAACTCTCCGGCTGCACTTGCGAAAGAAAAACGTAAACCAGGTTGGGTAAGTTAATCGCCAGCACCATCCAAAGTAGCCAGTACTTCAATCCCTGCCTCGAGGCAACTAATCCACCCAGGATGCCGCCAACGGTAAGCGTGACTATGCCGACCGTTCCATAGACAAATCCAACTTCGCCGGTGGATAGACCCAGACCACCAACGTCACTTTTATCCAGCAAGAATGGCGAAGCCATTTTTACGAGTTGAGCTTCCGCGAAACGGTAAAGCAATAGAAAAAGAAGAATTGTAACGATCTGTTTCTTCTTGAAGAACGACACAAAAGTATAGCCGACTTCTGCCAATACACTTGACAAGTCGGCTCGAGTGCGTGATCGATCTTCGGCCGGCCTGGGCAGCATCACCCAGTGATAGACTCCCATAAGTACGAAGAGTCCCGCCAACCCGTAGAAAACGAGTGCCCAGGCCGCACTTACTCCCATCGTTTGTTCAAACATCCCAGCTAACATCACCAACAGCCCCTGCCCTGCGATCATCGCCAAGCGATAAAACGTGCTGCGAATACCCACGAACCAAGCTTGCTCGTGAGTCGAGAGCGGCAACATGTAAAATCCATCGGCAGCGATATCGTGCGTGGCCGAGCTGAAAGCCATCAGCCAGAGAAACGCGAGTGTGTATTGGAGGAAGTTCGTGGTGGGGATCGTCAGCCCAACGCCCGCTAGTCCAGCACCGATCAGAAGCTGCATCGTCACGATCCACCAACGCTTGGTGCGCAGCACGTCGACCAATGGGCTCCAAAACGGCTTGATCACCCAAGGTAGATAAAGCCAGCTCGTGTAAAGCGCGATTTCTGTGTTCGAGATACCAAGCTTCTTATACATGATGACTGACACGGTCATCACGACCACATAGGGAAGCCCCTCGGCGAAATAGAGGCTAGGGATCCAAGTCCAAAGATTGCGTGCTGGTTTGCCGGGAGAGGAAGACGCCATGATGCAGCTAATGCCCCTGAGGTTGGAGCACTCTTGCGGGGCCGGCCTGACCGAGTCGGTCTACTGCTGTTACGGCAATCAGCGAAGGTGCAGCTGATCCGGATTGCCCGGTCAAGTCGTACTCTACAACATGTCCCGGCAGAATCTTTGTTTGCCAGCTATCGCCGGTCTTCGTCTGAATTACCCACAACCATGGCGATTCTTGATCATTCGTGCGAAGTCGCAATTGATGGTTGTGGAGCGATACTTCTGGCATCTTGGGAGCTTCTCCTCCTAGCCAAGGAGACGCAGGCACCAACGCCGGCTGCTGGTATTGGCCTTCGGCAAGCGCCTCAGCCATACCGCGCTCGTCTTGCAAAAGAGCCTTCATGCTGAAGTGCACATTGCCCGTTGCTCCAGGATGCTTTCGAGTAACTTCAATTTGCTCTGTGATCTCGTCAACGGGCCAGTCACCCGAGTCCGGATTAGCAACGCGGGATGTAAAGTTTCCCGGCCAAAGATGCCGACCCTGTTCATTCTGTTGGTCCCACCACCGCAGCAAGATAGGGTAGCTCTGCCCGCTGCTATCGACCTTCCAGTAAAGCTGCGGAGTTAAATAATCGACCGACCCTTCGCGAAACCACTTTCGAGCATCGGCGTACAGACTTGCGTAAGCGTCGAAACCCTTAATCTGCTTGGGATGCCCAGGCCTCCAAATCCCGAATGGGCTGACGCCAAACTTTACCCAAGGCTTTTCCTTTTTGATCGCCTCATAAACCCGCGCGATAAAATCATCGACATTCTTTCTGCGCCAGTTGTCACGCGAGAGAGTTTCACCAGCGGCCTGCGCTTTTAACCAACTCTGTTCGTCGGGGAAATCGATCCGATTCTTCTTGTGGTCGTTGATCGGGTACGGATAGAAGTAGTCGTCGAAGTGGATACCATCAACGTCGTACCGTCTCACAACGTCCATAATCACGGCCAAAGAGTGATCAGCAGCTGAAGGTTCACCAGGGTCGAGCCACAGTTGCTTGCCGTAGACTCGAACGATGCCAGGATTGGTGTGACTTAGATGATCAGGGGATCGTCCACTCTTGGCCGACGCTCCTTCGGCCCGATAAGGGTTGAACCAAGCATGCAATTCCAACCCGCGCTCATGTGCCAGCTCGATGGCCAGCTCCAGCGGATCGTAAAACGGCTCAGGAGGCTTTCCCATACTGCCGGTTAGGTACTCCGACCACGGCTCCAATTCCGATGCATAAAGCGCGTCGCAATGAGGTCGCACCTGAAAAATAATTGAGTTGAGATTCAATTCCGCTGCCCGATCCATCAGCGCAATCAATTCTTCTTGTTGCTGTTCACTTGTGAGGTTGCGATTTGAAGGCCAATCGATATTAGCCACCGTTGCCACCCAGGCGGCGCGAAACTCGCGCTGTGGATCAGGAACCTCATCCGCGGCGAAGGTACAGTTTCCGCTACCGACGAGCGAGAGAAGCACGCACAGCGCAGCCCTGGCCAGTGGACCGAAACATGAACAGCAAGACAATGAAAAAGAACTCATGTTTCGATAACGCTTTCGCTCGGAACCCGCACGCGGCGAAATTCACTGCCAAGGATGTGCCTCAGTCTCAGCGCCATCCCGTGACGCCAAGGCGACCAATATTCTCGCATCAACGTCATCATCGACGAAATGCACGCTGCCGTCGACCGCACTGACGTTCACTCCGCCGGGATGAAAACTACCGAACGGTAAGTTATTGAATCCAATAATTCTCCGATCTACTGGAGCTGCACCAGGGCGATCCTCGTCTAGGTGCCCTATATAATATCCGACCGTGTCGAGTAATGCATTCAGCGGGATCTGGGCGTCAACGTTTTTAAGCGCGCTCATACAAGAATCGGGGACAGGGGTGTCACCAAGGTCGCTGTTTGCTGCCGGTGGAGGCCAATAGGCGCCGGCTGTCCAAGCTCGAAGCTGGTACCAACGCTCTCCCACTAGCAAGGTGGTGCTAGTACCATCTTCGATCTGACGCAGCTTAGTTCTGCTTCCGGGATAAAACACGCCGTCAAAGTTCACGGGGCCACAGATCCCACTCTCGTCGCCGACAAACCGCTCTTCGTCCCCACGACTCGCCGCCGAGCCTGAGACGCCAGCATAACTAGATCCGGCTAGTCCCCCCTGCCCATTTCGGTTGTCGACGACTTCGTCGTCGCTAGGACAGCCATACATCGGGACATGGACTTCATTCACACGTTTTAGTTCATAGATATTGGGCGGCTGATTCGCTTGGTCTGTCCGGCGAAAGTCTTCGACTTGTCGTTTGATGTCACTTTGCAGAGGGTCATTCTCCAAGTACGCAAGCAGGTCGACGTGCCAACTCAATCCGTTGCGCTTTTGAACTTTGTTAATGGTCGATCCGGGCGGGAGATTCCCCCGCGCCGACTCATAGGAAAGACATGCCAGTGAAATATTCTTGTGATTGTTCTGACAGCTCATCCTTCGCGAAGACTCGCGTGCAGATTGAACTGCGCTCAGGAGCAAGCCCACCAGCACACCGATAATCGCGATAACAACCAGTAACTCAACCAAAGTGAATGCACGACGCTTCAATGTCCGATTCCCTGTGCGATTCATATACATGCTTCCCTGGTGGCGATTGCTGCGACAGACGTAGATTCAAAGTAGCCCTTCAGAGAATTGTAAGTGAATTCAGTTACTCGACAACCTTGAACTAAAGAGGTCGCTTATCATGGATGCGCACACGCATAGCGCTTTTGCGAACGAATCTCACTGCAGCGCGGTGAGAGAGCATCTCGTGAGATTGATCACCCACATTCTGGTTCAATTGCTTGGCCCTCTTCTCGGCATTTGAGTTGTCGTTTGTGTATATAGAACTTAGAATGAAGATGCCCGCAGCCTATCACTTTGTAAGCGTCCGGTCCCGCCTCTATGTCTCGCTTTCTCCTTGCCTTCGTGTTCGTCGTAACGGCCTCGGCTGCTGCACAAGCCGAATTCGGAGATTATCGTTCGATCTTCGTCGATCGTTTTGATTACCCTTACACAGGTAACATTGCGACTATGACCAATGAGATCAACGCGATGATGCAGGACGCAGCTGACGAAGGATTCTCTGAAGTGATCTGGCAAGTTCGCGGCCGCGGCGACGCGCTGTACAACAGCAACATAGAACCAGATGTCAATGGCTTGACGCCTGGCTTCGATCCCCTGCAGACGGCACTCGATGCCGCCCATTCTCGCGGACTTAAGTTACACGCCTGGTTCAATTCCACGAATCTATGGAATACCAATGCCATCAATCCGCCAGCTGGTCATATGTACCACAACACGAACCCCAGCTTTCGCTTGACAGACATTAACGGTGTTGTCGAGCCTCAGGATGGCTGGAGCAATTACTCCAGCGTGAATCCGATCTTGCCCGAAGTACATACCCACATCAACAACGTGGTGAACGACGTCGCCATGAATTACGACGTCGACGGGATCCATCTCGATTACATCCGCTACATCCCCGGCAACAGTTTTGATCGCTTGCCGCACGACAGCGTGTCGCACCAGATGTTCATGGCGGATGAAGGGCTCGATGGCTCGGACCCTGGCAATGCCACGGCCTATCGCAACTACGTGAAAGGTCGGATTACCGATTTGGTCGCGTCGATCAAGCAAACCGTGGACGCTGCTGAGTTGAGCACCAGTCGAACGATGGAATACTCAGCCTCGGTGTGGCGCGATCCTGACATTGGAGAAAACGACTACCTGCAGGACTATCGCACGTGGATGGAAAACGATTACTTAGACGTAGTCATGCCGATGCTCTATTTAAGCGCATCAAACGATCATCTATTCGACCCCAATCTGTTGAATACGCTTGGCATCGCATCGAATTCCCGCGTTGTGCCCACTCTGGCCTCGTACCTTCACACTGATCCTGGTGGCGGCGGCGCGGCTCTGACGATCAGCCAGATTGAACGGGCCTACAATTTTGGTGCCGACGGAGTTAATTTCTACGACTTCCCTGCTTACTTTGACGATTACAGCGTCGGCGATCGACAAGCGATAAAAAGCTTCTTCGACTCGATCGGTGATCCTCCGGTCGGAACCCCAGGCGACGTGATCGACGATTTTGAGATCGACGAAGGACATTTTCATTGGCCCTACAATCAATCGCCTGTGTCGCAGACTTTTGGGCTCTCTGCCGCGACCACGATCGATCGCGTGACAAATGAGGCGCAGGCCGGGATAGCTTCTCAGGAACTAAATCTGGTTGACGATGGCGCCGGTGTTTGGCAACTGCGTCACGATTCCGGCATAGCCACTGCGGCAAGTCCTGCTAGCAACGTCGCTCTCGATGCGACCGGATCTATCGGCTTCTGGCTCAAGACGGACGATCCCGGCTTGAGTGTGCAGATCGCCGTCGATGATCCCGGCACAGCTGACCGAGGTTTCTTGCAGAACATCATCGCCGACGGCGACTGGCATCTCTATCAGTGGGATCTGGAAAACGACAACCAGTGGACCGGCTGGGTCGGCGGCAATGGCGTGATCGATGGACCCACGGTAACGATCGACTCGATCTTCTTCTATGGCGACGGCGATGCCACGATTTACTTGGATACAGTTTCGCACAATCCAGAAGGTGCTCTCGGCGCGCCATTGCCAGGCGACTTTAATGGCGATGGTGACGTCGACGACGGCGATCTTACTCAATGGCAAGCCGAATACGGCCTAAATGCCGATGCCGACGCCGACGACGATGGCGACAGCGACGGTTTCGATTTCCTTGCCTGGCAGCAGAACTTCACGGGTTCGTCGGCACTGGCGGCAACGAGTGCTGTGCCCGAGCCAAGTGCTCTTACATTGTTTGTAGTCGGACTCTACTGGCATCGTCGTCGACCGTAAACTCGACGACTGGCAGCAAGCCAGGCGACCCCTATGCCACCGCAGTCATCCCCCCGAGGTGGTGATCATCGCAGCGTTTGCAAAGTAAAATATTGAGGGCGCATGAAAAAGCCGCCCCGACAATGCCGGGGCGGCTCTATGCTCATTCTATCTGCTAATTTCTACCTAGCGACGTCGTCTTGCAACGAAGCCGATCCCGGCAATTCCAAGCAGCATCAGAGATGCCGGCTCAGGAATAACCTGAAGGTCGAAGTTATCGAAATTGGCTGGGCCACCAGCTGAACTTAGCCCAAGACCCATTCGGACCGTATTGATTGGGAACCCAGCATTAAAGGCAGCACCCAATACCGCCGTGCCATTGATGATTCCCGTGCCACCCAGATCAATTGTGAATGTCGCATCCGTTCCGTCGAGGACCACTTTGTAGGTGTGCCATCCAACAACAGGTTCATTGTTGATCGGAGTCCCGCTATCATCAGTCATGCCTGAGAATGCAACCCAACTTGGCCCGGGCAAGACCGCACGAACCGCGTAATGACTCGGATTGTTGTACATGCCCATCTCTATGAGGTTCGCAACCCCCGAGTTTCGCAAGCCAGCAGTCATCCGCTTATTGGCACTAGTACCGTCATCATAGATGTCAACGGTATACTCGATAGGATTTAGCGCGGTGGCAACTATCCCTGGGATCGTGACCTGATTTTGAGCAGGACCAGGCTGAAAACCTGATTGGCCAGGGTTGCCAAAATTAGGATCGAGCGTGGCAGCCCCTGCTGCACCCCACACCACTTGCATCGCGGCCGTATCTGCGTATGACTCGAAGTTGTCACTAAAGATAGTCGCCGCTTGAGACTGGCCGACGGCAAAGACTACCGTCGCTAATAGAACTGCTGAGAAGAGTAAGAATCGAACTGTCGTTTTCATTAGAACTCGCTCCTTTGATGGATGTTGAGTCAGTTGAAGAGAATTTGACATCAAGGTCGCGGGCAAGGTCGTCCCCCCAGCCACCTCTCTCTTAGGATAGTCATTCGCAAGCCAAAATGCTTCAATTTTACGCGCATTTCTTTCTTGTTTCTCCGCATAGTGGTCATACCGGGGCAGAGCCTTCGAACGCGGGAGGAAATTGACCGCCTAACATGCGCAGGACGGCGGTAGGTGTGCGCAAAAGAGTGAAAGTGGCGGGGAATCCCCTCCGAGTGGGTAATGTCAGGAGCGGTGTTTGCTTCGCAAGGTACCGTACTCAAAGCCTCATTCTAATTCAAATACATAAGATTGATCTTCGGATTCAGGGCCAACGATCATAGATAACCCGGACGAGTTGGGCTGCGAATATCGAGCCGGGATCTGTCGCGGGTCGGGTGGCAGTGGATCGCCCTCCTGATGATCCGGAGGCGGTACGGGCGGAGAGCTGACACTTACCTGGTATTCACCCGGCAGCAAGTCGATTTCGTAAGAGCCATCCGATTGGATCGCGCTGCCGATGGGCCGTCCATTTTCTCCAAAAAAACGTAACGATCCATGGTCTAAGAGAGTTCCTTGATAAGAAACAGAGCCTTTGACGTTTTTCAAAGGCAGCTCATCAGAGCATCCCACTAGGGGAATGAAGCTAACAAGCCATACAAAATACGCTCTCGATAGTGGAACATTCATGTGTATGACTTTGGAGACTCGAACAGAGTAAAGCCAACTCATGGGGTCTGGACCACTTCCTCTCCTTTGACCGAAGCCATTGCTAGATAAAGATCAAGATTGATGTCGTCACTGAGATAATGGCCACTGCCATCAATGTATCCGAAATGGGCGCCACCGGGATGATAGCTGCCGAACCACAGGTTCACGAGGGAAACCTCTTCAGACCCGCCTGACGTCATTTCCGGATTATTTCCGAATCGCACGTGACTAACGTAGTAGTTATTCGGATGCAGCGGCACATTAATCGGATAGCGCCTGTCAATGTTCTTGCAGGAGTACAAAGTAAAACTCGTAGCGCTATGAGCTCTTCCGCCAACCATCCAAGACCGCCGCGTATACCAACGCTCTCCAATCAAGAATGAGCTACTGGTACCATCGGTAACTTCACGCAATCCCACATTACTTCCGTAGTAGAGAGCGCCATCAGTGTTCATCGGCCCTAAATAGTCACCCTCAAGTTGGCCGTCAAACTCTTCTCGACTGTGAGCTGAACCTGCCACTCCGTAATACGATCTGGAGAAGTATTGCTCATCATCTTCGATATCATCGTAGATTTGGTCGTCCGACGGACACATGAACGCATCGACACGAATTGTCCTCATCCTTTCCAACTCGTCGAGGGTATAGATATCTGGTTCAACTTGATAAGGCTTACCACCTCCTCGAGACGATCTCGTAGTCGTTTTATCCTTGAGCTCTTCTAATATCTGATCTGTCACAACTCCAAGCTCTGAGTAGGGCAAGATCGTTACATGGAACGATAGTCCATTGTTGTTTGGACTGAATTGTCCAGAGCGTTCCGAAATATTCGGCCTGGCACCCTCGGGCAACGACCCGTTCGCCGACTCGTAGTTTAAGCAAGCCAAGCCGATCTGTTTGATGTTATTCAAACAAGTCATCCGGCGGGCCGATTCTCGCGCCGCCTGAACCGCCGGCAAAAGAAGCGCCACTAGGACGCCGATGATAGCGATTACTACTAACAGCTCCACTAGCGTGAAGCCATGTCGCCCGGACAGTCTTAAAACACGCCCTGAATACTTAAGATTCATCTGTTCGCCTCTGGCACAGACCCGCTAAAAACAGAAGACCAAGCCCTTGTTTCCTGATCGACCTTTCTATGCCTATTCTACAATTCGACGGTCCTTAAGGAAAGAAAAAGAAGCGCAGTTATATCTCTCTAATGCGCAAGAACTGGCCGCAAGGAATCACCTGCGAGCTACGTCGACTTTTCTAGTTGTAGGGCGATAGCACATGAGAACCATGGCTCCGCCAAGACTCAGGAAAACAAGCCCCGTAGGCTCGGGGACGCGCGCCGCAGACAGAGCGCTACCAATACCCAAATTCTCCTGCCAGATGAGAAAATCGTCCCCAGTTACGATCCCATCAGCATTTGCATCGCCATCGCCCGGGCCAGCGCCGGATTGCAATCCGTAACCCGCTTCCCATAGCGGGAGGTCCAACTCGTCAACACTGCCATCAAGATTAAAATCGCCGGGAATTGGAGGAACAAACACCGCCTGCGGATCCCAGAAGATATCATCTAAATAGACCTGTGCGTCACTAGCGCCAAACAGTTGAATCGAGTCGATCGTAATATTCGCGCCATCGATTTGGCCATTGCCGCCTCCAACCCAAGACTCCCATTCGTCGGACTCTTCGAGGAACCATTCGTACTTGTGCCACTGGTCGTCCGATATGATCGCCTTCTGAATACCTCGATCGCCCGTGCTAGGATCGTCCACGGCGATGCTGACCGACAGCCCAGGATCATCCGTCTTCAGCCAGAAACCCACCGAACCGATTGACTCCAGCTGGAGATTATCGATGCGATGCGCCGCGTCGGAGCCACCATTCTGAAAACCGTAGCGGGCTCCGGAAAGATGCCGGATCAGGAAGTCTGTGCCCGACAATTCGTCGTAAACAATATCGATTAACTGCGAATGAGAACCTCCGTGCGCCTCGGCGCTAGACCGATCAGCCGTCGTGCCGGCCACATTGGCAGTCGTGCTGCCAGAAAAAGTGGGCGAACGGTGAAAAGTCCCTTCGTGACCATCGATCGTTGGATCTGTCGAACCTGTGTAATCGTCGAAGTCGACTAGCGTCTTGAGCCCAAACTCGTTCCCCGTGCCGGCAGTCTGAGCGGTCCGAAGCTGAATGTCAGCGCCATAGTAGTACTTGAGAATGTCTAAGTAAGAGAGACTGTTGTCCGAGAGATAGTCGGCGCCGTTTTGGCTTTTCGCACCTCGGTTAGGCCAATTCGGATTTGTGGGGGTTCCTTGAAATCCGAGCGGGGATCCCGTATTGAAGCCGCCCACCAGCCCATTGGCGTAGGTATAGGTTACCCATTTTTCGGTATTTGTAGGGTCACTGTCGCCAGGGTCGACGATGACACCTGGACTGTCTATGTCGAACGGGCCCGAGGGGATTGCAGCAGCAACATAAAAGGACGCGATCAATACGTCGTTCTGACTGCCAATATTGTCTCTCACCCACAAGATTTCGCCTTCGGTCGCTTGGGCGGCCTCGTGGTGAATTGCGCCCGCTGAACCGGAGCAACTATAGACTTGATCGCTAGTCCCGTCGTTGATGAATCCTTGCAGGTCCATCTTGTAGTAGGCGAAGGTTCGAGCGGCTACGGCTTGGGCCTTGAGTGCTTCGAAACTGGCTAGGCCATTTTCACACTTAACGACATTAGGCACGTAGTCGCTTTCGGTAGGCACAAGCCCGGAACCGGTCACGTTGATGTTTGTAATCGCAGAGAATTGTCCCTGAGCCGAGATTCCTTGAACTAACGAGACGAACAGGGTCGCCGTGATAATGAGCAGCCTCTTCATGACTTCTCCTTGAATCTAGCTAAAAAAACCGCGCCGTGGTCTGCCCAATCCACGACGCGGCCAAGAAACATCTCCCCGCCTTTATAGGATCATCGAGATTTGCGGCGAGCGAAGGCGGTCCAACAACCACAAGCAACTAGGAACATAGTGGCTGAGAGAGGCTCTGGGACTGCGCTTATGGCAGCGAGTGGGGGCGGACCTCCGTATTGGGTCTCCCAAATCGTCAAGTCGTCGCCATTGACTATCATATCGCCGTTGGCGTCGCCATCACCAGGCTGGGCATCGGGCGTACCGATATTGCGTTGCCAGATGAGAAAGTCTAATCCGGTGACAAGTCCATCCCCGTCAAAGTCGGCATCGTCAGTTGGGACGCCAACGTCGATTAACTCCAGCAAAACATTGTCGACGACCGTTTCGTTGGCACTGGTGAGACTCGAAGGCGCGCCGATTCGGAGGCTGGCGAAATCGACGTCCTGGGCAATCAGCGGCCAGGTCGCCGAGGCATCGACGCCTGGTGTGCCGTTACCGGGACCAAAGTTCGGGTCGGGCCCTGTAAAATTCGGGTCGTTCACGGCGGTGTTAGTCAGTCCGTCGCGGAACAGGTCGAGCGAAACGGTCACATCCGTGGGCGAGACCTCGACCGAGAAGGTGTGCCAGCCGGCCCCTATGTCCGCCGGGTTGGCGAGGCCATTATCGTTGAAGTCTAAGCTAGGATCGAGTTGGAAATAGTTCCAGTTGACCGCCTGCACCAAGTCGCCGCCCAGGCCTCCAAAAAGAACCAGTCGATAGGCGTAGTCGGTCGTAGGCACGACGACGTTCGGGTCGACGGGATCTGCGCCGTCCGCGTTGTAGAAGCCGAGTTCAATCAGGTTCTCAGCACCGGCGCCTCGCAGACCAACCGTATCGCGCTTGTTGCCTACCGCGTCGTCGAAAAAATCAGCAGACAGTCTCACATTTTGTGTTGCACCTGGCTTCACGCCTGCAGGCAACCCACCACCGGCAACGTACTCGTTAATATCGTTGAGGATGTTGACCGCTTGTCCCTCGATATTTGGCGGATTCTGATTCGGAGGAGTCAATCCCAACGAGTTTGGATCCGGACCAGGAATCAGAACGCCAACCGGACTGGCCTCGTCGGGCTGCCACGCAGCTTCGAAAGCGGCCTGATCAAGGTATGAATCAAAGTTCTCATCAACGATCGTAGTATCGGCACCGACGACGGTCGCCAACGTAGTTGCGAAAATCAAAGCAAGAAAAGTTCTTGCAAGCATGGTAGATCTCCCTCTGTGAAAAAACGAACGACCTTACAGTCCTTCAATATCAAAGCTGCTAAGCCACGGTTGAAACAGATCGCGGCCCACTCGCACAGTTTGAAAAGAAAACAACATGTTCCTCTATTACGATCTTATCGAGAAATTTGGATATGGCCAAACAAAAAACGCGCATTTCTTTCTCGTCGATGCGCAGATTCATTGCCCATGGTCAGCCACTGGAGCGGACGAGCTGCTTGCGATAGGCCAGCGGTGTTTGGCCGAAGCTTTTTCGGAAGGCAACGCCAAAACGGGTGGAATTAGCAAAGCCGCAAGCGACCGCGATCTCTCCAATCGATAGATCAGTTCGTGCCAGCAACTCCTGCCCTTTTTCCAATCGTACTCGGCGAATCTCTTCCGCAGGCGAACGACCCAAATAGTGCTGGAACTGGATTTCCAGGCTGCGCCGAGAAATGGGCACTTCGTTCAGAATATCTTTGACCACGATGTCCTGGAAAGCGTGGGTCTGAATGAATCTCAGAGCGCGGACTACCGCTTCGTCATCGATGGCAAGAATGTCAGTCGATTGTCGGCTAATGATGCCTTGCGGTGGGACCTTGTAAGATCTGCATTCCGGCTGTTCGCCATGCATCAGGCGATCAAGCAAGGCGGCCGCTTGAAAGCCGATTCGTCTTCCCGCCAATGAGATACTGGAGAGGGGTGGCGTACAAACATCGCACATCAACTCATCCGTGTCGCCAGCCAGGATGGCAACTTCGTCGGGAACGCGAATCCCGCTAAGACTGCAGATCTCGGCGAGTTGTCTGCCCCGGTAAGCATCGACTGTAAGCACGGCCACGGGAAACGGCAGCGAATTCAGCCAACGGCTCACTCGACGCTGCTGCTCCTCCCAACCGATTTTTCGACCCACCCGATAGCCGGGCTTATATTCGCGACACTTGAAGCCCGCTTGCTGGACAGCATCGATGAACTCTTTTCCTCGTTTGGATGAGTACTTTCGGCTAGGGGGAGCAAAATAGGCGAATTCCTCGAACCCCCGATCCCGCAGATGAGACAGCGCAAGCTGAGCTCGATGGGTATCGTCAGTGATGACGTCGTAGATGCCGTCTAGACCTTCAAAGACAGTGTCAACGTTGACGATCGGTTCGCTGCGCTCGCGAAGTTGATCCAGTTGAGTTCGACTCCCGATCCGGGCGATGATACCGTCTCCCTCCCACAGATCAGGGAAGGCTGTGCGCTGCTCGTGATCGCGCGGATCGATAAGCAAATGCCAGTGCCCATGGTCCTGAGAATAGTCAGCAATACCGCGGATAACACCGCAGCCCCAGCTATCCTCGGTCTCCACAAGCACCGCAACGCGACGATTTCTATTCCGCTGATCCATAATCGACTCAATCTTGTTGGCTCATCCCCGGTAATCAATTCTAACCTCCCGCCTGCGCAATTCCGAGAGGAAGTTGCGTATTTTTGACTTCTCCTAATTCTACCAGCCGCTAAGCTATGAGGAGCATATGGGGAGATTCGGCCAAATCCGGGAGCGGGCTACGCACGGCTTGGAACTTCTCTTGTGCTCGGCAGCCTACTATTCTCGAGTCAGACTTTCAGCAGGCAGATTCGCATGTCCACGATCGCCATCGGCTTTATGAGCGGCACCTCCTGCGACGGCGTGGATGCCGCGATTCTTGACACTGACGGGGAAAGCAACATCTCCTTTTTGGGCGGATTGACACTCAACTATGGAGACGACCTCCGTACGCGTCTTCTGGAGGCATCGCAACATGATGTTCCAATAGTTGAATTGTTGCGTTTGGAACGGGATGTGTCCGCTCACCACCTGCAAGCAGCGCGTATGCTGCTCGAACAGCACCCGAAGCTGCAAAAGAAAATAAGTGTCATAGGCCTACATGGGCACACGATTCGTCACATTCCCAACGAAGGATTGACGATGCAAGTGGGCAATCCTTGGATATTGGCCAAGGAACTTGGGCTACCGGTTGTCACAGACTTTCGTCGCTGCGACATGTCGGTCGACGGCCAGGGCGCGCCGCTCGTGGCTATGTTTCATCGTGCGCTATTCGAAGACGAACCACGACCCACGCTGGTGTTGAATCTTGGGGGCGTAGCAAACGTTACTTGGCTTGGCAAGGAAGACGAGATTATCGCCGGCGACACGGGGCCAGGCTGTGGATTGCTCGACGAGTGGGCTCAGACCATGGCCGACTTGCCGCATGATCTTGATGGCAAACTGGCCTTGGCAGGAAAGGTCAATCAGGAGATCGTCGAAGCGGCTCTAACCACACCTTTCTTCTCGAAACCACTGCCAAAGTCAGCAGACCGCTATGATTTCGATCATGTCGACGTTTCCGGGTTAAGTGTCGAAGACGGCGCCGCCACATTGTGCGCTGTGACTGTTGAGGCCATTTTCCGCGCAGTGAGAAGGCTCCCCAGCATGCCTGACTCAATGTATGTCACCGGAGGCGGAGTGCATCACCCGGTAATCATGGACATGCTGGAAAGTAAGTTTGGGAAGATCAGGAGTGTTCGCGAACGAGGGCTCAATCCCGATACGCTCGAAGCAGAATGCTTTGCTTGGCTCGCTGTGCGGCACGAAAAACAGCTGCCGCTAACCATTCCTGAGACGACCGGTTGCCAGTATCCGATAAGCGGAGGTGTTGCAGCCAAGTTCGGCTAAGTTAGCCTTTCCGTCATCTCAGCTTGTAACGATATCTCTGCAGGCCAGCCGAAGGCAACCCAGCACCGGGTCTCGTACGACCTCTAAAGAACTGGGAGAAATGCCCTCGTTCTGAAGTTCAAGCAATAGTTTCTCTCGAACCAGCTGACTGCCGCACAATACGCCACCCGCCAAGGCAAGTGGAAATCTTTGGCCCAAGGAAAGTTTCTCGGCGGCACATCGCGCTAGAGTTGCAAGGTACCCGACTCCCCGCTCGACGATCTCCATGGCGACCGCGTCCTGCTGTTCAGCAGCCTCGATCACCAAGTCGGCCAAGCCGGCTATCTCTCGCCGCTGATCACCCGTTCGCGACAAGATCGAAAGCATCTCCCGGGGGCTCTCGGTTCTTAGTCGGTCAAGGATCTTTTGCGTAAGGAGTGTCGTTGCACCACGGTCGTCGTCAGCGTGTGAGATAGCACGCAGCGCAGCTTGGCCAAGCCAGAAAGCAGATCCCTCATCCCCAAATAGATAGCCCCAACCACCTACAACGGACTCTTGTCCTGATTTGTCCATGGCGAATGCCACCGACCCAGTGCCAGCCACTAGCGCCACACCCCAAGCAACCATTGCCCCCGCATTAAGGACGGCCCGCCCATCATGCACAACTTGCGCTTTCTTGGCGACGCCACACTGTAGGGCCCATTCCGTGACTCGTGCTTGCACGTCGGCCTGGCCCGCTCCGGCCAGCGCAAGCACGGCAGTCTCTGTTGGGTTAGCTTTACGATTGGCATCCTTCCAGGCCGAATCTATGGCCAAAGAAAGGTTTTTCAGGGCTGTTTCCTGACCAACCGCTCTCCAATTCGACGACCCAGCCGAACCTCTGCCAAGTACGTCCGGTTGACAGTCCGAGGTCGATCGGGCCAACCACGCCACGGTCTTGGTCCCACCACCATCGACGCCCAGAGCTAGTTTTTCATTCACACTTCACGTCCTACTCTTTAGAACGAACCACGATAGAAAAAATGCGGAAGGCGTCGGAGATGTGAAATTTCCCTAGCAGTGAAGCCTAGCTAGGGACTGGAGTTTTCCAGCGATTGCTTAAGCCGACCATGCGTTTCTTGTAATCGTTGCCGAGCTTCATCGGGAGCCTTACTTAGTAGATGAGCAACGATCGCGGTCTTTAGTTCTCCGTCGCAGAGCTGTAGTAATTCAACGGCCTGCTCATCATTTAGGTCGGTTAAGGAGCAAAGAATTCGCTTCGTGCGGGCAGTGAGCTTAGTGTTTGTCGCTTGCAGGTCAACCATCAAGTTACCGTAGGTCTTCCCCAGCCGTACCATGGCGCCGGTGGAAAGCATGTTGAGCACCATTTTGGTTGCCGTGCCAGCTTTCATTCTGGTCGAGCCGCTGACGACCTCTGGCCCGACGACCGGCGCAATGCTCAGATCGGCCCGCGAACTTATCGTCGTATCACGATTACAACTTAGCCCAATAGCATAGGCGCCCTGACTACGAGCATAATCGAGCGCGCCCAGCACGTAAGGGGTTCGCCCGCTAGTAGCAATGCCTACTACGACATCGTGGCTGCACAGCTCGATATTTCGCAGATCTTCAGCCGCCAACTCCGGAGAGTCCTCGGCACCCTCCACGGCACGGAGCATAGCGGTGGGTCCGCCCGCAATAATGCCTAACACCTTGGCAGGATCGGAATTGAAAGTCGGCGGACACTCGGCCGCGTCAAGAATTCCAAGTCGACCTGAGGTTCCCGCGCCAACATAAACCAGTCGACCGCCATGCCAAAGTCGATGTGCGATAACTTCTATCGCCTTGGCAATCGACTCCTCCTGCTCGCCAACAGCCTCGGCGACTTTGGCGTCTTCCGAGTTGATAAGCTGCACGATCTCGATAGGACTTAAACTATCCAGGTCTTCCGACGCTGGATTCCGCCCTTCAGTTGTAAGGTTTTCCAACATGCTGTCGATTTTAGTCCGCAAGTTTAAATAGATACAGCGAATATGCGCGAAAAAGAGAAATGTTTGCGCTTGGCCTAGGTTGGATCGCGATTTGCCCTGACATAAGCCACGAGGAGTTACACCGATTCACTTTGAGTGTTGCTTAATGGCTCGGCTACCCTTATCAATTAATCCGCTAAACCTCGGCGGCATGACTTCGTCCGCAAAGAACTTTACCGCAGCTAAATTTATTGAACTCTTCCATCCACTTCATCGACTTTGCGATCGTGGTCGTCTATGTCGGCTTTGCCCTCGCTCTCGGCGTGTGGGTCGGCCGCGGACAAAAGACTACAGTCGACTATTTTCTCGGCGGGCGCTCGATCCCGTGGTGGGCCGTACTGCTGTCGATTGTGGCAACTGAAACCAGCACTGTCACGTTCCTTAGCATCCCGGGGTTCACATTTGCCCAAGGGGGCGACTTTCGTTTTCTTCAGATCACGTTTGGCTACATCGTTGGTCGGATCCTGGTTGTGTATGTCTTGTTGCCGCTCTACTTTCGCGGGCAACCGTTCACCTCATACGAAGTGCTGCAGAGCCGTTTCGGATTGGCGTCGCGACGGGCTACCTCGGCACTATTCCTGGTCACGCGGAACTTGAGCGACGCGCTTCGGCTGTTCTTGACAGCGTTAGCACTTCAACTGGCTACCGGCTTCGGACTCACGAGCTGTGTGATTGCACTAGGATTGGTCACGTTGATTTATACTTACGTCGGTGGCGTGAAATCAGTTGTTTGGAACGACTGTATTCAGTTCTTAATATATACGTTCGGTGCTCTGGCAACGCTCGTTGTGATTACCAATCAGCTGCCGGGAGGAATCGGGCAAATCCGAGAGTACGGCGAACAGCTCGGCAAGTTTCGGCTTTTCGACTTCGATCTAAGCCTCACGACGAAGACGATGACTTTTTGGGCCGGATTATTTGGTGGCCTGTTTCTAACAGCCGCGACACACGGTACCGATCAGTTAATGGTCCAGCGCTATCTGGCCGCAAAAAACCAGCGCTCCGCGAGCTGGGCTTTGGCCCTGAGCGGATTTGTCGTGTGTGCTCAATTCGCACTATTCTTATCCATCGGACTGGCGCTGGCTTGTTTCTACGATCAATTTCCACCCGAAACGCCCTTCGGCAAGGGAGACGGAGACCGAGTATTCGCGTATTTCATTGTGCATAATTTGGGGCGCGGTCTGGTCGGGATCACTTTGGCGGCCGTGTTTGCGGCCGCGATGTCGACGCTTTCCAGTTCGCTGAATTCCTCCGCAACGGCGCTAATCAACGATATCTATCTACCGCTCGCCAAGCAGACTCCCAGCCCGGAACGTCAGTTGCGACTTAGTCGACTGGCGACGGCGTTTTTCGGCGTGTTACAAATCTGTATTGCCTTGATGAGCCAGCAAATTGGAGCCGACCAAAGCACCGTTGGCAAAGTGCTGGCAATCGCAGGGTTTGCTCTGGGACCCATTCTTGGCCTGTACTTTCTGGCAGTCGCTGCACCACGCGTTCGCCAGCGGGCGGCCCTGACTGGTTTTGTTGTTGGCATCGCTTTACTTTCATACATCGCTCTGACCACGAATCTCTACTGGCCTTGGTATGCCGGCTGCGGTGCCGGAGCCACTTTTGGCTTTGGGCTGCTGTTTAGTTTGTTTGAGGGGAGTCCTGACGAAGCGACCGCAGACAACAGTGACTAATCCACTCAACTCCTGTTCCGATTCAATCGACTTGATTTGTTCAAAGGTGTCCTGATGTGGCAACATAGAATCCTGCTTAGCTCTCTCTTGTTATTAACGACTACCCAGTCTTGGGGTGCAAAGCTCCCAAGCGGACTGCCGGTCCGCGCTCCGCAGGATGTTGGGTTCGACCAGCAGCGCTTGGAGCTGATCGACGAACTCGTTGCCGAGGAGATCGAAAAAGGAAATCTCCCCGGCTGTGTCGTCATGATCGGGCGCCAAGGCGCGATCGCCTTCGCGAGGGCCTACGGACATCGCCAACTAGAACCATCTAAAGAAAAAATGGCCCTCGATACCGTGTTCGACATGGCCTCGCTAACCAAGCCAGTCGCCACCGCAACCAGCATCATGCTCCTCGTAGAGCGCGGCAAGCTCAGGCTCCGCGACTCGGTTGCAACCTACATCCCCGAGTTCGCCCAAGAGGGCAAAGAGGAAATCACCATCGAGCACCTGCTCACGCATCAGGCCGGGTTGATTCCGGACAACCCGTTGGGCGACTACAAACACGGTACAGAAGAAGCCTGGAAGCGAATCTGGGCGCTGAAGCCAAGAGCCGCTATCGGAGAGAAATTCATCTACACCGACGTCGGCTTTCTCGTCCTGGGCGAAATCGTGCGCCGCGTTACCGGGCAAGACGTCGCCGAGTTCGCCATTGAAAACATCTACCAACCCGCGGGAATGACTGAGACGGGCTATCTGCCTCGTGCCGAACTTCGTGAGCGGGCCGCCCCCACCGAACAGCGCGACGGCCAGTGGCTGCGCGGCGAAGTACACGATCCGCGGGCCGCACTGCTCAATGGCGTGGCCGGTCATGCTGGGTTATTCTCCACGGCCAGCGATCTGGCCATCTATGCCAACATGATGCTCGCCCAAGGCAAATCCGGCGACGTGCGAATCCTCAGCCCCGCGACGATCGCCGAAATGTGTCGACCGCGCGACATCGCGGGCAATCTCCGCGGCTTGGGTTGGGATTCGCGTAGCAAATACTCCTCCAATCGGGGCGACAACTTCAGCCCGCGCGCCTTTGGCCACGGTGGCTTCACGGGCACGGCCATGTGGATCGATCCCGAGTTGGACCTGTTCGTAATTTTTCTCTCGAATCGATTGCATCCCGATGGTAAAGGCAGTGTGAATCAACTGGCGGGAAAAATCGGTGCGATAGCCGCCGCGGCCGACACGCGCCAGGTCGAGGCATCGCAAAGTGCGAACCGCCAAGCTTTGCCTGTCCTACTGGGCATCGACGTCCTTGAGCGCGATGGCTTCCAAAGCTTAAAGGGTCGCCGCGTGGGGCTGATCACCAACCACACCGGGCTAAACAGCGCTGGTAAACGGACAATCGACTTGTTGCATGCTGCGCCCGATGTCGAGTTGGTTTCTATCTTCAGCCCCGAGCATGGCCTGCAAGGCAAGCTCGACGAGCCGAACATCACCGACACCCGCGACGAAGCAACCGACCTGCCGGTGCGCAGTCTGTACGGCAAAAGTCGTCGACCGGAACCAGAGGAACTCGCAGGAATCGACACACTCGTGTTCGACATCCAGGACATCGGCGCCCGGTTCTATACGTATATCTCCACGATGGGCCACGCCATGCAGGCGGCCGCGGAACACGATCTACGTTTCGTCGTGCTCGATCGGCCCAATCCAATCAATGGCCGGTTGGTCGAAGGGCCAGTGCTCGACAAAGACAAGGATTCGTTCGTCGGCTATCACCCGATCCCCGTGCGGCATGGGATGACAGTCGGGGAGATGGCCCAAATGCTGCGCAAAGAACGCGGCTGGGACCTCGACCTGCAAGTGGTGCCGATCGAACACTGGCAACGCGCCGACTACTGGGACCGAACCGGACTCATCTGGACCAACCCGTCGCCCAACATGCGCAGCCTCGCGCAGGCCGTGCTCTATCCGGGCGTCTGCCTGCTGGAACGCACTAACGTCTCCTTGGGACGCGGCACCGACACGCCTTTCGAAGTGCTCGGCGCACCCTGGATCGACGCTCGACAGTTCGCCCGCAAGTTAAACGAAGCGCAGCTTCCCGGCGTACGATTCGTGCCGATTCGTTTCACTCCCGAATCGAGCAAGCATGCTGGCGAGCAGTGCGAAGGCGTAAATATCATCGTGACCGACCGCGCGAAGTTTCGCTCCGTCGTGGTCGGCCTGCAAATGGCGTGCACATTGCGATCGCTCTACCCGGATGATTGGTCGATGAAAGGATTCAATCGATTGCTAGGCAATCAAGTTATCTTCGACGCAGTCGCCGCAGGGCTTACGCCGGCAGAGCTCGTACCGCTTTACGAGCCTGAGCTCGAAAAGTTTCTAGAGCGCCGCGAGCAGTTCCTCCTCTACGGGAAATAAGCAAACGCAAAGTCAGGCCGAGTTTTTTCCCGAAATCCCGGGAATACGATTTCCGGGAAAAAACCTCTCAATTCTTTCCCAGCCTGTTACAGCTCGCACTGCTATACAAGCCTCCAGCCACACTGCGCGGGAAAAAAACTCTGGTATTCTTTCCCCAGAGATCAGTTCTTACCCGCTCGGCCGTAGCTATTCTTTCCACTTCCAATTCAATTCTGATCGACAATTCAAGGTCGATCGACGAGTCACGCGGGAAAAAACTCCACGCCGATTTATTCCGTCTCGAAACCGTCGATTTAGAAGAATCTAGAGTTGAGCGTCAGCATCAAGTTTTCAAAGAACACCGCAACATTGTGCACCTGTAATTATCGAAATCCTCGCGAAGAAAGCGAGCACTTTTTTTGGCCACCCCTCGTTTACTACGACATCGGAATGAGAACAGGTCGGTGACTAGCCAAAGTGAGTCGTCCTCAGAACTGAGGTGAAGTAGACGTAGCTCAAGCACGGCACCTGGCCTGCTTGACTAAGGTCCAACGTGCGTCGACGTTTCACTCGAATGGCACGTAGTTATTCGTAAGGTCTTGGTAGCCAATCGTTAAGCACAGCTATCAGAACCGCCGTTCATCACTCTGTCGAAATGACGTAGTCGAAAAAGGCCTCGCTTGCTTAGAT
>Ga0315338_1000692_pt1 | contig 63414 bp, 49 predicted proteins | sample ASW8metaG_FD_204518 | JGI IMG/M metagenome (GOLD analysis project Ga0315338, IMG submission 204518) | Ammonia-oxidizing marine archaeal communities from Monterey Bay, California, United States - ASW #8 | ecosystem: Environmental > Aquatic > Marine > Coastal | place: USA: California | collected...
TCTAGTACTTGCAGCTGCTTGTTGAGCGCTGACTGTTCGCTAGCAAGCTGCTCGCGCTCGCTACGCTGTTGATCCAACTCGTGCTGAAGTGTTTCTATCTTCTGAGACAACTCTGCTGCGTGCTGCGAGCTGGTGTGGCTAGAGGCCTCGGCCTGCTCCAACTGGTGGCGCAGTTGCTCGATCATCTGGTCTCGGTCCGCAAGCTCTTGGGAGAGTAGAATCCGGTCTTGTTCTTCCTGAGCCTGAGCTTGTTCAAGCTGCTCGCGTCGACTGACAAGCTCAGCAATCTCAATCTGACACTGCTCGATGTTCTCCTCAGCCTGTTGTTGTTCGTCGAGAGCCGCTTGCAACTTCCTGTGCAAAGCGCCGATCTGTTGGTCCGATTCTGCAGATTGGGTCTGCAGCTCCCGCATCGAGTCGATCAATCGTCGACACCGACCGCGAGCGTTGAAGTTAGCCATCCATAATCGGCGCACTTTTTTGTCACGCTCCCAGCGAGAAGATTCAGTCTTGGCAGCCTTCCTTCCCGGCGATTCGAGTGTCGTCGCTTCAGGAGCTTCAGGTTGAGATCGTATGGAAGTGCTTTTGTTATCAACCGCGGCCGATGGCATCTGAGCTGCCTCGGGCGACGGTGCTAAAGCTGCATCATCGACTTCGCTTGGCTGTACCGTTGAGTCTCCTCCAACCAACTGCAAATCTATACCACAAATGGTGAGTCGATCACCGGCATGAAGCGGCGCTGAGGAAAACTCATTGCCGTTAAGCAAGACTCCTGGTGCCCAGCGGGTGACTGTTATACTGTCTCGCTCTTGCACGATTAGGCAATGCAGCGGACGAATCTGGTCGTCAGACAACTGTATCTGACATTGCTGGCTCGAACCGAGGGTACACCTTCCCATTGGCAGAGGCCAACTCTGAGAGTCGTCCCCCGAGCGGATTAGGTGCAACGTAGATAACGGGTGCGAGTCATTCGCACCGGATTCTGAGCTCGCTGATTCACTGGTTGAGAGAATGGTCATTGATGAAATGCTCTTCGCTCGCTGGGGCAGTCGGAGAGTGCGCCATCTATGCATGGACTCCAGGCGCACGGTTTTTTTCGTATAAAAGCCTAGGTTACGAAAAGTTGGCAATGGCGCACTCAACCCGCTTTATTCCAGCGAAAAGGCCTGTGTCGAACTCAGGTGATCCACCCGGAAGAGCTAGAAGGATCAGATGGAAAGTGCAGACTATGCGGGTTTTAAGCAAAAGTAACTCGTAGCTGCCGAAACTTAGCCGATAAACGAAAGTGCGTGTGAGCAGTCAGAGAGAAATCGACGGGGCTGGGATTCCCGTTGTTGCTGTCGCTGTCCACCCAAATGGGCTAGTGAAAAAAGTCACAAACAGGCAATTTCCTCGATCGCATCAGAACGAAAGTTATTGAAGGATTTAGGTTTAGGCGCGATTGCGAGTCCTAGAAAGTAGAAAAAACTAGCGGATTTCAATAGAGAGACCTTTCTTCGGATTGTTACGTACTATAGTTACGGTGCATCCCAAAAAGGCCCCACTTGAGGGGGACGGGAGGCAGGAATCGGGCGGCTAGCGAAAACTGCGACTGGAACGCATCGCTAGACGACTAACAGAGGAACGAGGCAATCGCGACGCCCCAATAGAACCTGAGGCAATAGAATTCAAGGAAACCGGCCGTCGCGGCCCAACTATTAAAGTGAAATCACCATGGCTCGCAAAGACTCACTCTTGAAACTGCATGCACTGCTGGTCAACCGGCGAGATGCTCTTAGGAAAGCTCTAGCAGGCGACTTAAGTCTGCTCAAAGCTCTCCCCGAACAAACCAAGGGCGATGTAGTCGATGCAGCCCTCGATGCTGCACAAGACGAAATCAGCTCAAAGTTGGCCGAAGTCGAAAGCCGGGAATTAGCTCAAATCGACGAAGCCATCGAACGAATGCGCGAAGGAACTTACGGTCAATGTGAGATCTGCCAAAGTAAGATTCCATTGGCCAGGCTCAATGCACTTCCCTACGCGATGACCTGCATCGAATGCCAACGGGCAGCCGAAACCGGCGGCGCGAATGCTCCGAGTGCCGATTGGGGTCGTGTTCTCGACACGGGCCTAGGCGACAGCGAAGTTTCCTTTAGCGACCTGGAATCCTCCTAGTACGGATACCTCGACAGCGGGAGATTTCTTCGAGGACGCACGCTTTGGTATAATCGAAGTACGCTCGGGCTGTTGAGTAATCGTACAACTAAATGGATGGAGGCCAGGCATATGTTCGATGGTGTGGTTTTGCGTTGGCACTCTGGCTTGATCTTGCTGCTGGCGCTGGTGCTCGGCTTTGGTGAGATCTCTAGTTCGTTCGCACAGCAGTTCGAGCTAACCTCCGAATCGCAGCTCGATCGCGAGCAACTCTACGCTGAACTCTCTCGAGATGTCGATGAACTGGAACGCGAGCTTAGCCTCTACAAACGAGTGGCTAAGTTAGTCACTCCGTCAGTTGTCCATATCGAATCAACTCCGCTGCCTGAGTATCAATTTCGACGCGATGTCGAAGAAGCCGGCTCAGGAGTTCTCGTTCGCTATCGGGGCAAAAACTATGTGCTCACGAATCGACACGTCATCAAGCACTCGAATGAAGAACTGATTCGTCTGGAGTTCTCGGATGGCCAGGAAAAGAGGCCGACCAGGATCTGGAGCGACGGCGATACCGACGTCGCGGTGCTGGCCGTCGACGGCGACGGGCTGGTTCCCACACGCATCGGTAACAGCGACTCGGCTGAGATCGGCGATATCGTGATGGCGTTCGGCAGCCCGTTTAATCTGCGGCAAAGCGTCACCCGCGGAATCATCAGCGCCAAGGGCCGGTCGAATCTCGATCTGGGTGAAGGCGAAGTCGACTATCAAAAGTTTATTCAGACCGACGCTGCCATAAATCCGGGCAATAGCGGCGGTCCGCTGGTCAATCTGCGCGGCGAAGTGATCGGGCTGAACACTGCCATCGCCAGTAACTCGGGAGGAAATGAGGGCATTGGCTTCTCAATCCCGATAAACATTGCTGTGCGCATCATGCGCCAACTAATTGAAACTGGAAGCGTCGCGCGAGGGTTTCTGGGAGTGGAACTTGACGGAGAATTCGATACACCTTCCGCCCGTTATATGGGATTGTCTCGATTGATGGGTACTCGGGTTGATGCCGTGGAGGAGAACTCACCCGCTGATAAGGCCGGACTAAAGAAAGACGATATTATTCTCCGCTTCGACGGAATGCAGGTTGAGGACTGGAGGCATCTAATCAACTTGGTCAAACGGACCGAACTCAATCGGGAAATCGAATTGATCATATTCCGTGAGCGTCAGCTTCAGAAGAGCTTCGTCAGTGTTGGCAAGAGAGAAGACTTTCGTCCTCCGGTTGAGGAAGTGCCGTAGGCTCGGCTCTTCAAAGAGCCCGATGTATGCCCTGCGTTAGACACTCTATTGCGCCCGAGAAGTCGAGCTCGACCACAACATCCATATTCGGTTGGGTGGAGGTGTTGTGCCGACGATCAAAGACGGTTGCCCCGTGAGTTAGCTCGCCGGCGATCTCCACTTCGCAGTGCATTGGCTCGGTGGAGATCAACTCAGGCTGTAGGGCAGCGACTACCGCCAGCGCCTCAGGGACGAAGATCCCCTCAACGCCCAACTTCTGACGATACGCTCGGTACGCCGCCGGCAGGATCGCACGTAGGACTCGACCCGTGCGAGTCGATTCTCTGGGAAGCTGGTCGAGAAAGGCGTAGTCGAGCGCTGTACGGGAGCTCACTTCCAAGGGCAGCAGCGTCTTAGTAAGCGGATGTCGAAACACCGACTGTGCTGCCTGGGCATCACAATAGATGTTGAACTCAGCTGCGGCAGTCACGTCACCCGGCCCCTGCACTGTTCCACCAACGATAATCAGATGCCTAATCTGCATCGCCAAGTCAGGCTCCATCTGTAGGACGGCCTCGATGTTGCTCAGTGGTCCACCGGCGATGATCGTCACGTCTCCTGGTGCAGCCCGGATTTCGTCAGCGATCACTTTTTTCGATGGACGCAGATGATGAAGCTCGGCCACGCGCATTTCGGCGCCGCACAGACCCCCTTCGCCGCAGAGTAGACGACCATCTGTGCGCAAGTTTTGATCCGGATCGGCTGCGCCCAGTCGTGGCCAGCGTTCGGGGTCGAGTTGTTCCACCAAGCCCTGCACATTGCGAGTCGCCTGAGCGGGTGCCACATTCCCGCCAGTCGCGGTCACAGCCACGACATCCGATCGCGGATCGCCCAAAGCGAGACATAGGGCCAAGGCATCGGCGATGCCGGGATCAACATCAAGCAGAATTTTTCTCGCCATGGGCCTCTTGCCACAATCATTGCCATTAAAACTTGAGGAGGACCGCATATTCTACGAATTGGCGGGGCTCGAAACAAGCAGCGTCGTTGGAGGTTCTTTGTTATGCTAAACTCAGGCTCACAATCACGAAAAAACGCTATCCATAGCGAAATGATCTGTAATGAATTGGGACAAATATGAGTACCGAGATGAATAGTCTGTTGGGCAGACTCTCGTCTGGCGAGGATCTATCTCGTGACGAAATGACCGACGCGATTAGCCAGGTAATGACTGGGAGTTGCAACGAGCAACAGATAGCTCTGCTGTTAACTGCATTGCGCGCCAAAGGTGAAACCGTCGAAGAGGTCGCCGGTGCCGCCGCTGCGATGCGCATGCACATGACTCCCATCCGCAGTCGACATCATGAATTACTCGACACTTGTGGCACAGGCGGAGGCGGCAGCTCGACTTTCAACATTAGCACCTCAGCTGCCTTGGTGATTGCGGCTGTCGGAGTACCATTAGCTAAACATGGAAATCGTAGCGTCACCAGCAAGAGCGGCTCGGCCGACGTGCTCGCAGCGCTCGGTGTAAACATCGAGGCGAGTGTCGCTCAAGTTGAACGGTGCCTCGATGAATTGGGCATCTGCTTTTGCTTCGCACCACTTATGCATCCGGCGATGAAACACGTCGCGGCCGTTCGAAAACAATTGGGCGTCCGTACGATTTTTAATTTGCTAGGACCCTTGGCAAACCCAGCCGGTGCGCGATTCCAACTCCTGGGCGTTGGCCTGCCAGAACTACGACCACTGATCGCCTCGTCACTGAGACTTTTAGGTACTGAGCGAGCGCTGATTGTAAGTGGCCGCGACGGCATGGGTGAAGTCAGCCTGGCTGACGTCACCGACGTCACTCAGGTCGAAGGAAATCGAGAAACCCAGTTCACCTGGTCTCCGGAGGACTTTGGCTTGGAGCGCTCTGCGCTCGATTCGATTTGCGTTGCGAACCCCGAAGAGAGCGCCACGATGGTCCGCAGTGTACTCGCCGGAGAGCCTGGCCCAGCTCGCGATATTGTCGCGTTAAACGCCGCGGCGGGGTTGATTGCGGCAGGACGTTCGGCCTCTCCGAAGGAAGCGGCTCAAATGGCGGCGGCGGCAATCGACACAGGGGCCGTGTCCGAATTACTTGAACGTCTCGCCCAACTCTCACACGAGCCCATTTCATAACAAAGGATGCGCTAGCGTGGCACGCCAATCTGCGAGTCGCAACATTACCGGCCAGATGGTTCTGTTGGGCACCGGCACTTCGGTCGGTGTGCCTGCCATAGGCTGCGACTGCGCAGTCTGCACCAGCGAGAGTCCCCTTGATCGCCGCACGCGATGCGGAGTGATCCTCGGGTTACCTGAGGGCAATCTGCTCATCGACACGCCGCCCGACTTGCGGGAACAACTGCTACGCGAGCGAATCGGCATAGTTCACTCGGTTGTTTACACTCACGAACACGCCGACCACGTCTTTGGCTTAGATGATTTGAGACTTATGCAATTCTATCTAGGCGGACCTGTCCCTCTCTTCTGTGAACCGAAGGTCGAAGAGCGGATTCGTAAATCGTTCGACTACGCCTTTGCCGCAGCGGACGATTTGCATTCGGGAGCGGTGCCCAAACTCGATATCCACACGATCGGGCTCGAGCCGTTTGACGTGCTGGGAACCCGAATTGTACCTGTGCGGCTAGGGCACGGAATACGGTGCGACGTGCTCGGCTTTCGCTTTGGCAATGTTGCCTACTGCACCGACACGAATTCGATTCCTGCTGCCAGCATGGCTCAGCTTCGGGATCTCGATGTATTGGTACTCGACTGTTTACGCCGCAAGCCGCACACGACACACTTTGGCTTGGACGAGGCACTTAACGTAGCGGCCGAACTCACTCCAAGAAGGACGCTGCTGACGCACATTTCACACGACTTTCTGCACGAAGAGATCAACGCCGAATTGCCGCCCGGTGTGGAACTTGCCTACGATGGACTTTCGGTTCCTTTGACATGATTGGAACATTGCTTTGGAGTCGCAAAGTACGGCAATGAAAAAAAGTTTGGTTTCAATACGCTGGTGTCGGCGGGAATTGCTATATCCTTTTATTCGACGTACCCAATAATCGGCGAGTTCTTAGTGTTTCTATGTGAGTATCTTTATCGTTGGTCAAGAAATCTTATACCGGCTCCAAGAAAAATTGTCGACTGAGTGTTAAGATGAGTGATGCGAGTCGGCTGCAATGTATCCACCTCTCCATCAGGCGTCGCCCAGTGAAGAAGATCTGTACTATTTCAATCAGTCTGTTGCTTCAAACTTGCCTCGTCTTTTCGTTGGCTTGTGCCGTAGATTTCTCGCGCGAAATCCGTCCAATCCTCTCAGACAGCTGCTTTAATTGCCACGGGCCCGACGACGAGGCTCGGGAGGGTGAGCTTCGACTGGACGTTCGCAACGAGGCGATTCTGGCGGCAATTGTACCGGGCGATGCCCAGGAGAGTGAGTTATTCCGCAGGATCAGTTCCAGCGACCCCGACGAGCAGATGCCCCCCGTGGACTCTCGTCGTCCTCGGCTCGACGAGGAACAGATTGAACTCATTCGGCGCTGGATTGACGAAGGAGCAGAATACGAAAGACATTGGTCTTTTCAGCCACCTGTGCGTAGCGTCCCGCCCAAGACCAATCTCAACCAGCCTTACAATGCAGTTGATCAGTTTCTCCTGGCCAGACTTCGAGAGGAGAATCTGGAGCCGGCGACCGAGGCCGACCGGCGCACGCTGATACGTCGACTCTCGTTCGATTTGATTGGCTTGCCTCCAACCCCTGAGGAAGTTGAATTATTCGTCGCTGACACATCCGACGACGCCTACGAGAAGGCTGTTGATCGGTTACTCGGTTCCAAACATTTTGGCGAGCGAATGGCCATGTATTGGCTGGACGTAGTGCGGTACGCGGACACGAGTGGCATTCACGGCGACAACTTTCGGCCGCACTCGTCTTACCGCGATTGGGTAATCAAGTCGTTCAATGAGAATTTGCCTTACAACCAATTTGTCATCGATCAACTGGCAGGCGATTTGCTGCCCAATAGCGGTTATCAACAGCAGATAGCTTCTGGATTCAATCGGTTGAATCTGACAACGAGAGAAGGTGGTGCACAGCCTAAGGAGTATCAGGCAATCTATCAGGCCGACCGTGTGCGGAATACCTCGGCAATTTTTCTCGGCATCACGATGGGCTGTGCGCAGTGCCACGATCACAAGTTCGATCCCATTACAATGCGCGACTTTTACTCGTTTGGCGCATTTTTTGCCGACCTCGAAGAAACGCCAGTTGGCGAGCAAAAACCAACCACTCTTCGACCCGTACGACACGAACCAGAACAGACCGCGCTCGACGATCAAATCGCTACTCTTGAACAGGTGATCGCAACTCCGACTCCAGAGCTGGACGCGGCACAAGTCGAGTGGGAAACTAATCTTGAGAGGTTGCCAAACTTGTGGGCTCCACTCAAACCGATTTCTAAGACGAGTCTGGCGGGTGCAATCCTCGATCAAAAGGATAATGGTGCCGTGCGCTTGCGCATCGGTGAAGCTCCTAGTACCGATGAGTTTACGCTCGAATTCGAATCCGATCTTACATCCGTTTCGGCGTTGTACCTCGAAGTACTGCCCGACTCGCTGTCGCCCGAGGGCGGTCCGGGACGGGGCGTGAATGGCAACTTCGTGTTGAATGAATTGCAAGTGCTTGTTGACGGACAGCCTGTGAAATTGAAAAGAGCAACCGCCACATTTTCGCAGACTGGCTATACCATCGAGGAAGCGATTGACGGCCAATCCGATACCGGATGGGGCATCCTGCCGCGCGTGAACGAAGCGCACCACGCAGTCTTCGAACTGGGAGACTTGCCGGCTGCGTCGGGCCAGCGCACGATTCGTGTAGTCATGAAACAGAACTTCGGCGGAGCCCACGTGATTGGTTATTTCCGATGGTGGGCGAGCGATGGCCCAACACCGATAGATGTGAACGAATCGCTGAAGCTGCAATCTATTGCCGGCACCCTTAAAACCGATCCGGAAAAGCGAACGGCCGCACAACGCTCGGAGCTGGCTCAATATTATCGGACCTTCGCGCCTTTGCTGGCGGAAACCCACACCAACTTGGCCGGCTTGCTCGAAGAGCGAAATTCGATCGGCGGTCCACGCCCCATCCTGGTCAGCAATCGAATGGAAAAGCCCCGCCTGGTTCGCATTCTGTCGCGAGGCAATTGGATGGACGATTCGGGCGAAGTCGTGCAGCCCGACATTCCCGCGACCTTCGGATCGCTTGGCATTGCTGAAGGTGCTACCAGACTCGATCTTGCTCGATGGATTGCGTCGGCAGAGAACCCTTTGGCCGCGCGAGTGCAGGTCAATCGACTCTGGAAGATCGCCTTCGGCCGCGGCTTGGTACGACCCCTCGACGACTTCGGTGCCCAGGGCGGCTTGCCGTTGCATCCAGAGTTGCTCGACTGGTTGGCGACGCAGTTCATCCAGAGCGATTGGGACACCAAGCGAATGTTGAAGTTGCTGGTCATGTCGAAGGCCTACCGCAGATCGTCGGTTGCGGGAACTGAGGATCGGCGGCGTGATCCGGAAAACGAATACTACGCCCGCCAAAATCGCTTTCGACTCGACGCCGAGATGGTTCGCGACAACGCCCTGGCGATCAGCGGGCTGCTCAATCCGGCGCTGGGGGGCGAAAGCGCCAAGCCTTACCAACCGGCCGGCTATTGGGCACATCTCAATTTCCCGGAGCGGACCTACGAGGCCGACACCGGTGCGAATCAGTATCGCCGTGGGTTGTACACCTATTGGTGTCGCACATTCCTGCACCCGTCGCTGGGAGCATTCGATGCGCCGTCGCGCGAGGAATGCACTGTCGAGCGATCGCGCAGCAACACACCGCTGGCTGCGCTCGTTTTGTTGAACGATCCAACCTACGTCGAAGCGGCACGTGTGCTGGCTAATCGGATGTTGGAGGAAGCCGCTCCTACCGTGGCCGCTCGCATCGAGTTTGCCTACCAGCGCGCGTTGCAACGGGCACCCAGCGCGGCGGAAGTCAAATTGCTCACTGATCTCTTCGAGCAACAGCTGCAACATTACGCTTCCCACGAGAAAGCGGCACAGGCGCTGCAGGAGGTCGGTTTGGCACAGCGACACGAGGAACAAGCCGCCGAGCGCGCGGCGTTGATCGCCGTAGCGCGAACGATTCTTAATCTCCACGAGACAATCACGAGAAATTAGTTTCCCTAGTTACAAGGTCACGGTGATGGACATTCCTTTTGAAAGCTATAGTCGTCAGCTGTCCCGGCGGGCCTGGCTGGGGCGTGCGGCGAGCGGTGTCGGCAGCGCGGCCCTGGGCGCGCTGCTGCAGCAAAACGACTTGCTCGCGGCAACCGCGACCCCTAGTGGCATCGTCGATCCACTTCACTTCGCGCCGAAAGCCAAGCGGGTGATCTTCCTCTGCCAAGCGGGCGGGATGTCGCATCTGGAAACCTTTGATGAGAAACCCAAGCTGGCTGAAATGGACGGCCAGCCGATGCCTGAGTCGTTCACCACCGGGCAGCCGATCGCGCAGTTGCAAAATAAGCAGCTGCTCTGCTTCGGACCACGGCACGGGTTTCAAACCTGCGGCGAAGCGCAGCATCGCATCTCCACGATCTTTCCACACATTTCGAAAATTGCCGACGAGTTGTGCGTTATCAAGTCGGCGCAGACTGAACAAATCAATCACGATCCAGCCCACACATTCATGAACACGGGCACCCAGATCTCCGGGCGGCCTTCGATGGGATCGTGGCTGAACTACGGATTGGGTAGCGAAGCCGACGATCTGCCAGGGTTTGTCGTGATGACCTCGGTCGGCGGCGGGCAAAGTCAGCCAATCGCCGCGCGGCAGTGGCACAGCGGATTCCTGCCGAGCCGGCATCAGGGCGTCGAGTTTCGCTCGGCCGGTGATCCAGTAGTCTATCTGAATGATCCCCCTGGTGTTTCCCGCGATGGCCAGCGTAGCGTGATCGAAACCGTTTCCGCACTGAATGGCCTCTACGATCAAACAGTCGACGATCCGGAAATCGCCACGCGCATCGCGCAGTATGAACTGGCGTTCAAAATGCAAATGAGCGTTCCCCAGTTGATGAACCTTGCGGACGAATCTCAGGCGACACTCGACATGTACGGCACCCAGGGAGCCGACGGCACTTATGCGTCCAACTGCCTGCTAGCCCGGCGGCTGGCGGAGCGTGGCGTACGCTTCATCCAACTCTATCATCGCGGTTGGGACCATCACGACGGCATCGAAAAAGGCATCCTCGACACGGCGGGTCACGTCGATCAAGGCACCGCGGCGTTGATTACCGATCTCAAACAACGGGGCATGCTCGACGATACGCTGGTCGTGTTCACCGGCGAGTTCGGCCGCACGCCGATGGCACAAGGCAAAGGGCGCGACCACCACATCCGTGGCTTTTCGATGTTCCTTTGCGGCGGCGGCGTCAAACCGGGCTTCCAGTACGGAGCTACCGACGAACTCGGCTACAGCGCTGTCGAAAACATTTTTCACGTCCACGATCTGCACGCCACGATGTTGTATCTGCTAGGCATCGACCACGAACGGCTCACCTACCGCTACCGCGGCCGCGACTTCCGCCTGACCGACGTCCACGGTAACGTGGTGCACGATATCCTGGCGTGAAGTGCAAAAAGCTGTTACCTGTTAGCAGTTAGCTACTAGCTGTCAGCATTCATCATTCGTCATTCGTCATTCGTCATTCAGCAATTCTTGCCCTCTCCCTGGGGTCCCAACTTCGGGGAAAAAACTCCCTTGTTCTTTCCCACCACTCTCTTGGCATAGCCTGAAAAACAAGCTATTTGCCGCGATGGCGCGGGAAAAAATGGCCCCACTTTTTTCATTTGCGACACCTTTCTGTTGAATTGTTTCCGTAGTTGATTGTCGGTTCTAATGCGCTGGGAGGAACCACGAAGTCACGAAGTACACGAAGCAAAGCAGCTGCGTTTTCCCTCTTCCCAAGACACTGCGGTGGTCTTCGTGTCCTTCGTGTCCTTAGTGTCCTTAGTGTCTTAGTGGTAAAATCAAACCCTGCCTTGCAGTACAAGCATTCAGCGATCAGCTACAAGCACTCACGCCTACCTCCAGGTTCCTGACTCCCCGCAAAATGATCGTTATTCTAGATGAGCCGCCAGCCCATTTCAGCAACGATTTTTGGCCGCCCCGGGACGTTGTATTGGACGGCACGAGAAGCACCGAGTCTGTTGTAGCCAACGATGGCCAGCGCTCTAGTGATTAAGACCGGCGAATGCTGGCTCCCCTATTTGTGGGCCTATAAACAGCCGAATTATGGCAGAGAATCGAGCCCGGGGTGTGTCACACCCACCGCAGTTAGCGATTTTGCAGAAAAAAAGCACTATTGTGCAAGTCGATATCAGAAATGGTATAATCTGGCGTGGCAAGAACGCGTTGGCTGTTGTCCAGACTTCCCAATATCTACACACTGGACGACACTGCGTCTGAAACATTGTCGGGCGAACAAGGAGCTGCTCCTATCGCCAGTACTCCGATGCCCTCAATTGATCCTACACTTCCGGCAAAAAGCAAACCATATTCACGTTGGCTCGATTATTCGTCGCTCGCGATATGCTGCATGGCCGTGGCATGCTTGGCAGTCATTTGGTCGTTCGACCGAATCGCCAGACGTGACACCTACGCATATACCCTTTTCGAGAACCAGCACTGGTTGGCTATCGCTGCTGTTTTCTGGTGGGTATCCACGTTGGTTGCGACCGGTTTAGCAGTCTATTCTGCTTTTCGTGGTTCCCGTATCCTCCCGACTATCGTTCTTTTGTTTCTACTTACCGGTTTCGTGCTCCGATTCATCCTCGGGCTTTGGGTGGGGTACACAGTTGTTGGTGGGACTCTGCAGTTCCACATAGCTTCACCGGCAATTCCTGGCTTCTGACCGAATTGAGCCCAGACAAACCTGCCGCAATGTGCCGGCCTGGAGTGCACAATACCTTGGAGGAACTTTGTCACCTAATAGAATTACGATATTGCGGTGACGCCATAATGACCTCCGAACTGCTATTACAGGGGACTTGCCCACGAGGTGTATGAGTATTCTACGGTACTGCGAGACATCACTGAAATAGTCTTGGATGACAGACTTAACTGATTCGGTCACATCGCCCGACTGTAACAAGCAGGCTGGTGAACATGGCACTAATCGACAGGGCATAAATTGACACTAACTCCAGCAGGAACATATCGAGTCGCAAAGCAAATTGGACAATGGGCTGCGTTCGCTCAAGTCACAGTGGTTGTCATTGAGCGCGATGACGAACCCATTGTTACTCTTGCTGACGAGAGTCAACTTGACCAAGAAGGCCGATACCTGGAAGGATTGTCTTATGGTGCTGCGTTTGCTTTTCAGGAAGTACCAAACTCGGAATCTTTAGGTATCTTCGTGACAGACTTACGAACCATGTCCGTTGATTCCACATCACAATCGATTGCCTACGCGACGTGCTTTGCTATCTGGGACGTTCTCGGGCATACATCCAAAAACCCTCCGTATTTTAACGAGGAATCCAAGACTTTTGTGTTCCCTGAATAAGTGCCTGTCATTATGCCGCGAACTGCGTGGGGTCACATCGCCCCACAGCATTTAAGTATGTCGCACATCCCTGTGCCACGATACAATACGGACACGCACGTCCTCACTAGGCATAGGCAGGAAGAATCCTGAACGTTAGCATCCCCAAATCGTATCAATGGATGACGCCGAGCTTAGAATAATCGCCGATAGTCTTGAAGCATCAGTTGGGGATGATGCTGAATCTCAACTGACACAAGGCAAGCCGTTTCTTTGGCTCACTGCAAACCGTTCGGGGTGCATCCACTTTGCGATCAGTGCTCTTCGAGCAGCCACCGCTCCAGTTCCGGACGGTGAATGCCGTGCCGACCCATTGCTGCTTGAACACAAACAAATCAACGATGCAAAGAGTGATTACATCCTAGGTGGGATTCAACGAATTAACGAATTTCCTGAGAACCAGGAGGCCATCGCTGAACGCAAACGCAAAGCTTGCCGGAACGATCGTGTGGCACTGCTTGGGTGCGGATTTGTCGGGTTCGTCATCCTGTTTTTAGTTATGATTGGTGTGCTGGCGTTGTTCGGCGTATTCGGTGGCGGGGGATAGTCGCTAAGTGCTGGCAGGCACATCGTCCCACAGTTCAAAGCGGCCTTTATCTATTTCCAGTTGGTGGGGTAGGCTGCAGCTCGATATTTGCCGGATTGGAATCTCCGGTTTTGCCAATCTTAAGCCAGATGGGTAGAATTTATTCCTGTCGAGACAGGTTGTAGATCATTGCAGCAGTAATCCTCTGATTTCAAACTCTCATGACATTCCGAAGTAGTATCCTGCGACGATGGCAAATGAAATTGGCTCGCCTTTCGAGTTCGATGCCTGCGGCCGACTCTCCAGAGTATTGGCCGCAGTTGCTTCATGCGAAGGTGTTGAAATATCTGATTCGGCGCTATGCTGCGCGCGATAGCTGGAATCGTCATGCTCAGCGGATGAATGCTAGTTCAATCGCTTTACAGCCTAACTCTGGCAAGGACGTGTCGGATAGTCTCGTAGTACAGGAAGGAGCAGGCCGCCCCCCAAAGGGAGTTCAAGTGATGCGACAGGCACTGCAGCGGGTTAGCGACGACAACGTTGCCTCGTATAACGCCTTCGAGATTCCACAGAACAGAAGCGAGGACGCTTCCGAGACCCGCCTTGCTTGAGGAGAGTTGGCTCACACTAGTTCGCCAATCGGCAGGGAGTTGCGGAGATATTGGTGCGTGCAGTCACATCGACCAACTTCACATATCGAAAACATTTCCTTGTGCTAAAGGTTCCTCTCACTACAATTTGGGTTAGGTATCTCTGACTGCAAACGAGAGCTTAGTCTATCGAGGCTTGATTATGAGACCAGCAAATGCGCGAAATTACTCATTGTCTCTGCTTGTATTTCTCACCTTAGGTTGCAGCAATGCCCCTCCTACAGCTCCAGTAGTCAAGGATCTGCACAATGCTGCCGCAGGCTTCCCAGACCAGATTTCGACGTTGCTAAAGTCTGGCATTCCAATCGACAAGCTGAATTCACAGGGCAACACACCTTTGTGGATAGGTGTCATGAGTTCGAACAAGGATAGTGTTAAGCTACTTCTTGAGGCAGGAGCCGACACGGAGATACGTGGCCAACGAGGTTGGACTCCTCTGCATCTCTGTGCATTCATCAACCGTGATCGGGATGCTATCGCAATCGCTAATTTGCTTTTGCAAAACGGTGCTAATCCAAATGCGATTGCCCCCGAATACGGCAAGACAGCGTTGCACTACGCAGTCGAATTGCAATCTCGAACATTTGTGGAACTCCTAATTGGCGCAGGTGCTGAGGTCGACCAGTTGTCCTCGAACGGCAGTACTCCCCTGCAGATTGCGGTATCCCGAGGGAAGGCAGAAATGGTTGATATTCTTTTGGGCTCCGGTGCGAATCCCGATCTTCGAAATGACTTCGGTTTTCGTCCCATCGATCAGCTCAACTCGTGTCCGAATCCAGCGGAAATCCAGGTAGTCTTTCGCAAGTACGGTGCCGATGACCAAATGCGTCATGAGCTATTCGCCAAATGGCGGGAAGAATCAGAAAGCAAACATCAATAGTGCTGTTACTTAGCATCCTCGATTCTCTTGATTCATCCCACTTGCTTTAACTTCAATTTGGGGACGTCGGCTAGGTTCACTAACGAGAGTACGCATTCAAACTCCGTGAGGGCGCATCGCCGACTGCTCGAAGCACAGTTGGCCACTACACTCCAACGTGTTCTTGCATGTCATTGCGAAACGATCTCAACAATATGGCCATCATCATGCCAGGCCCATTCCAACTCGTCGTGCTAAGCCTTGTAATCCTGGTCCCAATCGCGATCCTTATTGCGATTCTCAAGCTGTTCGGCAAGAAATAACGTCGAGCCATAAGCGCTTCAAGGAGCTCCTGCTAGGTGCTGTCGGGCGCATCGACCTTCACAAATACGATATCCAGGTACGATCGCTAGTTGAACTAGGGAGTCAACAAGGCAAGAATATGAGCCCTCGCTATTAGTCGCACTTCAATGAACAGAAGGTGTGGTATGACTCAAGACTGGACCGGCTGGACTCCTGTGCTGAAAGTAAAGGATGCTGCGACGAGTATACGCTTCTACTGCGACCTGCTCGGATTTCACGAAGACTGGATTCATCGCTTTGAGGAAGATTTCCCGGCTTACGCTAGTGTCAGTCGCGATCCGTTGATCCTGCATCTGAGCGAACATGAGGGTGGCGGCACTCAGAACGCGGATTTGTTCGTGCACGTGGTTGATGTGGATTCCGTTTATGAAGAATTTACTGCGAACGGCCTCCTTACGAACCCACCCGTTTCGGAACCAGAGATTGGCCTGAGACATTTTGAATTCGATGATCCAGATGGACATCACATTAGCTTTGGCACGGGGTTGAAGCAGGACGAGGATATTGAAAGTCCCCCGGATTCGAACTGATTTGCCAATAACTAGGATTTCAAGCTCGTCGTACAGGATGGGTGTCGCATCGAACTGGAGGGCTAACTATAGAGAATTTTCCAGTGGATTCTTGCACACCCGTTGAACTTAGCTGCTTCTCGCAAAATAAGTTTAGTGAGGCGCAGCCAAGTCTACGCAGACCAATTCCTTGTCGTTGCGAGCGAACAGACTTTTTTGAGCAAATGCCGGATACGACCAGACAACTTTCCGACCAAAAGCCTCATTCGTCGGTTCGAGCACGTGAAACCGTCCTAGCTCGTCGTAGCCTTCGCGATTCAGATTGGCAAGAATCAGATCGCCGAGCTCGTTGAACAGAAAGAAGCGGTCCTCGTGTTTGATGAGAAACACTGTTGCATGTCGCGATCGACGCGGACTGCCATTGGTGGGATGGGTCGTTTGCCAAAGACGAGCTCCATCGTGCATGTCGGCGGCAACGAGTGCTCCCGATTCTACGTCGCAGCCGTAGATTGTCCCGTCTTCCAAGTAGGGCGTGCTGTTGGAGCAATAAACGCTGTTTTTTGCTTTGCCCCGCCACACTACCTCAGCCTCACGTTGGTCGTCATGCAGCTTTATCAAGGCAGAGACATTTCCTATAGCACTAGCGTAAAGGTAACTACCTAGCTTACGCGGACCCATTATTGACATCCCGTAGTTCGGAACCAGCGGCAACGACCAAAAAACATGGCCCGTTTTAGGATCAAGACTGTTGAGAGACAGGGGGTGCCATATTAATAGCTGTTTCGTGTCGGCGTGAGTAATCATTGTCGGTGCACAGTAGCCCGGTTCCGGGGCCGAGAGGGCTGTCCACTCCTCAGCTCCCGTGTGCTTGTTTAGCGCAACGCAGACGCTGCCGTCACCTCCTGCGATCGTATATAGCAAGTCACCGTCGATCAGAGGATGAGAAGCGTAGCCCCAGACGGCTGTCTTCGTGTTGTACTCCGAAGTAAGCAATTTTTCCCAAACTAGTTCTCCGGAAGCGGCGTCGAGGCAGGAAAGTCTACCCTCAGCACCAAGGGCATAGACTTTTCCCTCATCGACGGTAGGCGTACAACGCGGTCCGCCAGCGTAGGAGATACTGTAGGGCTGAGCGTAGGAATACTCCCAAAGCAGATTTCCGCTGTCCGCAGCAAAACAAGCGATCCGCTCTTTCCCTTTCAGCTCATTCACAACCCCAGGTTCGTTTGCGATGGTCCCCGTTTCCGGCTCATAGTCCATGACGAATACACGACCTGCGGCAACGGCCGGGCCGCTATAGCCTGCGTGGACCGGGACTCGCCACTTTACTGGCAATCCATCGGGGGGAATTACATCTATGATCCCTGTTTCTCGATACACTCCGTCGCGCAGTGGACCAAGCCATTGCGGCCAGTCGTCGCCGGCTACAGGCGAGCTCCAAAACAGTGCCATAATCAGAAAAGTGGCGCGAAGGCGCATGAGTCGATCTCCGAGCTAGGATTTATCATTGCCCATAGGATACCTTGTGGACTTTCCGCGCCAACCGACGGTATCAGTCGCTCGTTAAAAGTTGCGAACACCGGATGTTGCTTTCCATACGAATTATCAACTTAATTCTCTTTTTTGAGCTTCTAGTTCAAAACGCCAAGCTGCGGCGTCGTACACTTCCGACGATAGCACCGGTAGTTAGCCAACTGCCATCGATCACTTCTACCGGCGGCTCGCTTCACATTTGTCATCCTGTCGAAAAGTGGTACTTCGGAGCAACTAACAGTGGTCTCGTGACTTTCCGCTAGTGTATAATCCTGTTCTAATGGCAGTCTCAACCCCGGTACAGCCTGATGAATGATAAATCCCAAGTAACACGACGCGACTTTGTGCGTAATTCGTTGTTCTCATCTGCTGCCCTATCGCTTCCGTCGATAGTTCCTGCACGCGCTTTAGGTAAGGAGGGGGCCGTTGCCCCCAGTGAGAGAATTGCACTTGGAGTCATTGGCATTGGGCCTCGGTGTAAGTATGTCCTGAAGGGAATGCTCGCTCATCCCGACGTGCAATGCGTTGCGATTGCCGACGTACAAGCGAGCCGCCGCGATGCTGGCAAAAAGTTCGTCGACGAACTCTACGGCAACGGCGATTGTGTTTTGTATCGAGACTTCCGCGATCTGCTTGCTCGCAAAGACATTGATGCCGTGTTGATTGCGACGGGGGATCGGTGGCATGCGCCGGCGTCTATTCTGGCGGCGAACGCCGGTAAGGATGTGTACAGCGAAAAGCCGTGCGGAATAACAATCGCCGACTGCCAGGAGCTCGCCGACACGATGCAGCGCACCGGGCGAATATTTCAAGCCGGCACGCAGCGGCGCAACGTGGCCAACTTTCAACAGGCGATTGAACTAGCGCACTCCGGAAAGCTTGGCAACGTTCATACGCTAAATGCGTCAGTTAGTACTCCAGAGCTGAACACGACTTGGTTACCTAGCGAGCCGACTCCCGACCCAGAAGTCGTCGATTGGAACATGTGGTTGGGGCCTGCACCCTGGCGGCCTTACAACAGCAAGTACGTCGAAGGCAAGTGGCGCGGATACTACGACTTCGACTCAGGAGCAAAGCTGCTGGACTGGGGTGCGCATACCGTGGACCTTTGCCAATGGGCAAATCAAGCTGATGACACGATGCCTATTGAGTTTGAGCCGTCTGAAAAAAATATCGCCGCCCGCTATGCGAACGGAGTGAAACTGGTGATGCAGTTTCTGGAGACGCCGTTTGGCGAACGCCCAGGATGGGTTCAACACTTGGGTACCTGTCCTGTGCGGTTCGAAGGAGATGAGGGTTGGGTGGAAGTGGGCGACAGCGGTGGGATCGAGATCCACCCGACTGAGCTGAAGCGAGAAATTCCTCAGCTGCCCAAAAAAGTAAGGGGACTTGATGTGGAGGCGCATTCGCGGGACTTCTTCGACTGCATTAAGTCTCGCCAGCAGACAGCAGCTAACCCGAAGGTGATGCGGAACTCGCATCTCGCCTGTCATGCGGCGGCGATCTCCTGGATACTAAACCGCAAGCTGAAGTGGGACCCCGCGAAAGAAGCTTTTGTCGACGACAATGAAGCGAACCGTTTGCGCAGCCGCCCAGCTCGTGAATGGAGTGCTTGACGCTTACTCTCTGGGTCGATCGACCCAGACGACACTGTTGTCGTATTCGCCCGTGCGATACATGTTTTTCGGATCGGAAGTCCACTCGGTACCATCGACAACAAACTTGTATTGGTAGACCCCGGGATCGAGTTCAAGCTTTGCTTGGAATAGGCCGGCTTCGTCTGGGCCCTCCATCGGCAGCGCCGTAGGATTCCAGTCGTTAAACTCCCCGGCGAGGTAGACTGCCTTGACTTGCGAATCAGCGTCGAAGCGAAACTGCACCTCGAATTTTCCGTTGTCAAGCTGTTTAGCTTGTGGCCCGCTTATGCTCTCGAAGACCTTCGCGGGTAGCAGAATTTCTCGTTCGGCTTCGTCGCGAAGGATCGTCAGTCGCAAGCCCTCTTCGAATGTGAGCTGCTGGAAGATCATTAACACGTCTTCCACTCGGTTGAAGCGAATACCGTTGAGCGCCGTGATTTGGTCTCCTGAAGCGAGGCCATGCTGGGCAGCGGCGCTGCCGGGAACGACAAATAGTATCTGCGGGTAACGGCCTTCTTGTGCATTCACATTGGGTACGATACCTAGAGAACGCATAATGTTCAGCAGCAGCGCGACATCGAAGCTCGGATCTGATTCGTTGTATTCAAAATCTTCGGGATAGGTCATCGCCTGCTGTAGAACTTGCATCGCTATCCAGGCAATCGTCGCGCCGCCCTCAAGATTCAACCGCTGCCATTCGTCAGTGACGCGGTGATAGTCGATACTCGTGCCTGTGCAAAGATGCATGCCGGGGATGCCGCTGGCGAGAAAAACGGCATGATCGCTGCGTCCATGGCCTCCTAAACGCGTTTCGGCGATCAATTGGCGCTCTTTAGCGGCATTCTGCACCATTCGAGCAAGCGTTGGATTGCTCTGCGCATCGAAGGCAAAGAACTCGCCCATGCGCAAGCGACCTACGCAGTCGAAGTTGATGATCGCTGCAGTCTTGTCGAGCGGCCAGAGCGGACGCTGGACGTAGTGCTTGGCGCCAAGCAGCCCTTTTTCTTCGGCATCGAAAGACGTGAAGATCGCGGTTCGATACGACTCGCCCAGTACGTCGGGCGCGCTGGCAAGAGCTTTCGCCATCATCAAGATCGCGGCAACTCCGGAAGCGTTGTCGTCGGCGCCATTGTAAATTGTGTCCTCCCCATCTTTGCCCGGTCGGGATTCGCTAGCCAAGTGATCGTAGTGAGCATTAACGATGATCGCCTGCTCACCGAGTTCTCCCCGTCCGGGAAACACTGCCACAATATTTTTTCCAAAGAGACTCCCAGTTTTGGTATCTGCTTCGTCGAGTGGGAACTCTTGGAACCAGGAGCCTTCCTGGGGCAACGGGGTCAACCCTGCCTCTTGAAATCGTTCGATTAAATACTGCGCCGCTTTCGCGGATCCCTCACTGCCCGGTGGTCGACCCGCCAGTTCGTCCGAAGAGAGATAGGCAGCGTGCTGCTGAAATTCCGCCGCGGTGAACGGCGCAGGAAGCTCGGCGTCAGCCGTGACTTGGGCTTGAGCATAGCACGCTGCCATCGCCGCAAGAACAAACACGCTAGCCACGACTAGTCTAGGACCGGTCTCGAATCCCCCTCCCTTGCAGGGAGGGGCTAGGGGAGGGTTCAAACTACCAGGCGGTTTAACCCCTCTCCTAACCTCTCCCCTCGGGGGAGAGGGACTTTTGTAACTGGCTCTAGTCAAAACGAAATTGCGCATGACAGTTAACGAGTGGAACAACAAAGGACAAGTGAAGCAACACTCATTCTACAATTCATGCTTTGAATCGATACCCCACGTACGGCACAGTTTGAACGTAGTCGTAAAACACACCGAGCTGGTCGCGGAGCGAGGCGATATGCGCGTCGAGGGTTTCCTCGGTGACCGGCTGTTCGTCGGTGCTCACGGCCCCAGCGATCGCACGACGCGTGAAGGGGTGGTAGTGCCGACTCGCCAGATAAAGTAGAATACGAAACTCAACGTTGCCGAGTTGAATGGGCTGTTCGCCGAAGGCCAGTCGAAAAGAAGTGGGGCCCACAAGCTTCTCCGGACCGGCGGGCCAGGATTGCCGCGCTGCTGTCTCAAGGAATTCGGTGAGTCCGATGGTCACTAATTCCTGAGATGCCTGCTCGTCAGAATTAGTCTTTCGTTTGTTTTCCATGGTATTGCACTCGATAGTTGCATTGTATCAGAGCAAGTGCTGATATTGAGCCTTGTTGTAGAAAGAGACTCGATAGTCTATGAAAGCCTTCAAGCTCACTGCCCTGCGTGAAATGAAAATGCTGGATGTAGCCGATCCACAGCTGCAGCAACCAACCGACGTGCTAGTAAAGCTGGGAGCCGTGGGCGTTTGCGGATCCGACATCCACTACTACGCCACTGGTCGAATCGGCTCCTTGGTAGTCGATTTTCCCTTCACGCTAGGGCACGAGTGTGCCGGTACCGTCGTAGAAGTTGGCAATGGTGTGACCCGTCTCGCGGTCGGGGATCGAGTGGCAATCGAGCCGGCGATGACCTGTGGCAATTGCGATCAGTGTTTAGCCGGGCGGGAGAATACTTGTCGGAACAACCGCTTTCTGGGCTGCCCCGGACAAGCCGAAGGAAGCCTCTCGGAATATGTAGTTATGCCGGAAGCGTGCTGCTTCGAAATCGACGACGGGCTCGACATGGGCGCGGCAACGATTTCCGAGCCACTAGCGATCGGCGTGTACTCGGTCGAGCAATCGGCACTGGCGAGGGGGGCGAAGATCGGGATCCTCGCCATGGGTCCAATCGGACGTACTGTTCTCCTTCCTGCACAAGCCAAAGGATGTGCCGCCGCCTACTGCACCGACCTGATTGACGAGCGCAGCGCCGCCGCCGAGCGGGCGGGGGCCACCTGGGTCGGAAACCCGCAGCGCGAAGACGTGGTCGCCGCCATACTCAAACGAGAACCAGCGGGGCTTGACATCGTTTACGAATGTTGTGGGCAACAGGAAGCGCTGGTCAACGCGTTAGACCTGTTAAAGCCCGGGGGCACGCTGATGCTGATTGGGATTCCGGAGGTAGAACGGATCAGCTTCGCGCCGGAGAAGATGCGACGCAGAGAGCTGACGATCAAGAACGTCCGCCGTCAGCGCGGCTGTGTGCGGGCGGCGCTCGATCTGATTGACCGGCATCGCGCGCAAGTCGACGCTATGATCACGCACCGTTTCCCGTTTTCGGAAACTGACTCGGCCTTCGATATGGTCGCGAGCTACCGCGACGGCGTCGTCAAGGCAATGATCGAGTTCAGTTGAATCGCCGCGTTAACGGGCTACGGCAATGCGGTTCTGGCCAAGAATCTCCAAGTAGTCCAGTGCGATGGAGATCAGCTCTTGGTTGTAGGAGGTGGGAGGAAAAACCGGACGGTCTTCGTCCTGCAGTTTTTCGAAGAGCTCCTCTTGGTCCTTTTCGGAATTTAACTCTTTGCGCTCGGCGAGAAATTTCTCCTTGTTGAGCGTGACCGTCGGGTTTTCCTTTTGCTCTAAGTATCGCTCTATTTTTCGTCGCTGCTTGGCGAAGTACTCTGACTCGGCACATCGCTTTTCAGACCGCTGGCGAAGCTCGTCGATAACCTGGGCCGAGGCATTGGGATAGTTGAGATGCTTAAGCGGCATCACGCGGTCGAACTTCATCGCATAGTCGAGGTCGTCTTCACCGACCTCCCAATGGCTAGTGATATAGGGCAGTTCGATGTCGGAGATAACGCCCCGATTCTGTGTACTATCTCCACTGGGGCGGTAAAACTGTTGAATAGTCAGCTTCAACGCGCCGTAGTTGGGAGCGTCGTGAATCGGCAACAAAACCTGGGCCAGGTCGAACAGCTGCTGAACGGTACCTTTGCCATGAGTCGCATGGTCTCCGACGACAATGCCACGACCGTAATCCTGGATCGCACCAGCGAAAATTTCACTGGCACTGGCGCTGAATTTGTTAATCACTACCACGAGCGGACCATCCCAAACCATGCCCTGTTCTTCGTCGTTGTAGGGTTGAATACGCCCATCGGTGCCTTTGACCTGAACCACAGGACCACGATCGATGAACAGGCCCGTAGTCTTCACCGATTCGGGCAGCGAACCGCCGCCGTTGAATCGCAGATCCATGACAACCAAGTCGACGTCATTGCGATTGAAGTCTTCCAGCAATTTTCGGACATCGGAGGTCGTATTCTTATAGTTCGGATTACCGGAACGTAGACCTTCCATATCCAAGTAGAAACTAGGCAAATGGATTACGCCAATCTTGATGATCGGGCCGTCGGCTTCGAGTCGGTGTTCGATAATTTCACCGCTTGGCTCTTCTACTGGTTGCGCCTGGTCACCCGCTGCAACCGTCTCGTCGACAGTCGGATCGGTGCCATCGGGAAGCCTTTCCAGGATCTCACTGCGAGCTTCACTGTCCTTCAGCTCGATGCGTGCCCGAGTGATGTCGTACACCTTGAGACCCGATTTGTCGTCTGGCGTCACTTCCAGGCGCACGATAGTGCCCGGTTCACCACGAATGAGCTGCACAACGTTGTTGATCTTCATATCGACGATATCAACAAATTCGCCGTCCATGCCCTGGGCGACGGCGGTTATCACATCGTTGATCTTAAGTCGACCATCTTTGTCCGCAGCTCCACCAGGAACGATCCGACGAACAATCGTCTCGCCGTACTTCGACTCTAGTGAAGCGCCAATGCCATTGAGCTCCAGACGCATCTGAATATTGAAATTCTCCAGTGTGCTCGGCGCCATGTAGCTACTGTGGGGATCAAAACTCATCGTAATCGCTGTGAGAAACATTTCCAAAAGTTCGTCGTTATCGGTCTGTTCCCAATTGCGGCGGATGCCCCGGTAGCGTTTATGGAGCTTTTCTACGGCTTCTTCGTATTCGACATCGTCGGCGATTTGAGAGAGCAAATCGTACTTCACGCGTTTGCGCCAGCGATCGTCGGCCTCGGCCACAGAGGTGGCGTAAGTCATTTTCTCCGGATCGCGAACCATGGATTCGTCGGCCGTGAAATCATGCTCCTGGTCGACGTAAGTCTGTGCAACGGCTACGCGTTCCTTAACTCGCTCTAAAAAGCGATCGAAGATTCGCTTAGCCACGCGAACGTTGCCATCCTCAACGTATTCGTCAATTGAATCCTTTTCAGCGGACAGTTCATCGACATCGCTCTGTAGGAAAAAGAGCTTCATTGGATCGAGTGTTTTAAAGAACATCTCAAACGCGCGATGCGAAATCTCGTCATCGATTCGCATTTCCGAGAGATGCCGCCGATTGAGCTGGGCGGCGACCAACATCGCAATGCGTCGATCTTCGCGGGAAGGATCGCCGGGGCGTGCGGAAACGAGCGTAGCCGTCAGCCCGCCAAACACGAGTGTTGCCGCCAACAAGCCAAGTACGTATAGACGACGGTAGCGGTGGACAGACTGGCCCCAAGAGGCAGCTCTCATAGTTTTCCCTCTCTGTTTTTTGCCGAGATAGAACGGCTCGGTAACCGGCGGATATTCTTGATAATGACGCCTGCTTTGACTGATTCGGATTGCGAGGCGTCACGAAACGAAGCGAGGCCCGATGGCTCCCAAAAAATCCTCTCCTTTGCCAATCGAGCCCGATAAAAGCCGGCTCGCCATCGGGCGGGCCGTTGCGGAATGTTCGGGGGTTTTCTCTTTGCTGTCAATGGTAACGCTGCGCTACCCGAGGGACAAGCTCGATGACTGGCAGCAGCAGTTGCAAACTATTGCTGGCATTACACTTGCAACACGTATGCCGGCATCCAAAAGAGCGGGTGAATGCTGACACAGCTCACTGGTTACGACGACGTGCTCGTCTCAATTCGCGGCGAGTTGGGGGAGGGCCCACGGGCGGTGCTTGACCAAAACTCACAAGTTCCTGGGAACTCCAGCGCGATCGACGACCTTGAGGATCGAAATCGGTCGCCCACACCGCCACTTCTCCTCCAGGAACCAGCTCACTGACCATTGAAATTTTAACCGTGCTGCCCTTCTCACCCTGACGGGTGGTCTGCAGGCACGTGCAGCGGATTGTCTCTTCGTCGACGACATAAGGAATATCAACCGCGACGATGACAACTTGCTGTTCTGTAGAAGAGGTTTCGTTCTCATCGCTGGCAACTTCGGAAGTTTCGCGTCGGAGCACGTGTGGATACTGCTGCGGTGAGTAGTACAAGCGATCTACCAAAGTTCGTGCGTCATCGCGATATAACACGTCCCACACCTGGCAAGCGACCAGTCCGTTTGTCAGCGCGAGGCTCTGGTCTTCTAACCGGCGCGACTCAACTACCTGCCCTGCCCCGTCAGTCGCCGTGTACAATACCCGAGAGATCCACTTGCCCGTGATTCGTTTGCCGACCAAATCGACGGTTGCCTGCACATTCAGCGCATAGCGATCGTCGGAAATCGATTGCAATTTTTCTTCTTGGGTAGTGATGCTCTTGCTAACCGCCAGGCCGGCTTCGTCGAAAGTTTCGGTGGTGATTTGAACTTCGCGCCACGCCCCCACCGGGAAACGCGTCCAAGGATGATGTTCCGTAGGCAGAAGGAACGGCTCTGCCGGTTCGACTTCCTGCTGCTCTGGAGTTGGTAACTCGACATCGGCAGGATTAGCAGAAGAAACAGTTTGCACTGCGGAGGCACTGGGCTGCGCTGTCGGCGTGTCCTCAGCGGCCGCCATACCACAGTAAACCAGTATTGCAGCAAGAGACAGTAGGATTCCGATGCGAATAACAGACAGGGTCGGCACGATAGGCTCGCCAGGATTGCCAAACAATATAGTAAATCTGTGGCGGATCCTTCCTGAGTCGTTAACAGCGCTCGAACGTCACCGCAAGCGACAATCAAGAGCAACCACCTATGATAGTTGCTGCGAACGTACAAACCAACCCTCGGAGAGGTCGCTTAAGGGGTTGACGTGAGAATGCTTCCGCCACATTCCTCCTAACCGATACACTCGTAACGTCGCAGAGGCTGGATTTCTCGACCATAGGCCATAGCGATTCTATTCACTTGATAAGTCTTCGACCGCCGCGACGAGCTGTTGATCCCAGCGAGGAAACACGGAGCGCAAGTCCAACCACAGCTGATCGACCTCCAGTCGTGCCGCAAGGCGCGGAGATCCGTCGTGCCAAGCTTGCATCGCGCTTTCGCAGGAGAGATTCTCCAGTTGCAAATGGATGGCCCAGCTAGGTCCCGCCATCTTAGAGTCGGAAGTCTCTAGCCAAACCGAGTCGACTTTCTGCGGGGTCGCTGACGCCACCGCTTCAGCCTCAGCCATCAGCACTGCCAACCGCTGGCAGCGCTGTTCGAGGTTTTCCATGGGCGTCGACAAAAGTTGCAATACGGGTATCTGGTGAATCACTCGCTCCGCTGATCGATAGATTTCTAACGTCGCTCCGAGCGCTGCCAACGTCATATCGTCGGCAACCAAGGCAGACGCTAGCGACTGATCGGCAATTTGCTCTACCGCATCGCGCTTTCCGAGGACGATCCCACAAGGCGGACCACCTAACAAACCCGCGCCGTCGACGACCACGACGTCGGCGCCCGCTTTGAGCCGCTCGGATATCGTCGCCACAGAAGTTAGACCGAATTCCGCCGGGTCGATCAGTCCAGCATGCTGGGCCACATCGACCGAGCAGGTGACGTGCTCCAGAGTGAGACGAACAGCGCCGAGAAAACTGTGAGCGATCCAAGCACTCTCGGCGCCAGTCTGCTGACGGAGCAATTCAATGACGTTCTCGTGCAACGGGTCGTCCGCATCGCGATACTCGCTGGCCAGTTGCAGCATTTCGTGGGCTGCCGACTCGGCCAGGGGCAGAACCGGCCAGCGTTTGCCCCACACGACACCGGTCGCATTAACGATTGGAACGCTAAGCCGTCGATCGCCAAGCAAACGGCGCGCGAGCCGGTCGGCCAGTTGGTGAATCGAAGGTACTACCACACGCTGGGATCGCTGCTGAAGATTGTCCCGTAATTCCTCCAGAAAACCTGCCGAGCGTTGGGCTACGGTAGTCTGATTTACTCGCTCAACGACAGACTGGACCGTAGGATGCTTGAGCAGCTCGCCAAGTGAAGGGAGCTTCGGCAGTACAGGATCCGGCTTTTTCATGGCGGCGCGACTGACAGAACAATGGACGGGCCACTCGCCTCGGAGGCAAGCGCTACTGCAGCCATTATGAACCGATCGGTAGCTGCTAGTCTATGCAGAGTACCGCCCAGATTCATGTATAAATGCACGCTAAGGAAGACCCAAAAGCCAGCAGCTCGCCTAGTTCTGGCTTGCAGTGGTCCCAAGAACGGTCGTTTTGGGACTCGCTAAGATGCCTCAGCCGATGAAGCTGAGGCCACAAAAGCAAGTTCCGTTTCTCAGTCAGGCAAGCTAGAATCGCATCTTGCGGGTAATGCGAAGTTCACCGAGGCAGGCAGCATATTTTGCAGCTACTTCAGAAGAGTATGTAATGGACCATTATCACGAAGTTGAAACACAAACTACTGGAGAGGTATATGCTGCGATTGAGCGTGACGACCCAAAGGAACTCTTACTCGTGCCAATCAGTGTATCGATGACTCATCCCAATCTGGAATGGTCACAGGAAATTTGTCTTAAGCTGGCCAAGCATCAAGATTCGCAAGTACGTGGGAATGCTGTTCTTGGTTTTGGCCATTTGGCTCGAAGATTCGGCAAGCTAAACAAAGAAGCTGTCCTACCAGTAATCGAATCAGCCCTAGCTGAATCTGACCAGATTGTTAACGGCCAAGCGTGGGCTGCGGCTGATGACGTATCTCACTTTCTCGGATGGAAGGTAGCTGGTTTCGACGCGGAATCTGATGTGGAGTGAACGCAGCGACAATACGTGTAGCTCGCTCGACCGACTGACCCGTTTGACGCGTTGCTGCCTCGCGTGAAACGCTGAGGCAGGGTGGTCCTTAGCGTGCATTTTTATATGAAACTGGGCGGTACCCTTATGCCGCAAACACAGACATCTTGCCGATGAACGGAGCGAACCCCGTTACCAAGAGAATTACGGTAGCCGGCTCGGGAATTAGAACTGTTGCCAGAGTCACATCGTCGACGCCGCCCCGCGTGAACATGTCGTTCGGCAAGGGAATGGCCGACTCAAACTGGATGCGCAGCTCTAGGTCGACTCCGTTGCTGTCGTCCAGGTATTGCACCGATATCGGCTCTGTACCACCAAGAGACGCAATAGTGACTGTCTGGAAGTCGACAAGTATCGGCTGCGCGTGATCGATCGTCGGTCCGCCCACAACGTTGCCGCGCCCCACTTCAAAAAGCTTCATCGTCACCTGATAATCGGCAAGACCCGCTTCAGAGTTCGGGCTGCTGTAGGCTGTGGCACCAAAGGTGTAGAGTGTGTCCGCGGTAGTGCTGCCGGTAATGTCTTGCGATGTCTCACCGCGATTCACGCCCGCGGTGATTAGCCGCATGTAGCCATCTGAGCCCGTATCAATACCATCGCGCCCGGCAAAAGCGCGGGCAGCGCGAAGATTCGAAAAACTCCAAGGCGGTGTCGTTCTCAGCCCGTCGGCCGCATCAGCTCCAACGACTTCGAATCCTGGATTTACGATACTGCCCGCCGTAATCGGCACAGCATTCGCGGCCCGCAAAGGCGACAGGCACAAAAAGGTTAACAGCAGAATCAGGGCTGGCGTTTTCATAGTAGTGTATTCCTCAACTCAAAAAAGCGTAGATGTTCATTTATAGAAACTAACTTCGGCGGGACCGCTTGACTTCCCTGCTCAGGAAGCCAACGAAAAAGCACTTTGCGCCGCCACAATTCGTCATGGTGGCGCAAAGTGCTTTTCAAGATGATTAGATTAACAGTAGCAGTATTTGGTTGGGCAGTAGTTCTGAATCCACTCTTTCGAGATTGCTAGAATACCGCGCAATAGCGGCACTCAGTTCCCGTATGCAATGGCGGGTTTCGATGCACACAGCAAGAATTTGGGCCAAACCAGGTTTTTTGACAAGGGCAATCGCTGCTCAGAATCCGCTCATCTCCTAAGGATCCGAAATCGCATCAGAGCAGCTAGCACTCTGCAGAAAACGTCTATTCGCAGAGTTCCCGTCAAATAGCGACGCGGGATCTTAGATTTGTCTGCGAATCAGTACCAGTTCTATGTAAGTGCGAAAGGCACTGCATACAACTTCTACGAACGAGTCAATTTTCCAGCAGCGAGTTGTTCGCCGACGTGTGCGAGCCAGTCGGCAGTCGGAGCCCGATAGGGACGGAACTTCTGCTGCGTGCCGAGGTCGTCGCGGTAGAGGATCGAACGATGCTCGCCGAGCCGGCCTGCCGCGGGAGACTCGATGAGACTGGTCGAATCTCCAGGACTCATCTGCAAAGCAACGCGGAAATCGATTTCTCGCAGTGTCAGTCGGTCGATACTGCGATTCATACTGTTGTACGAATCGCACCACACGAGTACGTGAACGCCAACAGCAGGCCCCTCTCGCAAGAGTTCGCGAAATTGCTTATCGAGTGCCGGTGGTTTGCCGTTATTGCCGCTGGAGGAAAAGCTGAACTCCTCTTCACTAACCCGCAGGTCGCGAAACTGGGCTAGGTCGTGCACGACTAGATAATGCGCTGGAAATTGGGTGTCGCCCGAGTGAGTGCGCCGCTCGAGTTCTGCTGAGAGGGCTGCGATCGCGCGATCCGTTTCACGCGGTGTAAAAACTTGTACCTTTCCGGGCAGAGCCTCGGCAACCTTCGTCCACGCTCCTTGCTGCGAAGATTCTGGCCTTGTGCCGTCGAGCAACGTGAGCTGAAACTCCGTGTTCGACTGTTGCGCGGCTAGGGCACAGACACTCGTAGCAAGAATTCCTAATGCGAGCGGTTCGTCCTGACCCACGACTAATAGGTTTTGGCCCGCTTGCCTTCGCAAGGTTAGCTGCGTCGGTGGTTCGATCCGCACGGCGGAGCCCAGCCAGATCGTCGGCTCAACCGGGTCATTCTCGTTCGCGCTTCCAAGGGCCTCGACAAGTGCCGGGTTGTCGCGAGGATCGGCCGGCACATTGCCTTCGAATACAATCGGTGGCTGCTCGACGTAATCGATCGATTCCAACCTCGCACGAATCGCCGCCAGGCGGCTCTGCCGCTCGGCGTCCTCGAGCCATACAACTTGGAAGAGGCTATTGCCTTCGACCAATCCGTTTTGGTCGTTGTAGATTGCCTCGCCAGGGCGGCTCAATAGACGCGCGGCAGTGTTGTCGTCGCTTAGGATCAGATGCGCGTCGGCCTCGCTGCACTCAAGCGCAACGCGAACCGCCATTTGACCTAGTGTACTGCGGGCCAACGAATAGGCACCCGCCAGCGTCTGCGAACCGAGCAACACGTGCATGCCAAACGCTCGGCCTTGTCGCACAAGTCGGTCGAGCAACAACGCAGCGTCTTGCGAGAGTTTGTCATCGGTAACAAACAGCTCCTGGAACTCATCGACTATTAGCAAAACCCGCGGCATCGGTTCTTCCGACACGCTGCGGAACCCAGCCAAATCTTGTACGCCAAGCTCGCGAAACTTTTCACCTCGGCGGCGGAGTTCCTCGTCGAGCCGCTCTAAGACACTGACGCCAAACTCGCGCTCGCTTTCGATGGCGATCACACGAGCGTGGGGCAGTCGACCGGTGGCGTACGCCTTGAACTCGACACCCTTCTTGAAGTCGACCAGATAGAATTCGAGTTCGTTAGGACTGTAGCAGAGGGCCAAATTGGTTACCAATGCGTGTAATAAGGTTGACTTTCCTGAACCGGTTTTTCCCGATATCAATACATGCTGCGCCGTACCTCGACCAAGTCGTACCGACTGCAACTCGTTAGCCCCGGCTCGACCGATTGGCACTACCAACTCGTGGGCCGTGCTGCCCGACCAGATTTTCTCATCGGATGGGGCGACCACATCGAACGGCACCTCGACGCGGCTTGCTTCGCGAGACTCTTGGGCGGTGACGCGTAACAGATCATTAAGTTTTTCGCGCGGGGGCAACGGATCGAGCTTTAAGGGCAGCTTTTCGTAGAGCGGATAGTGCCATCGGATGGCGCCCTCTTTCCACTCCAGATGCACTGCTGCAGCCAGCCATTGTTCAAGCTGGTATTCTTCGGAGAGTTTCAGCCCCGTGTCGATGCTCATCAGAGTATAGACGCCGCAACGAGGTCCGGTGGATGCAATCGTCGCGAGCTTGCGAATCGACGCATCGCTCAGACCAGCAGGAAAGTTCGCAACTACCAACACGTGATACGGTTCGGCCACTTCGCCAGCTTGCTCGTTGTACTCTTGAATCGAATCGAAGTCATTGCGCAAGTACTTCTGCAGCACCTTCTCCATGTGATTCGACAAGAGTGTAAGACGCTCGTCGATTTGTCGCGAGTCGGTCCAGATTCGTCCACCAACGAGCTGCTCGTCGAAATCTGCCAAGTGCATGAATGTGGCGAAGTTTTCGCCTAGCGCCGAGGGGTCGACAATCGTCAGGCGCAGCTTGCCGGCGGGCATCGCCGTGAGAAACCTTAGCATCATCGACTGCAGAACGCCTACCGCCGCCTTGCGGCCCTCACCTTCGGCCGTAATCATCATCGTCGGCTGCTCGGAGAACGTCATCAACGCGGGTAGTAGCAATTCGGTTTGCTCAGGTACCAATCGGGGGTCTTTCGAAACGCCTTGCTTCACGGCCTGCAACGGCAGCCTGTAGTTACCAAATTGCATCGCCTCTGGCGGACGATCAGGACGCTGCCAACCTTGCCACGAAGTGGTCGACCAGTCAGGGAAATAGTGTTGGCAAATAGAGCTCATCTCGGCCAGCTCATCTGCGACGGTTTTAAAACCCGTTTGCCATCGGCCGGCCATCGCCTGCCAATCGGTTTCGAATGTTTGATGCGCCTGATGCGTTCGCAGCTCATGCTCATCATCGATAGCTTTCAGGTCCGCAGTTCGACGCTGAGCTAATGCATCCAATTGGGGAGGGAAGTTCTCGTCGGCTATCGCCAGCGCCGACGCACACTCGGCTTTTGCGACTTCAATCGCGGCATCTAACTCGGATTGGGTTTGGTCGAGTTCCTCCGTCTTTTTATTCTCAAGCTCCTCAAGTGCCGAGGCTCGCAAATTCTCTGCCGCGAGAAGCTCCTGGTCCCTCGCGGAGGTAATCGATTGGGTTTCCTGCTGACACTGTGATTCAGACTTATGACGGGCCAGCTGTTCCCAACGACGCGCGCGCTGCACGAGATTCGAAATCACGGCAAACTGATCGAGCGTGTGCCGTCGGAGTCGCCCACCCAAGGTTGCGTAGATGATCGCCGTCAGCGCTCCGCCCCCAACAATGCCTACTAGAAGTGACCACCAATGTAGCCCGAACGGCAAAGCCCCCAACGCGACCAGCAGACTTGCTGCCGCCCACCAACCCACCCACCGCCAGTCTTCGAGCAACAGCGCTGGCAGGCGTTGATCTTGTAAATCGAGCACGGCTTGGTGAGCATCGTTGATCGCAGTCTGCAGCTGTACTTCCGGCTCCTGGGAGGTATCGATTTCTTCTGGGGGCAACTCGGTATCAGGCGGCTCGTGGGCCTGCGCACGCTGTGCGAGCCGCCGCATCGAAACGAGCGTATCTGCATCGCGCTCAAGACCATCGATCTGGCTAGCACGGGCCTGCAGCCGGTGAGTTGCCTCAGCTAGCTTCTGCCCAGGCAGGTCCTTGCCTGCGTCGAAAACCGCCAATGCTTGCCATTCGCTCTCCTTCTTGCGGCGCTCGATCGCGAGCAAAATCTGCTTACTGTTGTCCTTGATCCTCTTGCACTGGCGTTGGAATTTCGATTGCCGTTCAGCAGTGGCGTCACGCAAGCTCTGCTCGGCCGCCTGTTTGGCCTTCGAATATTCGTTCTCCAGATCTCGTCGACACTGGCTACACTCTTTCACAAGCGCTTCGGTGCGGGTGTCTCTATGTTCGTCCGCAGCAGCAAGCTCGCCCTCACGCGCTGCAGCGATATTCCGCTCACCTTCGGCGCGCTCATCGGCCAGCTCCTGCAATTGCTGCATGAGTTCTAATTGGCGACGTGTGGATAGGGGCACGGTGTCCAAAGCGTCTCTCGTTGGAACGAAAAAGGTTAGCTTTCGCAATCAAGGGTGATCTGATTGAGCAGTTGTTGCATCTGTGCGACCGCTTCGAGTGATTTCTTGACAGCCGGACCGATCGGTTCTAAGTGTTTCTCGCAATAGTCCTGACTGACCGAGTCACTCCAATACTCACCCACCTGCTGCCAGGCGATCTGTAGCTCATCGGTCGCGTCGCGCAGGTGTGCTGCGCTGGTATCGAGGTCCCATAGTCTCATGATAATATTATCTCTCCGTGGTACTCTACGGCTGCGAGTTCTCCCCCTTCAATCTCTCGTCAGGATCTCTCGATTCTGGCGGACGCTCGATTTGGTATGCGTCGAGGCGACGCACAATCTGCTGCAACCGAATTCTCGCCTTAGGTATTTCGTCCTCAAGCATGCGCCGCAAATGACTGATACGTCCTTCATACTCGAAGAGCTCGTGATTCAACTGACGCTTCCAGTATTTCACGCGCTCGATCTTCTCACGACAGTAATCCGCTCTGCCTTTAGCCTGTTTCAGGTTTGCTCGTTCTTCTCGACACGAGGGTCGCTCGTCGGCCACCGGATACATCAGGCAGCGATGCAGCTCAATCTTGGTTTGCTGTACTGATTCGTCCGCCAGCCGAGTCTGCTCTTTCCAATGTGCCGGTCGATCGTGCTCGAGCCAATCAGCTGCCCGGCGAGTCACGCCACTAAGCTCTTCAATAGCATCCTGAGCACGCTGTTCAAATCGAGCTAGCGCACCACGAAATGCTTCGATGGCGTCGACGGAACGGACTTGTGCAGAATCTGACACTGGCGACTTCTATTTCTGCTGCAAATATTCTTCAATCCGTTCCGCTTTGCGTAGCAGAAACGGAGCGTATTCGTTGGAAGCTTCGATCGAGCGGGCGATCAGCTTAAGATGGTGCTCGAACTCTTCGGCAAACTTTTTGTGCTCCTGATCGCGCCAAGTGCTATTCAGATTGTGCAACTGATTGGCAAGCGTCGAGAGTCGCTCTTCAAGTTCCACGTTGAACTTGCTGAGCTGGTGGGCAAAACGCCTGAGTTCGGCGGGATCTACGACCGCTTGAGACATGACAGGCCTCTTCGTCTTTCATGGCAATGTATCGGCGCATCCGCGCATCGATGTGTTGCCTTGGCTAATTTGAGTCTGATAAAACGGCCTGTTCCGCGCCGGTTAACACTCTCTCGGTGCAAGGACGTTTGATAAGAGCAACTTGCCAGAACGCAATAAGTCGCCCGGCGTTGCCGTCCCCCCCACTACTTAATTCTAACTCGAAAGAGGTGCCTCGTAAAGCAAGCAAAGGCGTTCCGCAAGCGGTATCAGCCGCTGTTCAAAATCGACAGGCTCTGCTTTCAGAGGATCAAACGGTTTCGCCAACTGAGCTCGGTCGTTTGTGCGGAGCCACCGGCGAGGAGGGCTTGAACGCAGGATCAATGCGAGAAAGTTCTTCGGCGACGGCGGCAACTGTCGAGCGAATCTGCTCTTCGCTGTGCGTGCTGGTAACAAAGAACCTTAGTCGGGCAGCGCTTTCTTCTACGGCCGGATAGAGAATCGGTTGCACATTGATGCCGCGCTCGAAAAGTACGTGCGATAACTGCAACGCATAGGCCGAATTGCCAGTGATTACCGGGACGACGGGAGTGTTGTTACTCATTCCCGTATTGAGCCCTGCTTGTTTGGCAAGCCGGAGAAACAGTCGAGAATTCTCCGCCAAGCGAGCCACCCGATCTGGCTCTTCCTGCAGAAGATTAAGCGCAGCAAGTGCGGCAGCGGTATTGGGCGGACTCAGGCCAACACTATAGACGAATCCTGGAGCGGTGAATTTCAGATACTCGACCAACGCTGAACTTCCAGCGATGTAGCCGCCACAACTACCGAATGATTTGCTGAGTGTTCCCATCCACATATCGACGTCGCGCGGATCCATACCAAAATGTTCCGACATTCCACGACCGTGAAGGCCCATCGTGCCGATGGAATGCGCCTCGTCGACCATCATGAACGTTTTATGCTTTTTCTTAATCTCGACGAAACGAGGCAACTCGGGATAGTCGCCGTCCATGCTGTAGACGCCTTCCACGACTATCAGCACACGACGATACTCGTGACGGACCTCATCCAGAATCCTGCGGCATTCTTGCCAGTCGTTGTGAGGAAACGGCCTACGTCGGGCACCCGAGAGAATTGCGCCTTGCAGGATGCTATTGTGTGAGAGGGCATCGTGCAAAATGAGATCACCTGAGCCAAACAGATGGCCGATGGTTGATTCATTTGTCGAATGACCGCCGACGAATACGATCGAGTCTTCCGTGCCAATGAACTCGGCGATGGCTCCTTCGAGCTCACCATGAATCGTTTTCTGACCGGAAACGATCCGGCTGGCCGAGACACTGGTGCCAAACTTGGCCACGGCCTCACGTGCCGCCTCGACGACCGCTGGATCGCCCGACATGCCAAGGTAGTTGTAACTGCAGAAATTGACGTATTCCTTGCCACCAATGGTCGCCCGATCGTTGGTGATGCCTTGATGTTCATTGAAAAATGGAAGTGGAAGACCCGTCTCCTGAGCGATTTCTTTATTCTCCTGCAAACGCAGGTAGTCTGTGCCTTTCTCAAAGACATAGTCTTCTTCAGGCACAGTATAACTCGAAGGACGAGCTTCACGCTGTTTGATCTCTCCGCCGAGATGCTCCTCGATTGCCTCGACGACCTGTCCGCAAGTTTCCATTTCGGCTGCTACTTCTTCAGGAAAACGCCCGCCGAAGGTTTCTTCAAGTGTTGTGACGATCTCGATGCGTTCGAGAGAATCGAGCCCTAGCTCAAGGATGTTCGTATCCCAGTTTAATTTTCCGATCCGCTCGCGGCCGATCTCACGAACTTTTTCGTAAACGATCTCGGCTATCTCTAGTTTGGAATCTGAGGGAGTCGGCGTAGCAGCCGGCTGCGAAACTGATTTGGCGGCGGTCCCGTTGAGTGAATCAGACGTTAGGGAAACGTCTTCGGTTTCAATGATCTCTCCGCGCAGATCGCCTTCCTCCACCCAAGTCGAGGGCTCCGGACTATCGTAGCGGCGGCGGCGCAGGGAGGGGGCAATCTCGACCTGGCCCGTTTCTGCCGACCAGGTGGCAAGTGCGGGCAGCGTGCCGGCAACATATCCGTCGCGGCAAGCATGGCGCTGGATTTTGCCGCTGGAAGTTTTCGGGATGCTGCGTGCTCTGATCAAAACGATTGCCGAAACAGACAACTCGTGTTCGACGGCCACCTTTTTGCGTATCGCATCAACAATCGATTTAAAATCGAGATCGCGCAGCCTGGCCGATTCTTGCACGATGACCAAGCGTTCGGAGCCCTCCTCTCCGACTATGACCGCAGCACCCGCACCTTGTCGCACGTGTTCGTGAGCCACGCGAACAGTCCGCTCAATGTCCTGAGGGTAATGATTCACTCCACGCAGAATGATCAGGTCTTTGAGTCGCCCTGTGACGTATAGTTCGCCGCCTCGCAAGAAACCCAAATCGCCAGTGCGCAAATAGGGCCCGCGTCCGTCGCTTAGCCGAGCTTGGAAGGTTTGCTGGCTAAGTTCATCTCGCTTCCAATAGCCCTTTGCCACGCTGGGACCGGAGAGCCAAATCTCACCGACGCGGTCATCGCCAAACGGCTCGAGCGTGTGGGGATCAGCGATTACTATCTGTTGATCGAGCAAGTTACCGCCGCTGCCTACCAATTCGCGTGAGCCATCGGCGCCGGGAGAAGTCTCGACCACGTTGTTCTTTTCTAGATCGTCCGACTTAATCGATAGGACCGTTGGCGGCGACTGTTTGTAACCGCCGGTGACGATCAGAGTTGCCTCGGCCAGGCCGTAACACGGGTAGAATGCCTCGCGACGAAATCCGCACTCGGCAAATGCATTGCTGAAGCGGTCGATTGTGTCGGCCCGCACAGGCTCGGCGCCGTTAAAGGCAAGGGCCCAGCGGCTTAAGTCGAGCGTTTGTTTCTGTTCAGCAGTTATCTTTTCGACGCAGAGGTCGTAGGCAAAGTTAGGTCCGCCGCTGATGGTTGCGCCACACTGCGAAAGAATCTGCAGCCAGCGCATCGGTTTCTGCAAGAAGTGGGTCGGGGAGAACAGCGTGTTTGACTTTCCCATGTATAACGGCTGTAGGATACCACCGATTAATCCCATGTCGTGGTACAAGGGCAGCCAGAAGCAACCGCTTCCCGAGCGAGTATGCTCAAAGGCATAAGCGATCATCGCCGAGTTGTGCATCAAGTTGGCGTGCGATAGCATCACTCCGCGCGGAGAACCAGTCGAGCCAGAGGTATATTGCAGGAACGCCAGTGTATCTCCATGCACGTCGGGCCTTTGCCACTGGTCGGCCAACGACTCTTCCCATTGATCGGTGGCCCGCCAGCGGATCTGCTGCAGTGCAGGAGTATCGCCGATCATTCTTTGGACACGTTCGAGCACTTCAAACGTAGTGAGCGCAATCTTCGCTTCTGCGTCGTTGGCGATCGAATCGATCCGGGCCATGTTGCGATTACGCCGCGGCGGGTAGGCCGGCACAGCCGTGACGCCGGCATAGAGGCAACCGAAAAAAGCCGCAACAAAGTCGAGGCCCGATGGATAGAGCAACAGTGCTCGCTCGCCTTCTAAATCCATCGCTTGCAGCGAAGCAGCGATTGCGCGGGCCTTGCGATCCAGATCGGCGTAGGTCCACTCGATCGCATGCCGCTCGGCGTCGACGAGAAAGCGCAAGCCGATATCGTTGCCCTGATGCAGCGCACGGTGCTGCAACAATTCAATCAGATTCGAGGGACCAAAAAATGAACCGGGGAGGTGATCGAGATGCACGTTTGGCAATGTCCTGATGGAGGGGAGGGGAAATGACGCATGACGCCCAGCTTATTGAGAACTGGCCCAATTTCGAAGGAGAATCGACTAATTCAATTCGATCTTGGGTGTTTCGTCATTCGTTATTTTCAAACGGGTGGGGCCAATCAGCGGGAACGGCGAAGTTGCAAGCAAACCCCAAGAGTACTGCCAATCGACAAAGTGGGGCCTTCCCCTCCATGGGCGCAACCTCCGCCCGAGCAAAATCGGGAATGTAATTGCGAAGACCCATTGTAAGTTGCCACGATCAAGGAAGCACCCCCTAGGGGAGGGTTTTTTTGCCTGGCGACACCATTCCCCACTCCACACCTAAACAATGAAGTTACCACTTGGTCGCTGACCAATCAAACCTATGGCGGGGGCCAAGTGGCGGAATTCGCAGGATAAAACAGCTCTATGCCAGCATATCTGGCATTCTCCCGAACGTTTTACCAGTCGGAATCCTTTACCGGCCCTCTCTAGCTCGATCTTTGAGACACCGTTTCAGAGTATTCCCTGTCGCGGTCTCGATTTTATGTCTATTTACCAAAGTTTCGGAAGCGTGCGTGATTCTTGTAGCTCTAAACTATTGGCGATGACACGACTTGAAGTAACAAGACTCGCTCATGAGGTATCGGAAAAGACGTGGTGAGCAGCAACAATGATCACGCAAATATTCTAAGAGTTTTTCCATCCACTTGCTGTACAGGCCGATTGCGTGAATAATAGGGGCTGAGGTGGTACTCACCTTCCCTTGACACACCGTAACCATAAGGAGAGGTGCCTTGCTGACTGAAAGCGAAGTTTCACGGAGCTGGAACCGGCTGTTTAAGGATAGTAGTTTTTCTACCGACGCTTTGGATAACGCAGAAGCCATGCTGGACGAACTGCGTCCTGAAAGCCCTCTTCGGCACCGGCTCAGCAACGAGTTGGATGAATTAAAGAAGCTGCATGCGTCGCGCGTGGAAGCCTAACACAGAAACCATACTAAAGCGTCGATGAGGATTCCTTACTTGCCTCGTCCGCGCTTTTTTTCTGCGCATTAAGAAACCCTGGCCTGCCGGCCAGGGTTTGCAAGACAACTGTCTGCTAACACTTGGTTTAATATACGGCCTCAAAACCGAACGTAGCACCATTAATAAGAATATCTTGTGTCCCAGCGTCTTCCCGGAAACCCATGCTGGGCAACTCGTATTTCACCTGTTGGGCGGCGCGTCGAATATTATCGACAAAGATTGCATTGTACCCTAATCTCATGGCAATCGCGCCAGTGATTTGATAGCTGGCTTGTACTCTCATTTCTACGACAGGAGAAAAGTCGTTCTCTTGCTTTCCGTGTACGGTATAAGTCGGAGGGAAATATAAGGGATGATTATGCTGGCCCTCAATGAGATCTTCTCCCAAGGCGGATGTTTGATCCATATTCTGGATATTGTAGCCGAATAGGCAACGTCCTCCCCAGTTAATCTGCAAGCGGTTGCGCTGGTGGAGCCATTTCAAACCCAGCTGGGGACCTACCACGTTGTTTGTAATCTGTGTGTCCCAGAAACTATCTCCCATGACTCCGCCAAACCCGTTCACTAGAAAGGTGTCGCGAAGCCGCAAATAACGTACTCCATACGAGAATTCAACCTCGTTGTTCTGATGCTTCTGCATGCGGTGGCGATTGTCAAGTCGATGGTTTCGCATGATTTCGATGCCACTAGACTCAGTACTGTTTACAACTGTCAAAGTCTGAAACGAAGTAGGAAGTACTACCAAGTCTCCAAAATCCGCCGGGTTACCGCCAAGCAAAAATGAATCGGGGATTTCACCTGGATCTTCCAAGTCATACCCATCTGGGCCGAATTGACCGTTTCGGTTGATGTCGTCAGCAAAGCCATCGCCGTCTAATACCCCGTCGCCATTGGTGTCGGCTTCTAGGGATCCTCCTGGAACACCACCAACCGTGCCGTCTTGCACATCAAGGAACCCAAGCATTAGATTTTGAGGGTCATCGAAGTTGACTCTTACCGAGCCCAGGGGGCTCAGCAACTGATTCGGTGCGCCAGGGAATGGACTCGGAAGGCCCAATGGAGCTGCTGTGACCGTGTCATCCTGACCCGTTAATCCGATTCCGAATATCTCGGTTTGAAGAGCTTCCGGACCGTCCAAGATACCAATCGTCCAGCCCGCGTTATCAGCATAATAGCCTAGCTCATATCTTTCTCCCCAAGCGAATGTTGCGCGAGGCGGGGAACTTTGAATGCCCGAAGGCAGATTGGGTGGATCGATAGAAACCGGCGTGCCAGGAATAACAATCCCACCATCGTCGTCCCCATTGGGATCAGGGATAATGACACTACCGTCCACGAAGTTTCGCCAGGGATTCTGAGACGCATTGCTCTCGTCTGTCGTTCCGATCGTATTTCGCTCACCTGTAAAAGCCCAAATGAGTTTGTCGTACCTAAAGACAAATCCGCAGTCTTTGCGCAATGGTCGACAGTCGAAATCGAGATCCACAGGGGAGAACAACTGCAAATCGTGTGTGGAGTTATCCACCCAGGGGCCTCCTTGCCCGCAAACCACCGATGCACTTGCAGTGAGCAATAAACCGGCAACGAGCCACATACTTATCTTTTGAGCGGTCATAATCTTCCAACTACCTTCGTTGGCGCCCCTAGTGTCAACAGGCGCAATGTTGTTGGTCCGTGCCCCCAGAGGGCCCTTTGTGGACTACCCGTGCCGGTAGTATCGGATGTGCGAGTCGTGCCGGTTGAGTAAGATCGGTAAAGAGTGCCGAAAATAGGGGTTAAACGGCCATCTCTTGCTAGCAGACGGCTGCCAGCGGCTTGCGACCTGCGGCTTGGTTTCCCGCAGTCTAGAGGTCGATTGGCAAATACTGGGGGAGCCCTCGGCAATCACCCCGATTTGTTTGCGGAGACTGGGCAGGATATACTTCCGCAGAGTCTGAACCTGAGTTCAAACACACGTGAAAACCTAAGTTCATGTAGGTATCCGATGAGTATTCGTTCCGAACTGTACGCCCGACTGACACTGCCGGTGCTGGTTTTGCTGGCACTGATGACGACCTTTCGCGTTGCGCTAGTCTCCGCTCAGACCGCGACCTTGGAGAGGCCGATTGATGCTGAAAAAGAAGCGGAGGCCCCGCTTGGTGAAAAGTGGGTCCGGCTGAATCTCGACAAGCAAGGCGAGCCGCTAGCCCTGGAAGTGGCAATCGTACGCTATGTTCGACCAGAGTTGGCCGATCAGCCTGCCGCAAAAGTGCAAGAATACGTCGACTTAGTCGGCGCAGTGCACATCGGCGACCGCCAATACTATCGAGAGCTCAACCGGCGGTTTCGCACGTACGACGCTCTGCTTTACGAACTGGTCGCTCCCGAGGGAACCGTCGTCGAACGGGGGCGCGGTACATCGAATACAAATCCTCTGGGGGCGATCCAAAACGGCATGAAGACGGTGCTCGAAATCGAACACCAACTCGGACAAGTCGACTATACACGCCCGAATTTCGTACATGCCGATTTATCACCCGACGAATTCATGCAGTCGATGGAAGATCGCGACGAGGGTTTTGTGCAGCTTTACTTCCGAATGCTCGGCCAAGCGATGGCACAGCAAAGCCAGCAATCGGTTGACGGAGAATCGTCGGAGCTCGATCTTTGGGGCGCTCTTTTCTCCACCGATCGGGCGAGACAGCTAAAAATCGGGCTAGCGAAACAGTTTGAGTCGATGGAATCGCTATTGGTAGGCCTGTCGGGGCCCGATGGATCGACGCTGATTACTGAACGCAATAAGCGGGCCCTTGAGGTCTTGCGCCAGCAACAGGCGGAGGGAAAACGCAAGCTCGGCATCTTCTACGGCGCAGGCCACCTAAGCGACATGCACGAGCGTCTGGTCGAGGAATTTGGCCTACAGCCTATCGGAATTGTCTGGCTGGAGGCTTGGGATCTGCGTGAAAAGTAGCCTTTCGGCGGCTCGACGAGCCTTCACTGTCGTGGGCTAACCTGCTAGACTCATGAGTTCGGTCATTCGCCAAATCATTGCTAGTTAAGGAGCCTCCCATGGCCAAGCCTGGTCGCAAAGTAAAGAAAGCCAATCACGGCAAACGCCCCTCCTGCAGCCGCCCTCGGAAGAATCGTCGCCAAAAGGTGAAGACCTAGACCGAAGGATTCAGTCGTGCCAGGTAAAGATTTCGTGGTCGATCCTGCCGAGATCGACTACTCGAACGTGGTCGCCGACATCGGTGCGATTCGACTCTTGAATCCTCAGCGCGACGAAATGGAACAGCTCACGGCGATCGTCTACGACGATCCGGAGCAGCACATCACAGTCGGCTACAAAGACACTTCCGTCGACGAATTCTGGTGCTCGGGTCACATGCCAGGCGTACCCCTGATGCCCGGCGTTATGATGTGTGAAGTGGCGGCTCAGGTCTGCTCCTACCATACGCGACAGCACGATCTGCTGAGCTGCGAAATGGTTGGGTTCGGTGGACTGAATGACGTAAAGTTCCGCGGAATGGTTCTCCCGGGCGACCGACTTACGATGGTTTGCCAAGTAACAAAGATACGACGCGGCAAACTAGTCATCAGCCGCTTCGAAGGATTCGTGGGCGCGAACCTGGTGTGCGAAGGCGAGATCCGTTGCATCCCTTTGCCTGTTGAAGAACTTCGCGCCAAAGTCGCCAAGAAGTAGTAAACCTCAGCAAATCCGCAATCCGAATTCCGCGTTCCGAAATGCTCCATGGGCCGTCGTGCGTTGCCGAAAATTGATCCAGCGCTTGACCTCTCGGGCCACCTACTCACGGTCGAGGGGCTACCAAAGCCCTGGAGTGTGAGTGAAATGTTTGGCTACGAAGCGCCGCTTGAAATCGAGGTTGGCAGCGGCAAAGGACTCTTTCTACAGAACGCTGCTCAGCAGAATCCGGAACACAACTATCTAGGCATCGAGGTTTCTTTCAAGTACGCGCGTTTCACGGCAGCGCGGCTGGCCAAACGAGAAATCAACAACGCACGAGCCGTGCATGGCGATGGCTTATGGGTGTTTCGCGAATTAGTACCTGCCGATTCTCTGGAAGCGGTTCACGTCTATTTTCCTGACCCTTGGTGGAAAGCCCGACACCACAAACGGCGAGTTCTTAACGAAGCCTTTCTGAAGGACGTCGTGCGAACACTCAAGCCAGAAGGCAGACTACACTTTTGGACCGACGTAGAGGCGTATTACGATGCTACTCTGCAGCTCATCGCCGAGCAGACGCCGCTATCAGGTCCGCTGGAAGTGCCAGAAACTCCCTCAGAGCACGATCTCGACTTTCGCACACACTTCGAGCGACGCACGAGACTTAGCGATCAACCAGTCTATCGGGCTGAATTTGTGAAGACGGTAAAACCCGGCGATGCATCGCATCGCGGCTAGTTTCTATTCGATATCGCGAGCAAGGCTACAGATTTCGTGTGCTCAATAGCCGCGATGCGATGCATCGCCGGTACCCTGTCTAAGATTTCGCGGTGGAGACCGACTCGTAGGTGCGCTGGCTCCCGGCATCGCTCTTTGTCTGATAGTTGTCCAACGCGATGTCGTAGAGCTTCTGACCCCAAGAGGTAGGGTACTCGCCTGTGATGCAGGCCTGGCAAAGCTGCTCAGCCGGCTTATTCACGGCACGGGCGATCGACTCGACCGGGAGGTAGCGAACCGAGTCCGCGCCAATCTCCTCGGCCATGGCGGCAAACATCTCTTCATCGGTTTGGTCGGCTTGCTGAAAACTGGGGGCGAACAATTCGCCAATCGTCGACATATCAATTCCGTAAAAGCAAGGTGCCACGATTGGCGGACAGGCAACTCGCACGTGAATCTCTCGTGCGCGTCCAATCTCACGAATCTTGGATATCAGCACTCTCATTGTTGTCGAACGGACGATCGAATCTTCGACCAGTAGCACACGTTTGCCTTCGAGCACTTCGGGCAAGGCGGTGTATTTGGCTGCTGCTTTGGCCACACGGTCGCCGCTGCCTTCGATAAAAGTGCGACCTGAGTAGCGGTTACGGATCAGTCCCTCGATGCTCGGTACCCCTAGCTGGTACGCCATCGCATCGGCGGCCGCTTTGCTCGTGTCAGGCACGGGAACGACGACCGTATCGTCGTCACGCGTAATATCCTCCAGCCGCGCGAGTTCCTCGCCCAGAGTCTTGCGAGAAAGATAAACACTTCGATCGTCCAGGGTGCTGGCGACATTAGAAAAGTATATCCACTCGAAGAAGCAGTGACCCCGACGAGGCTGTTCGCTGAAACGCTCAATCTCGATCTTGCCATTGGAGACAGTGACCGCCGAACCCGGTTCCAGCGACTGGACTGACGAGGCGGGAAAACCAAGGTTAATCAGGGCCACGCTTTCGCTTGCCGCGGCAAACAGCGGGCCGTCGATCGCATAGCACATTGGCTTGATCCCCAGCGGATCGCGTGCCAATAGCATCTCGCCCTGGGCGTTGAGCAACGCCAGGGTGTAGGCCCCATCAAAACGAGTCGCCAAATGCCGCATCACGTCGACCAATGGCATCCGACGGTCGCCCGACAGTTCGCGACTGATTTCATGCATGATGATCTCAGTATCGTTCGTTCGAGCCAGGTGGTGGTCATCCTCGGCCAGCAGCTTGTCGCGAAGTTGGGCGTAGTTGGCCAGTTGGCCATTGAATGCAAAGCTAAACCACTTGTGCTTCTGTAGATGGTGTCGCTCGAAGGGCTGAGCGTAGCTGGTGTCTTCTGCTCCGCAGGTGGCATAGCGAACGTGGCCAATGGCGGCTTGGCCGGCGTACTCGCGCATCAAACTTTCCGCTTTGCCGCGATGATTTAGACGAAACGCCTCGTTGACCGAGCCCAGCTTGCGATAAGTGTCGATCAATTGATGCCGCTGAGGATTGTAAGACGTCATACCCGCTGAAAGCTGGCCACGATTCTGAATATCAAGCAGCATCCGCGGCATCAGACGAGAGATTTCTGCTGGACCTTGCGGAGGACAAAGCGCAGAGGGCGTGCCGGAGGGCAAATGATAAATGGCCGCCACGCCGCATTCGTGATGCAATTCGCTCATAAGGTAGAAATCTGCCCAGTCAGTGGTCGAAGCTTGCGGCACGACCTTCAAGTCGCGCGAGCCAGCCTTGATTCTACGCCTCGCTACGGTTTCCCTCAACGGGCACGATTTTGGCGGTTCGGGGGTGAGAACCTCAACGGGCCGCGTAACCAAGCCCGACGGAGTGAGCGAAATGGTTAGGCTGATGGTGGGAGAGGGCACCGACTGGCTTCATAACGTAGGGCCCGCAGGCCACATGGCTGCGAAAATGGCACCGGTAATCAGACCGTAGGCAACGCCGTCGAGAATGTCACCAATGATCTTCCGAGGAAACCAGATACTGTTGAGCACCGGGCCAGCGGCGTAAACGATAACACCAGCAGTGCCGACAAAGCGAAATACCTGCATGAATTCATCACCGATCTGCAATCCTAGTGTCGCCAGATAGGCAAGGCAAAAACTTACAAACAGAAACAACGAGAATGTTAAGGCTAAATTCTTTCCCATATTGCACGGGCCCGGCCAAAGCTGTAATAAGCCGTTTGGTCCTGCCTTCTGACGCTCAAGATACTCGGGGCTCTTCATCTCTTCGGGGGTCGCGCAATAGGGAAACATGTAATTACCCGCTGGCACGTTCAGCTCGCCGATGGCCTTGTTAAATCCAGCCTCATCGGGCAGGCCGATCCAGTCTTTTCTATGATGTGGCAGCACCATCCACGCCAAGAAACTAGCGAAAAACAGAGCTACGCCAGTAAGCAGAATCGGTAGCCAAAGACTTGTGAGTTCAACCATCACACTTCTCCTTTTTGAAGAAAAAATAGCTGTCAGCTATAGGCTTGATATCACGAAGAGACTTCGACGGCATGCGCCTGCAGGTCTTCCAGGTCCATGAATTCCAGAGACGAAATATGGGTCGCCTCAAGCACGACAGGCGGGGCAACGCCCATCTCCAAAGCCTGTTTCCACCGCTGTGCGCACAGACACCAGCGGTCGCCCGGCTTGAGACCAGCAAACGCATACATCGGATTCGGGGTTGTCAAATCGTTACCGACTTCCTGCGAGAACTTCAAGAACTCGGCTGTGGCCTGGATGCACACTAAGTGCAGGCCTAAATCGTCGCGGCCCGTGCGGCAACAGCCATCGCGGTAGAAACCGGTCATCGGATCGGTGGAACAACTTTGCAGCTCGCCGCCGAGTACATTCTTTGGTTGTGCCATAGTGTGTGACTTTCTTGCCAATTTATTGCTTAGGTCGGGCAAAGCTCATGTGCATCTCCGCGTGGCGAAGGCTGAATCGGTCCCACTCTTCCGTCGACAGCTCGTCCAGTGCGCCATGAAGGGCCCGTTCTGGTTCATTCTTACAACGTTCGATTGCGTGTCTGAGGTGGTCCATTGCCGCTTCTAAAGTCTTCGACTCCTGGGGATAAACCTTCGCCTTCGCAGATGCGGGAATCTGAAATCCGGGGGAGAGTGTCTCGTCCAAGAATTTTCGCTTGAGAAACAACTTGCAGATGACGCGCATTGGCCAAGGGGCCCTGAATGGTAAACCGTCGATCGAGCCTTCCAGCGCGATTGCTATGTGATCTACGATCTGGGGGTACGACCAGTTGCCTAGCGTTTCGACCTCTTGCCCAGCAAGCGACTCGGCATCGGCGAGCAGTTCATCGTAGTTCTGATAAGAAACTGTTCGGCGTCCGGCTACGGACTTGGTATTGACGGTCATCGAAGCGAACTCCTGCGTTTACTGGGAATGCTGAAAAACGTAGGTTGTCCCCCTGCCCTACAACCCCAAGGCGTTCCTATTCTAGCAGAAACAGTAGCTGCTTCTCCAGACGGCACCCTGCTTGCCAATCTTTGTCTCGCTTGGCAAGCTATGTGGGCAAACCTCTTACTCACGAATCGCAGCCGCACACGGAGACCCTGCTATGGCAGAGAAGGCAACCTTAACCCTTGGCGACAAATCCATTGAATTACCCGTATTAGAGGGCGTGGAGGGCGAGCGCGCGGTCGACATCACCAGCTTGCGCAGCGATATGGGTTTGATCACTTACGATCCCTCGCTGGGAAATTCTGGTGTCTGCCAAAGCGAAATCACCTTTATCGACGGTGAAAAGGGGATCCTCCGTTATCGAGGCATCCCCATCGAGCAATTCACAGCGAATCCAAATTTTGTGGAAGCGGCCTGGTTGTTAATCTTTGGCCGGCTACCAAAGTTGGACGAACTCACCGAATTTAGCCAAAAACTAACCGACAACGCACTGATTCACGAAGGGTTGAAGAATCAGTTTAACCACATTCCCAAAGATGCGCCGCCAATGGCGATTCTCTCCTCTACACTCAACAGCCTATCCTACTACCATCAGCAGTTGCTCGCGTTGGAAGATTCGGAGTCGTTCGTACAGGCGGCGGCTCGACTGATTAGCAAAGTTCGCACGATCGCCGCGTTTGCCTATCGACGCTCGCTTGGACTGCCCTTGATTTACCCCGATCCATCGCTGCGATATTGCGCGAATTTTATGCACATGATGTTCTCGCTACCCTATCAGCAGTTCGAGGTCACTCAGGAAATCGAGGACGCGCTTAACTTAGTATTTATTCTGCATGCCGACCACGAGCAAAACTGCAGCACTTCGACGGTGCGGATGGTCGGATCCTCGCAAGCAAACCTATTCGCCTCGTGCTCAGCAGGTGTGAGTGCTCTCTGGGGGCCGTTGCACGGCGGGGCGAATGTCGAAGTGGTCGACATGCTCGAGCGCATTCATGCTGGAGGCACAAAACCGGAAGACTGTATTCGCATGGCAAAAGACAAGTCTGGGAATTTTAAGCTCTTCGGCTTCGGTCATCGGGTGTACAAAAACTTCGACCCAAGGGCCCGAGTTCTCAAGGGCGCTTGCGACAAAGTGCTTGAGCAGATGAACACGAGTGATCCTCTCTTGGATATCGCGCGAGAACTAGAAGAGTTGGCTCTGAAAGATCCTTATTTCGTCGAGCGGAAACTCTATCCGAATGTCGATTTCTACAGCGGCATCGTACTACGGGCGCTGGGAATTCCCACGAACATGTTTACGGTTTGCTTCGCCATCGGTCGACTGCCTGGCTGGATCGCGCAGTGGAAAGAGCAGCACGACAACCCGAATAGCCGCATCCAAAGGCCCCGCCAGATTTACCAAGGACCGAAAGCGACCGACTACGTGCCGATCGACCAACGGTAACGGCCCCCTAGAGCCAAGAGAACCGGTATGACCAGTAACGCCGCGGCGGCTGGCTCGGGCACTGACTGTAGAAGTGGCGGACCCGTGTATTGCTGCTGCCAATTTATGAAGTCGGCACCGCCAGTTTCGTTATCGCCATTCGTGTCGCCGTTGTCGTTGAGGCCGTAGGCGGCTTCCCAGATCCCCAAGTCCAAGCCGTCGACATAGGTGTCGTCATTGAAATCAGCGGAGAGGCTGCCGCCTTCGTATTCGATCGTGAGCACGGGGCGCTGCGACACAGTAGAGTTTTCGCGCGAGTCGAATCGTTTAGAGGTAAACGAAAAAGTCTCGTTGCCCCGTAGCATCCAACCAAAGTTTGTATTGGGATCGTCCAGCCAATCCTGAACATCTCCGACCATATTCGCGGTCGACCCCCAACTATAGAACCCGGTCGCCAATACTGATGTTGTGGAGCTCGCTATCCCAGAAAAGTCGCCACCGGGTGTAGTCCAAGTCTCTGTGGGATTGAACCGATGCGTCCAGGTGGCGTCACCCACTGCTGCAGGTCCACCACCCCCGCCACCTCCGCCTCCCCCCACTGCCACTGAGTCGCCTTCGCCCCAGGCTGCTTGGACACGATTCAATTGAATGTTCTCACTGATCGAATCGTTGAACGTCGCTGACAAGTATAGGGTCAAGGTAGCACTTGTAACCGTAGCGCCCTCGGGAATACCGCCGGCAACGTCGAATTGCAGAAGGCCACGATGAATTCGTTCCTGTCCACTTGTACCAGCAAAAAAGTTCGGCCCTGCCCCATTGCTGAGCGTGCCGTTCGGGTCCTCGTAGAGGGTGTTGTCCTGCGATGCGTCCAAATCGACCGTGATACTCTGGGCGGGATCGCTGAATACGTAGAGTACAAACACGAACGCAAAGACACGTAAAAAAAACTTCCCCGGCATCTGCTTGCTCCAAGTTGCGTAATCGAGATAGACTTGCAGGAATCTACGGTCTGGCGAGAGCTCTGGCGAGACTAGAAGCACGTATTATCAGCCGAATCGGCGGAAAATGCAAACTAATACACCAAACGTTTTCGCTCAAGGTTCTGAGCAAAACCAATACAGCGGCAATAGGCACCAAATTCTTACAAGGAATCGCATACTGGGCCACAATATGAACACACGCACCGTTATCCTACTGGTTCTTTCCTTCTCCCTCGTAGCAACCCTCAAAGCCAAGGCTGAGACGGCACCCGACTACTACGACATCGGCGGCCTGCACTATGCCGTCTCGACCGATTCGGAGCTGGCCCAAATCTGGTTCGATCGGGGCCTGGCGATGTGCTATGGATTCAATCACGAAGAGGCGGTCCGCTGTTTTGAAAAGGCCTTGCGGCACGATCCAGGCATGGCGATGGCCCTGTGGGGGATGGCTTATGCCTGGGGGCCAAACATTAACAACATGCTGATCGAGCCGCAGCAGATGGCGCAGGCTCAGCTCGCAATCCGCCTAGCCAAATTGTATGCCGACGAAGCAACTCCCTTGGAGCAACAGCTAATCGACGCCCTGGCCACACGCTACGCTCTGCCCCTGCCAGAAGATCGTGATGCCCTCAACGAGGCCTACGCCGAGGCGATGCGCGAAGTATACGCCCAGCATACTGACGATCCACTGGTGGTTACTCTGTTCGCCGAATCGCTAATGAACTTGCAGCCATGGAAGCATTGGAGTCCGGAGGGCGAGCCAGGGCCAAACACACAAGAAATAATTGCGGCATTGGAACAGGGCCTAGAAAAACATCCCGGTTATCCGGGGTTGGCCCACCTCTACATCCACACGATGGAAGCCTCGCCTACGCCGGAAAAGGCGTTGGACGCGGCAGATGATCTGCGCTATGCAACACCAGGGATTGGTCACCTAGTGCACATGCCTACGCATATCGACATTTGGCTGGGCGACTACGAAAGTGTGGTCGACACCAACTTAGAAGCGATCGACGCCGATATTCAATTCCTCGAGCAGGAAGGACCTTACAATTTCTATACGCTTTATCGAATTCACAATTATCATTTCGTAGTTTACGGCGCGATGTTCGATGGCCAAAGTGAGCTGGCCCTTAAGACGGCCCGCGAATTGAATGAGCAAGTGCCAGAAGACATGCTCCGGCAGCAGACCGATTTTCTTGACGCTTTCATGCCGACCGCGATCCATGTTTTGGTCAGATTCGGACGCTGGGAAGATATTCTTAAGGAACCCGAACCTGCCGAGTACCTGCCTGTTAGTCGGTCGATCTGGCGCTATGCCCGCGCGTTGGCTTATGCTGCCACCAACCGCGTCGAAGACGCAGAGGCCGAGCAGGAGGCGTTCCTGGAAGAGCTAGAACAAGTTCCCGACACCAGTTTCCTGTTTCAGAACGCGTCTCGAAACATATTGGGAGTCGCCGAGGAAATGATCGAGGGCGAGATTGCCTATCGCCGAGGCGATTTCGATCAGGCCTTCGAGCATCTGCGCGAAGCGGTTCGCCTCGACGATGGCTTGAATTACGACGAGCCTTGGGGCTGGATGCAGCCGGCCCGGCATGCACTGGGAGCGCTACTTCTGGAGCAAGGCCACCTGGAAGAAAGCGAAGCGGTTTACCGCGAGGATCTGCGTCGCCACCCCAACAATCCCTGGGCCCTACATGGTTTGTCAGAGTCGCTGCGCAAGCAGGGTAAGAGCGACGAATCGCAACAGTGTCGCCAGCAATTTGCCGACGCCTCGCAGCGGACCGACGTAAAGATCGACCGCTCTTGCTACTGCCGGCTGGAAGAGGAGCAGTAGAGCCAGGGATCTCCAGTTACTTGGTCACCAATTTGCGACGAATCTCTGCGAACCGAGTGGCGGCTTGAAGCACCTCGAGGTTGTAGAGCCGCAATTGCTGTCGGCTGGAGCGCATCAGGGCGATCTGGTCATCGCGAATTTGTCGTAGGCGTCCTTCGGCGGCCACGAGCGAAAGTAGATGGCTTTCGGCTGCGGTGCGCACCGGTGAGTATTCGCCTACCCGCAAAAACGGGCGATAATCGCGGAGCCGACCTCTGAGAATCTGAATCTCCAGCGTGGTGAGTCGCTTCTGTTCTTCAATCGCACGACGGGCCGCGGGCAAGGTGACGAATTGATAATCGCGCGCTTGCCGTCTGGCGGAAATCAAATCCTGCTGTGCTGCGACCAACTCAGGCGTGATGACCGGTTGACCTTTAACTACCTCTTCAGCGCTTACGGCAGAAGCGCTGCTGAGCAATAACAACAGGCACACACTCATTATCGACAGACGCATGATCAGGTACTCCAGAAGCGATGTAGAAGGAGTCGCGGCCGTAAGGTGCCGCTAGTTTCCAGAGTAATTGGGGGGAGCGAAAATTGCGAGAAAATGCGTACTGTGCGACGTATTCTTCGGGCTGGAGGGCGAGCTGGCTTGTCCGCGATCAAGGTAAAATCGCTACAACAGTACCAGATTGTTCCTGTGCACAACTTCCTGATAAGGACAATGCCCCAGCAGCTGGGCGATCTGCTCGGTCGACTGGCCAGCAATCGATTGCATCTCGGCCGAGTCGTAATTGATCAGCCCACGCGCAAATTCCTGCCCCGTCTTGTCGCAAAGCGCAACGACATCGCCCTTGGCAAAACGACCTTCGACGGCCGTCACGCCGACGGCCAACAAGCTGCTGCCGTTCGATTCGATCGCTGAGCGGGCACCTGCATCGAGCACGAGCTTACCGTGCGCATGGGCGCTCCAGCCAATCCAACGCCGTCGCGAATCGATCGTCTTGCCCTCGGCCAGGATAAGTGTTCCAACGTCTTCCCCGGCAAGAATCTTCGCGAGCACATCGTCATCGCGACCGTTGGCGATCACGACATTCTCGCCAGCAGAAGTGACGATGCGCGCCGCCTGCAGTTTGCTAGCCATCCCACCTGTGCTGAGTTGAACAGCACCCAGGTCACTTTGGTCGCTAATCGTACACTTGCTCGCAGCTTCAACATCGGTAACGACCGAAATGATCTGGGACTGCGGATCGCTCGGATCGCCTTCGTAGAGCCCGTCGATGTCGGAGAGCAGCACCAGTAGCGGAGCACGAATCAAGTTGGTTACCAGTGCAGCAAGTCGGTCGTTATCGCCAAAGCTGCGCTGCAGTTCATCGACGCTTACGGTGTCGTTTTCGTTGATGATTGGTACCGCTCCGCATTGGAATAGCGCGAATAAGGTATTGCGCACGTTCAAATAACGAGTACGATCTTGCAAATCTTCTGCGGCTAGCAGAATTTGGGCGGCGTGCAGCTGGTGCGGTTCGAGGGCCCGATTGTAAGATTCAATCAACAAACTCTGACCGATCGCTGCGGCAGCCTGCAGCTGGGCCACGTCCGTAGGTCGGTGGCCAAGTGCCAGCCGCCCGAGGCCAGCTCCTACCGCACCACTACTGACCAAAACTACTCGCCGCCCCTCCTGCCAAAGCCGGGCCAACTGAGCCGAGACGCTCGCCACCCGTTCGTCGTCGAGCGTACCGTCAGCGTGAGTCAGCACCCGAGTGCCCACCTTTACAACGACCAATTCGGCCGCGGTCATGATTTCCTGACGCACCAATTTTGACATCTGCCTGCTCGAAATCCTGCTAACCAACTAGTCGCGAACGAATACTATCTTCAGCTTATGTAGACACTATAATCATTTAATAACGCTCGGCCTATGACGCTCTGGCATCTGGAAGCGACATTTCTGAGAAGGACTCGACGATGCCCATCAAAGTTCGCTGTAGTCATTGTCAGTCGCAGTTCAGTGCCGAAGCACGTTTTGAAGGACGGATGACAGAATGTCCTAGTTGCAAGCATCCGCTTAAGATTCGTGAGACGGAGAATCACGATATTTCAAAAGCAGCGGTCGATGGCAGAAGCAAAACTGATGCCCCCACTAAGCCTTCAAGTTCCAGAAAGGCAAAGCCATCGAAGCAGGGATCCAAGCCGCCGCCCGCCAAGCGGAAATCGGTACAAGCCGCTCCCTCAAGAAAGCAGATCGCCGAAAAGCTGCTGCGTGGATTTCAGGGCCCGATTCAGCGAACTCGACCAACTATCGGATATCGGTTTGGTAGCCTGGTTGTTGCCCTATTGATGATTCTGTTGCCTGCGATCTATATAGCTGGAATCCTCCTGGTCGGCTACGGCGTGTACTACCACGCGGTATACGATGCTGGGATGTTAGAAGTTGAGGTCCGTGGACGAGGGTATCTGCTGGTTATCATTGCCTATCTGGCGCCAATGGCTTGTGGAGCAATTCTGATTGTATTCATGATCAAGCCGCTATTCTTCAGCTCTTCACAGGACATGAGAACTCGGTCGCTCCGTAGGGAAAGTGAGCCTCTGCTCTTCGCTTTCGTCGATCGCATCTGTGAAGCGGTTGGTGCCCCGCGACCAAAACGAATCGATCTGGATTGCAACGTAAATGCATCCGCAAGTTTTCGACGAGGCTGGTTGAGCATGCTGGGAAACGATTTGGTTCTGACGATCGGACTTCCATTAGTCTCCGGACTGAATACGCGACAATTCGCCGGAGTGCTGGCTCACGAATTCGGCCATTTTGCTCAGGGAGCCGGTATGCGGCTGACCTATGTTATTCGTTCGATCAGCCATTGGCTGTTACGTGTCGTCTACCAACGCGACCGAGCAGATCAATGGTTGGCTGAGACTGCCCACTCGATGGACATAAGAATCGGATGGATTTTTTATCTCTCGATGCTGTTCGTTTGGATCACGAGGGGGTTTCTCTGGGTGCTCATGGTGATAGGAAACGTCGTAGGCAGTTACCTGCTGCGCCAGATGGAGTTCGACGCCGACCGCTACGAAGCACGTTTGGCTGGGAGCCAGGCGTTTGAGCAGACAGCCAGACAGCTTCACTACCTCAACGCTGCTACGCAGGCCGCCTACGCCGATCTGAGTGAATTCTATCGAGAAGGCCGCCTCGGCGACGATCTACCGCAACTGATTCTTTCTCGGGTGAATCAATTGCCGGCAGATTTGAAACAGGCGCTTGACGATTCGATCGATACATCAACGACAGGCTGGTTCGACACGCATCCTGCCGACTCAGATCGCATCGCCAATGCGATTAAAGAAAAATCACAAGGAGTTTTCCAGATTGAAATGGCCTCCTCTGTGTTATTCGAGAACTACGAAGCACAATCGAAGGCCACGACGTGGGAATTCTATCTTGAACAATTCGGCCACAGCCTGGACCGTGGTCGTCTCCGGCCTGTCTCGGAGATGATTGCCAAGCAGGAACAGAACGCTGCCTCGCAGGCTGCGCTGGAACGGTACTTCCAAGGGAACTGGTGCATCGCCAGACCATTGCCCTTTCGCAGTTACGTTGACACGAGTCCCGCAGAACCTCAAGAGAGGCTCGATACACTCCGAAGTGCTCGAGAGGCAATGATTAGGGATTTAGAAGGGGCAAAAAACGATTCTGAAACACTACACAATGCACTTAACGAACTAGCGACAGCATACTATATGCGTTACTGTCTGCGAGCCAACCTAAAACTCGAGTCCACCGATAAACAATTCTTGAAAAACCCAAGCGGGAAGCTCAAACTGCAGATCGAGAAAGCAGAAGTACAACTGTCAAAATCTAGTCGTGCGGTCGACAAATATCAGACTCTAGCCGCCCAAAGGTTGATGGCCGCCCTAGAGTTGCTTCACGTACCTCAAGTTGCTAAAAGGATTCCGCAAGCGCGTGTCTGGAGGCAAGAATCCGGAAAGTTGCTCGCATGCGCCGAAGCGATTAGCGGCAGGATGGATTCGATCGTCAAGGTCTCCCGTTTGTTCTCGCCTATGGAAACACTGGTAGGCCATCTAACGGCTGGCGACCAGAGCGACGCGTTGGTTACCGTCGTAGAAGGTCTGATGAAGGACCTCTATCCGTTAGTCAGAGAATTACGAGAATCGTGGAAGAGATACGATTACCCTTACGAGCACTCCGAGAACCAGTTGCTGCTGGCCACGTATCTCGTTCCTGAAGTGCCAGTAAAGAATGATCTGGCGAGTGTCTATCGATCATGTGATCAAGTAGTGAATTCCGCGCCTAAACTATATACGCGAGTTCTCAGCGACCTGACAGCAATAGCGGAAGCCGTCGAAACGGCCATCGGACTACCACAACTTCCTGTTCCTAAGGACGACGCCAATAGTGCACCGAGCTAATATTAGGGCTTTGAATCTGAGAAAATGGGGCTCTGGTCGACGTACTTTATCCATTCTCACTGTCCCTCAGTAGGCCGCGGAGGGCAAATCGAACTGATCTAGGATTACTGTACAAATGCTCTTGAGATGTGTACGCCCGTATATTAGCATGATAGCAGTTCCTCCGGCGGGGAACCAAGTCTGTCACACCACCGAGGACGTCATGAGCATCGATCAACTGACCCGTCGCCAGAAGGAAGTTCTCACCTTTATACGCGAGAAAATCGAAGGCCGCGGCTACGGTCCGACGGTCCGCGAGATCGGCGTAAACTTCGACATCAGTTCGCCCAATGGGGTGATGTGTCATCTAAGAGCCCTGGAAAAGAAAGGGCTCATCACACGCGAACCGAACATGTCTCGGGCGATCCAGTTGACCGAGGAGGCCTACGGCGACCGTGGCATGCCGTTGGTTGGCCAGATTGCGGCTGGCAGCCTTACTGAAGCGATCGAACAGGCCGAGCGATTTGAGTTTTCTGACTGGTTTAGCCAGAAGAACTTGTACGCGCTGCAAGTAAAAGGCGACTCGATGATCGAGGCAGCCATTGCCGACGGCGATTTGGTGATTTGCCGCAAGGCCCGCACTGCCGATCGGGGCGATATCGTCGTGGCACTCACTGACGATGGCGAGGCGACACTCAAGTATTGGTACCCTGAAGCCAACCGCGTGCGTCTGCAGCCTGCAAATTCTTCGATGAAGCCGATCTATAGCCGCAACGTGAAAGTGCTCGGCGTAGTGACTGGCGTAGTGCGCAAGGTTTGATTCAACAAACCCTCACGCCGACTGCTCCAGGTTGTTTGCCTGATTGAGCTTGTTGTAGAGAGTCTTGAGACTCACTCCAAGTTGTTCGGCGGCCTGAGGCTTATTACCGTCGGTTCGCTCGAGGGCTTCGTGGATGGCTTCCATTTCCATCTCTCGTAACGAAATCGCACCGTGACGATTCCGGGCTGAACCTTGCAGTTGCCGACTATTGAAGTGCTTCGGTAAATGCTCGAACCGAATCGGGCCGTTGTCGCAGAGGATTGTGGCGTGTTCTATCACATTTGCCAGTTCGCGCACGTTCCCTGGCCAGACGTGGCCACAGAGGGCTTCGATCGCGTCGGGCGCAATCTCGGCCTGCCCGTCGCGTCGATGGCGTGAGAGCAAGTAACGAGCTAGGCCAGGAACATCCTCAATCCGCTCACGCAGTGGCGGCAGGTGGATCTCGAACGTGTTGATGCGGTACATGAGATCCTCGCGGAACTCCTCGGCGGCGACCATCTCGGGTAGATCGCGGTGGGTGGCGCAAATTAGCCTTACATCAACGGTCGTCGACTTATTCTCACCGACGCGGCGAATCTCACCACTTTCCAAAACGCGCAGGAGTTTCGCTTGCATCGCTTTGGGCAGCTCACCGATTTCATCGAGGAATATCGTTCCGCCATGGGCGACCTCGAACAACCCGACGCGGTGATCGTCGGCGCCGGTAAATGCGCCTTTCTTATGGCCGAACAATTCGCTTTCGATCAGTGTCTCGGGCAGAGCACCACAATTGATGGCCACGAATGGATTGTCAGCCCGGGTACTGTTGTCGTGTAGCCCACGGGCTACGAGTTCTTTACCGGTGCCGGTCTCGCCGAGAATAAGGACTGTTGAATTGGTGGGCGCCACTTTTTCGATCAGTAGTCGCACTTTTTGCATAGCGGGCGTGTCGCCGATCAGGCGTGGGGTGCCTTCCAAGCGTTTGACCTGGTGGGAGAGCGCGCGGCATTTCTGCGTGAGCTGGCGCTTTTCGGCGACTCGCTTCAAGAGAGCCTGAATCTCGATCAGCTTGCAGGGCTTGGTGAGATAGTCGAACGCTCCATGTCGCAGCGCAGCGATGGCGGTATCCATCGAGCTCTTACCTGTAAGCACCACCGCCTCGGTTTCCGGAGAGTGCTCCTTGCAGTGAGCCATCACACCGATGCCGTCCTTGCCGGGCATGTCGAGGTCGACAATGATGCAATCGTAGGTATTTCGATCCAACGCGGCGACAGCGGTGAGTCCATCGGGACATACCGTTACCCGGTGCCCCAAGCGCGGCAGTTCGAGCTTCATCAGCTCTTGCAGCGATTGCTCGTCGTCGGCAAACAACAGGGTCAATCCTTGACCGTTAGGCTGCTTGGTAGTGATGATCTTTCTCCTTCGCTGAATAATTGGCCGGCAACGTCACAACGAATCGTGATCCGCGTCCGACTCCTTCGCTAGTGGCTTCGATACTGCCATCGTGCTCTTCTACAATTCGATAAGTGATCGAAAGACCCAAACCTGTACCCTGCCCACTTCGGCGTCGGGTAAAGAAAGGCTCGAACAAATGCTTGAGAACCTCATCGGTCATTCCGGTACCATTGTCCTCGACCACGACTCGCACTTTGTCACCGTCGCGCTCCACGGTCACCTTTACCATGCCGCCCGTATCGACGCTTTCTAAGGCATTGGTGATAAGATTGAGTACTACCTGTTTGATTTCCTGTGCACTCAGGTCAACGATCACCGGGCTACCTGGCATAAGTTCTAGATTCTTGTCCTGATACTTGCCGAGATGTTGAACCATCTCGATGACTCCGGCTGTGAGTTCGCGCAGATCGGTGCTCACCCGTTGGAAATCGCCCGTGCGGGCGAAGTCGAGTAACTTTTCAGTGATTTGCTTGCAGCGAAATGCTTCGCGTTGGATCATCTGTAGGTAGTCGTGGACGACTTTAACATCCTCGGCGTGCGACTCGTCGGCTTGCTCCAGGAGCTCGGTCAGGCGGCTTTCGAGCGACTCGCTGCAGAGGGCGATTGATGCGAGCGGATTGTTGATCTCGTGCGATACGCCAGCGGCCAGGAAACCTACGCTGGCAAGCTGCTCGCTGCGGACGACTTGATTGGTGCGCAATCGGACCTGACGGTCCAGGTCGTCCCGGACTTCTTGAAAACGGGCCGTCATATCGTTCATCGACTCAGCCAGTTCCCCCAGCTCATCCTGGGTACCAAGCTCAATGCGATGACTGAAGTTGCCTCGCGCCACTTCACGGGAACCTTCCACAAGCGTTTCCAACGGTTTGGCAAACCACTTGTAGAACAGCCGTATAGAAGAAACCAGCAGCAGCAGAGCCAGCCCGGCATTTACCCAGGCCGTGATAATAGCCGTGCGATACTGAGCGCGGACATCGAGGGCCAGTTCTTGCAGTCGGTTGTGCAAATAGCTGGGCAACTCGGCGGCTAGCCGGCCGAGCTGTTCCACTTCTTTCTTCAAGATGCCAATTCGCGACTGATCGAGCAGCCAATTTTCTTCCAGCTGGCTGTGAAACCTTTCGGCACCGATCCGCCCAAGAACTTCAAAGATCTGAGCAAGTGTCTGGCGTTCGTGCGAGTCGTCTCCCAGTCGGGGGTCGCTGTCCACACGGTTTTGGTCCAGCTGTCGACTGTACTGATCGACCGCGTCTACCAAATCGAGAAGCTCCTCGCGGTAGCGCTCGCGGAGCAATTGGGCGTCCCAGGGAGAAGCGACCGCCGAATCGAGTTTGTTGGTCGAACCGGAAAAGGCATCCAGAGCCTCCGGGAACTCGAGACGCTGCTTCGCCTGGCTCAGGATCACTCGTACGTCGCTGACCTGCTGACGTATCTGACTTGCCAGCGGCAACTCGGCAGATCGCGCGCTGAGACCCTTTACCAGACTGCGGTAGTTGTACAGCCCGTAGTACGCGCTGCCAAACAGCGCGAGCACGGTAACTAACAACAGCCCCAAGCCAAGCTTGAGCTTTGTCCGAATGGGCCAATGGGAGAGCACCGACGACCTCCTTGTCGCACGCGCTTGCTTCCAGAACTTACATAAACGGGCATCATCGTGAGGCCCGACGGGACGGGGAGTGTAGCACTCGTCGCGGCGGTGGGACAAGAACAGTTGGTGCTAGCGGTACCGAAGTAGGAAACTACCCGGGAAGGTTGCGTTTTTGTCAGAACGCGCGGTCAGGCGGTTTAGAATTTGATGACTCTGCGCATCAGCCAAACGCCCCACGCTGCTAGCATGATGTTTCCAAGCCATACAACTTGCGGAGGGAGTATACCTTCCTTCGCGTAGTCGACAGTGCCGACGAGCATTGGATAGTACACCAGCAGAATGGGCAGGAAACAAGCAAAAAAACTGCCCCAGAACTCTCCTTGGCGGCGACGGATTGCCATCGGGGCACCGATCATTACAAAACACAAACAACTAAAACCGTTCGCCCAGCGTCGATGAGGTTCCGTGTACAGCCGATGCAACGTTTCTTGTGCGCCGTATAGTCGCCGCTCGCGTTCCTTCCAAACCTTTTGACCAAGGTCGACGGTTCGCCCGGTCATCAAGGCGAAGGAAGCATCGGATGTCATTTCTTGTTTTAATCGCTCGATTTCTTCACGCTGGCGAGTTTTCGAGGGGCCGATCTCGCGGAGCGAATAGCTCGAGGGGCTGCGCGAGCGACCATTGTGACCGCTGAAATCGCCCAACGACAGCGTTAGCTGCCACTCGCCCGGGTGCGAAGCACTGGCCTTGCCTCCGAAGTCGACATCGGCATTTACCAGCGTAATTTGAACATTCTCAGCAGCGGCGTCGGCTTGAATCTGTGCTTCGGCGGCGGTTACGGTCCATGTTGACTTGTCACCGGCAGCGTGGAATAGGAAGGTCGGCTGGATGAGTCGTCGCCCCTGTACGCTGCGGACGCTAACTCTAAGCTGATCGTTGCTGTAAGATCGCGTCGTTTTCAAGCGACCGTAAACAATCTCTTCCAGAGACTCGAGAATTACCCGCTGCACGCCACCCCGGCCCCAGGAGACGGCAACGTCATTGAGCACAACCGCACCAAAGCTCACGAGCGTAGCCAGAATAAGCGTTGGCAGAACCATGACCATGGGCGAGATACCCAGCGACTTTACGGCAACGATTTCGTTCGACGAGGCGATGCGACCATAGACACTCGTAGTTGCCAGCAGCATCGTGCCTGGAACGGCAAACTGCATTGCCTGCGGTAGCATGTAGGGCACCATCCGCAAGATCGGTACTAAACCGAGACCGTTTTCCACCGCTTCTTTGCCCACCAGCACCAAGAAAACAAACACCGTCATGCTCATCAATGTGAGCAGAAAGACCTTCAGCAGGTCGAACACTACGTAACGGGTCAGAATGCGCATAAGCAGCTCGGGCGGGAAAGGGCGAGCCGTACTCTAGCAAGCAGGCGAAGAGCGTGAAACGACACTTCGGGGCAGAGTTGCTAGCAAGTGTGACTTGGCTTCGCTCAACCGACTTCGACCGACGAGTCGCTCGAACCTTGATCGCGGTTCTCTCGAAGTGCTTTCATCAGCCGGCGTACCGCACTGCAGTAGGCGACCATGGCTGCGTGAAAATCTCCGCGTGAGATCGCCTCGTGGGCCCGTCCTCGGTCTTTATGGATGAGCTCCCAGTCAAAATCCCAATCGCGCTGCCCTTCCAGGTCCTCAAGTTGCCTGACGATATCGGAAAGCGTCTCGATGCTGCTGGCGCTGGGCGTACAATCGTGACGGCGATAGGGCGCTTTTCCGCTCAGGCCGACTTCCTGCTGCAGCAATTCACCGCTGTGACCAGCGGATGAGAACTGCATCCAGGAGACCGTTGCAGCAACAACCAGGCCTACTCCGCTGACAACCGCGGGAACTATCAGCCCCAACGCGGCGAAGGCACCCGTCAAAATCGCGCATAGCGCGAGGCTCGCCCAACAAAGTGAATGGACCCGGCCGGTGCGTGAGATGGCCATGGATACGGTGCTCTGAGAAATCTCTTCCGGGGCAGTCTCCCCTAAACTCGCCGTGTTGAGCACCTCGGCAACGATCGAGGTGATGTTGTCGGGGCCGCCCAACAGATTCGCCAGATCTGCCAAAGTTTGGGTTGCGTCGCTAGGCGATAGCGAACCCATCACCATACCGATAAGTTCCGGCTTCAGTGGCCCAGTCAGGCCGTCGCTGCACAGGAGAAAACGGTCGCCTGAGCGCAGCTCGAAAGGACCTTCCACATCGACGGCCACGGTAGGGTGCGGGCCGAGCGAGCGAGTGATCACGTTCTTGGGCACGTAAGCGGGAATTTCCTCTTCGCTGGCATGCCCGGCAGCGGCCATTTCCCAGACCAGACTGTGATCGAAAGTGAGTTGCTCGAGGATGTCGCCGCGAAGCCGATAAACGCGACTGTCGCCAACATGCGCTACCAGCGCTCCACAGGGCATCAGCACCAGGCAGCTACAGGTGGTGCCCATCCCCTGAAAGTCGACGCTGTTCTGCCCTTTGTTGTAGATCTTGCTGTTGGCCTGCCTAACCGCTTCAACAATCGCTTCGCTAGGCACCAGATCACTAAGTTTGTGATAACTGTGTGGAATGTTATCGGCGGCTAGTTCGCTCGCCAGTTCGCCGGCAGCATGGGCGCCCATGCCGTCGGCCACCACGAACAAATGGCCGTGGCTCTTGTAATTTTGTGCTGAATTCGCCAGAGAGATCGCTAGCGAATCTTGATTGCTGGCACGACGCATACCTACGTCGCTCACCGCTGCGCACCTTAAGCCTCCGGTAAATTGTTCCAGCTTGCGAATTGGACTCGACATGCGGCAGATTCAAGCAAGGAATACGTGAGGGTTCGGGCTGGCTGGGGGCGTTTCACCCCTGCTGAAGCAGATGTCGGCGCAACCTGGGGTCGGCTGACAAGCTAGCTATTCTATCCTTTCATGCAAGCTGACGGTAGGCGTACAAGTACGCCGGCCGTCACGAGCTAGGATACCAGCATAAAAAGCTTCTCTTAGTCGGCATGGCCACGGAGAAACTTTCTCTCTATACTCCCGCGACTTTTCCCGATGCTCTTCTAGCCCTCCGTGGGCTCTTAACTACGCCTGTTCCGATTGAGTATGTCTCGAACAGCCTCGAATTCGATTTCGCTACGGGCAGCCCTCTGTCTGACGCTTAGCCTTTGCTCTCTGCTGCCCGGTTGCTTGCGCCGTCGACTAATGGTGCGCAGCAATCCGCCAGGTGCGATGGTCTACGTCGACAATCAGCAAGTGGGCACGACTCCGTGCGCGACGGATTTTGTGTATTACGGCACAAGAGAAATTCGCCTGGTGAAGCCAGGTTTCGAAACGCTCACCGTCAACCAGCCAATCCCCGTGCCCTGGTACGAAGTGCCGCCGCTCGACTTTATTACTGAGAATTTAGTACCGCACAAAATTCAAGACTATCGCACAGTTTCGTACAACATGGTGCCACAGGTCATTGTTCCCACCGAGCAACTACTCAGCCGTGCGGAAGGCCTGCGGCAGAGTACTCTGCAAGGCGCAGTACTGCCAGCGGCCGCAACAAGCGTACCGGGAGTTTCCACACCCGTGTTACCCGCCCAGCCAATTCCCGAATCGATCTTTCCCGGTCCAGAGCTCGTCCCCACACCAGCAGACACCTTACCGCCAGGTGGTCAACCTCTCCAAGTGCTACCGCCACAGACGCGGTAACCAGGGTACCGCCCAGCTTCGCGTAAGAATCTTCGTTCAGCATTGTCGCAAGACCTTCAATCGCGCGACGCTTCTTGGGACAATATCTAACTCAAGACGTTGCCACCATGGTCAGTTAGGGACGCGACGTATCTGCGTCAGGTGTTTCACTCGAATGGCACGTAGTTATTCGTAAGGTCTTGGTAGCCAATCGTTAAGCACAGCTATCAGAACCGCCGTTCATCACTCTGTCGAAATGACGTAGTCGAAAAAGGCCTCGCTTGCTTAGAT
>Ga0315338_1000694_pt1 | contig 63189 bp, 62 predicted proteins | sample ASW8metaG_FD_204518 | JGI IMG/M metagenome (GOLD analysis project Ga0315338, IMG submission 204518) | Ammonia-oxidizing marine archaeal communities from Monterey Bay, California, United States - ASW #8 | ecosystem: Environmental > Aquatic > Marine > Coastal | place: USA: California | collected...
GTTCGGTGCTGTTCATCAAGGAGCCACAGACGGGCTCCCACGTGACCTGGCACCAGGACGCCACCTACATGGGGCTCGAGCCCGACGACTTCGTCACGGCGTGGATCGCCCTCACGCCCAGCACCGTCGAGAATGGCTGCGTGTCCGTGATCCCCGGCACGCACCGCCTCGGGATCGTCAAGCACACCGACGCCTACGGCGCCGACAACATCCTGACGCGGGGCCAGTACGTGGACGTCGACGACTCGTCGGCGGTCGACCTCGTCCTGGCACCCGGCCAGATGTCGCTGCACCACCCCCACCTGGTCCACGGATCGCAACCCAACCGGTCCGACGACCGGCGTGTCGGCGTGGCGTTCCAGTCGTACCTCGGTGCCGGAGTGCGCCCGACCCGTGGCGAGCATCATGTGATGGCGCTCGGCGAGCGGCCCGTCGATCCGGCATTTCACGTGGTCCGGGTACCGACCGGACGGTGCACCCTCGAGGACCGGGCCACCCGACGCACCGTCAACGAAGCCTTCGCCGACGTCCTGTACGAGAGCGCCGAGGTGCGCCGCCGACTCTGACCTCCAATCCCGACCCGGAGCCCCTCTCATGCCGATCCATTTCACCCCCGAGGAGATGCACGCCCGCAAGGGCCGGGCCGCTGCGGCGATCGCCGACGCCGGCCTCGATGCCCTCCTCATGTTCAAGCAGGAGTCGATGTACTGGCTGACGGGCTATGACACGTTCGGCTTCTCCATGTTCCAGTGCCTGGTGATGACTGCCGACGGTCGGATCGTCCTGCTCAACCGGGCCCCCGACTACGGAACGGCGCTCTACACGTCTGACATCACCGATGTCCGGACCTGGATCGACGTCGAGGACATGAACCCGGCCGTGGACCTACGGGCGATGCTCGACGACCTGGGCCTCGCCGGCAGCCGGGTCGGTATCGAGATCGACTCGTACGGACTCAAGGCGTCGAACTGGCGCCTCCTCGAGGCGGAGCTCGACGGGTTCCTCGCCTGGACCGACGCCTCCACGCTCGTCCAGGAGTTACGCCGCACAAAGAGCCTTCAGGAGTTGGTGTACGTGCGGCGCGCCGCCGAGCTGGCAGACGACGCCTGGGACGAGGCGGTTCGGCTTGCCGGCCCGGGCGTCGACGAGGCCGAGATCCTCGCGGCGATGCAGGGGGCGGTGTTCCTCGGCGGCGGCGACTACGCCGGCAACGAACTGATCATCGGTTCCGGCCCGGGGGCGCTCATGGTCCGCTACACGTCGGGCCGTCGGCGGCTCGACGACGACGACCAACTCACGCTCGAATGGTGCGGCGTGCAACGCCGCTACCACGCGGCGATGATGCGCACGATCCTCGTCGGTGAGCCCGATCCGGTGCAGGTCGACATGCACCGGGCATGCGAAGAGGCGCTGCTGGCCTGCGAGGACGCCATCCGGCCGGGCGCAACCCTGGGCGAGGTCTTCGACGTGCACGCCGGGGTGCTCGACGCCGCCGGCTACCGGGAGCACCGGCTCAACGCCTGCGGCTACGGCATGGGCGCTGTCTACGCCCCGGTCTGGACCGATCCGCCGATGCTCTACGAGGGCAACCCCCTCGAGTTCGAGGCGAACCACACCTTCTTCCTACACATGATCCTGCTGAACCACGCCGACCAGAAGGCCATGACGTTGGGCCATTCGGTGGTCGTCACCGACACCGGCTGCGAACGCCTCAGCCGGTCAAGCCTCGACCTCGTCCTGGCCTGAACGAGCTGCACTGCGCGTGCTGCGTTCGATGGTCTGGGCGCCCTTGCCGGGGTTGAAGATGTCGGTGGGGTCGAGGGCGGCCTTGACGGACCGCATGAGGTCGAACTCGACCTGCGACTTCTGGCCGGGGAGGCGGACGAGCAGGTCCTGGCCGATGCCGTGCTCGGCGCTGATCGTGCCGCCCAGCTCCCAGATCACGTCGTCGACGGCGGTGGTGACGGACCCGACCAGGTCCGGGGCCAGGCGGCCGCCATGTTCGAGGGAGGGCAGCACGTAGACGTGGAGGTTGCCGTCGCCGAGGTGGCCGAACGAGAAGGTGACCGCCTCGGGTCCGCAGAGCCGGGCGGCGATGGCCTCGACCGAGTGCTGGAATTCAGGGATCCGGTCGATCGGGACGGCGGCGTCGAACTTGGCACCCCGGCTGTCGAAGAGCATCTCGGGCGGGAGCTCGTCGCGCAGCGTCCAGAGGTTGGCCTCCTGCGAGGCGGTCTCGGCGACGACGGCGTCGGTGGCGTAGCCGCGCTCGACGGCCTCGGTGAGGAAGCGGGTGACCGTGTCGGTGACGGGCTCGCTGCCGCTGAACCGTGCCAGCAGGTACCACTCGGACCGGGTGTCGATGGGCCGGACCACGTCGAGCACGTCGACGGCCACGCCGACGCCCATCTCGGGGACCAGTTCGAAGGCGGTCAGGCCGCCGGGGTCGATCGAGCGGGCCAGCCCGTAGAGGTCGGTGACCACGTCGAGGCCGGTGAGCGAGGCGAACAGCGACCGGTGGTGCGACATCGCCGGCTGGAGTTCGAGCACCGCCCTGGTGACCACGCCGAGCGTGCCCTCAGCGCCGATGAAGAGGTGCTTGAGGTCGTAGCCGGTGTTGTCCTTGCGCAGGGCCCGCAGGCCGTCGAAGACCCGACCGTCGGCGAGCACCGCCTCGAGGCCGAGGACGTGGCGTCGGGTGTTGCCATAGCGCAGCACGTTGAGGCCGCCGGCGTTGGTGGAGATGGCGCCCCCGACGGTGGCGCTGCCGCGGGCGCCCCAGTCCATCGCCAACTGCCGGTCGACGGCGGCGGCTGCCTGCTGGACCTGCTCGATGGTGCAGCCGGCCTCTGCGGTGACGGTGAACCGGGCAGGATCGACGGAGGTGATCCGGTTGAGGCGGGTGGTGAGCAGCAGCACCGACGGACGGCCGTCGGACAGGTCATCGATCGGTACCGAGCCGCCGGCGAGGCCGGTGTTGCCGCCCTGGGTGACGACGGCGGCACCGTGCCGGGCACACGTGCGCACCACCTCCTGGACGCCGCCGACCGTGTCGGGCCTGGCGACGAGAACCGGCGTACCCGAGTAGGTGCCGCGCCAGCCGGTGAGCGCCGACCCGGCGTCGGCAGGATCGAGCCAACCCCGCGGCCCGAGGGCAGCCTGGATCTCGGCGACGAGCGCTTCGCTCACGTTCGGGTCCCCATGGTTCGCCGAGTGTAGGACGGGACAAGTCAGGCGATCCCGTGACGGCCGGCAGCCGCATCTGGGTCGATCGACCGGCGACGGGAAACCTCCCCACGTACCTTCGGGCATGCTGGGGACATGCCGTCGATCGACTCCGAGGATGCCCGGCAACGGTTCGCTTCGGCGCGGGTGGCGACGCTCGGCACGACGAATCCTGCAGGAGAGGTCGACCTCGTTCCCATCACGTTCGCCGTCGATGACGATCGGCTGGTGAGCGCCGTCGACCACAAGCCGAAGACGACCGTTCGGCTACAACGCCTGGACAACATCCGGGCGAACCCGCGTGTGACCGTGCTCGCCCACCGGTACGACGAGGAGTGGGACGGACTCTGGTGGGTTCGGGTTCGGGGCGACGCCCGTGTCGTCTCGACCGGCCGGCGCCACCGGCAGGCCGTCGACTCGCTGGTGGCGAAGTACCCCCAGCTCGTCGGCACGCCACCGACCGGGTCGGTGATCGTCGTCGAAATCGACGAATGGCTGGCCTGGACGGCCCGGCGATCGGAGCAGGCCGGAGGTTGACGCAGCGCCGTGACCGCCCCCACCTCGTGGAGGGTGCCTCCCTTGGCCCTGATGCCGACATGATGGCGGGATGGAGGACCGTTTCGAGGTTGCCGACGTGGTCGTCGAACGCGGCCGGGGCCTGACGGTCACCTTCGAGGACGGCTACGTGGCCGACTTCGACCTGATGCGGCTACGCCTGTGGTGCCCGTGTGCGTCATGTCGGTCCCTCGGGGAACGCGGCGAGGAGGTCTGGCCGCGCCCCGACAGCCCCATCCCTCTGTCCATCACCGACGCTGCGTTGCACGGCGCCTGGGGCCTGGTCATCACCTGGAACGACGGGCACAGCACGGGCATCTATCCGTTCGAGCAGTTGCGACTCTGGTCCGAGCGGCCCCCCGACCAGCGATAGCCGGCGAAGTCTGCGCCACCGGAGCGGTGGGGGCTCCACGTCCAGGACGTACTCGTCACCGGGAGACGCCGGGTGCCCCGCTGGACCCGGAGATGCAGCGCTCCATGACAACGACTGAGGGTTCAGCCCTCCAGCCTGGCTTCGACCCTGGCGGCCGCTTCCCGCACCACCAGTTCGATCTCGCTGGTGTCGGCCCCGCCAGGGAAGCGGAAGACGGGGCCGTAGACGGTGAGCGATGCCACCGCTGTTCCGTCGGGGTCGCACACGGCGGCCGCCACGCCGGCGATCTCCTCGGAGAACTCGCCGATCGTCCAGGCAGCGCCCATGCGGCGAACCTCGCCGATCCGTTGGCGTAGGCCGACGAGCGTGGTGACCGTGCATGGCGTGAACTCCTCGAGGCCGACGTCGGCATAGGCGGCAACGTCGGTGTCCGACCAGCCTCCCATCAGGGCCAGGCCGGCGGCGATGGTGTGGAGCGGGAACCGGTGGCCGGTCCAGTCGGTGACCTGCACGTGGCCGGGGCCCGGCACCTGGTCGACGTAGAGGCCGTCGCGGTCGTCGGGGACGGCGAGGCCGGCGCACTCGCCCAGCCGGTCGGCCAGGCCCAGCAGCTCCGGCCGAGCCAACTCCCGCAGGGATGAGGGCGAGGCCCCCGAACCGGCCAGGGCGACCAAGCCGGCGCCGATCACGAATCTGCCGGAGTCGTCGATCCGCTCGACGATGCCGAGCTCGTCCAGGCTGACGAGGATGCGCGAGCACGTCGACTTGGCCAGGCCGGTCGCCCGGGCCACCTCCGAAACGCCCACCGAGCCGCCGCCCGCCGAAACGGCGCGCAACACCCCGAACGTTCGCTCGATCGACTGCACCCGGCTAGCATAGATCACCAGTCACCGGAACGTTCCACTCATTGGAACATACCGACCACCCGAGAAAGCAGGAGAGGGGTACGCCGTGCGCGACGAGGCGCAGTGCGTGATCATCGGAGGCGGCGCCATGGGCACCGGCCTCCTCTACCACCTCGCCCACGAAGGCTGGACCGACACCCTCCTCGTCGAAAAGGGCGAACTCACCTCCGGCTCCACCTGGCACGCCGCCGGACTCATCCCGCACTTCATCGGCAGCCTCAACATGGCCAAGGTCCACCTCGACGCCACGAACCTCTACAAGGCCCTCGAAGCCGAGACCGGCCTCTCCCCCGGCTGGCACGGCTGCGGCGCCGTCCGCCTCGCCGTCAACGCAGAACAGGCCGAGTGGTACCGCTACGTCCAAGGCGTCCTCGAGCTCATCGGCATCGAGTCGCACCTCATCGGACCCGACGAGATCCGCGAACTGGCCCCGCTCATCGAGGACACCTCCGACGTCGTCCTCGGGTTCCACACCCTCCACGACGGATGGGCCGACCCCACCGGCACCACCAACGCCATGGCCTCCGGCGCCCGCCAACTCGGTGCCGAGGTCGCCCGCCACACGCTCGTCACCGACGTCAACCCCCTGCCCGACGGCCGCTGGGAAGTCGTCACCGACAAGGGCCGGATCGTGGCCGACCACGTCGTCAACGCCGCCGGCCACTACGGACCCCAGGTCGGCGCCATGGTCGGGCTCGACGTCCCGATCGTCTCGATGATCCACCAGTACCTCATCACCGAGTCGCTCCCAGCCATGGCCGCCTGCGAGCACGAGATGCCCGTCGTCCGCGACCCCCGATCGTCGTGCTACTACCGCCGCGAGATCGACAGCCTCCTCGTCGGCCCCTACGAACGGGCCGACGCCGTCACCTACGGCACCGACGGCATCGACTGGGACCTCCACTTCCACCTCACCCCGCCCGACCACGACGTCCTCATGCCGTGGCTCGAACTGGCCGCCGAGCGCATCCCCGTCTTCGGTGAGGCCGGCATCAAGCAGACCATCTCCGGCCCCATCACCCACACCCCCGACGGCGGCTTCCTCATGGGCCCCGCCCCCGGCCTGCGCAACTACTGGATGTGCGTCGGCGCCTCGATCGGCATCACGCAGGGCCCCGGCGCCGGCAAGTACCTCGCCCAGTGGATGGTCCACGGCCAGACCGAGGTCAACGTCCGCGAGATGGACCCCCGCCGCTTCGGCCCCTGGGCCACCCTCAACTACACCATCGACAAGTCCATCGACGAGTACCACGAGATGTACCAGGTGCGCATGCCCGGCGAATACCGCCCCGCCGGCCGCCCGATGCGCATGACGCCCATCTACGACCGTCTCGACGCCCTCGGTGCACAGTGGCAGGACGTCTGGGGCTGGGAGCGCCCCCGCTACTTCGGCGAGCCCGAGGACTACTCGTGGCGACGCTCCAACGCCTTCGACACCGTCGCCGCCGAATGCCGGGGAGTGCGCGACGGGGTCGGGATCGTCGACCTGACCGCCTTCGCCAAGTTCTTCGTGGCCGGCGACGACGCCGCCGCACTGCTCGATCGCCTCTCGGCCAACCGGCTGCCGGCCCGCCCGGGGGGCCTGCGCCTCGTCCACATGCTCACCTCGTCGGGCGGCATCGAGGGCGAGATGACGATCACGCGCCTCCACCCCCACGACGGCGAGCCGCGCTTCTACCTCAACTCGGCGGTGGCCGGCGAAACCCACGACGAGGACTGGCTGGTCCAGCACATCGAACCCGGCGAGGACGTCGATGTCCACGACGTCACCGGCTCCTACGGGATCCTTGCCGTCACCGGGCCACGGGCCCGCGACGTGCTCACCCCGCTCACCGACGCCGACCTCGGCAACGACGCCTTCCCCTGGCTGACCGGCCGCGAGATCAACGTGGCCGGCGTCCCTTGCATCGCCCTGCGGGTCTCGTACGTCGGCGAACTGGGCTGGGAACTCCACCACCCCATCGACCGAATGGCCGAGCTCTACGACGCCCTCGTCGCCGCCGGCGAACCACACTCCATGGTCCACTTCGGCGCCTACGCCATGAACACCATGCGCATCGAGAAGGCCTACAAGGCCTGGGGCAGCGAACTCACCACCGAGATCACGCCCGTCGAAGCCGACCTCGGCCGATTCGTGGACCTCGACCGTGACTTCCTCGGGCGCGACGCCATCCTCGCCCGCCACGCACAGGCCGGCGCCGACAACTCCGGCCTCGACATGATCCTCGTCTACGCCGAGGTCGACACCACCGACTCCGACTGCCGAGGCAACGAACCCTGCTACGGACCCGGGGACAGCGACGTCATGGGCGTCACCACCAGCGGCACCTGGGGCCACACCGTGGGGAAGAGCCTCTGCTTCGCCTACGTGGCACCCGGATACGCCACCGCCGGCTCCACCTTCGAGATCCGGCTCTTCAACGAACGCCACACGGCCACCGTCCTCGACGCACCAGCCCACGACCCAGCCAACAAACGACTCCGGACCTGAGGAGAACACAATGGGCGACGACCCCACCCCGAAGCGCAGCGGACGGGCCGGCGGACGAGCCGCCCGGGTCGCCGCCCGGGCCGCCGGACCCACTGAAGAGGAGAAGGCCGTCCGCCCCGGCCAGTCCGGCGGCAGTTACAAGCCCCTTACGGACAGCGAGTGCCGCACCGTCTACGACACCGCCCTCACCCTCCTCGAGGAATACGGCATCGGCGGACCCATCCCCGAGTTCATCGACGTCGTCGTCCCCGCCGGCGGCTGGCTCGACGACGACGACCGACTCCACTTCCCCCGCAGCCTCGTCGAGGAGATCATCGGCATGGCCGCCAAGTCCTTCACCTGGCACGGCCTCGACGACAACCGCTCCATCGAGGTCGGCGGCGACCGGGTCCACTTCGGCACCGCCGGCGCCGCCGTCTCCGTCTGGGACCACGAGACCCGGAAGCACCGGCCCTCCGACCTCCGGGACATCTACGACGTGGCCCGACTCGTGGACACCCTCGAGCACATCCACTTCCACGTCCGCACCCTCGTCCCCCGCGACATGGTCGAAGCCCGCGACCTCGACGTGAACACCGCCTACGCCATCGCCATGGGCACCACGAAACCGATCGGCACGTCGTTCTTCCAGCCCGAGCACGTGCACGAGGTCGTCAACATGTACGACACGATCCTCGGCCGCCCCGGTGCCTTCGCCGAACGACCCTTCTGCGTCGCCAACAACACATTCGTCGTGCCACCACTGCGCTACGCCGAGGACGCCGTGCGCTCGATGGTCGCCCAGGTACGGACCGGCATGCCCATCAACCTGCTCTCCGCCGGCCAGGCCGGCGCCACCTCGCCGGCGGCCCTGGCCGGATCGCTGGCCCAGGCACTCGCCGAATGCCTGTCGGCGCTCACCTGCGTCAACCTCATGAGCCCCGGCCACCCGTGCGTCATGGGGCTGTGGCCGTTCGTGTCCGACCTGCGCACCGGCTCCATGACCGGCGGATCCGGCGAGGAGGCCGTGCTCAACGCCGCCGCCGCCCAGATGACCAACTGGCTCGGATTGCCCTCCGGCGTCGCCGCCGGAATGGCCGACTCCAAGGTCCCCGACAACCAGGCAGGCCACGAAAAGGGCCTCACCGTCGCGCTCGCCGGACACGCCGGCGCCAACCTCGTCTACGAATCCGCCGGCATGCTCGCCAGCCTGCTGGCCTGTTCCTACGAGGCGCTCGTCATCGACAACGACATGCTCGGCGCCGTCAACCGCACCGTACGGGGCATCGAGATCACCCCCGACAAGCTCTCGGTCGAAACCATCGGATCGGTCATCTACGGGGACGGCCACTTCCTCGGCCAGGACCAGACCCTGTCGATCATGCAGTCGGAGTACATCTACCCCGAGGTCGGCGACCGGCTCAGCCCCGCCGACTGGTTCGATGCCGGCGCCACCACGGTCGACGAACGGGCCCGCCTACACGTGCACGACGTCCTGTCGACACATTTCCCGTCGCACATCTCCCCAGAGGTCGACGCCGCCGTACGCGAGCAGTTCGACATCTACCTCCCCGTCGAGGAACTCACCACCCCAAGCCGCCGGTCGACGTGACCCGGTCCGGATGGGGCCGCCGACCGGGCCGGCTGGCAGGCTGATCCCATGGACAGGCCACTCGAGGGGCGTCGCGTGCTCGTCGTCGGCGCCTCGTCGGGCATCGGCGCAGCACTCGCAAGGGCCGTGGCGGCCGGCGGCGGCCAGGTCGCCGTGTCAGCCCGGCGCTCCGACCGCCTCGAAGAACTCGTCGCCCAGATGGGCACCGGCTACGCCGTCCCCGGCGACGCCACCGACCCCGACGACGCCCGCCGAGTAGCCGACCACGCCGCCACCGCCCTCGGCGGACTCGACCTCATGGTCTACGTCGCCGGCTTCGGGGTGCTCCAGCCCCTCGTCGAAACCGACCCCGACACGTGGACCGACGTCTTCCGGGTGAACGTGGTCGGCGCCAACCTGGCCGCCGCCGCAGCGCTCGACCACCTCGGACCCGACGGCATCGCCGCCTTCGTGTCGTCGCGCACCGTCGACGACGCCAACCCGATGTTCGCCACCTACTCGGCCACCAAGGCGGCCCTCGACCAGTGCATCCGGGTCTGGCGCCACGAACACCCCGACCGGCGCTTCGTGCGCATCGTCATGGGCAACACCGCACCGACCGAGTTCGCCGACCACATGCGACCCGAGCGCCTGGGCGAAGCACTCGAGGCATGGCAGGGGCTCGGCATCCCCGGCGGGATGATGGACGTCGACGACGTGGGGCGTGCCCTGGCCGAGGCCCTCGCCGTGGCCCTCGACCACCCAGGCATCGACAGTTCGGAAATCAGGTTCGACGCCCGCCCGGACTGAGCCTGCGCTGAGGTCAGTCCTCGACGGCTCCGGCGATCGCCTTCTCGGTCACGCCCACCAGCGGCGCCACGTTCGGGTAGCCGGCGTAGGGCGCCAGGAAGACGAGGGTCTCGCGCAGTTCCTCGACGGACAATTCGCCGTTGGCCAGCGCCGACCGGGCCTGGAGCCCCCAGATGTCCGTCGCCCCGTTCGCCGCAATCACGCCCATCGCCAACAGGCGACGATCGCGAAATGACAGCACGTCACGGTCCCAGACCTCGGCGAACAACGACCGCAGCATCACGTCGTTGAAGGCACTCACGCCCTCGGGAATCTCCCGAACCTCGTCGCCGTAGACCTCGCGCATCTTCGCCAGGCCTCGCTCCCTCGCCGACCGGTCGTCGTGTTCGTCGTGTTCGTCGTGTTCGTCACTCATGGTGTTCCTCCTTGTTCGTCGCCCACCCCGAAGACCTCCGGCATGGCCCGTTCGAGTGCCTCGACCATGCCACGCAGGCCACCGTCGGCGCACAGGTCGACGGCCAGGCGCAGGTCCTTGCGGGCGATGTCGGTGGTCGCCTGCATGCGGTCACGGCTCGCACCGACGAGGTACCCGGCCGGCAGGTCGAGGATCGGCAGGAACTGCTCGGTCAGGGCGCCCAGTTGCCCGACGTGCCGCCAGGCACCCACGAGTGCGTCCGTGTCGACCTCGGCACCCTGCGCCATCTCGAAGGCGGCGGCGCTGGCCGCGAACTGCGCATAGGTCATGACGTTGAACGCCAGTTTCATGGCGGCGCCGGCGCCCACAGGCCCGGCGGCGATGACGAGGCTGCCGTAGTGGCCGAGCAGTGCGGCGGCGGCAGGGTGCAGGTCGTCCCGCCCGCCCACGAAGAGGACGAGTTCTCCGGCCCGGGCAGTGGCGGCGCCACCGGCCACGCACACGTCGTGGAGGTCACCACCCCATCCGGCCACCTGCTCCCTGGCAGAGGCAACCGCGTCGGGGTGGATGGTCGAGTGGACGAGGACGGTGAGGGGCTCGCCCCGCCCGGCAACGCCGCCGGCCAGGTCCTCGACCACCAACTCGACGTGGTGGGCGTCGGGGACGCAGACGCTGACCACGTCGGCGACGGCGGCCAGTTCGGCGCCGGACGCTGCAGCAGTCGCCCCGGCGGCGACCGCCTCCTCGACCGCCGCCGGGTCGAGGTCGAACACGGTGACCGGCACGCCGACTTCGAGCAGGCGTCCGACCATGGCCGAACCCATCTGGCCCAGGCCCACGTACCCGACGCTCATGCTGTGCCCCTCATGCGGCACCCCCGGGCGTGAACCGGATCGGCAGGCTCGCCCATCCGGTGACGTTGGAACTGTGGAACCGGACCTTGGCGTCGTGGTCGACCTCGTAGTCGGGCAGGCGCCGGTGAACCTCCTCGAGCGCCACCCGTCCCTCGAGCCGGGCCAACGCCGCACCCAGGCAGAAGTGGGCGCCATAGCCGAAGGCCAGGTGCCGCTCGGGTCGCCGGTGGAGGTCGAAGTCCTCGGCGGTCGGCCCGAACTCGCGCCCGTCGTGGTTGGCGGCGCCGATCAGCAGCAGCACCGAGTCGCCCTCGTGCATCTGTCCGCCGTGCATCTCGTGGTCACGGGTGACGGTGCGGTGCATGTACTGCGTCGAGTTGTGGAAGCGCAGCACCTCTTCGACCGCACCGGGTGTCAGGCCCGGGTCGGCAACGAGTTCGTCGCGCTGGCCGGGGTGCCGGGACAGGACCTCGACGGCGTTGGACACCAACTTGGTCGTGGTCTCGTGGCCGGCGATCACCAGCAGCACGCAGAAGCCGAGCAACTCGGGCTCGGTGAGCGCACGCCCGTCGACCTCGAGGGCAAGCAGGTCGGTGATGAGGCCCACACCACGGGAGGTGCGTCGCCGATCCAGGTCCTCCTGGAAGTAGCCGACCATCTCGAACATCGCCTCCATCGCCGCCTGGGGCATCTGCATCGACCCGTCCTCGCGCACGAGGACCTGGTCGGCGACGCGGCGCAGGAACGGTCGGTCCGCCTCGGAGATCCCGAGCACGGCCGAGATGACGTCCATCGGGAACGGCGAGGTGATGTCTGCGACCAGGTCGGCCTCACCCCGCTCGACGACCGCATCGACGTACCCGGCCACGATGCGACGGACCTCGTCCTCCATCTCGGCCATGCGTCGGACCGTGAAGACCCGGGACACCAGTTGGCGAAACACCGTGTGGTCGGGTGGGTCCATCTCGATCATCTGCTCGAAGGCCGGCCGCTCGCGGCTGCGGTCCCGGCGGCTCTCGAGGGCCACGCCACCCGTCGACGAGAAGGTCCCGAAGTCGCGGAACGCCTCGAGCACGTCATCGAAGCGGCTCAACGCCCAGAACCGCAGGTCGGGGTTCCAGTAGGCGGGGGCCTCGTCTCGCAGCCGGGCATAGACGGCGTAGGGGTCGTCGTGGACCGCGAAGGCATACGGGTTGTAGACGAGCTCGCCGGGAGGTGTCTGGACGCTCACGAATGCGACCTTACTGAGGGCTTCGGGTATGGCCCCAGCCGGTTGCATCGGTACCGGCGGAAATCGCCGGGTTCGTCGCTTCGGTCCCCCCCGCGAAAGCCTGAGGTGCTGATGTCGTCCCAGGGGAAGGATCCGCCCATGAGTCCACGCTTCGAGGGGCGGGTCGCCATCGTCACCGGCAGCGGTGGAGGGATCGGCGAGGCCTACGCCAGGGCCCTCCACGCCGAGGGCGCCCGGGTCGTCATCGCCGAACTGGACGCCGAACGCGGGCAGGCCGTGGCCGACGACCTGGGCGAGGGCGCCCTGTTCGTGCCGACCGACGTGGGCGATCCCGCCAGCACGGACGCCATGGCCACAGCGACCGTGGACGCCTTCGGGCGCATCGACCACCTCGTCAACAACGCCGCCATCTTCGGCGACATGGAACTGGCCGGGCTCACGACCGTCGACTACGGCTACCTCGACCGGTTCCTGCAGGTGAACATGCTGGGCGCCCTGCACTGCACCCGGTCGACCATGGGACCGATGGGCGAGGTCGGCGGCGGCAGCATCGTGAACCAGTCGTCGACCGCCTCGTGGATGGGGATCGCCGGCTTCTACGGGTTGGCCAAGGCGGGGCTCAACTTCCTCACCTCGTCGCTCGCCCACGAACTGGGCTGGCACAACATCCGGGTCAACGCCATCGCCCCCGGGCCGACCGGGACCGCAGCGTTCGACAGGCAGGTGCCGGAGGCATTCCGCGAGCCACTGGTGGCGAGCCTCGCCATCAAGCGGCTCGGCCAGCCCGACGACCACGTGGGCCCGGTGCTGTTCCTGCTGTCGGACGAGGCCAAGTGGATCACCGGCCACGTCCTCGCCGTCGACGGCGGCCAGGTGACGCGCATCTGAGTCCGGGGCTGGTGCGGGAAACCGCTACTCCGGCAGCCACTCTCAGGGAGATCGGCGTTCGAGGATCCAGTCGTCGCCGTCGCGTCGGTAGCGGAGGCGGTCGTGCAGCCGATTGGGGCGACCCTGCCAGAACTCCACCAGGTGTGGCCGGACGCGGTAGCCGCCCCAGTGGTCGGGACGCTCGACCCCGCGGCCCGACCAGCGGTCCTCCTCCGCTGCGTACGCCTCATCCAGGACCGACCGGTCGTCGACCACCGCACTCTGGTCGGAGGCCCACGCCCCGATCTGACTACCCCGGGGCCGCGTCAGCCAATAGGCGTCGGACTCGGCGCTGCCGATCCGCTCGGCGCTCCCGGTCACTCGGACCTGCCGGCGCAGTTCGATCCAACTGAAGGTGAGCGCCGCCCGTCCCCAGGTGTCGATCTCCTCGGCCTTGTCGCTCGAGTAGTTCGTGAAGAAGACGAACCCGTCCTCGGCGACCGTCTTCAACAGCACGTTGCGCGCCGATGGCCAGCCGTCGGCGGTCACCGTGCTCACCACGAAGGCGTTGGGCTCCCAGTAGCCCGCCTCCTCGACCTCTGCGAACCAGCGCTGGAACTGGACGATCGGATCGTCGGCCATGTCGGACGCGTCGAGCCCCCGATCCTGGTACTCCTCCCGGCGCCCGCTCAGGTCCACGACCGGAGTCAACACCCCCGCGGCACGCCGGGCAAATGCACGGTGGTGCCTACCCGGTCAGGGCACGAGGTGGGCGATCGGCCCCGAAGGGTCGACCAGGCCGGCGACCGACGACCAGGGCAGGTCGACCCACGGCGTGCCCGCCACGCCCGGCGCCACCTGGTACTGGTCGAAGCGGAGCACCACGCCCGTCGCAGCGACCGCCAAGTGCCGGAAGTTGGAGGCGTCCGCTGCGAGGCCCTCGGTGAACAACGTGTCGGCTCCCAACTGCGCCTCGAGGTTCGCCCGAGCCGCCGTGGCGAGCTTGTCCAGCCACGGCCCATCGGCCACGAACAGGTCGGCTACGGCGATCTCACGCCCGGTCGACAGGTCGACCAGCAGCGTCGAGGTCTCCTGCTGGGCGGTCGCGGCGTCGTTCCACTCCGTCGTGAAGTCGAACACCACGCTGAGCAGGCGATCGTCGACGAGCAGCACCTTGCCCGTACCGCGCAGCGTGCTGGCACCTGCACCAGCGCCCTCTTCTTCAAGCACCGCCGCCCGAAACGTCGAATAGGCCTTGGCGACGACGGCCTCCAGGGCACCGTTGACGGCATGATCCGCGGGTGACTCCGACACCTGCGGATAGCTGAGGTCGTAGTCGGCCAGCTCCCCGATCTGTCCGGACATCCGGTTGGAGTAGACCTTCGGCGCACCCTCCCGGGTTGCCGTGGCCACCTGGCCATCGTCGGCATCGGCGGTGGTGACCGACCCGCTCCCACCCGAGTCGGCCCTGACCAGCACACCGGCCGTGTCCGACGGATTGGCGCCACTCATCTCCCGGCCGTCACCGGGCGCGCACCCGCCGGCCAACACGCCCGAGAGCGCAACGGCGAGCACCACGGCACGACGCGCCGCCCTTCTCCCCGAAACCTCCTGAACGGCCACACCCGCCCCCGATCCCGCAGCCGACCACATCACGGCCCGCAGGGTACCGACCGCGACGCACCACCCGGATTCGCCCCACGCCACCCCCTCGGGGTTGCTACGGTCGCGCCGATGCCCCGAATGCGCCGAGGAAGCCCACAACGCCGGGACGACACCGCCGAGCCGGACCAACTGCTGCTCGACCTCGTCAACGGCCTCCGCGAACTCGACGAGCGCGTGGCCGCCCTCGAACGGCGCTTCGACGCACTCGGCGAGAGCGCCTCCAGCGACGACGAGGACGCCGTCATGGAGCTCCGTCTCCACGTGGCGCGCCTGTCCGCTGAGTTGACCCGGGCGACCGTCGAGTTGCAGGGGCAGCTCGCCGAACTGGCGGGACGATCCGGCGACGACCTCCCGAAATCACCCGAACTGGTCGGCGACGAGGCCTTCGAGGACCTCACGGTCGACTCGCCGGCACGCGCTCCCGACCGGCGCCACACCAGCGGCTGGCAGCCCGCCGACTAGGACGCACCGACCACGCTCCGGATCCGGAAGCCGACCCCTACGACGAAGCGTCGATGAGGGCGTCCAACAACTGTTGTGCCCTTGCCTGGATCTGGCCCCACTCGATCCAGTCCGGCGGATCCTCGGCCAGGGCCTTCGCCGCATCGACCTGGAGTCCGTCGAGTTCGGCCACGATGTCCGCCACCGAGTCGGGAAGGTCGATCGGCTCCGGGTCGGCGCCGGCGCCATCCCCGGTGCTGTCCCCGGTGTTGTCCCCCGACGGCGTCGAAGCACCCGTGGACCCGCCGAAGATGCTGGCAAGGTCGGTGTCCGTCAACACCTCGAGCGCCTCCTGGAGCGAATCGGCCATCACCACGTCCTCGCCGACCGCCACGATCACCCGCTCGAGTTCGGGGACGGTGTTGTCACCCTCGGCCTGCACGTAGAGCGGCCGCACGTAGAGCACCGAGTTCTCGATCGGGACCAGCAGGAGCTCACCGAACAGGACCGTCGACCCACGCTGGCTGAGCAGCGTCTGGAGGGTGGCGACCTCCTCGTCGTTGCGGATCCGCTCCTCGGACAGGGCCGGACCGTCGAAGTTGGAGGTCGGCGGCCGGTAGAGCACCAGTTCGCCGTAGTGCTCGTCGTCGCTGCGGCCGACGATGTACGCCGCCAACTCCTTGCGGGCGTCCTGCTCGTCGAGCGGCACGAAGGCCCGCAGGATCACGAACTCGGTCTCGTCGCCGCCTGGCAGGTCGAGCATCGTCCGGTAGGGAGCCATACGCATGTCGCGGGTTCCGATCCGGATGCCCTGCTCGTCGACGAGCACCAGGTCGCGGGCGCCCTCGCCGGTGCGGCCCGGATCCTGGGAGACCGCCCACTCGGAAGCCCGCTGGTAGAAGTTCTCCGTGTCGTCGACGTGGTAGGCGCCCCACAGTTCGGTCTGGATGCGGAACAGGTCCTCGGCATACCGGAGGTGCTCGACCAGTTCGACGGGCATCTCGGAGATCGGACGGAAGAGACCGTCGAAAGCTCCCTCGTAGGCCCTGATGATCGGATCGTCGACATCGACAACGTAGAAGGTGACACTGCCGTCGAAGGCGTCGACCACAGCCTTGACCGAGTTGCGAACGTAGTTGAACCCGGTTCTAAGGCCGCTCTGCGACGGAAGTTCCCGCACCGGTGCCCGCTGGGCGTACGGATAGCGGTTGGTCGTCGTGTAGCCGTCGATCACGTAGACGATCCCTCCCTCATGGAGCACCGGGTACGGATCGGCGTCGAAGCGCAGGAAGGGCGCCAGCTTCTCGACCCGCTCCCGGACGTCGCGGACGTAGACGACCCGCGAGTCTTCGGTGACGAAGTTCGAGATCAGGGGCTCGAGTTCGCCGAACCGGAGGGAGAACGCTGCCCGCCGCACCAACGAGCCCATCGACACACCGCCCTCGCCACCGATGTCCGCATAGCGAACCTCCAGGGTCTCCTGGTTCTCGTCGGTGTAGTCGACCTCGTCCCGGCTGGCTCCGACAATGGCATAGCCACCGAGCCCCTCGCCGACATAGATCTGCGGCTGATCGATCGTCACACTGATCGACGGATCGACCGAGATGGGCAGGTCGCCGATGAGGAACTCGGGATCGCCGGTCGCCCGAACCCGGCTCACGGGAGCGAGGGCCACGCCGTAGCCATGCGTGAACGCCACGTGCTGGCTCTCCCAAGAGCGGGTCACGTTCGGCTCGAGCTCGCGAGCGCCGATCATCACCTGAGTCGGCTCACCGTCGACCACGTACCGGTCGGAGTCGAGCTCCCGGCTGAAGCGGTAGAACTCGCGCTCGCCCTGGAGTCGGTCGAAGGTCCCCTGGACGACGAGTGGATCCAGAACCCGGATGTTGCGGACCGTGCCCGGGTTGGCGAAGAGGTCCTCGCCGGTGATCACATTGTCCATGCCGTCCAGTTGCTGCACCGTGACGTCGGCAAGGCCGAAGGCCTGACGGGTCGCCTCGATGTTGCGGCCGATGTACTCGGCCTCCTTCTCGGACTCCGCCGGCTCGACCCGAAGGTTCTGGATCACCGCCGGATAGATGTTTCCCATCACCAGGGCCACAAACGCCCACAGGCCGACGGCCAACACCGGCAGCACCCAGCCTCGACGCCGGATGTTGACGATCAGCAGGATGACGGCAAAAAGCGAGATGAGGATCAAGAGGTTGATCGCCGGGAGTTGCGCTTTGACGTCGGTGTAGGTCGCGCCGTGGACGGCACCCCTGGTTGAGGTCGTGAGTTCGTAGCGGGCCAGCCAGTAGTCGGCGGCCTTTACCAGGGCGAGGAGGCCGAGCAGGAGCGAGAGGTGGGCCTTGACCGCCGGCTGGACCCGTTCGCCCACGGTCTGGAGTCGGATGCCGCCGTTGAGGTAGTGGAGCACCGTGGTCACGACCAACGTGACGATCAGGGTGCCGAACAGCCATCCAACCACAAAGCTCGTGAACGGCATCTTGAAGACGTAGAAGCCGATGTCCTTGCCGAACTGGGCGTCCTGGACGCCGAAGTCGCCGCCGTTGGTGAACAGCAGCCACTCCTGCCAGCGGTCCGACACGCCGAAGCCGGCCAGGAGTGCCAGCAGCGCCGATCCGGCGACTCGAACCATCCAGGCCCGGCGGCCCACGGCCACGTGGTACCGGGCCAACAGGTCTTCTTCGGGGCCGGGTGGTCGCACGATCGGAGCGAGGCGATCGGCGACGGTCAGGTTGACGAAGCAGATGATGAAGAAGAGGGCAGTGAACAATGCCACCAGCACAACCTGTGCAAGGAGCACAGACCGGAACACGTTGCCGTAGCCGAGTTGGTCGAACCACAGGTAGTCCGTGTAGAAGCTGGCGAGGCCGCGCAGCGACAACATCAGGATGCTTCCGACGATCAGAAGCCCGAAAGCGATCACCCGGACCCGGCGGGATCCCGGTCTGCGGGTTCGACGGCCGAAGGCCGGGCGCGTGGGCGGGGGCGGGGGTGGGGGTGGGGGCGGGGTTTCCTCGTCCGGCATCGGGAGGGATCCTAACGGCGGGATCTGTCAAAGCCCGGGGGGGGACCGGCCCGCGGCGCCCTCAGGGCAGCGCCAGTTTGTCGGCGTTGCCGCCGAGTTCGGCCAGGACGGCGAGCGCCTCCTCGAGCGTCGCCACTGACTCGACCCGGAGGTCGCCGGCATGCCGGGCAGCGACCTCATACTCGTTCTCCGGAACCAGGAACAGGTCGACGCCCCCCTCTCGGGCGGCAACCGTCTTCTGCGCCACGCCTCCGATGGGGCCGACCGAGCCGTCGAAGCCGATCGTCCCGGTCGTGGCGACATCCAACCCACCGGTCATCTCGCCGGGGGTGACCATCTCGAGGATCGCCAGGGTCAGTGCCAGGCCCGCCGAGTTCCCCCCGACGGCCCCCGTCTCGATGCGGATGTCGATGGGCAGGCCCTCGACATCGTCCCAACGGGTCTGAACCATCACGCCGAGGAACGCCACCGTGGCATCCTCGGCACGGGCGCCGAGTACCACCTCCACAGTGCGGGCGGACGTTCCGTCGATCGACTCGACGGCGAGCGACACGACCTGGCCGGGAGAACGCCCTCGGATCTCCTCGACCAGTGCCTCAGAGGTGAGGACCGACTTCCCGTCGACGGACACGATCACGTCGTCGGTCGTGAGCAGGCCGGCCGATGGCCCTTCAACGGCGGCCATCCCCACACCCGTGGCCCGGTACGGATCGATCCCGAGGTGGCGGAACGCCACGGCCTCCGCGACCGACTTCGAGACCTTCATGAGTTCGAGGTTGAAATCCCGGTTCTCGTCGCGGCTTCGATCACCGAGGACGGCATCCTCGCCGTACAGGGCGATGCCGTCATCGAAGAAGGCTTCGAGGTACTCCCAGCCGTTGACCGAGGAATCCTGGCGGACGGTCGTGAAGAACACCTCGCCTTCCGGTTCGAAACTCTCGCCGACCGTCACGACGATTCGGTCGGTCAGGGCATTGACGCTCCCGGGCCGGTAGGCGAAGTAGGGCAGCCGCACGAAGGTCAGGACACCAGCCGCCAGCAGGGCCACGAGGAGCGGCACCCAAACACGCGCCCGGAATCGGCGCTTGGCGCCACCGGACACGGCAGGGCCGGACGATAGGGTTTCGACTGCCGTGTCCACGTTGTCGTTCGGTCTCGTCCTCGGTGCCCTGGCGCTCTTCGGCTCCCGGTCGGCGCCGGGCATCCTCCAGCCTGCCACGACACGGGCCCGACGCCGCACCGGCCCGGTGCCCGCGCTCGCCCCCGCGCTCGCCGCTGCACGCTGGCGGCCCGCCCTGATGCACGCCATCCTCGGTCGGCCGCTGCCCCCTTCCGGCAGCACGGAGACCGCCGTCGAGCGGGGCTGGGGCGTGTTCGCTCGCCTGGGCATCGGCCTCCAGCCGCCCCGCAGGGTGCTCACCGGCAAGCAGGCACGCATTCGCTGGTGGCACCGCATCTTCTCGCTCGCCCTACTCCTGGCCATCGTCGTGCTGGTCGGACTGGCTCTCGCCTCGCTCACCGCCGTCCTCATCGTCGCCGGTGGCTTCCTCCTCGAGCAGGCAATCGGCTGACCGGTGGCCGAACGCCACCTCCACGAGGCTCCCCCACCCGACAGCGAGACCGCCGACCGCCGACGGGCGGCCATCACCGCTGGCCACTCCGCTGATCCCGGAACCGCCCTTCGGCTGCTCGACGACCCGGAACCGGTCGTTCGTGCCGCCGCACTCGGAACGCTCGCCCGACTCGCCACCCTGACCGACGAGGCGCTCGACACGGCCCTCGCAGACCCGGCCTCCGAGGTCCGGCGACGTGCGCTCGAACTCTGCGTCGAAGCCGACCGGAGTGCCACCGCCCTACTCGACGACCCCGACCCGCAGGTCGTAGAGGTCGCCTGCTGGGTGGCCGGCGAGCGGCCCGGAGAGGGCGACGACTCAGTCCACTCCCTCGTCCGCATCGCCACCACCCACGACGACCCGCTCTGCCGAGAGTCCGCCGTGGCCGCCCTCGGAGCGATCGGCCATCCCGACGGACGTGCCGCCGTCCTCGCCGGGCTCGACGACAAGGCACCGATCCGGCGACGTGCGGTCCTGGCCCTTGCTCCGTTCGAGGGTCCCGAGGTCGTCACCGCCCTCGAATGCGCCCTCGAGGACCGCGACTGGCAGGTCCGTCAGGCGGCCGAGGACCTGATACGCCTCATCGGCTAACGGCGGGACTCCATGAACATCACGCGCATCGCCTCGAACGACTCGATGCACTGACCCGCCCCGAGCACGACGCACTCCATCGGCGCATCGACATGGTGCACCGGCACCCCCGTCTCCTCGCCCAGGCGCACGTCCAGGCCGCGCAACAGGCTGCCTCCACCGACTAGGTGGATGCCCTGCACCAGCAGGTCCTGGGCGAGTTCCGGCGGCGCCTGGGACAGGCAGGCCACCACCGACTCGATGATCGTTGACAGCGGCTCCTCGATGGCCCGGCGGATCTCCTGGGGTGTGAGGACCACCGTCTTGGGCAGGCCCGTCATGAGCTCGCGGCCACGCACCTCGGCCCGCATCTCGTTCGGAGTCGGCGCCGCCGACCCGATGGTCATCTTGATCTCCTCCGCCGTGCGCTCGCCGATCGCCAAGCCGTACTCGCGCCGTACAAAAGCCTGGATGTGGGCGTCCAGGTCGAACGAGCCGGTGCGCACGGCCTCCAACGCCACGACGCCACCCAGCGACAACAACGCCGATTCCGACGTGCCACCACCGATGTCGACGACCATGTTCCCCACTGGCTCGCTGATCGGAAGGTCGGCGCCGATCGCCGCCGCCAACGGCTGCTCGATCAACTGGGCATCCGCCGCACCGGAACGCCGCGCCGCCTCGGTGACCGCCCGTCGTTCCACGGCCGTGATCGCCGACGGCACGCAGATGAGCACCTTCGGCCGGTTGAAGCGACTCACCCCCACCCGCTCGAGGAGTAACCGCACCATGCGCTGGGTGACGTCGAAGTCGGTGATGGCGCCCTTGCGCAGCGGCCGAACCGCCACGATGTGCGAGGGCGTCCGACCGATCATCTGCCAGGCGTCGCGACCCATAGCTAGGACTTCGTTGTTGCGCTGGTTGATGGCGAGGACCGACGGCTCGGCCAGCACCACCCCCTCACCTCGCATGTAGACGAGCGTGTTGGCCGTCCCGAGGTCGATGGCGATGTCGCGTGCCACGTCAGCCCCGTCGCTCGTTCCGGTCTTCGCTCCCGCCGGACGAACCACCCCGGTCCTCCTTGGGCAGCATGCGCATGCCGCCCGACCCGGAACTGCCCGTCTGGCGATAGTCGTGGTGTCCACGCGACAGGGACTTGAGGGTGTTGCGGAACTCGTGGGGATCGTTCGTCCGTTCGCGCGGCCGGCTCACGAGCCACACCAACAAGGACCCAACGGCCGCCAACGCGACCGCACCGGCAAGGAAGAGTGGCGCCGAACTCATGCGGAGCCTCCAGCCGAGTCCGCGTCGAGGTCCTCGAGGTCGACCACGTGTTGTGCGTCGGTGCCCCAGTGCTCGCCCCCGTCCCAGGCCTCACGCTTCCAGATCGGCACGGTGGCCTTCAGGGAGTCGATGCAGAAGCGGTTCGAGGCGTAGGCGGCCTCGCGGTGTGGCGACGACGTCACGATGACGACCGTCGGCTCGCCGATGGCGACCACGCCGGTCCGGTGCAGCAGGGCCACGCAGCGCAGGTCGGGCCAGCGTCTCCGGGCCTCGATGGCGATCCGGTCCATCCTGGGCACCGCCTTCTCCACGTAGGCCTCGTAGGCGAGTTCGGTCACGTCCGGCCGTTCCCGGGAATGGTCGCGGGCCGTCCCCCAGAAGGTGACCACCGCCCCACAGTCCGGACGGCCCGCCCAGCGCGTGGCCTCCTCGGACGGAAGGCCCACCGGGGAGAGGGCGACCCAGGTGTCGCCCTCAGGCGGGCGGAGTGGGGAAGGTTCGGCCGTGGGCATCGGCGCAATAGTACGACCCTGCCCGGAGCCCACCACCGGCAGGTCTACGTCGGTCAGTCGTGCCCGTCCACCGGATGGTCGCCAAGCCGGCGCAGCAGCCACACAAGGCCCGACACCAGCCCGACCACGAACACGAGGGCAGCGCCGAGAGACAGGACCTGTCGGCTGCGGGCGTCGAGCTGGTCGAATGTCCCCGGCTCGTGCCCGGCGACGTACGCCTCCTCGTTGGAGTGCCTCGCTTCCCAGCCCAGCTGCCGCAGGCGGTCGTTGGACACCACCCACGGATGGACCGTGTAGGGCTGGATCCCGGGCGGGGCGTCGGTCAGGCCCAGTGTCCAGCGGAGTCGGGCCACGCCGGCGCCCAGCGGCGCCGGCAGCCGCAGCCGCGGGACCGGCCCACCCAGATCGGCCATGAGCGGCGCAGGAATCCAGCCGTCGGGTGCCACGTTCACCGGTCCGAGCGGCCGCCGGTCGACGACGACGACCACGGCCTCGGCCAGGTCGTCGGCGTGGAGGAACTGGCCCATCGGATCGCCTTCCTCACTCCGGATCGCCTTCGCCGAGGCCAGCAGTCGGGCCAAGCCTCCCGGCTTCTCCTCGGCGACCGTCACGGCAGGTCGCAAGATCGTGGCCACCCGCTCCGGTTCGCCTCGCCCCCATTCCTCGGCACGCCGCTCCAGGTCGGCCCGTCGGACAGCGAACCGGAAGTCCGGGCACGGCTGCACCTCAGCCTCCTCGGTGAGCGGCACCGGGTTGTCGGGCCAGGCCCCGTAGACCATCGCCGTCGACAACACGACCAGATGGGTGACCACACTGTCGTCGAGGGCGGCCAGGAGGCGCTGGGCGACGGCAGGGATCGCGTGGCCCGGGTCTGCACCACTCTCCTGGGGCCGCAGTCCGGAAGCCAGGTGGACGACCGTGTCGGCGCCCGTGAAGAGCCGCCGCAGGTCGGTGACCGCCAGATCGGCGGTCACGAGGTCGACGCCGGGTGCAGGCCGGACGCTCGACCGACGGTCGACGCCGACCACCTCATGGCCGGCCTCCGCCAAACGTGCACAGACCCGTCTCCCCACGGCTCCCGTCGAGCCCGTCACCACGACCTTCACGAGCCCGGCTCCCGTCTCGGATCGCTGCTCGACGACCCCACCGGAAACGTCGCCACGCGGACCGTCGCTCGAATCATGACCCTACGATGCCCCCGTGAGCCACGACGATCCACCCGGCGACGACCCGAATGACCCGACTTCGTCGGACCCCTTCTCCGGCCTCCCCTTCGCGGGCGACCTGTTCCGGGCCATGGGCGCGGCCGGCCCGGAAGGCGACCACGGGCGCCAGATCGCGATGTCGGTGGCCACCGGCAACCGGAGCGAGCCGAACGTCGACCCGATGGAGCGCATCGAATGGGAACGCCTCGTACGCGTCGCCGAACTGCAGGTCGCCGATCGCACCGGTCTCGACGTCGTCCGGGGACATGCGCTCACGATCCAGCCCGTCACCCGGGCGGCCTGGGCGTCACGAAGCTTCGACGCCCTGCGCCCCCTCCTGGGACGCCTCGCCGAGACCCTCAACGAGGGTGCGGCGTTCGACGACGTCCCTGTGGGGCTCGAGGACGATCCGACCGCCGCCTGGATGCAGGGGCTGCTGGCCTCGATCAGCCCGCTCATCGCCGGGGTGATGACCGGCAGGCTGGTCGGCCGGCTGGCTGTACGCAGCCTGGGCACCTACGACCTCCCGATCCCACGCTCCGACGACTCTCTCCTCGTGGTCGCCCCGAACGTGGCCGACTTCGCCAGCGAGTGGAACCTCCCGGCCGACGACCTGCGGCTGTGGGTTTGCCTCCACGAGGCGGTGCACCATGCCGTACTCGGCGTGCCGCACGTGCGCTCTGCCCTCACCGATCTCCTCACCCGGCACGCTGACGCCTTCCGCAACGACCCGGCCTCCCTCCAGGAACTCATGGATGACCTCGACCTGGCACCCCTCCAGGAACTCATGAGTGGCCTCGGCCCGATGGCAGGACCCGAGGCCATGATGAAACTGCAGCAGGTGATGGTGGAACTGCAGCAGGTGATAAGCCCTGATCTCATCCTCGGTGCCGTTAGGTCGCCTGAACAGGAGGCTCTGCTCCCCCGGATCGAGGCACTGGTCGCCGTGGTGATCGGCTACTCCGACCACTTCATGGACGAGATCGGCGGACGCCTCGTCACCAACTACCCGATGCTCACCGAGGCACTGCGGCGGCGGCGCGTCCAGACCGACGATGCCGACCGCTTCATCGAACACATCCTCGGCCTGAACCTCACCCAGGAACAGGTCGACCGGGGCACGGCGTTCGTCGCCGGCGTGGTCGATCGGGCCGGCGACGACGGACTCCGCAGGCTCTGGGCCAACGAACGGCACCTCCCCACGCCCAACGAGGTCGACGCACCCGGACTGTGGCTGGCCCGCATCGACCTTGACGACTGACCGACGACTACGCGCTTCCGTCGCCCTCCTGGCCACGGTGCCAGAACCCCAGTTGGCCGTCCGGCCGGTCCGAATGCTCCGGCGTCTGGACGCGAAGGATCCGGTCGAACACGCCCCCGTAGACGCCCATCGCCAGCCACATGGCCACGAGGACCGAGACATAGCCCATCACGGGTCGCAGCGACAGGACTGTCGGAACGAACGCTCCGACCGCCCAACTCAACTGGAACCGTCCCTCGAATCGGGCGAACGAGCGACCGTAGTTGGCGTTCGGGGCATCACGCTGGACGAGCGAGTCGAACGCCAACTTGGCAGCCAGGGCGCAACCGGCGACGGCAGCAGCCATCGACACGGCCCCCTGCACTCCAGAGACCCAGACGGCGAAGGCCGACGCTGTCATCACCAGGAACAGCGCACCGCCGATGATCCGCTCCTCGGTCAGCCGACGACGGAGGCGCGGCGCCGCAACCGCTCCCACCAGCGCACCGATGCCGGCGCCGGCGAGGACGGCACCGAAGTGCCAGGCAGGCGCACCCGGCGTGCCGAAGACGTTCTCGCCACGAGCCAGGCCGACGGCGGCGCCCCCCGCCCGGCCCACTCCCTCGAGGGCGACCCCCTCCTCACCGCCACGAAAGGCGAAGGCCAGAAGGAATGTCACGAAGCCGACAGTCGCGCGAAGGACGGCAACGGCCACGGCGCCGTACAGGATCCCGCTCCGCCGGAGGTCTGCGCGTTCGCCGGCCGCCATTGGTTCCTCGGCGACCGTGACCGCCTTGAGGCCGATCGCCAAGATGGCTGTGACGACGAAGCCCACGCACGCCACCCGGGGTGGCCACTCATGGCCGACGAGCATGGCCAGACCGCCGATGCCAGCGCCGACCATGCTGCTCACGGCACCCATCAGGGCCAGCTTCGAGTTGGCCCCGACGAGCTCGCTTTCGGTCCGAACGAGCCCGGGAACGACGGCACTCTTGGCAACCGAGTAGCCCTTCTGGAGGACGAGGAAGCAGAAAGCCTCGGGAAACAGCAGCAGCCCGTCGATGTGCTCGGACATGAGGTATGCCAGCACCGCCCGGCCCAGGACCGTGAGCACGATCATCAGGCGTCGACCACCCCGGATCCGGTCTACGGCCGGGCCGATTAGCGGCGTCACGACCGCGAAGGGGGCGATCGTGAGCACCAGGTAGAGGGCGACCCGCCAGCGTGCGGCGGCTGGATCGATGGAGAAGAAGATCGAGCCGGCGAGGGCCACGGCGACCATGGCGTCGCACATGGACGACATGCCGTGCGTCCGCGCCATCTGCGCGAACGGGCTGACGATCCCGCGTGGGTTGTGGGAAAGGGGTGCGGGGGGTTCCACGACGCTCAGGTTAGGAGCCATCGGCCAGCAGCGTTCAGGCCCCCGCAGGCTCGCTGCGTTCGCCCACGCCCCGGATGACGGCGAGCCTCTCGGGCCGGCGTCAACGGTCCCTCCACCACCGCCCGGTCGGCAGGTCAACATCGAGGGCGGTCGGCAGGGTGAGGGCGCTCACCGTGGCCCAGCCCTCGCGCAACAACGTCGAGTCGAGGCCCGGGGGGAGGTCGCGCCTGGTCGGGACGAGGTCGATGTCGATGCCGGTCTCATCGCGTCCGGTGACCACCGTTTCGACGCCACCCACGATCGCCAGCCCGGCCTGTCGGAGGCCGAGCACCTCGTCGGGGTCGGCGTTCGGCACGTTGAGGTTGAGCAGCGTCGTTGCCGGCGCATCGAACAACCACTCCAGCAACGGTCGTGCCATCGCCGCTGCCGTCGACCAGCGTTGGGGAACCCCGTCGACCTGGCTGACGGCCAGCCCCGAACGGCCGTGGTAGCCGGCGACGAGTACCGCCGCCACCGTCGCCGAGTGCAGGGTCGACCTCCCGGTGTTCGGGCCGTTGTTGATCCCCGACACCACCAGGTCGGGTGCCTCGCCGAAGCCCCCCTGCATCGCCAGCATGACGACGAGTGCCGTCGGGGCGTAGACGGCATGGGCGTCCAGGCCGTCCATCGACACCCGCTCGATGCTCACCCTGCCGGGGTCGTCGAGGGGTCCGAGGGCTGCCGCCATGCCACTCTGGTCGTGGGCGGGCGCCGCCACGACGGGTGTGTGGCCGGCCTCGCCGACGAGCTCGGCGAGCGCCGCCAGCCCGGGCGAGTTGATGCCGTCGTCGTTGGTGACCAGAACCCGCATGCAGAGGGTCTACACGGTCTGGCCTGGACGCGTGTGCCCTGTTCTCAGGCGCGTGTCTCGTCGTCTTCGTCGAAATAGTCAAGCCGGTCCACCGGCATGACGACCGCCGAGACGACGTTGAGGGAGTGCGCCGTGACCCGTTTGAGGAACCGGTAAAGCAGGGCCCGGGGAACGGCGACCACGGCCGGCTCGGTGGAGTGCACCAGTTCGTTGATCCGGTCGTCGAACTCGCGGCGCAACTCGTCGCCACGGGTGATGTAGGCACGGGCCCCGTCTTCGTCCTGGGTAATGAGCAACTCGCCCATGAGGGCAATGCGTGACGAGAGCTCGTCGCGGTAGCCGAGTAGGCGGCCGAGGTCCGGCGCCTCGGCCAGGGAGACGCCTTCGTCGGCGAGGTCGAAGATGTTCTTGTTGTAGTCGCCGATGCGCTCGAGGTCCTTCACCATGTGCATCAAGACCAGCACCTCGGGCGTGTCGACACCGCCGTGCACCGAGGCGTGGACGACCAGCTCGCGTCGAATCTCCATCTCGGTGATGTTGATCCGACGGTCGGTTCGTCGAACCTCGTCGGCAACGGTCGCCACCGGCCCCCCGGTCAGGGCGTTCATGGCCAGGTCGAACGTGTGGCGAGCATCGTTGATCATCCCCTGCACCTGGGCGTCAATGTGCTTGAGGCCGCCCTCCTCGGGTTTACGGAAAAAACTCATCACCATGGGTGTCGCCTCCTTGTCGGAATTTCGGTTTCAGGCCTCATCGGAGGGTCAGGACGCCGAGCAACGGCACCACCACGAACATACCCACCGTGTAGGCAACAGCCATGCTGCGCCGGTCCATGACGAGGTCCGCCAGGCCCCTCGCCAGGCGAATTGGCACGTTTCGAAGGGCCCTCACGGGATAGAAGACCGCGATCCCACTGAGGTTGAAGAGCGTGTGAACGATCGCCACCGTGACAGCGGCGGGACTCCCCGTGGCGAGCGAGGCCAACAGGGCCGTGACCGTGGTTCCCACGTTGGCGCCCAGGGTCACCGGATAGATGTTCTCGAGGGTCAGCACCCCGGAGGCGGCGAGCGGCACGAGGACGGATGTCGTGATCGAAGATGACTGCACCGAGATTGTGATGACCATGCCGATAAGGATCGCGACCATCCCGGAGCCGGCACCGAGGGCCCGGTTGATGGCGACCTCGACCCGGTCGGCCACCAGGAGTCGCATGTTCCTGGTGATGAAGGCCAGTGCCACGAAGATGAACGCCACCCCGATGCCGATGAGCAGGCCACCCATGACGTCGCCATGTGCGCCGAGTTTCTCCAGCAGGTCCCTGACCCAACCGGCGGGCATCTTGACGGCCTCCTTGAGCGGGCTCTTGAAGCTCGCGCCCGAACTGCCGATGACCTGGTCGGTGATCCAGGTGGCCGTACGGGACAAGAAGCCGGTAGCGATCTCGAACGGCAGGAAGACGGCCACGGCCAGGATGTTGAAGAAGTCATGGACCGTGGCGGCGGCGAAGGCCCGCCGGAACTCCTGGACGCGTCGCATGTGGGCGAGGGACACCAGCACGGCTGTAACCGTCGTCCCCACGTTGGCGCCCATGACCATCGGCACGGCTTCGTCGACACCGACCACTCCGCTGGCGACCAGGCCGACGATCACCGACGTGGAGACCGATGAGGACTGGACGAGAATGGTCGCCAGGAGGCCGACGAAGAAACCGCCGAGCGGATTCGACACGCCCTCGAAGAGGCCGTCGACGAGGTCCTTTCCGAGGTGCTTGAAACCGCCGCCGAGCAGTTCGACGCCGGTCAGGAACAAGTAGAGCAGGGCGAGCACGACGACCGCCCGAACCGGGGTCGAGATTCCGCCTTCGCTCGTTCGCCTGGGAGGCTCGATCACCGAGGTTCCTGTACTGCAGATTCCAACCGAGGCATCAGGCGCAATCTAGGAGACAGCGGAGGCATTGCACGGAATCCAGTCTGATTAGTGGGAACTAATTGGCACATGCCCCCCGACGGGGCGCCCATTGTGCAGTCTTTGCGCTGCCTTTCGCCCCCTTATGGCATTAATGGCACCCACAGGGTGGGAGCCGACGAAGTCCCGGGACGAACCCCGGGAAAAGGAGCAACAGATCCAATGCTGGACACACTCTGGATGCAGCGGGCACGATGCCAGGAGATCCCGCCGAACACGTTCTTCCCCAGCGACGGGCTGGGGGTCGAGGTCGCCAAGGCCATCTGCGCCGAGTGCACGGTGAACGACCACTGCCTTGAGTACGCACTCGGACAGCGCATCGACCACGGCGTCTGGGGCGGCTGCTCGGAGCGGCAGCGCCGTCGGATCAGGCGGGACCGACGCCGGATCGAGGTGGAGGCCGCCTGAGTTTCGTCCCGCCGACCAGCCGCTGACCACCCACTCCGGCCAATCACCGGGGGCGGTCCCCTCCCCGCCCCCGACCTGAACGGTCCCGGTGCCCGACTCGGGCGTCGGGGCCGTTGCCGCGTGTGGGCCCGGACCCCCCGGCTGGGCTCACCCGGAAGGGTCAGCCCGCTGGCTATTCCTCGTCGTAGCCGAGGTCCCAGGAGATCTGCACGTTCTCGCGTTCGGCGTCACGGTTGATGCGCTCACGGTTCCGGCGGAACTGGGGGTCGTGCGGCGGCAACAGCATGAGCCTTGCGTTGATCCGGTCGCGGAAGGACTGGACCAGCATCCGATCGCCGAACGTGGACCGGACGTCCCAGTGGGGGGCCACCGGACCGAGGTAGACGACCATCACGTTGCCGACCGGCGGCTGTGGCTCGAGATTGGTGTCCGTCATAGCCCGGGGCTCCTAGGTCGGTGGTCGGGAGCCGCTGAGTGTACCGATGTCAGTCGGAGGAGTCCTCGGTGCTGTCGACATCGGCAGCACCCTCGGCGCGGTCGGCATCGGCGGCACCCTCGGCCATGCCCTTCTGGAGTTCCTTCTGGGCACGGCCCAGGTTGCGGGCCAACTTCGGGAGCTGGCTGCCGCCGAACACCACGAGAGCCAGGATGACGACCAACGTCAGTTCTTGGGGGCCGAGGAATGCGAGGAGTGACATGCGGAGAGCGTAACCCGACAGACGGGGAGTGGCCTCCTCAGGCCGTGTCTGCTTCAGCCACCGCCCTGGCCAGGGCCCGCTGACGCCGGATGCGCCGGCGTTCACGCTCGCTCATGCCGCCCCAGATACCGAACTTCTCACCGTTCTGGAGGGCGTACTCGAGACAGTCCTCGCGGACCACGCAGCCGCGACAGACCTCCTTGGCTTCCCGGGTGCTGGCACCCCGCTCGGGGAAGAACAGGTCGGGATCCACACCGAGGCAGTTCGAGAACTCCTGCCACGACATGTCGAGATCAGGTTTCGCATAGATGCCCATGTGGGTGAGCCTCCCGACCGCCGGGCCGCGCGCTGAGCGTGGCAGGGGCCTGTGGGGGTTACAGCAATGTAATTACACCACTGCAACGACCCAAAAAGCAAGGGAAATCCCGATTTCCACAGATTTCGAGGGCCGGAACCCGTTGCCTAGCGCGATGTGCGCAGTGTCCGGCGCTGGTCCACGAAGTCAACCAGGACGTAGTCGCCGAGGTTCTGGTTCGTGGTGAAGAAGGCTCGGCCGCCGTTCATCTTCGTCACCGTCTCGATGAACCGGGTCAGGTACGGGGTGGCGTCGAGCATGAACACGTTGATCCGGATGCCGTCCCGGGTGCAGCGGCGCACCTCGGTGAGTGTCCGATCCACGGTCTCCTGCGACGGCGGATAGTTGAACTGCGGGTAGCCCTGGTCGGTGATGTGGGCGGTGGGCTCACCATCGGTGACCATGATGATCTGACGCGTACCGGTCTGGCGGGCCAGCATCTGGCGTGCCAGGACGAGGCCGTGCTGCATGTTGGTGCCGTAGACGTAGTCCCAGGAGACCTCCGGGATTCGCTCCGGCTTGATCTCGCGTGCAACCTCGCTGAAGGTCACCACGCCGAGGTAGTCATGGGGGAACTGGGTCGAGATCAGCGAGTGCAACGCCATGGACACCTTCTTGGCAGGCAGGAAGTTGTCGCGCATCGGCATCGAGAGGGACAGGTCCAACATCAGCACCGTGGCGGCCTGCACGGTGGACTCGGTGCGCTCGACCTCGAAGTCGTCGGGCGTGAGCTTCACCGGCGTGCCAACGCCCCCACGGGTGACCGCATTGCGCAGGGTGCGCTCGATGTGGAGGTTAAAGGGATCGCCGAACTCGTAGGTCTTGGTTGTGTACTCGCGCTCGTGGCCGACTCCGGACCGCTCCAGGTCGTGGCGACCCGCCCGGTCGCGCAGGAGACGCCGGTAGAGGTCGCCCAGGGCGTTCTGGCCGAGGCGGCGGATGGCCCGGGGCGTCAGGCTCAGCTGGCCCTCGTGGTTGTCGACGAGGCCCGCCTCCTCAAGCATCCGTGCGAGCTCGGACAGCCGTTCGAGGCTCTCGGCGGATTCGTCGCCCAGCAGATCGCGCACCCGGTCGATGTCGACCTCGGCGAGCGCACCCGGACTCGACGCCCCCCGCAGCATCTGCTCCAACTGGTCCAGGTCGGCCAACTCGTCGAAAATGTCCATGGCCTCACCCATGTCGAGCGGGTCCTGTCCGGTGAAATTGCGTGACTGCTCCCACCCCATCTGCGGGAACAACTCGCGCAGGTGGTCGCCCAGTTGGTCCATCTGCCACTGCAGGTCCATGTCCCCGAGCAACTGCTCGGACAGTTCCTGGAGTTGGGCCCGCTGCTCGGGCGTCATGGAGTTGAGCATCTGCTGCATCGCCGCCATCCGCCGGGCCATCACCTCGAGCAGTTCGTCGAGGGTCTGCGGGTTCTCGGGGAAGAAGTCGCCGTAGCGCTCCATGAACCCCTCGAAGTCGGGTACCTCGCCGGCCCGGCGCTGTTCGAGCATCTGGTTCAACTCGGCAAGCATGTCCTTCATCCGGGCGAGGTCTTCGGGCGAGAGGTCCTGCATGGCACCCGCCATCTGGTCGACCGCCTGCTGCATCAACTGCCGACGGAGTTCCTCGAGGAGTTCCTCGAAGCGTTCGGCGGCCTCGGTGGAGGTGAAGTCGTAGTCCGTCAGGCCGCTGACCTGGCCGGCCAGGTTCTCGTGCCCGATCAGGTCGAGTTGCTCACGACGGCGCCGCGTCGACTCGGCGACGACGTCATCGCCGACTTCCTCGAGGCCGTCGAGCGAACCGCGCTCGGTCTCCATGACCTCGCCGAGTGCATCGCGAATCTCGTCGTAGACGCCGCCCAGGTCGTGCTGTTCGAGCATCTCCTGACGCTGCTGGCGCAGGCGCTCAAGCATCTCCCGCAGGCCCTGGAGTCGTTCGCCATCGACCTCGAGCCCGTCGTGGAGGATGCGGCGCAGGGCGGCGTTGGGGTCGCCGTGCTCGATCAGCTCGTCGCCCATGGCCTGGAGCAGGGCATCGGCGTCGAGGTCCGGCACGGACTGGGTGCCATCCCAACTCGAGTAGGTGAAGCGCCTCGACTCCCGGCGACGTCGCCGCCTGCCCCTCAGTCGCATGACGCGACCGTAGGGCCGAATCGGAGGACGGGTCTCACCAGTCGGCGCCCGCGTCGGCCAGGCGGCGGGCCCGGGCAATCAGGTCGAGCACCAACTGGGCGATGAACTCGCTGGCCTCGCGGGTCGGGTCCTCGGACTGCCGCACGTAGACGCCTTCGAGCATGCAAGCCAGCTTGAAGGTGCTCATGGCGGCGTACCAGCCGAGGGCCTCGGGCTGACGGCCGGAGCGCTCCGACCAGCGGGCCACCGCCTCGGCGCGCTTCGGCAGGTCCGGGTCGTCATCGGACCAGCCCGACAGCAGGTAGCCCAGGTCCATCAGTGGGTCCCCGACGGTGGCGTTCTCCCAGTCGAGCACCGCCAGCAGCCGGGTCGGGACCTCCCGGGCGAACAGCATGTTGTGGCGGTTGAAATCGCCGTGCATGACCCCCGGGACCGTCGTGGAGGGCCGATTGGCGGCCAGCCATTCGGTGACCTCGTCGACGCCGGGCAACTCCCGTTGGCGATACGACTCGAGTTGCCCCCGCCAGCGGTCGACCTGACGCTCGAGGAACCCCTCCGGTCGCCCCAGGTCCGCTATCCCCGCCACCTCGTGGTCGACGGCCGCCAGGGCGCCGAGTGCGTCGAGCATCTCTTCGGCGATCCGCCTCGTCGCCGCCGGTCCGCCCAACTCGACGGGGACCGGTTCGCCGGCAACGAGGCCGTCGACGAACTCCATGACGTAGAAGACCGCTCCCGTCACGTCGATATCGGTGCACAGGGCGACCGGCTCGGCGTGAGGCACACCGGTGCCGGCCAGCGCCCGCTGGAACCGGAACTCACGCTCCATGATCCGGTTGGCACCGTCGACCGACAACGGCACCGCCGCCGGACGCCGCAGCACCCATCGCTCATCGCCCCGGTGCGCCACGAACACCTCGTTGGACTCGCCCATGGCGATGCGCTCGAAGCGCAGGTCCGCGCCCCTGCCCAGGTCGGACGCGTCGAACCAGTGACGCAGCGATCCGATGCGCAGGAGTGCCGGGAACGGGTCGGTATCGGTGGTGCCGTCGGGCTCGCTCACGACGCGCACCGTAGCGACGGCCGGGCACCGGTTTCCGGTTGGCCGTCGCGACACCACGCCCCATAGCGTCCTCGGACACACCAGAACCCGAGACCGGGAGCCCCCAATGCCAATCAACCCCGATGCTGCCGGATCCATCGGCGAGCCCAGCGAGTTCTCCTGGACCTCGAAAGACAGCCTGCTCTACGCCCTCGGCGTTGGTGCTGGTTCTTCCGACCCCACCGGGTTCGAACTCGAGTTCACGACCGAGAACAGCAACGGCATCACGCAGACGGCGCTTCCCACGCAGGTGGTCGTCATGGGCGGCGGACGCAGGCCGGGCTTCGGCGACTTCAACCCCATGTTCCTGCTGCACGCCGAACAGCGCATCACCCTGCACCAACCACTCCCGGCAGAGGGAACCGCCGTCGCCACCGGCAAGGTCGGCGAGATCTACGACAAGGGCAAGGCGGCGCTGGTCTACCTCGAGACCGACGTGGCCGACGCCGACGGCAACCCGATGTGGAGCACCAGGTCCGGACTGTTCATCTCCGGTGAGGGCGGCTGGGGTGGCGACCGCGGCCCGTCCAACACATGGGAACTCCCCGACCGCGACGCCGATCAGGTGGTCTCGTACCCGACCCGTACCGACCAGGCGCTGCTCTACCGGCTCAACGGCGACCGCAATCCGCTGCACTCCGACCCGACGTTCGCCGCCGGCGCCGGCTTCGACACGCCGATCCTCCACGGCCTGTGCACCTACGGGTTCACCGGACGGGCGCTACTACACGCCGCCTGCGACTCGGACCCGGCCCGGTTCGCCGGCATGGGCGGCCGGTTCAAATCGCCCGTGATGCCCGGCGAGGTCCTCGAGGTGCACATCTGGGACCAGGGCGACGAGGTCCTGTTCCAGACCCGTGCCACCGGCGACCGCGTGGTGTTCGACGGCGGCGTGCTCACCCGGCACTGAGCCGGGGACGGCGTCGATGGCGCTGCCCGACGACTTCCGCTGGGGCGCCACCGCCTCGTCGGTCTCGACCGACGGCGTGGCCCCCACCGCCGACTGGTCAACCTGGGAACGCGACGGCCTGGCACCCCGCTCCGGCGCCGGTGGCGGTTTCACCAGTGACTACGCCGACGACCTCAAGCTGGCGGCCCAGATCGGATTGACCGACATCCGGGTCACCGTCGAATGGGCCCGGGTCGAACCACGACCGGGGGTCGTGGACTCGGGCGTGGTCGACCACTACCGCGAGGTACTGGGCGCTGCCCGCGAGGCGCGCCTCGCACCGTGGATCACGCTGCACCACACTTCGCTGCCCGGCTGGTTCGCCGAGGACGAGCGGGGCTTCCGGGACGCCTCCTCCCGCACCCGCTTCTGGTCCCGCCACGTGGACCGCACCGCCGAGCAGTTCGACGACCTGGCCGCCGGCTGGGCACCCATCGAGGACCCGATCGGCTGGGCCCTCCGGGGCTTCCTCCTCGGCACCCGCCCGCCCGGCGGGAATGACCCGGAGCGGGCACGGGAGGCGGTCGAAGGCGTCGTCGAGGCGACCTTCGACGCCTGGCGCCTGCTGTCCTCGGGTCGCCAACCGGTCATGGCGGTACTCGGCCTGCCAAGCGTGGTGCCGGTCGATGCCGAAGCACGCGACGAGGCCCGACTGTGGGAGTCCGTTCTCTGGGACACGTGGCTGCGGGCACTCGGTGACGGCGAGTTCGCCCTCCCCTGGAAGGCAGCGGTCGACCGACCCGACCTGCAGGGCGTCGTCGACCTGGTCGGCATCGCCGCCGACCACCCCGTCGGCATCGACCGGCACGGGGCGTTCCACCCGCACCCGGTCGACGGCCGCGCTGACGGCAGCGGGTTCTGCCCTGTGCCCGAGGAACTGGGCGTGGTGCTGCGCCGGGTCCACGAGGCACTGCCCGACCATGACCTCGTGGTCGCCGCCACGGGAGTCGGCACCACCGACGACGACTGGAGGGACGAACTCCTCACGGCCACCGTCGACCAGGTCGAGTTGGCGATCACCGACGGCGTTCCCGTCACCGGCCTCTTCCACGACTCGCTGGTCGACGGCTACGAGTGGACCCGCGGCTTCGACGCCCCCCGTGGCCTCGTCACGAGGGACCGCCGCCTCAAAGAGAGCGGGCGCAACCTCAGCCAACGCATCACCGGCCATCCCCCGGACGCGTCGCTGAGCTAGCAGGACCGGTTGGGTCAGGTGCGGGCCTGGTATCTGGCCCTCGGACCGGCGGCGTGCTTGTTGAGGCGCTTGGAGAGGTGCAGGCCCTCGAGGATCAGCTCGACGGCGCTGGCCACCACGGCCGGGCCGGTGTCGTCCTCGTCGGCGAGCAGGGCGTCGATGGCCGGCTGGAGCGCAGGGATCTCATCGGCCACCAGCACTGCATAGGCGGCCGACCCCATGTCCTCGCCGGTGGAGACCCCCTCGTGCTCGTCGAACGCCTCGACGATCGCCCGGTGCGTCCCACCCGGGACCTGCTCCCGGAACACCGACAGGACCGCCGATGCCACGATGCGCTGGAGGATCTCGGCGTCGCGGTCCTCGTCGAGGCTCTCGACCTCGACCTTGCCCGACATCGAGGCGGCTACGGCGGCGAGGTCGGACACCCGCGGCACCGCCACCGTCTCCTCGGAGCGCAGCGCCCGGCGGATGGCGTTCGCCACGACCGCCTCGAGGTTCGTGATGCTCAGCCGCACCGAGACCCCGGACCGCTGGTTGAGGTGCGGGCTGCTGCGGGCCTCCTGGCTGATCGTGGAGACCACCCGGGCCATGAAGTCAGGTATCGAGACGGTGAGGTCGGCCACGGTCGGGATCTTCGCCTCCTGCTCGACGATGTCCATCTCGACCTCGACGTCGAGCGGATAATGGGTGCGGATCTGGGACCCGAAGCGGTCCTTGAGCGGCGTGATGATGCGGCCCCGGTTCGTGTAGTCCTCGGGGTTCGCCGAGGCGAACATGACTACGTCGAGCGGCAAGCGGATCTTGTAGCCACGGACCTGGACGTCGCGTTCCTCGAGCACGTTGAGCAGGCCCACCTGGATCCGCTCGGCCAGGTCCGGCAGTTCGTTGATGGCGAAGATGCCCCGGTTGGTGCGCGGCACCAGCCCGTAGTGAAGCGTGAGCTCGTCCGACAGGTAGCGGCCCTCCGCCACCTTGATCGGGTCGACCTCGCCGATCAGGTCGGCGATCGACGTGTCGGGGGTGGCCAACTTCTCGCCGTAACGGGCATCGCGGTGCACCCAGTCCAACGGCGTGTCGTCACCATGTTCGGCGACCAGGTCGATGGCGTGACGAGACACCGGATGGTACGGGTCGTCGTTGATCTCGGAGCCGGCCACGATCGGTATCCACTCGTCGAGCAGGCCGGTCAGGCTGCGGATGAGGCGGGTCTTGGCCTGGCCCCGCTCGCCCAGGAAGATCACGTCGTGCCCAGCCAGCAGGGCGTTCTCGAGTTGCGGCAGGACGGTGTTCTCGAAACCCAGCACCTCGGGGAACAGCGGCTCGCCCGCCCGGAGGCGGGCCACGGCGTTGCACCGCAACTCCTCCTTGACCGGCACCGACTCCCAGCCGGCCGCCCGGAGTTCACCGAGGGTCGTGGGCTGCGTCGTCGCGGCACGTTCGGCATTCATGCCCCTGAAGGCGGCGAGGAACCTCGTCGAGGCACCGGCCCGGACTTCGCCAGCGGTCATTGGGCGGCTCACAATTTTACGCTACCCAACACCGACTCTCTACTCCTAGTCGTGGGGGGCCGGGGCTGCACGGCCGGTACGGTCCCCGCCGATGGACCTGACCGGGCCTTGGCTCGCCCAACCCGCCGACGACGCCCTCCGGCGCACCTTCCCCGACGCCGACCTCGACGACGGTGGCTGGCCCGAGGTCCCGGTGCCCGGGCACTGGCGCCAGCACCCCGACTTCGCCGACGAGGACGGTCCGCTCCTCTACCGCACCCACTTCGAGGCCGAGGCGCCCGACAAGGGCCGTCGCACGTGGCTGGAGATGGACGGCGTCTTCACCCTCGGCGACGTCTGGCTGGACGGCTCCTACCTCGGCGCCACCGAGGGCTACTTCTTCACGCACGCACTCGAGGTGACGCGCCAACTCCGGAACCGGTCCGAGCACCTGCTGGCCGTCGAGGTCACCAGCCCGCCGACGCTGGGCCGCACCGAGCAGCGGACCCTGACCGGCGCCGCCCAGGGTGACTGGAACCCCGGCGGCATCTGGCAGCCGGTGCGCCTTCGGGAGACCGGCCCCGTGCCCCTGCGCCACTTGAGGGTGGTCTGCACCGATGCCTCGCCCACCGTCGCCACGCTGGCCCTACGCGCCGTGGTCGACACCGACCGGCCCCGGGAGGTCGTGTTCCACACCACGGTGCTGGGCATCGATCACCGCCACCAGCAGCCGCTGGCCGCCGGCGAGAACCGCGTCGAGTGGACCGTGCGCGTGCCCCGCCCCCAACTTTGGTGGCCGCACGAACTCGGCGACCAGCCCCTGTTCGAAGTGACCCTCACCATCACCACCGAGGACAGCGTGGTGAGCGACCGGGCCACACGCCGCATCGGGTTCCGCTCAGTCCGGATGCGCGACCACATCTGGCGGATCAACGGCGAGCGGCTGTTCCTGCGCGGCGGCATCGTCCCGCCGCTGCGGCTCGACCTGGCCCACGTCACCCCCGAGTCCGCCACCGCGGACGTGGCCCACGCCCGCGACACCGGCCTCAACCTGCTGCGCCTCGCCGCCCACGTCTCACACCCGGCCCTCTACGACGCCGCCGACGAGGCCGGAATGCTCATCTGGCAGGACCTACCGATGCGGGGCGGGTACCACCGCTCGATCCGCGGCCAGGCCATGCGCCAGGCCCGCGAGATGGTCGACCTCCTCGGCCACCACCCCTCCATCATCGTCTGGTGCGGCCACGACGCCCCCGACCAGGCCGACACCACCCGCCCGGCGCCCAGCCTGCTCGAACAGCAGCGACCCAACTGGAACCGCACCGTGCTCGACCGCTCGATCCGACGGGCACTACGCCGCACCGACTCCTCCCGACCGGTCATCGCCCACACCGGAGTCCTCCCCAGCCCGCCCGTCGTCGAGGACGCCGCCACCCACCTCCGGTTCGGCTGGTATGGCGGTCGGGCCGACGACCTCACCGAGTTCCTCCGCCGCTCCCCCCGGGCCGGCGGGTTCGTGGCGGCCTTCGGCGCCCACTCGGTTCCCGACATCGACCCGGAACTCCTGGGCCTCGATCCCACCCGGTGGCCACGGCCCGACTGGAGCCGGCTCACCGGCGACCCCGACAGCGAACTCGAAGTGCTCCTGGGGCTCTTCCCGCCAGACGAGTACCCGGACCTCGCCACCTGGGCCGACGCCACCCGGTCCCACCAGGCCGAGATGCTGCGCATCCAGATCGAGGCCATGCGACGCCGCAAGTACCAGCCCTGCGGCGGCTTCGCCCTCGACCGCCTGCTCGACGCAGAACCGTGCATCAGCGGCTCGCTCCTCGACCACGACCGCCGGCCCAAGCCGGCCCACGCTGCCGTCACCGCCGCCTGTGCCACGACGATCGTCGTCGCCGACCCGCTGCCCCGGCGCCTCCGTCAGGGCGCCACGCTGCTCACCGACGTCGCCGTCGTCCATGACGGCCGGGAGGACCTCGGCCTAACGCGCATCGACGCCCACCTGGACATCGCCGGCGAGACCCTCACCTGGGCATGGAAGGGTGATGTCGGCGCCGACTCGTCCGTCCACGTGGGCCGCATCGAATGGCCGACCGGAAACGCACAGGGGGGCATAGAACTCGCACTGGTACTCTCGGCAGGCGGCGTCACCGCCGCCAACCGGTACGCCTCCACCGTCGCGGGCGTCTGACAACCCGGCGCCCATGGGTAGCCCGCCCCCGACAGGGCCACTACCTTCTCGGCAGCGCCGTACCACCCGGCAACCGCTATCTGGAGGAATCCATGGCACAGACCACCGGCGAGCGCTACCGCGTCGCCCCGGTCCACCGCCGCAGCAGGGAATGGCCGTTCCCGCTGAACCTCTACCAGACCGCCGTCGGCCGCAAATGGGTTATGGCCCTCACCGGCATCGGGCTGATCGGCTTCGTCCTGGCCCACATGGTCGGCAACCTGCACGTCTACGAGGGCCCGGCCCGCATGCACGAATACGCCGAATCGCTGCGCACCATCGGCGGCGGCCTCGTGCCGAAGAGCACCGTGCTCTGGCTGCTGCGCCTCGGGTTGCTCTCCATGTTCGTCCTGCACCTGCACTCGGCGATCAGCCTCAGCCGCATGAGCCGGGCCTCGAGCGAGGACGCCGGCCTCGTCAGCGGTACCAAGAGGTACGCCGGCGGCCGCGAGCACGTCGCCGCCACCTACGCCAGCCGCACCATGCGCTGGACCGGCCCGATCATCGCCCTGTTCATCCTCTACCACCTGGCCGACCTGACCTGGGGCTGGTGGCTGGGCGACGACTTCGTCGCCGGCGACCCATACCACAACGTCTCCACGTCGCTGTCGGCCCTACCCGTGGCGATCCTCTACATCGTCGCCAACGTGGCACTGGCCTTCCACATCTTCCACGGCGCCTGGTCGATGTTCCAGAGCCTCGGCATCAACAATCCCCGCTACAACCACCTGCGCCGTGGCCTCGCCACGCTGCTCGCCGGCCTGATCCTGGTTGGCAACCTCTCGTTCCCGATCCTCACCCAGGCAGGCCTCATCGACGAGGACAACCGGAACTGCCCCATCGGCGAGGTCGAGGGCAATACATGCCTCGCTGAAGAGGCCGAAGGGCACCAGGGGTGACCATGGGCATCCTCGAGAGCAAGGTCCCCGAGGGGACACTGGCCGACAAGTGGGAGAACCACAAGTTCTCCATGAATCTCGTCAACCCCAACAACAAGCGCAAGTTCGACATCATCGTCGTCGGCACGGGCCTGGCGGGCGCCTCCGCGGCCGCCACGCTCGGCGAACTCGGCTACCGGGTGAAGGCCTTCACCTTCCACGACAGCCCCCGTCGAGCCCACAGCATCGCCGCCCAGGGCGGCATCAACGCCGCCAAGAACTACACCAACGACGGCGACTCGGTCCACCGACTCTTCTACGACACCGTCAAGGGCGGTGACTACCGCTCCCGCGAGGCCAACGTCCACCGCCTGGCCGAAGTCTCGGTCAACATCATCGACCAGGCCACCGCCCAGGGCGTCCCGTTCGCCCGCGACTACGGCGGCCTCCTCGACAACCGCTCGTTCGGCGGCGCCCAGGTGTCGCGCACCTTCTACGCCCGTGGCCAAACCGGCCAACAGTTGCTCATCGGCGCCTACTCGGCACTCATGCGTCAGGTGGCCGCCGGCACCGTCGAACTCCACACTCGAGCCGAACTGCTCGACGTCGTCAAGAAGGACGGCCGTGCCTGCGGAATCGTCGTCCGCGACCTCCTCTCCGGCGAGGTCACCCCCCATTCGGCGCACGCCGTCGTGCTCGCCACAGGCGGCTACAGCAACGTCTACTTCCTGTCCACCAACGCCATGATGTGCAACGTCACGGCAGCCTGGCGGGCCCACAAGCGGGGCGCCTACTTCGCAAATCCGTGCTACACGCAGATCCACCCCACCTGCATCCCCGCCAGCGACGACTTCCAGTCGAAGCTCACGCTCATGTCCGAATCGCTTCGCAACGACGGACGCATCTGGGTGCCCTCCGCCTTCGACGACGCCCGGCCGGCCGGCGACATCCCCGAGGGCGACCGCGACTACTACCTCGAGCGCAAGTACCCGGCCTTCGGCAACCTCGTCCCCCGCGACGTGGCCTCCCGTAATGCCAAAACCGTCTGCGACGAGGGCCACGGCGTCGGCCCACTCAAGAACGGCGTCTACCTCGACTTCGCCGCCGCCATTACCCGCAACGGCCTCGACGCCATCTCGGAGAAGTACGGGAACCTCTTCGACATGTACCAACGCATCACCGGCGAGAACCCGTACGAACAGCCCATGCGCATCTACCCGGCGATCCACTACACGATGGGCGGCCTCTGGGTCGACTACCACCTCATGACCACGGTCCCGGGCCTCTACTCGATCGGCGAGGCCAACTTCTCCGACCACGGAGCCAACCGGCTCGGCGCCAGTGCCCTCATGCAGGGACTCGCCGACGGCTACTTCGTCCTCCCGTACACAATCGGCGACGACCTGGCCGGCCAACTCGGCAACCCCGTCGTCCCCGTCGACGACCCGGTCTTCACCACGGCCGTCGCCGGCATCGAGGACGAGGCCCACCGCTGGCTCTCCATCAACGGCACCCGCTCGGTCGACCACTTCCACCGCGAGCTCGGACGCATCGTCTGGGACCGCATCGGCATGGCCCGCAACGGACCAGGCCTCGAGAATGGCCTCTCCGAGATCTCCGCCCTGCGTTCCGAGTTCCACAGCGACGTGCGGGTGCTCGGCAGCGCCGACACGCTCAACCAGTCGCTCGAGAAGGCCGGCCGGGTCGCCGACTTCTTCGAGTTGGCCGAGCTCATGGCCCGCGACGCCCTCGAACGTTCGGAATCCTGCGGCGGCCACTTCCGCGAGGAGCACCAGACCGCCGAGGGCGAGGCCCAGCGGGACGACGACAACTTTGCCCATGTGGCGGCCTGGGAATGGAACGGCGAGGGCACCGTCCAGACCCGACACCGCGAGGAACTGACCTTCGAGACGGTGGCGCTGTCGCAGCGCTCCTACAAGTAGGACGAGGGGCCGACATGTCCGGATCGCACGGTGAGACCATCAACGTCACCCTCAAGGTGTGGCGCCAGACCTCCGCCGACGCCCCCGGCGGCTTCGAGACCCACCAGCAGGCCATCAGCACCGACGCCTCGTTCCTCGAGATGCTCGACCTCCTCAACGAGGAGCTCAACGCCGCCGGCAAGGAGCCCATCGCCTTCGAGAGCGACTGCCGCGAGGGCATCTGCGGCACCTGCGGCGTGATGATCAACGGCCGCGCCCACGGTCCCCAGAAGGCCACCGCCACCTGCCAGCTCCACATGCGCGAGTTCGCCGACGACGACGAGATCGTGATCGAGCCGTTCCGGGCCACCGGGTTCCCCGTCATCCGCGACCTCGCCGTCGACCGGTCACCGCTCGACGCCATCATCGAGGCCGGCGGCTACATCTCGGTCAACACCGGCGCCGCCTCCGATGCCAACCTCACCCCCGTCCCCAAGGTCGCCGCCGACCAGGCGTTCGACGCCGCCGCCTGCATCGGCTGCGGCGCCTGCGTCGCCGCCTGCCCCAACTCGGCCGCCCAACTGTTCACCTCCGCCAAGATCGGCCATCTGGGCCTTCTGCCCCAGGGCCAGGCCGAACGCTGGAGCCGAACCGAGGCAATGGTCGAGACCATGGAGGAGTTCTTCGGGTCGTGCACAAACCACGGCGAATGCACCGAGGCCTGCCCCAAGGAGATCAGCCTCGACTTCATCGCCCTGATGAACCGTGACTACATGAAGGCCAAGGTCAAGAACCGGGGCCTCGCCGGCCAGCACTAGTTCTCCTTCCCCCCGGGCGGGGCGTCGGTTCGCGTGTGCGCTCCCGTCAGCCCGCCAGGTGGGCGAGGACCTTCGGCAGCAACTCGGCCGCGCAGGCGTCCGGGACCTCGTGGCCGAGGCCCTCCACCAGCCAGAGGTTGGCGCCGGGAATGCCCTCTGCGAGGACAATGCCGTGCTCGACCGGAAACACCGGGTCGGCGGTGCCGTGGACGACGAGGGTCCGGACCCCGATGTCACCCAGCCGGTCGAGGCGCGATGGCGACGAATTGACGGCGGGGCCATGCCCGGTCTCGGGGAACCAGCAGCGGGTCACATCGGCATCGGCGACGAGCGCCCCCACCACTTCGTCGAACGGGTAGCGGGGACCGGCGAAAAGCCGGTCGAGGCCGACGATCCACGCCACCCTCTCGGCGTGGCCAACGGGCGGTGCCGAGAAGAGCCGTTCGGTGATCTGGTCGATCAACCGCTCCTCCGGAGGTGGGAGGCGCTCATCACCGAGTCCGGGCGTGGAACACAACAGCGTCATCGAAAGCACCCGGTCGGCGTGGTCGAGGGCCATGACCTGGGCGACCATCCCGCCCATCGAGCGGCCAATCAGGTGTGCGGCGTCGACGCCCTCGCAATCGAGCACACGGCAGGCGTCGGCCGCCAGGTCGTCGAGCGTGTAGCCGACGTCCGAGGGCAGCTTGGTCGAGAGGCCGCAGTCGCGAGTGTCGAATCGCACCACCCGATGGCCGGCTTCGACGAGCGGATCCACGAAAGCAGGGGTCCACCGGGTGCACTGGGCGTCGGCACCCGACAGCAGCAGTACCGGGTCGCCGTCGTCCGGCCCGAAGGCCTCGACGTGCAACTCGATCGACGTCCCGTCACCCATAGGTCGGGAGGGTAGCCACGCCAACCCGCCGGGACGAGGGCTAGCGTCCTCCCGATGCCCGAGTGCCACCGACACCCCGTCAAGGTCCGCTTCTACGAACTCGACCCCTACGGTCACCTCAACCACTCCGTGTACGTGCAGCTCTTCGAGACCGGCCGCATCGAGTTGCTCGACTCAGTGGGGCTCGGGCTCCACGACCTCGAGGAGCAGGGCTACCGGTTCGTCGTCTCCCGCATCGAGACCCGGTTCCTCGCCTCGGCCGTGGGCGGCGACTCCCTCGTCATCGAGACCGGGGTGGTCGAGAACCGGCGGGCCTCCTCCCGGTGGGGCCAGCGGATCCTGCGAGGCGACAAGGTACTCGCCACCCAGGAGGTGCTCGCTGCGGTGACCGACACCGGTGGCAGGCCGGTGCGCCCCCCCGCCTTCATCGGCGAGGCGCTCGCCTCCTTCACGATCGGGCAGGACGGAGCATCCTGATGCCCGCAAGCGGAAACCCGGCGACCCGGGTCGCCCAGGGCGCCCTCATGGGTGCAGCCAACATCGTGCCGGGCGTCTCGGGCGGGACCCTCGCCCTCATGTTCGGGATCTACGAACGCCTCATCACAGCCATCAGCGACGGGGCCGGGTCCGTGGTCAGGTTCGCCCGCGGCGACGTCCGGGGCGGCATCGACCGCCTGAAGTCGATCGAGTGGGGGCTCCTGCTGCCGCTGGCGGGCGGCGCACTCGTCACCGTCGTCCTGCTCGCCGGCCTCATCGAATCCGGGCTGGAGGACCACCCCGAGGCGATGGCCGGGCTGTTCCTCGGCCTCGTGGTGGCGTCGATCGTGGTGTCGTGGCGGCTCCCGAACTGGGACGGACCCCGGCTGGCCCTGATGGCGGCCGTCGGCGTGGTCCTGTTCACCGCCCTCGGCTGGCAGGCCGGCCCGGTCGCCGACCCGTCGCCGCTCGTACTGTTCGTGGCCGGGGCGGTCGCCATCTGCGCCATGATCCTGCCCGGCTTGTCCGGCTCCTTCCTCCTGCTCATGTTCGGCATGTACGAGACCATCCTGGCCGTGATCGACGACCGGATGATCGGCGACGCCGTCGTCTTCGGCGTGGGTGCCCTGCTCGGGCTGGCGCTGTTCGCCTCGCTGCTCACCCGACTCCTCGAGCGGCACCACGACACGATGCTGGCGGTGCTCATCGGCCTCATGATCGGATCGCTACGGGTGCTGTGGCCCTGGCCCAACGGCGTGGGCGTCATCGGCGACACCGCCGACACCTCGATCCCGGGCACCGGCCTCGAATGGCCCCCGGCAGGCGACCTCCCGGTGCCCCTACTCCTGGCCGCAGCAGCGTTCGCCGTCGTTCTGGCCGTCGACCGCCTCGCCCACAACCGCCCCTGACGGGGGTCAGTGGGTAGGGGGCTGGTTGAGTTCCAGCCAGGCGTGACCGGTGCGGCCGTCATCGGCCCTCACTGAAACAAGTCCGCGGGGGAACCGCGACTGCCGACCGTCGTCCGGGTGGGTGAGCAGAAGCGGCGCCCACGCAACGGGCTCGTAGTCGAGCCGCAGGTCGCCCAACTCCACCGAACCCGACACCGGAATGCCCTCGGGTCCGAGGTTCGGCACCGACGCCACCCGGTACTCGGCGGCCAGGCCGTCCGGCGAGGACCGGTAGCCGATGCCGCCGTCCCGGCCGACCACCTGCACGGCGTGGAACCTCTCTCCGTCCTCCAACCGCCCCGAGAACCAGGTCCAGCCGTCGGCCCACCAATCGCGAACGCCCCACGAGTGGTCCCTCTGACCCCACCCGTCGAGTTCGATGCGACGGTCGCCCACGAGCACCTCGCCCACCACCCGGCAGGGAATCTCGTAGCGGCTGGCCACCCCGTAGTGGAAGGCCCACGGCCCACCCGATGGGTCGCCGTCGGTCTCCCACCCGAGGTCGAGTCCCACGGGGACCCGGTCGCCCCGCAGCCCACCGGGTCCAGCCCGGTAGGCCTCGGTCGGGTCGTCGACCGCAACGCCGAAGGCCTCGACGCCAACGCTGAAGTGGTCGAGTGGCGCCTCGATGATCAGATCGGCCCACAGGCCCGAGGCGCGGATCTCGAGGCCCGGCTTGAGCGGTAGCGGGGCCTCGTGTTCGACCACGAAGACCGTCGGACCACCTTCCTCGACCAGGCAGCACCAGAACCACGAGACCCCCAGTTCCGGGTAGAGGCCGAGGCGCACGTAGCCGCCGGCCCGGCCTTCGGGATCGAACCAGTCGAGATAGTACGACTCGTTCCAGAGCCGCTGCCCGTCCGACTCGTGCCAGCGCTCGTCGGCGGGGGCGGCCTCGTGCATCGGCTCAGTTCCCGCCGGGGGGACCGTCGGGCGGGCCGTACAGGGGGAACGGGTCGGCATCCAGGTCGCGCTCCGGGGGCTCGACGTCGGCGGTCACCAGCGGGTACAGGTCGGCCGGCGTGTCCCGGGGACAGGTCCAGTCGATCTCGTCGGCCACGCCGGCGATCTGGGCGAAGGGTCGCAGGAACGTGAAGTACACGTAGGCGCCGCAGGCGATCTGTTCGTCACGGTCCATCCCGACGATGGCCCGGTAGTGCACCTTCTGGGCGGCCCTGGCGGCGGCGGCGGTCGCCACGAGTTCATCGTCGGCCACCGGTTCCAGGCGCCCACCGTCGGTCGTGTAGAGGGCGAACGCCGTGAGGTGCTCAAGGTAGTCCTCCGGGTCCGACACCGTGGTCCCGTAGTCGGTGATGCTCAACTCGACCCCCTCGTCGATGACCAGCGCCGCCGTGAGCCCCGAATAGGGCACGGCAGCGGCGACGTCCGACCACCAGAAGTCACTGCGCCCCAACCGGAAGAAGTCGCGCACAATCATCTGTCGGCCGTCCGCCAGCCGGTAGGGACCGGTATCGCCGTGGCCGACCCGAGTGTCGAAGTAGAGCAGAAACAGGTGGTTGACCAGGGTGGCGTTCGCCCGCCTGAGCACGGCCCGCCGCTGGTCGTCGACCGGCGCCACCCCAGCGGTCAGGTCGGCCAGCGTCGCCTCGTCGAAGGCGTCGATCCGGTTGCCACCGTCGGCAGCGTGGAGCAGACCGCCACCCCGGTACGACCGCGAGACCCGGGACCAGAAGTCCAGCACCGTGTCGGTCCGCTCGACCGTGTCGAGCGCCGGATCCACCATCCCCATGATGTTTCGGCCGATCAGGAAGAAGTTGGCGATGCCCCACAGGAACACCGAATCCGCCTGGCAGCCCGGTCGACGGATCCTGGCGCCGAGCTCCTCGGGCGACATCGCGGCCGTGATCACCTCGATGGCCTCCGGGTAGCGGAGGAACGCCTCGATGCACGACACGGTCACGTACTGCTGCACCGGGATCAGCTGTGAGGCGTAGGAGGTCCGCTCCCGCATCAGCACCTTGGACACGGCGTTGACCTCGGCAATCAGGCCGTTGACCCGCGCCCACGGCCCAGAGTTCACCCGTCGATCCGGTGGATCACGCCGCTGGCGTCCAACTCGACCTCGACACCGTCAACGGGCTCGTCGTCGATGACGGCGGCGGCCACACCGGGAACCTGGAACTCGCGGCTCACGATGCCGATGTGGCTCCGGATCGTGCCCCCGGTGCACACCACCCCCGCCAACTCATCGAAGATCGGGGAGAGGAAGGTCGCCCCGGCGTCCCGGATCACCGCCACGATCCCCTCGGCGCCGGTGTCCATCAGGTCGAGCACGTCGCCGGGCCCCTCGAGGCGGCGCCAAGTGCCCCGCGTCGGACGGAAGTCGAACGTCGGGTCGCCGCGGCCAATCACCTGCACGACCGGGACCGTAGCCCCGGCGCCCTCGGAGGAGCACACCCGTCCGACTCCCTAGGCTGCCGCGGTGGCCGAGCTCCCCCCGCTCTCCGATGCGTGGATCGCCGCCCTGGATGATGTCGCACGCAGGCACGACGGACTCCTCGGCATGGCCTCCACGGTCACCCTGAGCGTCGAGTACCGGGTCGCCGACGGCCCCACCTGGCACATCGCACTCGGCGACGGCGAGGCACGTGTCCGGCCCGGACCGGCGGAGGCTCCCGACATGACGTTCTCGACGGATCGGGCCACGGCCACGGGCCTGATGGCCGGTGCCATCGACCCCCTCGATGCGGTGATCACCGGCAACCTCTCGATCGGGGGCGACCCCCGGAGCCTGGTCGGGCACCACGGCCTGCTGGCGACCCTGGGCGACGTGTTCGCCGAAGTCCGGGCCGCCACCGAAGTGGGAACCTGAGCGGACTACGGTCCCGGAACATGGCTGAAGCCGGAACCCTCCTGAACGTGTGGATCAAGCCCGCCCGGGGTGAGCCCATGTCCGCGGTCGAAACCGCCGAGGTTTTTGCCGACTCGGGCCTCGTCGGCAACTCCAACCAGGGCGGAAGCCGCCAGATCACCGTCCTCTCCGCCGAGCGCTGGGCGGACGTCGAAGCGGACCTGGGTCGGACCGTCGAGCCCTCGGCCCGTCGGGCGAACCTGCTTGTCGACGGCGTGGAACTCGCCGACACCACCGGCCGGACCCTGCGGGTGGGCGACGCCCGGATCGAGATCCGTGGCGAGACCCGACCCTGCTTCCAGATGGACGCTGAACTCGACGGCCTCCAGGATGCCCTCGATGCCGACTGGCGCGGCGGCGCCTACGGCGTGGTGCTGGGCGATGCCACGATCAGCGTCGGAGACGCTGTCTCCTGGGAATAGCGGGTTCCCGAGGGACCTAGATCAGGCCCAGTTCCCGAACGGTGTCGCGCTCTGCGGCCAGTTCGGCCACCGAGGTGTCGATGCGGCCGCGGGAGAACTCGTCGATCTCGAGCCCCTGCACGATCGACCACCCACCACCCGAACAGGTGGTCGGGAACGACGAGATGAGGCCCTCCGGCACGCCGTAACTGCCGTCCGACGGCACCGCCATCGAGACCCAGTCATCGTCCGGGGTGCCGAGCACCCAGTCGTGGACGTGGTCGATGGCGGCGTTGGCCGCCGAGGCAGCGCTGGATGCGCCACGCGCCTCGATGATGGCGGCGCCACGCTGTTGCACGGTCGGGATGAACTCGCCCTCCAGCCACGCCTGGTCGCCAATCGCCGCTGCAGCGGTCTGTGCGCCCACCTCGCAGTGGAAAAGGTCGGGATACTGGGTGGCCGAGTGGTTGCCCCAGATCGTCATCCTCCGGACCGCGGAGAGCGGCACACCGAGCCGCCCGGCTACCTGGGAGAGGGCCCGGTTGTGGTCGAGTCGGGTCATGGCGGTGAACCGCTCGTTGGGCACGTCCGGGGCGTTGTGCATAGCAATCAACGAGTTGGTGTTGGCCGGGTTGCCGACCACGAGGACGCGCAGGCCATCGGAGGCGTTCTCGTTGAGCGCCCGACCCTGCACCGTGAAGATGGCACCATTGGCCTCGAGCAGGTCCTTGCGCTCCATGCCCTTGCTGCGGGGCCGCGAGCCGACCAGAAGCGCCACGTCGGTGCCGTCGAACGCCATGTTCGGGTCATCGCTGAGCACCATCGAGTCGACGAGGGGGAACGCACAGTCGTCGACCTCCATGGCCACGCCCTCGAGGGCGCCCATGGCGGGCGGGATCTCGAGCAGTTGCAGGACCACCGGTTGGTCGGGGCCGAGCAGTTGGCCGCTGGCGATGCGAAAGACGAGGGCGTAGCCGATCTGGCCTGCGGCGCCGGTGACGGCGACTCGAACGGGGGTGGGGCTCACGTGGGCTCCTGAGACTCGGACACGTTGACCCGGCAAGGCTACCGACGGGCCAACAGGCGATCCCATCCGGCAGGCGGTGACATCCGTCCCCTCACCGGTCGCGGGTGCTCCCCAGCCACGATTCGTGGAGGCCCGAGTAGACGCCGCCTGCAGCGGCCAGGTCGGCGTGCCGGCCACGCTCGACCACGTGCCCGTCGTCGAAGACGAAGACCAGGTCGGCCCGCTCGGCCGTCGAGAGGCGGTGGGCGATGCTGATCGTAGTGCGGCCCTCCGAGAGCCTGGCCAATGCGTGCTCGAGCGCCTGCTCGGTCTCGGGATCCACCGCCGACGTGGCCTCGTCCAGGATCAGCAGGCCCGGATCGGCCAGGTGGGCACGGGCCAGGGCGACCAGTTGCCGTTCGCCCACCGACAACGACTCACCCCGCTCGCCGACCGGGGTGTCGATCCCTGCAGGAAGCGACGCCACCCATTCGTCCAACCCGAGCGAGACGAAGGCGGCGACGGCATCCACCGCCGTCGCTCCGGGTCGGCCGTAGCGCACGTTCTCGCAGACGGTGGTGTCGAACAGGAAGCCGTCCTGAGGAACCATGCGCACCGCCGAGCGACGGTCAGCGGCTTTCACCTGGCGCAGGTCGACCCCGCCGACGAGCAACCGGCCCGCCGTCGGATCGGCCAGCCGGGCGACCAGCTTGGCGAACGTCGTCTTGCCCGAACCGGTCTCGCCCACCACGGCAACCGAGGCGCCGGGCGGAATCACGACATCGATGCCGTGCAGGACCAGGCCACCTTCCCGGTAGCGGAACTCGAGGCCCTCGGCACGAACCCCCAGCGAACCCTCCGGCAGTGGGAGCCCCTGCCCGGGGTCCACCAGGTCCGGCTCAGTGTCGAGCACGTCGAGGATCTTCCACCAACCCGCCAGCGCTGTCTGTGTCTGGTCGAGCACCTCCCCCAACTGGGTGATCGGCGCCACGAACAGGTTGGCAAGGAACATGAAGGCGACGAGCTCTCCGGCACTCACGCCCCATGCGTCACCCCACCAGACGCCGGTGGCGATCACGGTCGCGATGGCGGCCATCCCGACGACGTCGGTGAGCGGCAGGACCAGGGAGAAGTAGCGCATGGCGCGCATCTGCTGTCGGTACTGCTGGTCGACTGCCTCGTGCAGGTCGCCACGGTTCACCTCGCGCTGCCCGTAGGCCCGGATGACGTCCATGCCGAGCACCGACTCGGAGACCCGGGCCAGCGTCTCGGAGACGCGGGTCCGCAACCGGTCGTAGGCCCGGAGTTGGCCGCGCTGGACGCTGCGCAGGACCGGCAGCAGCGGCACGTGGACCAGCAGCGTGACCAGGGCCAACTGCCACGAGAACACCAGCATGATCACCAGGACCGCCACGATCTGGACAGCACTGATGATCCAGGCGACCGCTCCCCATTGGGCGAACTTGTTGAGCGCCTCCACATCACTTGTGACGCGGGCCGTGAGGACACCCGTCCGAGAGGCTGTGTGCTCGGCGAGGCTCAACCGTTGGAGGTGGGCGAAGGTCCGAACTCGGAGGCCGTAGAGAACGTCCTCGGCGGTGCGTGTCAGGCGCAGGTAGGTGATCCGCTCGAGCGAGATGCCGATCGCGACGAGACCCGCTGCAACCCCGGTGAGTGCGACCACTACGCCCATCTGGATGTCACCGTCGAACACCCCTCGGTCGAGGACCATCTGGATAGTGAGCGGGATGAGCAGCTTCCCTGCCGCCACCGCCAGCGCCATCGCCGCCGTCAACAGCAGTCCGGAGCGGAGTTCCGGCGACGCCGCCAGCCCCCGCCGGAGCACCGCCAGCGATCCGACACCCTCGATCCCGGCGAGCGACTGGGCGTCGTGTTCCCCCCACGGGCCGACGACATCTGCGCCCTCGAGTGCCTCGACGGCAGCACCCACGTCCTCTCCGGGGATGTGTGTGCTCATCTGACCGCTCCCTCATAGGCCCGCACCAACGCCGCATAGGCGGGAACGGCCAGGAGTTCGCCATGGGGGCCCTCGGCGGCGATACGGCCGTCCTCGAGGAACAGGACCCGGTCGGCGAGTCGGATTGTGGCCAGGCGGTGGGCGACCACGAGCAGCGTGTGCCCACCCTCGGCTCGAAGGTTGGCGAGGATGGCCGCCTCGACCACCGGATCGACGGCGGACGTGGCATCGTCGAGCAGGAGCACCCGGGGTCGTCGCAGGAGCGCCCTCGCCAGGGCGAGACGCTGGCGCTGACCGCCTGAAAGCGTGATGCCGCGCTCGCCGACCACGGTTTCGAGTCCAGCCGGGAGGGCGCCGACAAAGCCGTCGGCCGCCACAAGCCGCAGCACATGTGCGAGTTCGTCGTCGGTGGCCTCCCGGTCGAGGACCAGGTTGCGCCGGACGGTGTCGGCGAACAGGTACGTCTCCTGGAAGACCGGTGCGACCACTGCGGGAATGCCGTCGGGGCCGAGTTCGGCGACATCGACGCCCCCCAGTGTGATGCGCCCGCCGGTCGCCGGCATCAGCCCGGAGAGGAGGTCGAAGAGGGTGCTCTTGCCCGAGCCGGTCGCTCCGACCAGGGCGACCGACTCGCCGGCACCGACCAGGGCGGTCAGGCCGTCGAGTACCGGGGAGCCGTCGTCGAAGGCGAACGAGACGCCCTCGAACGCCACCTCCACGGCTGCCGGAACGGGCGGTGGATCGGTCGGCCGGTCCTCGAGCCCGGTCGAGAAAACCCCGTCCAGGCGGTCCATGGACACCACCGACCGGGGCATCTCCTGGAAGAGGAAGCCCAGGATTTCCATCGGGACCGCCAGCAGGTTGAACAGGGCCATCGAGCGGACAACGTCCCCCACCGATGCGGAGCCCTGGTCGACCAGCCAGGAGCCGAGGAGCAACACGACCAGGATCCCGAGGTTCGGCAGGGCGTAGATGAACGGCAGGTACACCGCCCGCAACCGGCCGATCTCGACCCGCTCGATGCGGAGGACGTCGGAGGCCTCGGCCAGTCGCTCGACCTCGTCGTCCTCGCGGCCGAGCGTCTTCACGACGAGGACGCCGTCGAGGCTCTCGTGGGCGATCCCCGACACGACGCCAACGGCCTCCTGGGCCCGGGCGGCCGGTGCCTCGACCGACCGGGTGTAGCGCTGGTTGAGCACCGCCAGCACCGGGAACAGGACGAGTGCCACGAGGGCGAAGAGCGGATGGACTACCAGCAGGCTCACGAGCGACACCACGACGAGTGCAGCCACGGACATCGAGTACGCCAGGGGCATCAGCATCGAGGCAGCGGTCTCGACGTCGGCGTCGGCGTGGGCGAGGAGTTGCCCGGCGGGGCGAGAACGGTGGAACGACAACGGAGCGTCGAGGTAGTGGTCGAGGATGGCGAGGCGCCAGGTGCGCTGGGTCCGTGCGACGGCCGTGAAGTTGAAGAACCGCCGCACCATCATCGAGACGCCCCGTACCACGCCGACCGCAGCGACTGCGGCCGCACCGGCGAGTGCCGTGTCCCGGTCGACGCCACCGCCGTCGAGGCCCGGGAGGATCAGTTCGTCTGTGACGCGCCCCAGCACGATCGTGTAGCCGACGACAGCCACGGCGAAGACGTTTGCCCCGGCAATGCCGAGGAGGTGCGGCAGGGGGTGCGCACGGAAGGACCGCAGTACGAGGCGGCCACCGCGCCGGAAGATGCCATCCCCCGGGGCCGGCGCCGAACCGGAGGCGTCAGAGTCGGTCAACGAGCGCCTGGGCGAACTCCGAGCACCTCACCTCGGTGGCCCCGTCCATGAGCCGGGCGAAGTCGTAGGTGACCACCTTGTCGCTGATGGCCGACTCGAGCGCCCGCACGATGTCGTCGGCGGCCCCCTGCCAGCCGATGTGTTCGAACATGAGCACGCCGGACAGGAGCACCGACGACGGGTTGACCTTGTCCTGGCCGGCGTACTTGGGTGCCGTGCCGTGGGTCGCCTCGAAGATGCCATGGCCGGTGACGTAGTTGGCGTTGCCGCCCGGGGCGATACCAATGCCACCGACCTGCGCCGCGAGTGCATCGGAGAGGTAGTCGCCGTTGAGGTTCATGGTGGCGATCACGTCGAATTCGGCAGGCCGGGTGAGCACCTGCTGGAGGGCGATGTCGGCGATGGCGTCCTGGACGAGGACGCGGTCGCCCGGGTCGCCGTCGCAGTCGGCCCAGCCCACGGCGACGTCGGAGAACTCCTCGCGGACGAGTTCGTAGCCCCACCGCTGGAAGGCACCCTCGGTGAACTTCATGATGTTGCCCTTGTGCACCCAGTGGATCCGGGGACGCCCGTGGTCGACGGCATACTGGATGGCGGCCCGTTGGAGTCGCTGCGAGCCCGTCTTGGAGATGGTCTTGATGCCGATGCCGGCGTCCTCGCGGATCCGCCACCCGAAGGCGTCCTCGAGCAGTTGGCGCAACTTCAGCGCATCGGGAGTCATGGCCTCGACCTCGAGGCCAGCGTAGATGTCTTCGGTGTTCTCGCGGAAGATCACCATGTCGACCAGTTCGGGGTGCTTGACCGGCGACGGCACGCCCTCGAACCACCGGATGGGACGCAGGCACACGTACAGGTCGAGGATCTGGCGCAGGGCCACGTTGAGGCTGCGGAAGCCGCCACCTACCGGTGTCGTGAGCGGGCCCTTGATCCCGATCAGGTACTCGGTGAAAACCTCGACGGTCTCCTGGGGGAGCCATTCACCGGTCTCGCGGTAGGCCTTCTCACCGGCGAGCACCTCCTTCCACTCGATGGAGTGGCCGTGCTTCGAGGCCGCGGCATCGAGCACGAGGCGGGCGGCCGGCCAGATGTCGACGCCCGTGCCGTCGCCCTCGATGAAGGGGATGATCGGATCGGTCGGTACCTGCAGGCCTGCGTCGGCGTCCATCGTGATCTTCTCACCCATGGGTTCGACCCTATCGACCGTGCGTTCCGGCTGGACGGGCGAAAAGTCAGATGAGTGAGCGCTCGGCGGCCTCGACGGTGTTGCGGAGCAACATCGCCACCGTCGTCGGCCCGACGCCACCCAGCCGGGGCGTGATCCATGACGCCACCTCTCCGACCGACTCGTCGACGTCGGCAAGAAGTTTCTTGCCCTCCCAGGAGAGTCCGCCGCTCACGACGACGGCACCGGGCTTCACCATGTCGGGCGTGACGAAACCCGGGATCCCCACCGCTGCAACGACGATGTCGGCCTCCCGGGTGTGGTCGGCCAGGTCGGGGACGGCCGAGTGCACGACCGTGACGGCTGCATTGGCGCCTGGGGCCTTGGTGGTGAGCAGCAGCGCCAGCGGGCGGCCCAACGTCGGTCCCCGACCGATGACCACGATGTGCTTCCCGGACACCTCGATGCCGTAGTGCACGAAAATGGCCTGGATGCCGGCCGGGGTGCACGGCACCGGCCCTTCCTCCTGGAGGACCAGCTTGCCGAGGTTCGTAGGGTGGAGGCCGTCGGCGTCCTTGTCCGGGTCCATGGCGAACAGGGCGGCGTTGAAGTCGAAGCCCGACGGAACCGGATGCTGGATGATGTACCCGTCGACCGCGGGGTCCTCGTTGAAGGTGGCAACGGCCTCGTCCAGTGCCGCCGGCGGGGCATCGGCGGGAACGCTGATGTGCTGCGACGTGAACCCGACGCTCTCGCAGGTCTCGTGCTTCTTGCGGACGTAGCCGGCGCTGGCGCCGTCGTCACCCACGAGGATCGTGCCGAGTCCCGGCGTGACCCCCCTGGCGGCGAGCGCTTCGACCCTGGAGCGGACATCATCGAGCACGGCCTCGGCGACCGGCCCACCAGCGAGCAGTTGTGCAGTCATGGCGGGGCACGCTATCCCTCGATGGCCCCGTGCGGGTCGGTCCTTCGACCGGGTCCGGTCAGTGACGGAAGTGGCGTCGGCCGGTGAACACCATGGCCAGACCGGCCTCGTCAGCGGCCGCAATGACCTCGTCGTCGCGTACCGAACCGCCCGGCTGGATGACCGCAGTGGCACCGGCGTCTATGGCGGCATCGAGGCCGTCGCGGAACGGGAAGAAGGCGTCGCTGGCGCAGGCGCCGCCGACGGCCCGACCGGCGGCCTTCTCCGCGGCGATGCGGGCGGCGTCACGCCGATTCTGCTGGCCGGCCCCGATGCCGACGGCCTGGCGGTCTTTGACGAGCACGATGGCGTTCGAGGTCACTCTGGCCGCCACCTTCCACGCCAAGGCGAGGTCGGCCCACTCAGAGTCGGTGGGTTCTCGGTCGGTTACCACCCTCCAGGCCGGCAGGTCATCATCGACCTGGTCGACGGTCTGGACGAGTAGCCCTCCGTCGATACTGCGTAAATCCAGGATCCAGTCGGCTCGCCCGGGGGGTGGGCCTTCAAGGATCCTCAGGTTGGCCCGGGCTCGGAGGGCCTCGAGGGCCTCAGGTTCGTAGGCCGGGGCCACGACTACCTCGGTGAACACCTCGGAGAGCGGTTCGGCAACCGCCATGGTGACCAGTCGGTTGAGCGCCACGATTCCACCGAAGGCGGAGACGGAATCACAGCCGTGAGCTGCCTGGTAGGCGTCGGAGATGTTCTCGGCCACGGCCACCCCGCACGGGTTGGCATGCTTGACGACCACTGCGGCTGGCTCATCGCCCAGTTCGTTCACCAGGCGCCAGGCGGCCTCAGTGTCGAAGACGTTCAGGTAGGACAAGGCCTTGCCACCGTGGAGGATTGCTGCATCCCACCAACCGGTCAGGTCGACGGCCCACCGGTACCGGGCTCCTGCTTGGTGGGGGTTCTCCCCGTAACGAAGTTCGTCGACCCGCTCCAGGCTTAGGTGCAGGGTGTCGGGAAGGACGGCGGCGGAGCCGGAGTCAGTGTCGGAAACCGGGAGGCCGGAATCGAACCAAGCCATAATTGACGCGTCGTAGGCAGCGGTATGGGAAAAAGCCCTACGGGCCAGGGCCAGTCGAGTGGATTCGGACAGGAGGTTGCCTGACCGCAACTCATCTAGAAGGCCCGGATAGTCGCTCGGGTCGACAACCACCCCCACGTGTGCATGGTTCTTGGCCGCCGCCCGCACCATGGCCGACCCGCCGATGTCGATCATCTCGACGCCCGGCCATTCGGCGAACGGGTAGAGATTGGCTACCACCAGGTCGATCGGGGCGATTCCCCGGGACTCCAGGTCAGCCATGTGGTCGGGGTCGGACCGGTCGGCCAGGATCCCGCCGTGGATCGCCGGGTGGAGAGTCTTGACCCGTCCGCCCAGCATCTCGGGAGCGCCGGTGACCTGGGCGACCTCGGTGACGGGCACGCCCTCGTCGGCCAGCAGCGAGGCGGTGCCCCCGCTGGATACGACCTCCCAGCCGAGGTCGACGAGGCCACGGGCCAGGTCGACGATGCCGGCCTTGTCGTGGACGGAAAGCAGGGCGCGGGGACTCACTCGGTTGCTCCCACGACCTGTGGGGCTTCGAGCAATCGTCGGATCGTGTCGACGTAGAGCCGACGCTCGACCGCCTTGATTCGCTCGTGCAGGCTCGCCACGTCGTCGTCCGACAGGACGGGCACGGTCTCCTGGGCCAGGATCGGCCCGGAGTCGACCTCGAGCTCGGCGTAGTGGACGGTGCAGCCGGTCACCTGCACCCCGTGGGCGAGGGCCTCGTCGACGGCGCGCCACCCGGGGAACGCCGGCAACAGCGATGGGTGGGTGTTGAGGATCCGGCCGGCGAAGCGCTCGTAGATGGGCTGTTCGAGGATCGTGCCGAACCCGGCCATGGCGATCAGGTCGATGTCGGCAGCCTCGAGTTCGGTGGTGAGCTTCTTGGTGTAGGCGGTGCGGTCGAAGTCGTCGCCGAACGAGTCACGCTCGACTACCGAGGCGGGTATGCCGTGTCCTTTTGCCAGTTCGATAGCCCGACAGGGACGGTCGGCGACGACCAGGGCGACCGGCAGTCCGGCGTCGGCCATGGCATCGAGGATCGTCCCCGTGCCCGAGACCAGTACCGCGAGGCGCATACCGGCGACCGTACCAGCGGGGGTCGGCACGGCAATCCCGGAAATGGCAGTGGTTCTCAGAGTTCCGCGACGATCTCCGCCATCAGCTCACCGGCTTCGGTGGGGTTCAGCCCGACCCTGACGCCGGCCTCCCGCAGGGCCTCCATCTTGGCGGCGGCGGTGCCCTTGCCTCCCGAGACGATGGCTCCGGCATGGCCCATCTTCTTGCCCGGAGGGGCCGTCACGCCGGCCACGTAGGCGGACACCGGCTTGGTCATGTGGTCCCGGATGAAGGCCGCCGCCTCCTCCTCGGCCGAGCCGCCGATCTCGCCGATCATCATGACGGCCCTGGTGTCAGGATCGGCCTCGAACGCCTCGAGGCAGTCGATGAACGTCGTACCGGGTACGGGATCGCCACCGATCCCGACGCAGGTCGTACATCCGATGCCCTTCTCCTTGAGTTCGTAGAGCGCCTGGTAGGTGAGGGTGCCGGATCGACTCACGATGCCGACCGGGCCACCGGCGAGGGCGATGTGGCCGGCGGTGATGCCGATGTTGCAGCGTCCCGGAGAGATGATCCCGGGGCAGTTGGGGCCCAGCATCCGGACGTCGGGGAAGTCGCGCTTCAGCCGGTTGTAGAAGAGGGCCTCGTCGTGGGCCGGCACGCCCTCGGTGATGCCGACGATGAACTCGACGCCCCCCTCGGCGGCCTCGATGACGGCATCGTGGACGCCGGGTGCGGGGATGAAGATGCACGAGGCGGTGGCACCTGTGGCCTCGACGGCGTCGTCGACCGTGGCGAACACGGGCACCCCGTCGACATCGGTGCCCGCCTTTCTCGGATTGGTGCCGGCGACCACCTGTGTGCCGTAGTCGCGGTTGAGGAGGCCGTAGTAGCGGCCCTGGCTGCCGGTCAGGCCCTGGTAGACGACCTTGGTGGTCTCGTCGACAAAGATGGTCACAAGACCACCCCCCGACTCGTCCCGGCCAGGGCGACGGCCTGTCGGGCCGCATCGAGCATCGTCGGCGCCATGTGCATCGACTCCGAGAGGTGCGGTTCGAGGATCGCCCGTCCTTCGTCGGCGTTCGTGCCGTCGAGGCGGATGACGATCGGCGACCGCATGTCGACACGGCCGATGGCCTCGACGATGCCGTTGGCGACCTCGTCGCCCCGGGTGATCCCGCCGAAGATGTTGATGAAGATGGACCGGACAGCCGGGTCGTTGTTGATGACCTCGAGCGCCCCGGCCATGACGTCGGCGTTGGCGCCACCACCGATGTCGAGGAAGTTGGCCGGGCTGCCCCCCACCTGGTTGACGACGTCGACCGTCGACATGGCGAGGCCGGCACCGTTGGCGATCACCCCGACGGACCCGTCGAGTCCGACGTACTGGAGGCCCTTGGCGTGGGCGGCGGTCTCGCGCTCATCGCGGGTCTGGGTCCCGTCGAACTCCGCATACGACTCGTGCCGGAACACCGAGTTGGCGTCGAGGGTGACCTTGGCGTCGAGGACGTGGACCCGGCCGTCGTCGGTGAGGATCAGTGGGTTGATCTCGACGAGGTCGGCGTCGCCGTCCACATACGACTCGTAGAGCCTGCCGAGGATGTCGACGGCGCCCTCCACGGCGGCCTCGGGCAGGCCGGCAGCCGTCACCCAGTCTCGTGTCGTGGCCTCGTCGAGGCCGTCGACGGGGTCGACCCAGATCTTGGCGATGGCGGCGGGGTTCTCGTCGGCAACCGCCTCGATCTCGACGCCACCTTCAACGGAGAGCATCCCGAGGTGCTTCTTGGCGGACCGGTCGAGGGTGAACGAGGCGTAGTACTCCTCGGCGATGTCGGAGGCCTGCTCGATCCAGACCCGACCGACGACGTGGCCCGAGATGTCGAGGCCGAGGATGTTGCCGGCGTGTTCGCGGACGTCGTCGAGGGTTGCGGCGAACTTGACTCCGCCGGCCTTGCCCCTGCCGCCGGTGTGGACCTGGGCCTTGACCATGACGGGCGTGCCGAGCCGCTCGGCGGCCGCCACAGCCTCGTCAACGGTGAAGGCGACCTCCCCCGGCGAGATGGGCATGCCGTACCCGGCGAAGAACTGCTTGCCCTGGTATTCGAAGAGGTCCACCCGTGTCTCCCGTGGTCGTGAAGTCCGGGCGCAGCCCGCCCCGCCGTTGCGGCGATACTAGGCAGGCGCTGCATCGGCCCCTCCACCCGGATGTCGTTGCAGCCGTCACACCCGCCCAGCATCGGAGGAGCCGTGCCCGTCGCCCAAGGCGTCACGATCGACACCCGACGAGCCGTCATCGTCGGGCTGGCGGGCATCGCCTCGGCGATCGGCATCCTGGTGCTGATGCTCTGGATGGCCGACACCAACGATGTCATCGACGTGCGCCTCGGCGACAGCGACTTTCGGGGCATCGACGCCGCCAACCTGTCGACCGAGATCGCCGACAACGGGCCGGTGGCGTTCCCCGACCTGGTCGGCCGGGACCGCCCGATCTGGGTGGTGCACGAAGGCACCGACCCGGCGACCGGCTGGTCCTCCTTCTTCGCCCGGGTTCCCGCAAAGAGCGCCGACTGCCTGGTGCAGTGGGACACGAATCAGAACGTCTTCGTCGACTCGTGCGACGCCACCACCTTCCCGCCCGATGGGGACGGCCTCGAGCAGTTGGCCTGGCGGGTCCTCGACGGTGAGTTGCGCATCTTGATCAACACCCCGGAGGACGGCTCATGACGGAACGGCTCTACCTGCGCGACGCCGACCTGAGGTCCTTCGAGGCCACGGTCGTCTCCGTCGACGACGACCGCGTCGAGTTGGACCGCACCGCCTTCTACGCCACCAGTGGCGGCCAGCCCCACGACATCGGACACCTGGTGTGGGCCACCGGCGCCGCTGCCGTGCTCGACGTGCGCTCCGACGGGGACCGGGTGCTCCACACGCTCGCCGGACCGATCCCAGAGGTCGGCACGACCGTGACGGGCGAAGTCGACGACGGGCGCCGACGCCACATGATGCGCACCCACACCGCAATGCACATCCTGTGCGGGGTCATCTGGCGGGACTGGCTGCGGGTGGTGACCGGAGGGAACATGGATGCCCTGTCCGGTCGGATGGACTTCGAGTTCGTCGAGTTGCCCGAGGGGTTCACCGAACGTCTCGAGGAGCTCTGCAACGCCGAGATCGATGCCGACCGATCGGTCGAGGTCTCGTTCCTCGACCGGGGCGAAGCGGTCCTAGACCGCGACCTCATCCGCACCAAGGTGAACCTGATCCCCGACTACGTCACCGAGATCCGCGTCGTGGACATCGTCGGACTCGACAAGCAGGCTGACGGCGGCACGCACGTCTCGTCGACCGGCCAGGTGGGACGCCTCGAGGTGGTGAAGACGGAGTCGAAGGGCAAGGGCTTCAAACGTGTCCGCTTCGTCCTCCACGACGAGTGAATGCATGCCCCCCCGGGGACGGGGTGGCATGCTGTGGGTTGACCGCGAGCCCCAAGGAGCGCCGTAATGAGCAGTGCAACATTCGAATGCGCAAAGTGCCGCCACCGTGAGGCCGAGACCGGTGAGATCCGCACGACTGGTGGCGGAGCATCCCGGTACCTGAACGTCCAGAACCAGAAGTTCGGCTACGCGGCCTGTACGTCGTGCGGCTTCACCGAGTTCTACAGAATGGACGGTGGCGGTAAGGGAAGAATGATCCTCGACGCCTTGACCAACTGATCAGACCCCGTCGATGCCTGATCATGAGGCGGCCCCGTCCGGATCTGGGCCGGCGCGCCGTTGGCATGACCTCGACGCCCTGCGGGGCTTCGCCATGCTGCTCGGCATCGGCCTGCACGCTTCGCTGGCCTTCTTCCCCTCGTTCTGGCCTGCACAGGACAGGGGCGCCACCGACGGTGGTGGGTTCGACTGGTTCCTGCACGCCGTCCATGGCTTTCGGATGCCCCTGTTCTTCCTACTCAGCGGATTCTTCACGGCGATGCTCTGGCGACGGCGCGGAACGGTGGCACTCGTGCTCCACCGGGTGCGGAGGATCGTCCTGCCCCTCGCCCTGGGCATGCTCACGATCGTCCCAGCCGTAGATTGGGTCTCCGAACGAGCGATGCAGGGGAGCATCGACAACTGGGCGATGGGCGCCGCCGAGAAGGGCGACATCTGGTTTCCGGTCCTGTTGGGCCAACCTGACGCGGTCCCGGTGGCGGTGGCCAACGGCGCCGACGTGGACGTTCGCGGCGACGACAAGGGCACACCACTGCACCTCGCAGCCTTCATGGACCTGCCTGACGTGGCGCAGGCGCTGCTGGACGCCGGGGCCGACTACCGCCTGACGAACAAGGATGGCTCCACCCCACTGGTGGTCGCCGTATGGGTCGGCTCGGAGCAGGTTGCCGACGTGCTCGTGGCGGCCGGTTCGCGCGACATCCGGGCCGACGACCAGCAGTGGCAGGAAATCGAATGGTTCGGCGACGGAGCCGCATTCAAGCGCCTGGTTCTCGAACCCGAAGTCGAAGACGAGACCGGTCTCGACTCGTGGATCGACCAGTTCCACCACCTCTGGTTCCTCTGGTTCCTCTGCTGGCTGGTCGCCGGCTTCACCCTGATCGCACCACTGGCCGACGAGGTAGGCAACAGCATCACCTCGGCGAAGGTCCGGAGACGCCTGCTCTGGATCGCATTCCCGTTGACGCTGGCCCTCCAGGCCCGGATGGGGGACTCGGGCGCCTACGAGGCCTTTGGCCCGGACACCTCTACGGGCCTCCTTCCCGCAGCCCACGTGCTCCTCTACTACGCAGTGTTCTTTGGCTACGGCGCCGCAGCGTTTGGCGCCCGCACCGACGACGGCGAGCCGCTGATCGACCGCCTCGGCCGGTACTGGCCGATCGTCCTCCCGGCGACGGTCGTGGTGGTCCTCCCCCTGGCAATCGGGGCCACCTTCGGCGACGAACCGGACCGGTGGGGCTCCGTAGTCCTCCAGGCGCTCTACGTCTGGGGTATGACGTTCGGCCTGATGGGGTTGTTCCGCCGACTCCTCTCCGGCGAGAGCTACTGGGTGCGCTACCTGTCGGACGCCTCCTACTGGATGTACCTCCTCCACCTGCCGCTCGTGATCCTCGCCCAAGACTGGATCCGCGACTGGGACCTCCCCCGGATCCCGAAGTTCCTGGCGATCTGTTGGGGCGTGAGCGGCCTGCTCCTGCTCACCTACCGCTACCTGGTGCGCTACACCCCCATCGGCACCCTCCTGAACGGCCCCCGGACGCGTCCGGAGCCGAGCCCGGCCGTTGCAGGAACGATTGACGGCTCCTGACCTGTAACGCGTCGAGGTGTGCCAAGATCGCCGGATGGCCGACGACGGACGACTCCGGGGCAAGGTTGCGCTGATCACCGGCGGGGCACAGGGCATCG
>Ga0315338_1000695_pt1 | contig 63158 bp, 57 predicted proteins | sample ASW8metaG_FD_204518 | JGI IMG/M metagenome (GOLD analysis project Ga0315338, IMG submission 204518) | Ammonia-oxidizing marine archaeal communities from Monterey Bay, California, United States - ASW #8 | ecosystem: Environmental > Aquatic > Marine > Coastal | place: USA: California | collected...
GAAGCGCTCGCGCGGGCGACGCCGGGGACGAGGGTCGCGCACGCGCGAGCGCTCCCCGGCTTCGACCCGGCTCGCCCGCACATGTCGATACCGGGGCATGCCACCGTCGTCGTCGCATCGCATCGTCGACCGGGCGTGTTCACACCCGCCAAGGAGACTCCGTGGTTCCTCGCGGCGGTCGCATCCCACCTAGATGACACTCGATTGATCGGCGATCGCATCCACGTTGTCGGACCTACCTACGTCCCGCTTGCCATCGAGCTCGAGGTGCAGGCGGTCCCGAGGGCCGATCTGGCAGCGGTACGGCACCGCGTAGAGGGGCGCCTCAGCACCATGCTGTCGGCGAGCACGAGTCGCGATGCTCCCGAGTGGCGACTCTCGAGGTCTGTCTACGCAGCGGACGTTGGGGGCGAACTCGACCTCCTCGAGGGCGTCGACTTCGTTGACATCGTCGAACTCTGCAGAGCCGACAGGCGAGACGCGCAGACCGAGGTGGTCACGATCGACCCGGCCGAGCTCGCGGTCATCGGATCGCTCCGGATCGGGGTCGTCTCTGCGGATCGGCGAACCCAGTTGGCGGCGGAAGAAGCGGAGGGTGGTGAGTGATGCCCTCCGAAGAGTTCTCCCGACACACGTTCACCACGGAGCGCCAGTGGCAATCCGGCGTCGCGGCGGGCACCGAGTATCTCGGGTCCGGCGGGATCGCGTTGCTGCGCCGGCCGACATTCGCCGGTTGGCTGACCCAGGCGCCCGAGGCGCGGAACGCCCTCGGCGTCGCACTCGACCGAGCCGGTACCGCGTTCTGGATCGATCCCCACGACGGCACGCTGTATCGCTGGTCCGAGGGTTGCGAGCGCCCCGAATCCCTGTTCCCCGGCCGCGGACCCGCCGAGCGGGGCGAGAGCGCCCGGAGTCGGCCAGCGGTCGGGCGATACCTCCTGTGGCTCGCTGACCCGGACGGCGCTCGGCTACGCGCCTTCTCGAGTCGATCGATGCAGATCCTCCGCGAGGTCGAGACAGAAGATCCTCCGCTCGACCTCGCCGTCGGCGTTGACGATGGCCTCTGGGTGCTCGACCGCTCGGGCGTCTACCACCTCGATCGACTCGGGCGCGAGGATCGGCGCTTCCCGCTCCCCGACGGTGTGCGGGCGCTTGGGCTGGCGCGAGTAGAGCGTTCCCTCTTCATCGCCGTCGCCGACCGCCCGCACGTCCTCCGATACGAACTAGACGATCCTGAGCCTCTTCCGGCGGAGGTCGGCTGGCTGACGCCGTCGGAGTGGGCTGGGATCGGAGCATGCGGAGACGCTTCGCTTGCTTTCATCGAGCCATCGGGTGAGCGGCTGCAGCTCATCGCCCCGGACGGGACCTCCCTCGGTCCGCTCGCGTTTCCGAACGCTGGGTCAATCTCCGCCGTCTCCTCGGGGTCTAACCAGATGCTGGTCGGCACAGCGTCGGGGATCGCGATCGTCGCCTTGCGCCCCGGTGCCGGCGATGGGGAGTGGTACAGCCCCGCGCTCGACTCTGGCGCCAACGCCCGGCACCACTGGCACCGGGTCGACCTCGAACACGAGCTCCCGCCATCGACCACCCTCAGCATCCAGTACGCCCTGGGCGACGAGGAGCAGCATGCCCGCATCTCTCAGGCGCTCGCGGGCGCCTCGTCCCCCTCCGAGGCGGCCGAGATTGTGCGCCGCAGGCTCGACTGGAGCGCGCAGCAGACCTTCGGCGACACTGGTGAGCAGATCGAGCCACCCGAGAGCGGGTCGGACGAGATCGGCTTCTCGAGCCTCCTCGTCGAGGACCCGGATGACACCGGTCTCAGTGCGCGGGAGCCGTCGGCACCCCCGCGATACCTCTGGGTCAGGGCCACACTCCACAACTTCGGCGGCACGGCACAGCCAGTCGTGCGACGGCTGACCGCGGTCCGTCCCCGCCTCACCTACCTGCGCTACCTTCCCGAGGTCTACCAGCACGACGACAACAGTCGCCGGCTCCTCGAGCGCCTCCTCTCCACCTTTGAGACGGTGTTCGAGGGAATCGAACGCAAGATCGATCGCCTCTGGCGGTACTTCGATTCGCGCACCACGCCGCCGGAGTTCCTCGACTGGCTGGGCGGCTGGATGAACCTTGCGTTCGACGAAGGTTGGTCCGAGCAGCGGAAGCGCCTGCTGATCGAGCATGCGCATGAGCTCTTCCGTCTCCGGGGGACACCCCGCGGTCTCTTCGCCCTGTTCGAACTGGCCGCCGACCTGCGTCCGGTGCTCATCGAGGGCGCGCAGCTCCCCCAACCTGCGATCGTCGGGGACCAAGCCGGTCGTCTTGGGTATGCCGCTGTCGGGGGAGCGCCAAACACCCCGTTCCGAATCGGCCGCGGTGCGGTGCTCTCGCGCGCGACGCTGCGAGCCGAGCCGGCTGTCGAGGAGCCGCTCAGCGCCTATTCCGACGCGGTGACTGTAGTGCTACCGCTGAGCCAGACGGAGTTCGAGCGTCGGGAGACCACGCTCCGACGGCTACTCAGCGAAGCGCTCCCGGCGCATGTTCGCCCCTCGATCCGTCTCGTGCGCGGTGGGGGGCTCGAGGTCTCCAGCACCGTGGGCATCAACTTCGAACTCGAGGATGCGCGCCCAATCCAGCTCGGCGTCGACGCACGACTCGGCAGCATCGTCGCACTACACGACCGCGAGTGGGGCTCTTTGCTCGGGTCGAACGCCAGCGTGGGACTCGACCTACGACTCAACTGAGAGGGCCTCAACTGTGGAGCAAGGGGAACCATGACGACTCAACTAAGACACGAGACCTGCGCTGTTTGCGCGACACCCCACCTGGAGCGCAACAACTTCTACTTCGGCAAGTCGATGACCGTTCGTGACTTCTTCGCGGAGCAACGCTACTTCAACCAGAAGCGCTGGCTCCTCAACCGCTCGGTGTTCGGCAGCGGTGTCGCACACGGCCTCGGCGTGCGACCTGACGGGACCCGGATCTGGGTCGACCCCGGCCTCGCGCTGGACTGCTGCGGTCGCGAGATCCTCATCTGCGACCCGGAGTGCCTCGACCTGCCGACCATCGACCCTGCCGTCGAGTCGGCGGAGCGGAGGCCTGCGCCGCCGCCGACTGCTGCGCAGCAGGCGCCGTCTCAACAGGCACAACAGGTTGAGGGCGATCAGGATGCGGTCGAGTCCAGACTTCGGCGAGTCAGGTATCTCCTCTGCGCTCGCTACGAGGAGTGTCTCACCGAGCCGACGCGGATTCCCTCGCCGACGTGCGATGTGGAGCACGAGCACAACCGTATCCGGGACGGCTACACGTTGACCCTCGAGCGGAGCGACCTCGACACCGGCGAGGTGCCCCAGTTCGATGGCCACCTCCAGACCCTCCGCTGCAATCACCACGACGAGCACTGCGCAAGTGGACGCCTCCACGATCAGCTGGGCGAGCACCTCGCTTCGGTGGACCTGGACTGCTCGTCGACCTGCTGCGTGCCATTGGCCGTCGTCGTGGGCGAGTACGACGACGACGGCAGCCCCGTGCGCGTCACGGACGACCCCATCCAGGCCGACGACGCGCCGCGCCTCGTCTACCGCAACCCGCTCTTGTTTGATCTGGTCGAGTCCTATCACGGCGATCTGCCGCGGATTCACCACGTGAGCTGGCCTCATGACAAGACGCCTCAGCGCATTTCGTGGAACGATTTCAAGGAGCTCATCGACTGGCGCGATGCTGGGGTGCCAGGCGGCCCGCAGGTCTGCTTCGATCGCCGGATGGACGACGCAACTCTCGACTGGCACAGCTTTCAAGTCGCCGTCATCACCCGGCAGCGGGGTACGGGTTACGGACATCGCTGGCTGGTGCCCGGAACCGTCAACACCAACTACGACGCCGCCACCGGGTGCTCCACCGCGACGTTCGTCGCCGAGAAAGACTGGCTGGAAGACGAAATGGAGGGCCATTCCGAGCTGCGCTACGGCGCCCACGTAGAGATCACGCTCCGCGGCAGCCTGATTCTGGACAGCGAGGGTCGAGCGCTCGATGGCGACGCCATCGACTGGCCCAGCGGGAACGGGACGCCAGGAGGTGACTTCGTGAGCGCCCTCGCCGTTGAGGAACGGCCCTGATGACCAATCTCGCCGACCGATGCATGCACCTAAACCGAAGGACCCGACGATGACCACCACGCACGCGCACGACGGAAGCACTGGACTCTTCTGCGAGTACGGCACCCAGAAGCGCACCCGCTACTTCCACGGGATGCTACTCGACGACCTCGACTTCATCACCGAGCAGAACTACCACCTGGAACGCCAGCGCAAACTCAACCGCTACCTCTGGGGCACGGGCGTCATCTGCGGGCTCGACCTCGTGGTGGGCTCGGGCGCGCAGGTGCAGATTCAGCCTGGCGCTGCGATCGATTGCAACGGCGAACTGATCGAGGTCGAACGGCCCATTACCGTCGATCTCTCGTCTGAGTGCCGCAAGGATTGCGGCTGTCAGGCTGGCGACAAGCCCGAACTCTGCTCCGACGGCGAGCATAGCCGGGAGTTCTACCTCGGCCTCCGTTACGCCGAGTGTGAATCGGACAACGTCGCTGCCTACTTGCCGGGTGGCGACTGCGACCGTCCGGCGAGCCAACCTTCGAGGATCCGCGAAGGTTTCTGCGTGGAGGTCCTCGACGACCCGACCGATCCGTGCGCGCTTCCGTCCACCTCGGGCCGGCATAAGAGCGTCGATGACTGGTGCGAGGTCCCCGTCCCCTGCCCAACGTGCTGCTCTGAACACCACGCCGTCGTCCTCGGAAGAGTCGAGGTCCGATGCGGTCCCGACGAGGCCAAGCAGACCTACAGCAACGACCGTCGGGAGTACGTCCTGAGCGCGCCGCTCATCCGCCACCTCTCCGCCGCGATGGACGATGCAGACATCGGCGAGGAGATCCGGAGACGCCTCGGGATCTCGAAATCCGTCGAGGACCTGAGCTGGACCTCGCTCCTCTGCAACCCGCTCGGGGCGATCTGCGAGCTCGGCAGCTCGGGGACCGAGGCAAGAGACGAGCGTCCAGCGAAGGCCGAGCAGGCGGCTCCCCAGGCGTCGCGAGCATGATGCGCGGCAAGCGGACCGCACGAGCGCCCGATCGGAGCGGCAAGAGCCGCCGCGCTCCGCGCGCCCCCCGCGCCCGTCCCCAGCAGCGCCTCGCCACCCGCCTCCGCCGCGCTACCGCGACTCACGAGGCATCGCTCTTGGCGAATGGACTCCTAGCCCGAGCCACCGACGACATGGCGGGGCAGTACGTGCCTGATCAGACAGAGGCTCGCATCAATGCGATGCGCGGGACGGGCGCGCCGCTCCCTCGTGACGTAAGCACCCGCCTCGGGCGCGCACTCGACGACCGCTTCGATGACGTCCGGACACACACCGACAGCGCGGCCGACACCCTGTCGCGACAACTCAACGCCGAAGCGTTCACGGTCGGACGCGACGTCTTCTTCCGGTCGGGAGTCTTCGCCCCGGGCACGGATGCAGGTGAGCGGCTCCTCGGGCACGAACTTACGCACGTCAAACAGCAGCGCGGGATGAACACCAGCGGAGCACTCCGCGTCAGCGATCCCTCGGAGCCAGCCGAACGCCACGCCCGCAGCGTTGGCGAGGCGGTAGCGGCATCCCGACCAGCGCGACCCCAGGACGCCGAGGTGGAAGGGGTGCAGACGGCACCCACACACCCCAACGCGATCCTCCTCACTCCCAATACCGGTGACTCCGGACGCACCGGTGCTAGCGGAGCGTTGTTCAAAAGCCGAGCAAGAACAGAGGCGGCTCTGATTGCCCGCAAAGCCTCCCCTGCAGCTTACTCGACGGGAGAGGTCGATTCCTCTCGTGCGTCGGAGGGGAGTGTCAACTTTTCACCGGGGCGCGTCGAGTTCATTGATTTCAGTCCTGGGGATTCGAAACCGAAGCCGGTTCACGAGAAGTACCTACGTAAGCTTGTGCTTGAGAATCAGCTCGCATCGCAGTCCCGGGGTGTAGAGCTCTCGATCATCGGCTACACCGATGCCGTAGGGGGGCGGGACCGGAATGCTGATCTCAGAGCGCAGCGAGCGGGAAGTGTTGCCCAGCTACTTGTCCAGGACTTGCAGGTTGCTCCGGAGCTCATCAACAGCGTTCGGTCGGGACCGTCGAACGAATATCTTACCGGTAATGACACGCCAGAAGCGCGGTCTCACAATCGGGCAGTTCTGGTCGAAATTAAATCCAGTGGTACGCAGAAATTGGAGGCGGAACGAAAACCCCGGGAGATTCGACGAATCACATCCATAAGATACAACCATGTTGAGGAGTATTCAGTCAGCGGACCTGTTGACCGTAGAGAATTGGGAGTAGACGCATTTTGGAGACTCGGAACAGGTCTGTATGCAATGTTGAAAGAAAAGGACTTTGAACCGCCAGGATTTGAGGTACGTTCAAGTCGCACGTATGATACCATCCGATCTGATTATCAAGTGAACATCGTCCAGTTACAAGTGCACAAAGAACGAGTAGCTTACTTTGGCGGTTGGACGATTTGGACAAGGACGAGAGTGGGCTACGTATGGGGTCCGCCCAATCCTAAGATTACTGTTACAACGACGTGGACCCCCAAAAAGGGCGAGAAGAAAGCCTTCATGTTGATGATTCCTAGTCAGAATCCCCAGACCGTGTTTGTACCTAGAAAGTCTGCCTCTGACTTCATTATTGGGACGGACTGAGCGCGTGGCTCGTCAAGCGTCTCGCGGCGCGTCTAATCCATTGCATGATGCCGACATCGCGCGGTGTATGTCAGTGAGTAGAGTGGAGAACCTCAACTAGCTTGGAGGTAGACTGTGCCATCGAAGAGCCATACCGTCGAAAAATACAGTTACTCGTTTGATGCGAGAACGGGCGGCCCGCGTGGGCTGCAGTTGTGGGGCGGCGAGGAGGGGGCCTTGATAGCCAAGGTCCACTTCGTAGACGATGACATTCCGGTTCCACCTCCCGTCCTCGCTCCCGATCTCGAAAGCGCTCAGGTATCTTTCCACCACAGCGCACTTCCGGCTCTGGTCGATATGCTCCGGAATGAACAGCCGGTTAGGTTGACCATCAACGATCAACCCCCGGGCTTCGTTTTCATCAGCACCGGCATAGAACCCGCGGGTGAAGGCGAGATTGAGGGCACGGGATAGCGGTGACCGACAACACTGTGGGGCACGAGTACGCGATCCACCGCGCCAGAGCGGGCAAGTGCAGTACTCGCATGCGCCCGCTCTGGCGCCGCTCGCCCCGAACGACCGGCGCTCCGTCGGTGGCAGCGGCGGCGAGGATCGAGTCGGAGACGAGTCCAACACGAACGACGTCGGTACTCGTAAGGAGCGATGAGCGCGATGGCGATTCCAACGCAGCCTACCGACCGGCGCCTGGCAACGTCGGCAGCACCGAAGGTCTCAACGGCGAGAGCTGCATCCACTGGCAGGATCGCATCTAATGCGCGGTAAGCGGACCGCACGAGCGCCCGATCGGAGCGGCAAGAGCCGCTCCGATCGGCGCCCATCTCGCGCCCGGCCACAGCGACGGCTCGCCGCCCGCGTCCGCCGAGCCGTCGCGACTCACGAGGCGTCGATTGCGGCGAACGGACATGTAGCCCGAGCCAGCGACGATATGGCGGGGCAGTACGTGCCCGATCAGGTTCAGGCTCGGATCAACGCAATGCGCGGAGCAGGGGCCCCGCTCCCTCGTGACACAAGCGCCCGCCTCGAGCGCGCGCTAGACGATCGCTTCGACGACGTCCAGACCCACACCGGCCGAGAAGCCGACTCCCTGGCCCGGCAGCTCAGCGCCGAAGCCTTCACCGTCGGACGCGACGTCTTCTTCCGGTCAGGGGCGTTCGCCCCGAACACCGACGCCGGAGACCGTCTCCTCGGACACGAACTAACGCACGTGCAGCAACAACGTGGCAGGAGTGCCGGCGGACCGCTCCGAATCAGCGACCCCTCGGACGCGGCGGAGCGACACGCCGCTCGCGTCGGCGAAGCGGTAGCTAAGTCTCGACCTGCGGCGCGCGAGGTGCTCAACGAGGGAGATCCTCAGACAGCGCAAGCAGTGGTCGCCCAGGATCTTGGGACAGAGCCGCAGATGGCTCCCGCGGTCGCTCGGCAGGACCTGGGGAAGGGCGAAGTCCGATCTCCCGGCCCGAACGTGATCGCGCCTCCGAAAGAGTCTGAACCGACGCCGAACCGAATCCGTCAGCTACGCCGCTATCTTACCGCGCATATTGCGGGTCATGCTCTCGCCAGAGAAACATACACGTTCTACGAGGTCATAGACGCATATCTTGGGCCGTGGGGAGATAGGGGTTATCCCATCGGGTACGGCAAGAAATACAACATTCTATTCACCCGGAACAAAACGCTGATGGGAAACCCAACAACTCAACGCTGGGTGTGGCGAACGACCATTCTCCTGCAGCAGGCATTGGCTGACTTCGTCATCAACAAGTATCGCGACGGTAGTTTGGCGTCCGTTGACGAGCCCGCGCTGCGACAGGCGGCGTTTTCGTCGCACCCCTCTGCGTACACTGCAGCGGGTCTGGAGCAGGTCGCTCTTCTGGCGCCGGAGCTGCTCCTAACGATCGTCTCGATCCCAGAGGAGTTGCGCGTCAAACAGGCCAGCGAGACCGCAGTCATGGTCGCGCCGAAGGCGCTCGCGACGCTGCTGGCAGCGGCGGCGGGACCAGCGCACACAAGGTCGTTTTCCCGAGCTGCAGCAATGGATCGAAGAGCATTCGCCGCTCGACTTCAGCTGAGTGACTACCTCAACCGGCTGAGGCACGATATCCAGGCTGACCGCTACCAGAGCATCAGCACGTTGGACGGCATTACGCGGCAGCTCCTGGCCCATGGGCTTCCGGATCATCAAATGGCTCGCATCGCGGGTGCTGTCGTTCACACCGCGAACCAGAAGAAGAGTGAACTTGCGGCGCGATTCGCCCGAGAGATCGAGGCACGCCCCGAGTTGTCTGGCGTGTACGACCGCGCTCAGCCGGGCTGGCGCAAATGGCTGCCCGCTAGCCCGTGAGCTCGTTCGTACGCCGCTTGGATCTAGAGGAAGTCCGCACGCCGAAGGATGTCGCCGTCTTAATGATCGTTGAGTCCGAACCATCCGAACGGCAGTCGGAGTCGATCTCCCGGCTCGAAGATGGCCCGCTCTCGGCAAGCCAGACATCTTGGTGCTGTGTGGAGCGGGAGAAGGGATTCGAACCCTCGACCCTCTGCTTGGGAAGCAGATGCTCTACCCCTGAGCTACTCCCGCTCGAGGTGGCCTCAGTCTAGGCGGGGTGTCCGGACGCGTCGAGGTCGCGGTGGCAGTTCGAGGCCAGGGGCGGGCGGGTCGTACGATGGGGGCGATGTACCGGCGGATCATGCTGACCTCGGATGGGTCGTGGCTGGCGAGCAGCGCGCTTCCGCACGCTGTCGCGTTCGCGACGGCGGGGGACGCGACGGTCGTCCTCGTGGCGGCGATCGACGGCCTCGAGGAGCTGCGCGCGGAGGGGCGTGCGACCGGCTGGCTCGATCTGGGCGGTGAGCTGTCGGACGCCGACCTCGAGACGGGCGCCGAGGAACAGCGGGCGCTGGCGGGGGAGCACCTCGGTGCGCTGCGTTCGGCGCTGAGCGATGAGGGCGTTGGCGCGGTCGAAGAGCACGTCGTCAGCGGGTCCGCCGGGGCGGCGATCGTCTCCGCTGCTGAGGAGTTCAGCTGCGATCTGATCGTGATGGCCACGCATGGGCGGGGCGGCCTGGGACGGGCGGTGCTCGGCTCGGTCGCCGACCATGTGGCGCGTCATGCCGGGTGTCCGGTGCTGCTGGTCAGGTCGTCGGAACCTGTCTAGCTCGGCCGCTAGCGCGAGTCACTGGTGACCGGCGTGCGGACCTCGGCCGGCGATCCGGACGGCTCCGATCGACGCGGCGCCGGCTGCGGATCGGCGCGCTGTCGCCGGAGGGCGCGCACCTCTGTGAAGCGCTGCGCGTGGGCGATGAAGAGCAACCCGACGGCGGTGAACTGCGACGGGAATTCGCCGGCGATAATCGCGCCTCGACCGTACGCGTCGAAGAGCAACATCAGCGCGGCGGCGATGACGCCGGCGAGGTAGAGCGCGGAGGATGCACGGATCTGCATCACTTCGTGACGGAAGACATGGAGGACGAGTAGGCCGACGACACCGTACGAGAGGGTGATCAGGTCGTCGACGTTGTTGGTGAGCGGAGCCCAGATGTCGAACCGCTCGGAAACCCAGCGACCAACCCGCTCATGGACGGTGAAGAAGTCGTCGAAGGCGAAGACGGCCAGCCCGATCCCGGAGAGCCCCCAGAGGAAGATGCCGGCTCGTTCCTGCCGGTCTCGGTCATCACTGATCACCCAGAACTGGCGGTACGCAGCGATCCCAAGGACGCTCCCCGCCGACAGCTGCAGCGCGGCGATCGCCGGCAGGATCCCCTGCTCCTGAATCACAAAGTCCTGGTCGAAGCCGTAGTACGCGATGCCGCCGATGCTCAGCGTGACCAGGTTCAGTGCGATCACGTACCAGTACCAATGCGGGCAGGCTGAAAGCGTCCGCAGTCGGACGAGCGCACCATCTCGGATCCCCGCGGGGCGTTCCCAGTGGATGGGCGGCGCCTTGGGCGTCGCGAACCATGCGGTCAGAGCGACGAGGTGGAAGCGCTGGTGGACCCGGAATGGGAGACGCCTCAGCACGCTGTCGACGGCGATCAGTTCGAGCACTGCGTTGTGGCGAAGCGGTGTCGCGAGCAGGTAGGCGGCGCTGCCGACGCTTGGGAGGAGGGTGGCGAACATCACGGGGATCGTGTGGACCCGTCGTGCGGTGGTGGCCGGGGATTTGCGCAGCAGGGCGCGCCATTCGGCGGTCAGCCGCGATCCGAGCGTCCAGAAGAAGCGTGTCAGCGACCCGAATGGAAAGCGCAGCGGGATCGTGATCGCGAGGTGGGCACCGAGGTTCGCGAGGACAAGCGCCACTTCCGGGTTCGCGAGGGCGCTGCGCAACTCCGTGCCCTGCTCGTCGGTGATGTGGCCCTCGGCGACCCAGGTTTCGACGCCTTCCTCGACAAACTCTTCGCCCATGGACGTGCCGCGATCGGCGAGGCGGCGGATGCCCCGGATCCAGGACGGGACGTCGATCAGGCGGAAGAGGAACCGCAAGGTGCGGCTGATGATCCGCGGCTCGGAGGCGAACCAGCGGGTCTGGGCGTCGGCCAATCGCTCGGTGGCGGCGGACAGCTCGGCGGCATCGGCCGTGCCGAGCTTGCCCTCGAGGTCAGCACGGTTCGCGGTGAGGTATTCGCGCAGGCGGGGAATGTCCACGTCATCGAAGGAGGGGTACTGGCCGTTCCGGATCGAACGCACGATCGCCGCCGGCGGCAGGAACGGACTGACGAGGTTCGACTCGAGGTCGATCATCGCGAAGCTGCCGTCGGGTAGCTCCATCAGGTTGCCGATCGCCCTCGGGTTGTAGTGAGCGACCTGCCAGACCGGTAGGCCCGATTCGAGAAACAGCCGCGTCAGATCCTGCAGGAGCGCATTCCCCGCCTCGAGGTTGCGTGGCACATCGCCGCGCACGAGCTGGGTCACGAGGGCAAAGCGGCCGTCGTCGAGCTTGCGCAGCTCGATGATGGGCGCGACGAGATCCTTGCCGAACCAGAACTTCGTGAGCAGACCGACCACCACTCGCCGGTGGACGGCGGTGTCCAACGCCGCCTCGTTGCCCGTGTATGGGAACGCGGCCTGGAAGCAGAATCGATACAGCCAACGGACGAGCGGTGTGCCGACGCCATATGCCTTTTCGGCGGTACCCGCGTCGAAATCGAGGACGACGCGACTGGAGACGGATCCGGTGATGAAGATGCCCTCCGTGGGCACGGCACCGGGATAGCCCTCAAGCGCATGACCGACGAATCGCCGCCACAGCGCCCACACCACCAGCAGTGTGGCGATGGCCGCCCAGGCGATGAGCAGCCACGAGAATGGCGACCCCGCGATGGCGACATCGGTCAGGTGGAGCGCGACCGCGAGGAGCACAGCCAGCGTCGCATGCACAAGCAACGCGCGGGGTGATCCCAGCGGCGCCAAGGTCCTGGTGAGTCCCTGGAGCATGGCGCCAATATATGGTCGGCAGCCAACAGTGAGTCAGCCCCACATCGACACCGACCGGAGTGACTTTGGTCCCACCCGGCCGGAACGAGCCTCTGAATCAGGCGGATCGACTCGAGCAGGAGACCGGCGGCCGCGGCTGACGGGACCTTTGGCTGACCAGCCAGCGACCAGCGACGCTACCTCCCGGTGCCTCCCGGTCAGAACCTGAAATCGCACACGAGGGAACCGGGATGACTGCCGCGCCGATCATCGATGACTCAACCCGCCGCCGGCTTCACTGGGTCGCCCGTGGCTGGGGTCTGACGGTCTTCCTGCTATTCGTGGGGTTCGCGTACCAGATTGGTCCGCCCGTCTCGCCCGAGGGCCCGGGCAACGAGCAAATCGTGCAACAGGTGATGCTCGCCGGTGGCGGTATCTGGGTGCTGGTCTCCTGGCGCTGGGAGGGCATCGGCGGTTGGATGCTGACGCTCTCCGCGATCATGCTGGGAATCCTGGCGGCGGTCGGCTTCCCGCCGCTGTCAGCGCTGTTGGTGACGCTGGTGTTCCTGGTCCCGGGCCTGATCCTGCTCTTCCTCTGGTCGACACGGCGCCACCGGATCATCCAAGCCGCGACGGCGCTCACGGTCGTGGCCGGACTCGTGCTCGGCGGGTTCGCCGCGAACGCGATTTACGACTACTACTTCGGCCCCGCTCACCCCGAATCGCTTCTCGTGGCGCGGCCGCCATCAGCGATCAACTGGGCCTGGTCCGGGGCGTTGACACCGACCTCGATCAGCGTCAACGCGCAGGTCGCCGAGGGCGGCACGACGGCCCGTCTGGCGATTGCGACGACCGAAGACCTCGAGGCGGCGCGGTGGTCAGAGCCGCACGCCGTGAGCGAGGACGCGAATCGAATCGTCTCGTTCGCGATCGACGGCCTCGAGCCCGCCACTGACTACCACTACGCGGTCGAGGTCGATGGCGAGCTGGACTTGGTGCGGCGCGGCGAGTTCAGCACGCCGCCTGACGCGCCATTCTCGTTCTCGATCGCCCTCGGATCGTGCGCGCGTGTCGGCTCGAACGGCCTGGTGTACGAAGCGATCCGCGAGGTCGATCCGCTGATGTTCCTCGCGCTGGGCGATTTCCACTACGGGAATATCGAGACGAATGACATCGGAGCGTTCCGATCGGTCCTGGACGAGACGCTCACCCGGCCGGCGCAATCGGCGCTCTATCTCAGCACGCCGATCGCGTACCTGTGGGACGACCACGACTTCGGTGGGAACAACTCAAACGCGAACAGCGCGAGCGCGCCGGCCGCTCAGGCGAGCTATCGCGAGTATGTCCCCCACTACGCCCTCGAGGCGGACGACGGGGCGATCTATCAGGCGTTCAGCCTCGGGCGGGTGCGTTTCCTCGTGACCGATACGCGCTCCGGGCGCGAAGGCGACACGATGCTCGGCGAACAACAGATCGAGTGGCTGAAACAGGAGCTGCTCGCGGCGCGAGACACCCATGCACTGACCGTGTGGGCCAGCTCCGTCCCGTGGATCGCGGCGCCGGGCAGCGGAACCGGCGATGACTGGGGCGGATACCCCGAGGAGCGAGCCGATCTCGCGAACTTCATCGCCGACAACGGGATCGCTGACCACCTCGTGATGGTCGCCGGCGACGCCCACATGCTCGCGATCGACGATGGCACGAACAGCGACTACTCCGACGCGGGCGATGCGGGGTTCCCGGTGCTCCACGCCGCCGCGCTGGACCGTCCCGGTTCGACCAAGGGCGGCCCCTATAGCGAGGGTACGTTCCCGGGCGCCGGGCAGTTCGCCACGATGACCGTCGAGGACGACGGAGGAGACACGATCCGCGTGGCCTGGCAGGGCTTCGACTGGGAGATGAACGAGGTCGTTGGGCTCGATCTCTCCTTCGATGTCGTGCCCGCCGCTGTGCGGACCGTCCCGGCCCGCTAGCATCGCCGCATGGTCGCCCGCGAGTTCGTCTCCCTCGGTTCGCCAACCGCCCGCCAGAACCCGGCCGGCTTCAACCCGTGCCAGGGTGTGCTGCACCGCGGCAGCATCGACGCCACCCCAAAGACGGCGATGATCGCTACCCACTACAACGTCGACTTCAGTGAGCATTACCTCGGACCGCTGATGGCCGAGCGCGGGATCGACTTCCTCGGCTGGAACACCCGCTACCGAGGCAATGAGGCGTTCTTCATTCTTGAGCACGCGCTGGTCGACATCGGTGTGGGCGTCGACTTCCTCCGCGAGCGCGGCTACGAGCAGATCGTGATCCTCGGCAACTCGGGCGGTGGCTCACTGATGGGGGCGTACCAGTCCCAGGCGGTCGAGCCGAACATCACGGCAACACGTGGCTCGCGCCTGCCCGAGGAAGTGACCCAGCTCAGCGCGGCGGACCTGTACATATCGCTGAACGCGCACCTCGGACGGCCGGAAGTGCTCACCGCCTGGTTCGATCCGTCGGTCGTTGACGAGACCGATCCGTTCGCGGCCGATCCGGAGCTGGACCTCTTTGCGCAGGACCTCCCGCTGGATGCTGCCTTCGTCAGTCGCTACCGCGATGCGCAAGTGGCACGGAACCACCGCATCACTCACTGGGCGATCGACGAACTCCAGCGCATCAGCGAGCTCGGGTTCCGCGACCGCGCGTTCAACCTCTACCGGACCTGGGCCGACCCGCGGATGGTCGACGGCGGCCTCGATCCGTCTGACCGACAGGTCGGCGTCTGCTACGCCGGCGACCCGCGACGTGCGAACTACTCGCCGGCGGGTATTGGGCTCACGAACACCCTGCGCACCTGGCTCTCGATGTGGAGTCTCGAGGAGTCCCAATGCGTGGGCACGCCCCACCTCGGGCGGATCACCGAACCGGCGTTGGTGATCCAGAGCCTGGCGGACACGGGTGTGTTCCCCAGCGATGCGGACGCGATCTTCGAGGCGCTCGGGAGCTCCGACAAGACGAAGGAGCTCGTTGCTGGTGACCACTACCTCCTCGATCCGTCGGATGCCCGCCCGGCAGTCGCGAACCGGATCGCCGCCTGGGTATCGGAGCGCTAGACGCAGAAGCCACGACGTGGTCCGCGCCGATTTGCGCGGGCGCCGCTGCTCTGCTCCGCTGAGCCCCATGCCGGAGGTGGCTATGACTGACCGCCCGCTCGTCGCAATCACACTCGGGGATCCGTCAGGCGTCGGGCCCGAGGTCATCGCCAAAGCACTCGCCCAACCCGTCGTCCATGAGCACGGCCGGCTCTTCGTGATCGGCGATGCCCCCACGATTCGAGCCGCGGTCCAGCAGGTCGGGTCGACAGCCGCCGTGCGAACGATTGACGCTGCGGAGGCGGCTCAGAGCGACGCGAAGGTGATCGACGTCCTCGAGGTGGCGGGGCTTGGGGCGGACTTCCCGACCGGCACGTTATCGCTCGATTCCGCACGAGCAAGTCACGGCTGGGTCGAGCGCGCCGCCGGCCTCGCGATCGCCGGCGACGTTGCCGCGATGGCGACGGCTCCGGTCAACAAAGAGGGCTGGCGAGCAGCCGGCATCACAGACACCGGTCACCAGGAAGTCCTCAAACGGATGAGCGGCTCTGATCACGTTGCGACGATGCTCGTGAGCGGCGAGCTGCGTTGCATGCACCTCTCGACACATCTCTCACTCGCCGAGGCCTGCGCCTTCGTCACCCGCGAACATGTTCTGCAGGCGATCCAACTCACCCACGATCACTTCACGCGCTGGGGTTTCGAGGCACCTCGGATCGGCGTGGCGGCGCTGAATCCGCACGGCAGCGATGGTGGCCTGATCGGCACGACCGAGCAGGACGAGATCGCGCCGGCAATCGCTGACGCCGCCGCCTTCGCGATCGACGCGCGCGGGCCGGTCCCGGCGGACTCCGTCTTCAACCAGGCAATCGACGGCGATCACGACGTCGTCGTGGTGATGTACCACGACCAGGGCCATATCCCGATCAAGGTGCATGGGTTCGAGGAGAGTGTCAGCGTCAACCTCGGATTGCCGTTTGTACGGACCTCAGTCGATCACGGCACCGCGTTCGACATCGCCGGTCAGAACCGCGCGCAGGCGACGAGCATGGTCGAAGCGATCTTGCTGGCAACGCGGCTGGCGGTCGGACGCCCGCTGGGGAGCACCGCGCAGACGGCGGCCTCGAGCTAGGAGTCGAGGTCGATCACGCCGGCGGCGCGGGCGATCACCTCCGGACGGGGCCACAATCCGCGGAGTTCGCGGGCGTAGCGCGCCTCGGATTCGATATCCCCACTGGCACGGGCAGAAGCGAGCGAGCGACGCAGACGGGTCCAGATGCGGAGGTACTCGCGGTACGAGGCCTGCACGTAGGCGTACTGCTCGTCCTCGGGCACGTCGAGTACCCGCTCTGAATCCATCCAGCTCGAGGTCATCAAGCAGCCTCTCTCGCCCGGAACAACTGTCCGGAGAGACCGAGGCTAGGGGCCGATAGGCAGCAATCGCGTAAGGACGAGGTGAGAGCGGTTGTTACGTTTCCCCAACGGGAGTCTCACGCCGCGAAATTGAACCAGGGAAGAAGTAGGTCCGGTCGAGCGGTCTAGAGACCGCTGTCAGAACGGAGCGGATACTCACGCTCGCGCGCGGGGATCCACGCAGCCGCTGCGACGTCCTCGGGCTGCGGCCAGACGTGGCGCAGTTCCTCAGCGAGCCGGGCTGCTTCCTCGAGGTCGCCGGCGCGACGTGCCGTCTCCAGCGCGTGCACCCGCTCGTTCCAGGCGTGCACGTAGTCGTGGTAGGCGTGGCGCGCGTAGCGGAGTTGATCCTCGGGAGCGACATCGAGAACGACGTCAGCTGGAGTCTGGATGGTCATGAATCGCCTGACGGCACGGTCATCTCATGGACGGTGTTCAGCGATTCTCGGCCAACCCGTCAGATTCGCCACCGGGGATTCCACTGACTCGGCTAGGGCGCGCCCCTTGATGGGGGCTACGCGCTCGCCTGATCTCGGTACCACTGCACCGTCGCGGAGGCCGCCTCGGCGAGCGGCGTGGCGTTATCGCCAAACGCAGCGGCGTACTTCGAGTGGTCGAGGATGAACGGCTCCTCGAACTCGTAGAGCATCTCGATCGTCTCGCGCACCGGCGCGTTGATCAGGCCCAGTGCGCGCAGGAGGAGCTTGGGCGCCACCTGCAGTCGGGCGGTTCCGGTGCCGGCGGCGTCCGCCAACAGCTGTACGTAGCCACGGGTGGTGACGGTATCGCCGCTCGGGATGTGCCAGGTCTCACCCAATGCCTCGTCGCGCTCGCCGAGGGTGACGAGCGCGCGGCCGATATCCGGCATGTAGGTGTAGGTGTGCGGCAGATCGGGATCGCCCAGGACCTGCGCCTTCTTCCCGGCGATCACCGCCGGCACGACCCGCTCACCGATCGCCGACTCGAGGACGCGAGGTCCAACGAAGTCCGAGGCACGTCCGACCGTCACGGCCACCTCGCCGCGTGTGTGGGCGGCCATCAGGTCGTCATGCATCGCCGCGCGGACGCGACCTTTCTTGGTCGTCGCCGCAGCCGGGAGCGCCTCGGTCAGCGGCGCTCCACCGGTCGGGCCGTACATGTACACGTTCTCCATGGCGACCAGGCGCGCACCTGCGTCCTGGGCCGCCTGCAGAACGTTCGCCTGCATGGGAGGGAATAGCTCGGGCCACTTGTCGTAGGGCGGGTTCAAGGCGAAGTAGATGACGGCTGCACCCGCGCCAGCCTCGATCGTCGCGGCGGTGTTCATCGCGTCCGCACTCGCCCACTCGATCTGAGAATCGTTGGGTGGCCCGACTGGAGGTCCGCTGCGATTAACCACGCGGACGTGGCGTCCTCGGGCGAGGAGTTCGTCAGCGACCGTCAGCCCGACCGGGCCAGCGCCGAATACCACGTGGAGCTCGCGCTGATCGTTGCTCATCGGTCCTCCTGCTACCTGCTCGCGGCCAACATCTGCCCCATCGCGGCCGATGTCACCCCTCGACCGCGTTCTCCACGTGCTGGAGCGATGACACCGAGCCGCCCGAGGCGAGGTCGATGGCGACGAGGTCGATGCGCAAATCGGGTGGCAGATCCGGGTGCTCAGCGCCGTAGACTTCGGCGAGAGCGCGCAGACGTAGCTGTTTCCGAGTCGAGAGCGCTTCGACGGCGCCACCAGTGGCGCGCGAGCGGCGGAGCTTCACCTCGATGAAGACGAGCACGGGCGCTCGACCGCGCGGGTCGATCGCGACGACGTCGACCTCGCCCTCGCGGCGTCGCACGTTATGTTCCAAGACCTCGAAACCGAGCTCCACGAGGTGGGCCGTCGCGAGGCGCTCTCCGGCAGCACCGAGACGGCGACGCGGATCGGACATCCGGCGTTCAGCGCACCGCGGCGCGGACCGGAGCGAACGACAGGCGGTGCAGGTTGCTGTAGCCCAGCCGCTGCAACGCCTCGCGATGGTCGGCCGTCGCATAGCCCTTGTGCTCCGCCAGTCCGTATCCCGGGAACACCTCGTCGAGTTCGCACATCAGCCGATCGCGCGTCACCTTCGCGACGATGCTCGCGGCCGCGACCGAGGCGCAGCGCGCGTCCGCCTTGATCTCGCTGCGCTGCACGACCGAGCCGGCTACGACCTCGCGTCCATCGACGATCAGCGCATCCGGCGCGACCTCGAGGCCCTCGACCGCCCGCCGCATCGCGAGCCGCGTCGCCTGCAGGATGTTGATCTGATCGATGACCTGCGGCGAGACGATCCCGACCGCCCATTCCGCGTGACCGGTGATCGAGGGAAACAGCGCTTCCCGCTGCGCGGCCGAGAGCTGCTTCGAGTCGCGGAGCCGGCCGATCCAGCTCGCCCGAGACACCTCGCCGGAGGGCCGGAGCGGCAGAATCACGGCCGCAGCAACGACGGGGCCCGCCAGCGGACCGCGTCCGACCTCGTCGACCCCGGCGACACGACGAGCACCCTCGCGCCAGAGGGCGCGCTCAACGCGCCAGCCAGGGCGGCGAGGTCGTCGACGCCGGGCGATGGTCACCATGGGCGCATGGTCGTCTCGCCGATATCGCGCAGTCAAGTGATCGGAATGGCCGGCCGCGGGGACAGCGTCGAGACCGGGTGTGCGTGTCCCCGAGTCGCGGCTCGAAAGTGGACCACCCGTAGCCGCTCTTATGTCTGCCACACTCGAGGGCGGAGAGACGACAACGGCCGGCCCCTGCTCCGTATCGGCACTGATCGAGGACTGATAATCGGTCAGAACAAGGGACCAAGTTCCTACATTATCTAGGGTCCCTGCTCACCAGAGAGGGGACAGCCCGGTGATACACTCAATGACGTAGCACGCTCGAATTCGGGCGCCCACGGGCGCCGAACGGACATCCGCCGGGTCTCCCACCGCCCGGGCGCGCGCGTCAGCCGCAGGGTTGGTCGCGCGAAAGCTGAAACGGCAGGAGCGCCCATGAGATCCCGCGGGATGCGCAACTCATTTGTCTATTTGCTGATTCTCGTCGCCGTCGTACTGGTCGTCGTCATGCTGTTCCGCCCGTCTGGCGACAGCAATGAACAGGACCTGTCGTTCGTCATTGCAGAGGCGCAGGCCGGCAACGTCCAGCGCATCGAAGTCAGCGGCGACGCGTTGACGGTCGAACTCAAGAACAACGACGTCGTCACAGCGCGCAAGGAGTCGGCTTCCTCGGTGGAGCAGATCCTCCGCGAGAACAACGTCCCGATCGGTGGCGATGGCGTCCAGATCCAGGTCAGTAGCCCTAGCCAGTTCGGCAACATCTTCGGACTACTGCTGAACTTCCTGCCGCTCATCATCTTCGGCGGCATCCTGATCTTCATGATGCGCCAGGCTGGTGGCGCCAATAACCAGGCGATGTCCTTCGGTAAGAGTAAAGCGCGCATGTTCACCGGCCAGACGCCGACGGTCACCTTCGTCGATGTCGCCGGCCAGGACGAGGCGAAGCAAGAGCTTGCCGAAGTCGTCGAATTCCTGAAGTACCCGGAGAAGTTCGCCGCCGTTGGCGCCCGGATCCCGCACGGTGTGCTCCTCGTGGGCCCACCCGGGACCGGCAAGACGATGCTCGCCCGCGCCGTTTCCGGCGAGGCGGGCGTGCCGTTCTTCTCGATCTCCGGTTCTGAGTTCGTCGAGATGTTCGTCGGCGTCGGCGCGAGCCGAGTCCGCGACCTCTTCGACCAGGCCAAGCGCAATGCGCCGGCGATCGTCTTCATCGACGAGATCGACGCCGTCGGCCGCCAGCGGGGCGCCGGCCTCGGTGGCTCGCACGACGAGCGCGAGCAGACGTTGAACCAGATCCTCGTCGAAATGGACGGCTTCGACACCAACAGCAACGTAATCGTCGTAGCGTCGACGAACCGCCCGGACATCCTCGACCCGGCGCTGCTGCGCCCGGGCCGGTTCGACCGGCGCGTGACGCTCGACCTACCCGACATCAAGGGGCGCCGTGCGGTCCTCGACGTGCATGCCAAAGGCAAGCCGTTGGAGCCGTCGGTCAAGCTCGACACGATCGCCAAGCAGACGCCGGGCTTCTCCGGTGCGGACCTGGCGAACCTGATCAACGAGGCGGCCATCCTCGCCGCCCGGCGCAACAAGAAGCGCGTCGGTATGGACGAGTTCAACGAGGCCGTCGATCGCGTGATCGCCGGTCCCGAACGCAAGTCGCGTGTCATTACTGAGGACGAGAAGAAGATCGTCGCGTACCACGAGGCGGGGCACACGATCGCCGGTTGGTTCACGCCGAAGGCGGATCCGCCGTTCAAGGTGACGATCGTCTCGCGTGGGATGGCCGGCGGGTTCACCCGCTCGCTGCCGGACACCGATCGACGGCTGCAGGATCGCTCCTACTACGAGGCGATGATGACGATGATGCTGGGCGGCCACGTCGCCGAGGAGCTCGTCTTCGGCGAGATGACGACCGGTGCCCACGACGACATCGGCAAGGTCACCCAGGTCGCGCGTGACATGGTCACGCAGTGGGGCATGAGCGACCGCCTCGGCCCCCGGACCTTTGGGCGTCGCCAGTCGATGGTCTTCCTCGGCCGTGACATCTCCGAGGAACGCGACTACTCAGAACGCACGGCCGAGGAGATCGACGACGAAGTGCGCCGCGTGATCGACGAGGCCCACGAGCGCTGTCGGACGGTCCTCGCGGCGCATCGCGACACGCTTGACGCGGTCGCCAGCGCGCTGGTCATCGAGGAGACCCTCGAGGGCGACGAACTGCGGCGGCTGCTCGGTCCGACCGAGGGTCGGACGATGCCCGACGACGATCCCGCTCCTGTGGCGACCGCGGAACCGCCCGCCCCGACTGACACGAGTGGCGACAGCGAGGAGACCGAGGAAGACCGGCCGCAGGGCCGCCCTGGCCTCGCGTGGGGTCAGTCGAACGCGTCGACTGACTAGCGACCAGGCCGCGTGGCAGAAGATGAAGGGCTCGGCTGACGCCGAGCCCTTCACGTTGTCCGAGCCGTCCACGTTGAGCGAGGGCTAGCGGTCGGTCACCGTCGCCGTCCCGTCGGCCTGCTCGTTCGCCGCCTCGCGGTCCGCCATGTCCTTCATTCGCTTCGCCACGGCCCCCTGGACCGCGTAGAACCAGATGAACGCGACGACTCCGAGGCCAATCCGCAGCGCAGGATGCTCCTCGAGACGGCCGTCCTCCGTTAGCACGGCGGTGCCGAAGACCGCGCCCGCCCCGACCCAGAGCGTGTTGGAAATCACCGCCCCCAGGTAGTCCAGCGGCATCCAGACTCGCAGCGGCATCCGGATCGCGCCGGCCCCGAATGGACCGACCGCCCGGGTCACGGAAGCGACGTGATAGAAGGGGATCAGCCAGCGGGTGCGGCCCGTCATCAGCGCCTCGCCGGCGCGGAGCGCCGGCCCAAAACGGGTTCCTCGTAACGCGTCCCCGCCGCGACGCCCGACCGCGTACGAGAGGGTGTCGCCGATGATGGTGCCGGCGACCGCGATCACGAAGACCACGCCAAGCTCCGCGGGATCGTCAGCAGAATAGGCGCCACCGAGGAACATCAACGCGACCCCCGGGAAGATGACGCCGAGCCCGACGGTCGCCTCGACCAGCGCGGCGAAGAACACGATCGGGATCCCGAATCGGTTGAACAGACTGTTCAGGAACAGGAACACCTGGTCGGTGAGCCAGTTGATTCCGTCGAAGGGAGCGGTCAACCAATCGAGCAGTACGTCCACGAACAAGCTCCGTGTTCAGCGGGCCCGATCTCCGGGCGAGACCGCGTTGACCGTCGCTTTGGCGCTACCTACACTCGTTCGACTCGTTGACACTTTCCGGATGTGAATCAATGTTCGCGATCATCCGCTCCGGCGGCAAGCAATACCGTGTGCGCGAAGGCGACCAGATCGATGTCGAGTTGCTCGACGTCGATGAGGGCGCCGAGGTGACCCTCGATGAGGTCCTCGTGATCGAGCGTGATGACGGTGCGACCGTCGGCACGCCGCTCGTCGCAGGGGCGTCCGTGACCGCCACCGTCGAGGCACATGGCCGTGCGAAGAAGGTGACCTTCTTCCACTACAAGAACAAGACGCGCCAGAAGCGCACGCGCGGCCACCGGCAGCACCAGACCCGGCTGCAGATCACCGCGATCGCGCCCGGCTCCTAGCCCGACGAACGGAGCGACAGCATGGCTCACAAAAAATCCGGTGGTTCGACGCGCAACGGTCGCGATTCGAAGTCGAAGCGTCTTGGCGTGAAGCGCCACGACGGCCAGGAAGTGACCAGCGGTTCGATCCTCGTGCGGCAGCGCGGTACGCGCTTCCACCCGGGTGCGAACGTCGGCGTCGGCCGCGACTTCACGTTGTTCGCCCTCACCGACGGCGTCGTCCGCTTCTCGCCGTACGCCAAGGGCCGCCGCAAGCAGGTCTCGGTCCTCCAGGAGGCCTCGTGAAGTCCGAGATTCACCCCGAATACCACCCGGTCGTCTTCGTCGATCTCTCGAGCGGCTACGAGTTCCTGACGCGCTCCACGATGACTTCGGAGGAGCGGAAGACCGTCGATGGCGTCGAGGCCTACGTCGTCCGGCTCGACATCACCGCCGATAGCCACCCGTTCTTCACGGGTGAGCAGCGCATCGTCGACACCGCCGGTCGCGTCGAGCGCTTCCGCCGCCGCTACCAGCGTGGTGGCGACGCTGCGACCGAGGACTCCTCGGAAGCACCGGCCGCCGAGGGCGACGCATAGTCCCGAGGCTCTCCGTTCCGCTCGAACGCTACGCCCCGCTCACGCGGGGCGTTTCGCATGCCTCGATCCGATCGGATGGCGCGACGTCGCTCCCACGTGTGGCGCGGCGTAGCGTGACGCCATGAGCGAACCGAGGCGCGTCTACGGCGGGCAGGCCGTGATCGAGGGCGTGATGATGCGTGGCCCCTCGGCGGTCGCGGTCGCGGTTCGTCGACCGGACGGTGAGATCGTCTCGTACGCCGAGCGGCTCTCCGGCCTGTTCACGACGCGTCTCCGCAACGTGCCGCTGCTGCGGGGCGTCGCGGTCCTCGCCGAGTCCTTGATCCTCGGTGCCCGCGCGCTCGGCTGGGCCAGCGACGTCGCCTCCGAGGAGTCGGACGGCCGCGAGCCGCCCGAACCGCTCGGTCTCTCTGGCTGGCTCGGCTTGTTCCTGACAATGGGCATCGCCAGTGCGGTGTTCTTCCTCGGACCGGTGCTCGCCACTTTCTGGCTCGATGGTCCACTGGGCTCGCCGTGGTGGTCGCTGCTGATCGAGAGCGCGCTCCGGCTCGTCGTGCTGATCGGCTACGTGTGGCTGATCGGGCAGTCCGAGGAAATCCAGCGAGTGTTCCAGTACCACGCGGCGGAACACCAAACGATTCACGCACACGAACACGGACCCGAGCTGAGCGTCCCTGCGGTCCGTCGCTACCCGCCGGAGCATCCCCGCTGTGGCACCTCGTTCTTGCTGACCGTCGCGGTCGTGTCGGCCGTCATCTTCGTCTTCACGGGCGCCGACCCACTGTGGTGGCGCTTCGCGTCACGCCTGCTGCTGATCCCACTGGTCGCGGGCCTGTCATACGAGGCGATCCGCTTTGGCGGCCTGCACGACGGCTGGCCGCTGGTGCGCAGCCTGTTCACGGCGAACCTGATGCTCCAGCGGCTGACGACGCGGACGCCGGACGACGAACAGATCCAGGTCGCGCTAGAAGCGTTTCGTCAGGTACGGCGGCTCGAAGGGGACGACGAGCAAGCCGCTTCGTAGTCGGCAATCTAATGTCGAGTGATATACTCGTGTTTATCGTGATCCGGCTACCGCACTCCTCGAGGTAACCATGGCCGCCGCCGACGCCCGGTACCGGGTCGACCGCAACACGCTTCGCACGAACCAGGGGTTCATCGTCGGCCTGACGCTGCTGGCGTTCGTCCTCGGAGAGTCGGTCGGAGTCTGGCTCGTCCTGTTCACCGGGCTGGTACTGACCGCCGGCACGCTCGACGAGCGATTGGCCTTGTTCAAGCAGGTCCATCGCCGCGCACTGAAGCCGCTCGGCGTCCTCGGAAGCGACGTGCACCCCGAGGACCCGATGCCGCACCAGTTCGCACAGGCGATCGGTGCGGCGTTCCTGCTGGCGGCTGCGGCGGCGCTGTTCGCGGGCGCCGGTCCGCTCGGCTGGACGCTGAACTTCATCGTGACCGCGCTCGCATTTGTCAACGTCTCGATCCAGTTCTGTGCGGGCTGCTTCGTCTACTTCCAATTGGATCGACGCGGTTTGCTGCCGGCGTCGATCGCCAGCGACCGCGCCGTCGGGGCGTAACACCTCTTGCTCGAGCGCCTGATCATCGCCGCTGTCGTTGTCGCCGGCGTCGTCCTCGCCATCTCGGCGATCCGCGTCGTGCTGCGGTTCCGTGATCGCCGGATCATCGACCGCCTGCGCGACGCGTCGTCGGACGACTCGGCTCCCGGCGTCCCCCGAATCGTCTACTTCACCACCACGAGCTGCGTCGTCTGTCGCATGCAGCAGGAGCCGGCGATTGAACGTCTCCAGCAGGAGCTGCCCGAGGTTGTGATCGAACACCACGACGCCGTGGCGGAACGCGAACTGGCCGATGAATACGGCATCCTCTCGGTGCCAACGACGGCCGTGTACGACCGTGACGGCGAGCTCGTCACCATCAATCGAGGCTTCGCGCCGGTCGCTCAGCTCCTGGCGCAGGCGACTGGCGCCGAACACGTCGCCGAGGGTGGCCAGGCGATGGCGTCGGAACGTATCGAACGCCGTACGGACTAGCGGCGCCCGCGCCCAGAATCGGGATAATGGCTACCGGCGGATCGGCGCCGCGCTCGGGTGCGGCGCACTCTAGATTCGGGAGGCGTCTGTGCGCATCGTGGTGCTCTGTGGTGGCGTCGGCGCTGCGCGCTTCCTCGACGGCGTCGTCCGGAGCGTCGGCGACCCCTCCGAGGTCACCGCGATCTGCAACGTGAGCGACGATCTGCAGTGGCACGGGCTCCACGTTTCGCCTGATATCGACACCATCCTCTATACGCTCGCCGGTCTCGAGGGCGAGTTCGGCTGGGGATTGGACGGCGATACGCACACGAGTCTCGAAGAATTGCGTGCCCTCGGGCAGGACGAGTGGTTCACGATCGGCGATCGTGACCTGGCGACCCACCTCTGGCGCAGCGAGCAGCTTCGCGACGGGGCGACGCTCGCCGAGGCCACCGCCGCACTCGCAGCCGCGCGCGGCCTGGCCTGCCAGCTCGTGCCGGTCACCAACGACCCGCATCCGACAATCGTCGTGACCGCCGAGCGGGAATTGGAGTTCCAGGAGTACTTCGTGCACCGGCGGGCTCAGGATCCGGTCGTCGGTTTTCGCTTCCCCGGCGCCGAGGCGGCGCGTCCCGCTCCCGGTGTCCTCGAAGCGATCGACGACGCCGAGCTCCTGCTCTTCGCGCCCAGCAACCCGTTCGTGTCTATCGATCCGCTATTCGCGGTGCCGGGCGTGCGCTCCGCTGTCGAAGCCGCCTCCGCGCGTCGCGTCGCCGTCTCGCCGATCATCGGTGGCGCCGCCGTGAAAGGGCCCGCGGCCGACATGCTCCGGTCGCTCGGCCACGAGGTCTCGGCGCTCGGTGTCGCGCGACTGTACGAGGGCGTGATCGACACTTTCGTGCTTGACGAGACTGACGCTGAGCTAGTGCCCGCGATCGAGGCGCTCGGCCTCAAGACGATCGTGCTGGATTCGATGATGCGCGACCGGCCCGGACGCGCGCGTGTCGCCTCCGAGGTGCTCGCGGCGGTGTCGGTGTGAGCAGCACTGATGTCGCAATCGTCGTCGCGGTCGGTCCGCTCGACCGCGGCAAGTCGCGCCTCGGACCAATGCTCGCTCCCGCAGACCGGCGACGGCTCGTGCTGGCGATGCTCGACGACGTGCTCGCGGCCGTGGGGGCCGCGCACGATGGCCCTCGATTCGTCGTGACGCCCGACCCCGAGGTGGACCCGCTGGTTCTGGCCCACGGCGCGGCCGTGATTCGAGACGGTGGCGGCGGTACCAACGCCGCCATCGAGGCGGCGCTGGCGGACGGACGCGTCGCTGCGGCAGAAGCGGTCCTGGTCGTACAGGGGGACCTGCCGCATCTCGCGGCGGGCCACGTCCGTGACTGTCTCGATGAACTCGCGAGCAGCCCGCGACTGGGCCTGCTCGTCGCCAGCGACGACGGCGGGACGCTCGCGCTCGGCATTCGCCCGCCGAACGCGATGCTGACGGCCTTCGGTGCGCAGAGCGGGCAGCGGCATCGTGAGGCCGCCGCCACGGCCGGCCTCGAACTCCGCGAGCTACAGATCAGCCAGCTCGCGGCAGACGTCGACACCGTCGAGGACCTCGAACAGGTCCGTGCCGCCGTTGGTCCGGCGACCGCCGCGGTGCTCGAGGCGCTGACCGTTATCACTGGCGACGGAGCAAGTTTGTGAGCGATACCGAGCTCGCCGCTCACCTCGAGCGAGCGATCCTCGGTCGCCGATCGATCCGCGGCCTCACTGGGCCGCCGCTCAATGCTGAGGAGCTCGAGTCACTCGTCGCGCTGGCGTTGACCGCGCCGGCCCCACACCACACTCAGCCCTGGCGCTTCGCCGAGGTCTCCGAGCCCCGCCGCGATGCCCTCGCCGCCGCGATGGGCGCTGCATGGCGTGCGGACCTCGAGCACGACGGCGTGCCGGAAGCGACGGTCGAGCGTCTGCTGGCGCGGTCGCGCGGACAGATCGAGGGCGCGCCGACGCTGCTGCTCGGTTGCCTGGTGGCCGACGGGCTCAACAACTACGCGGACGACCGCCGCGCTCGAGCCGAATGGTCGCTGGCGACGCACTCCTTCGGGGCGGCGCTGCAGAACATCCTGCTGACCGCCTCTGCCCGAGGATTGGCCGCCTACTGGATCTCTGGCCCCGCGTACGCGCAGCCCGAGGTGCGGAGCGCGCTCGACCTCGACGCGTCGTGGCGACCGCAAGCGTTCGTGGCGCTGGGACGACCGGACACCGAGTACAAGCCGTTTGACCGACCGACGCCGGAGCTGGGCGAGCACTTCGTGCGTCGCTAGCCAGCGAACTCCACGAGACTCGGCAGCTCGCTCAGCGACCTGATCCTCGGGACGTCTGCGTCGGGCGCGGTGTCGTGTCGGTCGAGAAACAGCGCTCCCATGCCGACCGCGTGGGCCGGCGTCACGTCGTTCTCGATGCGGTCACCGACCGACAGCGCGAACTCCGTGCGGCCGCTGGTGTCGCTGACCGCACGCCGGAAGAACTCCGGGTTGGGCTTCGAGACGCCGATCACCTCGGCCTGCTGGTGGTGCGCAACGTGGGCCATGAATTCGTGAGTCGATAAGTCGGCGTTGCCATTCGTCGCGGCGATCAACGTGAATCCGTCGCCCGCGAGTGATCGCAGCGTTTCGTTGACCTCGTCGTAGGCGTGGAGGTTCGCGTCACGCGCGGCGTAGTAGGTGGTGGCGATCGCTCGGACAACCGCTGGGTCGTGCTCCCCCGCGGTCGCGAGCACCTGCCGGATCGACTCGTCGCGGATCTCGGCGAACGTCCTGCCGCGCCACGCTGGATCAACGGACAGTAGTTCGCGCGCCTGGTGGAGGTGCTGCGGCGTCACGAGCGTGCCGAGGTGGCTCGATGCCGCTTCAGCGGCGGCTCGTAGCGCCGCCTGTAACGCCGTCTGGAAGTCTACGAGCGTCCCGTCCACATCGAAGACGATGTGGGTCACCTGGAACGGCGTTGGAGCCATGGGAGCTACGCGGTCGAGTCGGCGGCCGGCGCCTCGACCGGTCGCATCGGGACCCCGCGGTCCTCGAGGTACTGCTTGAGGTACGGGATGTCGTACTTCCCGAAGTGGAAGATCGAGGCGGCCAACACCGCATCAGCCCCGCCGGCGGTCAACGCGTCGTAGAGGTGCTCCGGTTCGCCGGCGCCGCCGGAGGCGATGATCGGCACCTCGACCGCGTCGCTGATCGCCCGCAGCATCGGCAGGTCGTAGCCGTCCTGGTGCCCGTCGGTGTCCATCGAGGTCACCAGCAGTTCGCCGGCGCCCCGGTCGACGGCCTCACGCGCCCACTCGACGGCGTCACGACCGGTCGGAGTGCGGCCGCCGTGGGTGTAGATCTCCCACTGACCTTCGCCCGACCGCTTGGCGTCCACGGCGACGACGATGCACTGGGCGCCGAAGCGATGCGAGGCCTCATCGATCAGCTCGGGCCGTTCGACGGCCGCGGTGTTCATCGAGACCTTGTCGGCGCCCTGCTCGAGCATCAGCCGCACGTCATCGCCGGAGCGCACGCCGCCGCCGACCGTCAGCGGGATGAAGACCTGGTCGGCGGTGCGGGCAATCATGTCGTAGACGCTGGTCCGCTGGTCTGAAGACGCGGTGATGTCCAGAAACACCAGCTCATCGGCGCCGGCGGCGTCGTACTTCGCGGCGAGTTCGACCGGATCCCCGGCGTCACGCAACTCGACAAACGACACGCCTTTAACAACGCGCCCGTTGTCCACGTCAAAACAGGGAATGATGCGTTTCGTGAGCACGGATCCATGATCGCCGCAGGGAGCCGCGGATGCCACCCGGGTTGGCGGGTCGATCAGTGAGCGGCGGCGATCGCCTCGGAGAGCTTGAGCTCGCCTCGGTAGAGCGCGCGCCCGACGATCGCGCCGTCGACCCCCGCCTCAGCGAGGCGTCGTACATCCTCGACACTGCTGACGCCGCCAGCTGCCACGACCTTGACCGAGGTCTCAGCGGAGAGGCGTTCGTACATCCCGAAGTTCGGACCGCCCTTGACGCCGTCGCGGAGGATGTCGGTGTAGACGATCCGCTGGACGCCCATCCCCTGGAGCCGCGAAATCAGCGACACGGCGGAGATGTCCGTCGACTCGGTCCAGCCCTCGAGACTGACGAGACCCTCGCGAGCGTCGACGGAGACGATCAGCCGGTCGCCTGCGGCGGCGACGGCGTCACGCAACATCTGTGGGTCCTTGACCGCGGCCGTCCCGATGACGACACGGTTCACGCCGCTCTCGAGCGTGTGCTCCAGCGTCGGAATGTCGCGGATGCCACCACCGCACTGAATAGCGCTGTCGACCGTCTGCACGATCCGACGCACGATCTCGGCGTTCGCCTGGCTGCCATCACGGGCACCATCGAGGTCGACCACGTGGATCCGCTTCGCGCCGAGCGCCGCCCAGCGGACGGCCATCTTCACCGGGTCGTCGCCGAATACGGTTTCGCGCTCGTAGTCGCCCTGTTCGAGGCGGACGCAGCGCCCGCCGCGAATGTCGATCGCGGGAATGACGTCCACCTGGAGTCCCTCGTCTAGCCTCGGATGGCCGAGGCTGGGGCCGGAGCGATCGAACCGCGTTCCCGGGCGAGCCGGATGAAGTTCTCGTAGAACCTCAGCCCGTTCACGCCCGACTTCTCGGGGTGGAACTGCGTCGCGATCAGGTTGTCGCGACCGACCACGGACGGAAATACTCGCTCTTCGTATTCCGTCGTCCCAATGACGATCGTCGGCTCATTCAGCTCCGCGTGATAGGAGTGAACGAAGTAGAAGTACGAATCTTGCGGAATCCCGTCGAAGACCGGGTGATCGTCAGCGACGTGCACGGTGTTCCAGCCCATGTGCGGAACCGTCAGCCCCTGCGGAAAGCGCACGATCCGCCCCGGCAGGACGCCGAGGCACTCGTGGCTGCCGCCTTCCTCGGACAGATCGAACAGCGCCTGCATGCCCATGCAGACGCCGAGGAATGGCCGGCCTGAGTCGATGTACTCCTGGATCGGCTGGTCGAGGCTGCTCGCCGTGAGGTTCTTCATCGTGTCGGCGGCGGCGCCGACGCCGGGCACAATCAGCGCCCACGCGTCCTCGATCGCCGCGGCCTGGGAGGTGACGAGCGGCTCGTAGCCGGCATGAGCGACCGCACGCGCCACGCTGCGGAGGTTGCCCGCCCCGTAGTCGACGATCGTCACCGTCCGGTCAGCGCTCACCGTGACCTCCAGCTTCCCTCGGTCCTCCGAGTGTAGCGCCCGGTCACCGATATACTCGCCACGGTGACCGTCAGCGAACCCATCACAGACGCAGCCGATGAGGCCCCGGACGCGCAACGCGACCTGGAGACCGCGCGTGAGCGCGTCGATGAGCTGCGCGGTCTCATCCGCTACCACGACCATCGTTATCACACGCTGAGCGAGCCGGAGATCGGTGACTCGCAGTACGACGAACTGCGCGTCGAACTGATCGACCTCGAGACGCGCTTTCCCGAGTTGATCGCGCCGGACTCGCCGACGCAGCGGGTCGCCGGCGAGCCGTCGGTCGAGTTCGATTCCGTCGAACACCGCGATCCGATGCTCTCGCTCAGCAACGTGTTCGGGCGCGAAGAACTCATCAAGTGGCACGAGCGCGTCGTGCGGCTCCTCGAACGCGACGACTTCGGCTTTGTCTGCGAGCCGAAGATCGACGGCCTCGCGATCTCGCTCATCTACGACGACGGCAGCTTCGTTGTCGGAGCCACCCGTGGCGACGGATATCGAGGCGAGAACATCACCCCGAACCTGCGCACGATCGGCGCGATCCCGCTGAAGCTCGTCCTGGCCGATCCGCCCGCCGGGATGGAGGTGCGGGGCGAGGTCTACATGTCGAAGGCCGAGTTCGCTCGACTGAACGCCGAACGCGCCGAGACCGGCGAACAGCTGTACATCAACCCGCGCAACACCGCGGCGGGGTCACTCCGACAACTCGATCCGAAGGTCACCGCGAGTCGCGGGCTCGATCTCTTCATCTACCAGCTGGGCTGGCTCGAGGGCACGCCGGCGCCTGTCGGGCACTCCGAGGCGATGGACTGGTTGAAGGCAGCCGGCTTCCCAACCAATCCGCTCGCACAACGGTTCGACCGGATCGAGGACGTCGCGGCGTTCTGCGAGCAGTGGGAAGGTCGACGCGACGAGCTCGACTACGAAATCGACGGCGTCGTGATCAAGCTCGACTCCCTGGAGCTCCAACGTCAGCTCGGGACCGTGGGTCGCGACCCTCGCTGGGCAACCGCCTGGAAGTTCCCGGCGGAGCAGGCGGTCACCTACCTGAAGGAGATCTCGGTCTCGGTCGGCCGCACCGGTGTGCTCACGCCGTTCGCGGTCCTCGAGCCCGTGTTTGTCGGCGGGGCGATGGTCAGCATGGCGACGCTCCACAACCTGGCGCACATTCAGGAACTGGATATCCGCGCCAAGGACGACGTGATCGTTCAGCGGGCGGGGGACGTGATCCCACAGGTGGTCGGTCCCGTGCTGTCGAGACGTGCCGGCCGGCGGCTTCGCAAGTTCAAGATGCCGACGGTCTGCCCGGTCTGCGGCACCGAAGTGCAGCACGATCCTGAGCAAGCCGCCTACTACTGCCCGAATCGGGAGTGCCCGGTCCAGATCGCGCGCACGCTGGAGCACTTCACCGGTCGAGGCGCCCTCGATATCGAAGGCTTCGGCGAGACGCTTTCATGGCGACTCGTCGAGCTTGGCTTCGTGAAGACGCTGTCGGATCTCTACGCGCTGCCCGCGCGTCGCGACGAGCTCCTCGAGCTCGATGGCATCGGCGAGAAGACGCTGGACCGGCTCTTCGCCAACATCGAGGCCAGCAAGCGGCAACCGCTCCATCGGCTATTGATCGGGCTGAGTGTCCGCCACGTCGGTGGTGAAACCGCGCGCGCCCTCGCGCTGAACTTCGGTTCGATGGAGACACTCCGCATCGCCTCGGCCGAGGAGATCGAGGCGATCGACGGCATCGGCCCGATCGTCGCCGAGGCCGTGCACGAGTACTTCGAGGATGACGAGAACGCAGCACTCGTCGATCGCCTGACCGCCGCCGGCGTCCGGATGGACGAAGAGGTATCGGCGCGCGGTGGCCCCTTCGAGGGGATGTCGATCGTCGCCACCGGCTCGCTATCACGCTGGTCCCGCAACGAAATCGAGGATCTGGTGAAGCGCCTCGGCGGCCGTTTCGCCGGCGCAGTCTCGAAGAAAACGGCGTTCGTCCTCGCGGGCGAGGGCGGTGGCAGCAAGCGCGAGAAAGCGGAGACACTCGGTGTCGAGGTGATCGAAGAGGACGAGTTCGCCGCGCGCTACGACGAATGGCTGGACTGACAGCTCGCGACGAACCATTCTCGTGACGAGAGAAGGAGCACCCGATGGCCGACACAGTTGAGCTCGAGAGCGTCATCATCGATTCACTCGGCGAGAACGAGCAGATGTCGAAGAAGGACTTCAACAAGCTGATCGAGATCGACAGCGGCCACATGGCGACCGTGCTGCGTCGCCTCGTCCGCGAGGGCCGCATCAGCTCGGGTAGCGACGGCAGCACCCGGGTCTATCGCCTCGTCCGTTAGGACGGCATACGAGCGTGTTTCCCCGCCTCGGCGCTCGGCGGCACCTCCCGCTCCCCTCGCATCACACTCCCGAGGCGATCCGGGAACGCCTGCAGGATGGACCCAACCAGAGTTATGTCCGCGATCTGATCTACGGCGCCATCGATGGCGCCGTGACCACCTTTGCGATTGCTGCCGGTGCGATCGGCGCCGACCTCACCGGCGGTGTCATCGTCGTGCTCGGCCTCGCGAACCTCTTCGCGGACGGCCTGAGCATGGCCGCCAGTAACTTCCTCGGCACCCGCGCGGACCGAGAGATTGTCGAGGAATTGCGCCGCCTCGAGTCCGAACAGATCGACCTCGTCCCCGACGGGGAACGCGAGGAGGTCCGGCAACTCTATGCCGCGAAGGGCTTCGAAGGCGCTGACCTGGAACGGGTGGTCGAGGTGATCACCGCTGACCGCGACCGCTGGCTCGACACCATGCTGCAGGAGGAACACGGGGTCCAACTCGAGGGCCCGGCTCCCTTGTCCGCAGCCACCGCGACCTTCATCGCATTCCTCGTCGTGGGCGCCGTTCCGCTCCTCCCGTTCTTCGTCGACGAGTTCGCGGTCGAGCTCAGTCGGCCGTTCTTATGGAGTGCCGTGCTCACGGCGGGTGCCTTCGTCGCCGTCGGCGCGGCGAAGGGCGTAACGCTGGGTGGCCGAATCGGGCGTTCCGCCGCCGAAACGCTCGCGGTCGGTGGACTGGCCGCAACTGCCGCGTGGGTTGTCGGTTATGTCCTGCGTGGGATCGCCGACGGCGTTTAGGGCTGGTTCCAACAACAAACGATGCGTTGATAGCCCTAACTGTGCACGCGTATACTCCGGATGACCGTTTCCCCAGCGGTCGACGCTTCTCCCCGTCTGAGAGCACGCGCGGTGATCAACCCGCTCTCCTCGTTCCTGGGCATGTTCTCGCACGACATCGGGATCGATCTCGGTACGGCGAACACGTTGGTGAGCGTTCGCGGCCGCGGCATCGTGATCGACGAGCCGTCAGTCGTCGCGATCGACAAGGTAACGAAGCGGATCCTGGCCATCGGCGAGGACGCGAAACGGATGGTCGGGCGCACACCGTCGACGATCGTCGCAGTGCGGCCGCTCAAAGACGGCGTGATCTCGGACTTCGGCGTGACCGAACGCATGTTGCAGCACTTCATCCGCACCGTGCATGAGCGTTTCGGCCTCGGAATCCCGCGTCCCCGGGTGGTGGTCGGCATCCCATCCGGCGCGACTGAGGTCGAGAAGCGCGCAGTGCATGACGCCGCGATCGCCGCTGGCGCGCGTTCTGCCTACCTCATCGAGGAGCCGATGGCGGCCGCGATCGGCGGGCGGCTGCGGGTGATGGACGCGTCCGGAACGATGGTTGTCGATATCGGCGGCGGCACTACGGAGGTTGCGGTGATCGCCCTCGGTGGGATCGTGCAGGCGACGTCAGTGCGCGCTGCCGGCGATGCAATGGACGCCGCGATCATCGAGTACGCCCGCCAGGTTCACAACATGCTGATCGGCGAGCGCACAGCCGAGCAGGTAAAGATCGACGCCGGATCTGCGTTCGCCCTCGACGAGGAGGAGCTCGTCGATCTCCGCGGTCGCGACCTCGCCACCGGCCTCCCGAAGGCGGTCGAAGTCTCGACGATCGAACTACGCGACGCACTCTCGCCGGTCACGAACGAAATCATCCGCACGGTGCGAGGCACGATCGAAACCACGCCGCCTGAACTGGTGGCCGACCTGATGCTGCACGGCATCGCGATGACCGGGGGCGGCGCGCTGCTCCGCGGGCTCGACCGCCGGCTGGCAATGGAAACGCGGTTCCCGGTCTACGTCACCGAGGATCCGCTCCGCACCGTCGTCCGCGGCTGTTCGGAAGCGCTCGAGGAAGCCGAGACACTGGAGCGCGTGCAGTCCGCGATCGCCACCCGGCGACCTCCGCGGTGAGGCGCCTCAACGTCCCGGCGACCTAGCTGATGGCCGGCAGCCGGAGTGCCGCCTGGTTCTCCGCGCTTTTCGTTGCCGCGCTCCTCCTGCTCGCGGCCTCTGCATTGCCGCCAGCGGGCTCTGTCGAGGAAGAGGCGCGTGCGGTCCTGAGCCCGGCCGTCGGATTCCTGGGCGATCTCGCTCGCCCGGTCGGGAACGTGGTGCTCCGTGCGGACGAGGTCGATCAGCTCTCGGCGGACAACGCCTCGCTCAGACTCGAGGTCGAACGCCTCGAACGCGATCTCGCCACAATTCGCGAGCAACTGAGCGTCGATGAGGCGGTCGCCGCCCTCTTCGGCACGACGCGCTGGAGCCCCGACGACGCCCTCGTGGCGCCGGTGCTGCTCCGCGATCCGGCGCCCGGTCGTCCCGCAATGCTGATCGGGCGCGGCGCTGACGATGGTGTGCGGGTCGGTCAGCCCGTCCTGGGACCCGGCGGCACGCTCGTCGGCACGGTAATCGAGGCCGAGCCGTCTCGCTCTTGGCTCCGTCTGCTGACCGACGATGAGGCGGCGGTCGCGGTGATCGTGCAGTCCTCGCGGACCCTCGGCGCGCTGGTCGGAACCAACAACGGCCTCACTCTTGAGCTGGTCGAACGGGGCCAGGACGTCGCAGTGGGCGACATCCTGGTCACCTCGGCACTTGGCGGGCGGCTACCGGCGGGGCTGGTCGCCGGTCGGGTCAGTTCGGTTGAATCGCAGCCGCAGGCGTTATTCCAGATTATCGAGGTGGAGCCGCTGACCGATCCGGTGCGGCTCGAGCACGTCCTGGTCCTCACCAGCTACCGACCGGCAACGCCGCGGTTGGAGCCGGCACCATGATCGCGCTGGCGCTGATCCTCGGCGTGACTGCAGCGCTCGTCCAGGCCGCGGTGCTACCGGCGTTCTATACCGGCCTATGGGCGGCACCGGTCCCTGCCTGCGCCTTGATCGCGGGCTGGGCGGCCACTCGCCGCCCCGAAGAAACGTGGACCATCGCGCTTGCCGCCGCCCTCGTCCTGGGCGCCATCTCGGTCGAACGTGCCGGCTGGTTCCTGCTGGCGATGTTGCCAACCGTGGGAGCCGCGATGGTCCTGGCAACGATGGCTCCCAGGAACCGGAGCCTCACCGCCCGCGTCGGAAGAGCTCTGATCGCCGCTAGTGGTGGGGCGCTGGGCTACGCCGGCACCTTCGCGATTGCCTCGACCAGTGCCGACGCCCTGCTTGAGGAAGCGCCGGGGCTTGGCGCGGCCGCCCTCGTGACTGGCCTCCTGGCGGCGCTGATCGTCGTCTGCGCGGCGCCGTTCCGGCGGCGGCCGGTGGGCCTCTTCGCGTGATGACCGACCGGTGAACACCGCGCTCACCAACCGACGCTTCCTCGCACTGCGACTCGGTGCGGTGCTCGTGTTCGCACTGCTCGCCGCGCAACTCGCGCGCCTGCAACTCCTCGACCCAACGCCGCCGCCGCCGCTGGCGACGGGCGAGCAAGCGCGCGTGGTGCAGGCCGAGGCCGCCCGCGGTCTGATCACCGACCGTCACGGAGTCCCGCTCGTGTCGAACGACGCGGCATATGTCCTTCGGCTCGTGCCCGCCGATTTGCCCTCAGACGACACGGCACGCCGCTCCGCGCTCGTCGCCATCGAACGCGAGGCGGGCATCACGGTCGCCGATCTCGAGGCGGCGACACAGGTCGGCCTCGCCGCCATCGACCCGACGGCACCGGTCGAGGTGCGGGCGCTGAGCTCGGCCGCCGAGGCGGTGCGCCTCCGCGCCGCGCTGGCGTCGATCCCCGGCGTCGAGGTGACCGCGGTCCCTCAGCGCGTCTACGCGGGCGGCGAATTGGTCGCGCACCTCGTCGGTCATGTCGGTGCGATCGACGGAGCCGAGGTTTCCAGCTACCTCGACGCGGGCTATGCCCTCAACGCCATCGTCGGCCAGAGCGGCCTGGAGGCGATCTACGAGGACGTGCTGCGTGGTCAGCCTGCGCGGCGGTTGGTGGCAGCCGACCCCACCGGCCGAGTCAGCGGCGAACTCAGTAGTTTCGCTCCGCAGCCGGGCGGTGACCTCGAACTCTCGATCGACCTCGGACTCCAGCAGGCGACGGCTGATGCTCTGGCGGTGGCGATCGAAGCGGGCCTGCCGGCACCGCTGTCCGGGCGCGAGCCGCCGACGCGGGTCGCTGCCGCGGTCGCGCTCGACGTCCGTAGCGGCGAGGTCCTCGCCCAGGTCTCGCTGCCCTCCTTCGACCCCAACATCCTGAACGGCGACGACGACGAAGCCCTCGCCGCCCTGCTGACTGACCCGACGCGACCGCTCGTCGACCGCACCTACATGGAAGCCCACCCGCCGGGCTCTACGTTCAAGACGCTCGTGGCATTTGCGGCGCTAGAGGAAGGCGTCGCCACACCAGAGACGACGATCACCAGCACCGGCGCGATCTACATCCAGGATGAGTTCGACCCGTCGGTCACCTATGTCTTCCGCGACTGGGCGGCACACGGTGCGACGAACATGTACTGGGGGCTCGCGCGGTCCTCGGACGTCTATTTCTACTACCTCTCCGGTGGCTACCGGAGCGGCGGCGTTACCTACTTCGAAGGGCTGGGCGCGACGCGACTGGCTGACTATGCCCGGCAGATCGGCCTCGGCACCGCGACCGGACTCGATCTGCCGGGTGAGGTCGGTGGCCTCGTGCCGGACCCCGCCTGGAAGACGGAGACGATCGGCGACCCGTGGTTCCTCGGCGATACCTACACGTTCGGCATCGGTCAGGGCTATCTCACCGTCTCACCGATGCAGATGGCGGTGCTGGCGGCCGCGATCGCGAATAACGGAGACGTCCTCGAACCACGCTTGGTCCGCGGCGTGCGCAGCGGCGGCGAACTGGCGGAGACGCCTCGGGTTGTGCGATCGCAGCTCGACGGGGGCGACTCGCTGGCGGTGATCCGCGAGGCGATGCGGATCACTGCGACCACCGCGGGCACCGCGTGGCGAGGCCAGCCAGATGGCCTCACGATCGGCGGGAAGACCGGCACCGCCGAGTTCGGCGCTCCCTACCCCGACGGCGAGTTCGACACGCACGGCTGGTACATCGGCTTCGCGCCGTTCGAGGATCCCGAGATCGCCGTGGCGGTCTACGTCGAGCACGGCATCGGTTCGACGCACGCCGGCCCCGTGGCGCGCACGATGTTCGAGTACTACTTCGGACTTGGTGAGGCGCCTGAGTGACTGCCACCACCCCGGCGGTTGGCCAATGGGCGCGGCGAGCCGCGGCGCACCCGCACCGACTGATCGGTGATCCGGCGCTGATCGCCGCGGCGCTCGTCGTCGGTGCGATCGGACTGTTGTCGCTCCAGGGCGCGACCCGGACCGAGGATGGAGGCATCTCGGCGGACGTCGTCCGCCAGGCCGTATTCCTCACCGTCGGGCTGCTGGTGCTGATCCTCACCGCACGGATCGACTACCGGCTGCTCAAACTGATCTGGCTCCCGCTACTCGGCGTCGGTGTCGGGATGCTCGCGCTCGTCCTGGTCGCCGGCTCCACCGAGTTTGGCGCGCGCCGCTGGTTCCTGGTCGGCGGCTACAGCCTCCAGCCCTCGGAGTTCGCCAAGCTCGCGACGGCGATCGCTGTGGCCGCCGCAGCTTCCACGCGCGAAGCGAGCTCCCGAGGGTTCACCCTCCTCCTGCTCGCCTTCCTACTTCCGGCGGGGCTGATCCTGATCGAACCGGACCTCGGAAGTGCCCTGGTCCTCGGGTCGGCGTGGCTCGCGCTGATGATCGCCTGGCCAGTCTCAGCACGCGGACTGTGGGCGATCGTCGCGACCGTCGTCGCGTTCATCCCGCTCGCGTTCGCCCTCGCAGTGCCCGGCTATCAGCGAGAGCGGCTGGCGGTGTTCCTCGACCCTGATCGCGATCCGCTGGGCAGCGGCTTCACGCTCCGCCAGGTCGAGGTCGCCCTCGGCGGCGGCGGTGTCACCGGCCGTGGGCTCGAACTCACCAGCTCGGCACTCGACGGACTCTCCACCCGGAACTCGGACTTTGCGCTCGCACAGATCGGCGAGCAGCTCGGGCTCCTCGGCACACTGGCGGTGCTGATCGCGTTTGCGGTCATCGCGTGGCGCGGCCTCGCGATCGCGGAATCGGCGCCCGATCGGTTCGGCCAGCTCCTCGGCGTAGGGCTCACGGCGCTGCTGGTCGTGCAGGCGTTGCTGCATGTCGCCGTCAACGTGCGGCTGTTCCCCGCGACCGGGATCCCGCTACCGCTGATCTCACTCGGTGGTTCCTCGATGATCGCCGCCTGCGCGATCGTCGGCTTGCTACTCAGCATCGCCTCGAGGCGTCACGCCGATCCGATTGAGCGCTGGAGCGGAGCGCGCTGGGACTGAGTCGAACGCAGTGGTCCTCGAATCGAAGAACGGGCCCCGCTGGGGCCCGTTCTGATCTGCAATTCGTTTCCGACCGTTACGACGTCAGCGCCGGCTCCGCCGGTTCGACCGGCTCTGGAGGCTCGACGACGCCCTCGATGCGGTCGATCTTGATCTCCTCGTCAACGTAATCGACGCGGATCGTGTCGCCCTCCTGATACGTGGAGTCGAGCATGGCATCGGACATCGGGTCCTCGACTTCGTTCTGGATAACCCGGCGCAATGGCCGGGCACCAAACACTTCGTCGAAGCCTTTCTCGCCGAGGTAGCCCAGAAGCGCCGGCGTCACTTCGAGGTGCATCGACTTGTCCTGCAGGTTCGCCCGCAGGTCATTGAGCTGCAGGTCCACGATCTGGTGGATGTGTTCCTGCGTCAGCGCGTGGAAGACCACGTGCTGGTCGATGCGGTTGATGAACTCGGGTCGGAACACCCGCTTCATCTCCTCTTCGACGCGCCCCTTCATCCGGTTGTACCGGTCCTCGGCCGTCTTCTCTTCGTCGGCGTTGGTCGCGAATCCGACACGCGAGTCCTTGCGGATCAGGTCGGACCCGACGTTCGAGGTCATGATGATGATGGTGTTGCGGAAGTCGACCTTGCGGCCCTTCGCGTCGGACAAGTGCCCGTCGTCGAAGATCTGCAACAGCATGTTGAACACGTCCGGGTGAGCCTTCTCGATCTCATCGAGGAGGATCAGGCAGTAGTTCCGGCGTCGGACGAGGTCGGTCAGCTGACCGCCGTCGTCGTAGCCGACATAGCCGGGAGGCGAACCCACCAGTCGCGAGACGGTGTGCTTCTCCATGAACTCGGACATGTCGATGCGGACGATGTTGTCCTTCGACCCGAACATGAACTCGCCAAGCATCTGCGCCAGGTAGGTCTTCCCGACGCCGGTCGGCCCGAGGAACATGAAGACGCCGATCGGGCGCTTCGGGTCCTTGAGGCCGGCGCTGGCGCGGCGGACGGCCTTGGAAACGGCCGCGACGGCCTCTTCCTGACCGATCACCTTGTCCTTCAGGTAGGACTCCATCTCCAGCAGTCGCTGTGACTCCTCGGCGGCGATCCGCGTCAGCGGCACACCCGTCCACTGGGAGATGACGTCGCGGATGTCGTCCTCGCTGACGATGGCCTGTTCGGCCTCGCGCGCGGTCTCCATCTCGGTCTCCAGCTCTTCGAGTTGGGACTGCAGCTTCACTTCGCGCTCGCGAAGCTCCGCAGCGAATTCGTACTGCTGGTTCGCGATCGCTTGGTCCTTCTCGCGACGCAGCGCCTCCAGGCCCTTCGTCACTTCGCGAACCGACGGTGGGGTGGCGTGGCGGCGGATCCGGACCCGCGCGGACGCCTCGTCGATGAGGTCGATCGCCTTGTCGGGCAAGAACCGGTCTGCGACGTAGCGCGAGGACAGCTCGGCCGCGGCCTTCACGGCTTCGTCCGAGATCTTCAGCTTGTGGTGATCCTCGTACATCGAGCGCACGCCCATCAGGATCTGGATCGTGTCCTCGACCGAGGGCTCGTCGACCTGGACCGGCTGGAAGCGCCGTTCGAGGGCTGCGTCACGCTCAATGTGCTTGCGGTACTCGTCAAGCGTGGTCGCTCCGACGGCCTGGATTTCGCCACGGGCGAGTGCCGGCTTGAGGATGTTTGCCGCGTCAACGGCACCCTCCGCGGCACCCGCGCCGACGAGCATGTGCAGCTCGTCGATGAAGAGGACGCAGTTACCCGACGACTTGATCTCCTCGATCACTTTCTTCAGGCGTTCTTCGAACTCGCCTCGGTACTTGGTTCCGGCCACCAGCAGCCCGATGTCCAGCGTCAGCATGCGCTTGCCGAGCAGCGTCTCCGGCACTTCGCCGGCGATGATCCGGTGGGCGAGTCCCTCGGCGATCGCGGTTTTGCCCACACCAGGCTCGCCGATCAGAACCGGGTTGTTCTTGGTACGTCGCGAGAGGATCTGGACGACCCGCTCGATCTCGCCGTCACGGCCAACAATCGGGTCGAGCTGGCCGGCGCGAGCCATCGCCGTAAGGTCGACGCCCAACTGGTCGAGCGTGGGAGTGCGTGCGGATCGCTGACCGGCGGCGGCCGTCTGCTGTCCGGCGGGCTGGTTCTGCGCCAGGATGCGCGTCGTCTCGCCTCGAACCCGCTCGAGGTTCACCCCGAGGCTCTCGAGGACACCCGCCGCGATTCCTTCGCCCTCGCGGACGAGACCGAGCAATAGATGCTCGGTACCGATGTAAGAGTGCGACAACCGCCGCGCCTCATCGACGGCGAGTTCGATCACCTTTTTCGCACGGGGCGTGAGGCCGATTTCACCGGTCGACTGGCGGTCGCCGCGACCAATGATGAACTCGACCGCCGAGCGGACCTTGTTGAGCTCTACACCAAGGTTCGAGAGGACCTTGGCGGCGACGCCATCACCCTCCCGCACGAGCCCGAGCAACAGATGCTCGGTCCCGATGTAGTTGTGGTTGAAGCGCTGTGCCTCTTCCTGAGCGAGGGTCAGGACTCGACGGGCGCGTTCAGTGAACTTGTCGAATCGGTCAGCCATCCGGGCCTCCGTTCGTATCCGAAATCAAGGCTATCACAGCGCAATTCGAGCAGCCGTAATGGATCAACCACTCTCGTCATATCCGCCGAGCGACCCGCTCAGGCTGTGCTGCGTGCCCTTCCCAGACTGTCTCCATTATTAGGAATCGCGCGGCTACCGTCAGTGCGGTGGAACCCCCATCAACGGGTCGCGTCGTTGGCGAACCGCTGACAGTCTCACCCACGACAACGGCCCCCTCTCGGGGGCCGCTTCGTTTGTCTCAGCAAGCGGGTCAAGAGCCGCCTGCTAGGCCTCTGTACTTTCCTCGGTCGCTGCGTCCGCCGCTGGGGCTTCCGCTGCAACCTCTGCGGCCGGTTCTTCTGCCGGTGCCTCGGGCGCTGGCGCTTCAGCCGGTGCTTCAGCTTCAGCGGCGACCTCAGCCACCGGTGCCTCCGGTGCGGCTTCCGCCGCGGGAGCTTCCGGCTCCGCCTCTGCAGCGACCGTGGCCTCACTAGCCTCGGGTGCTGCTGCCGCGGGTGCGGCGGCCTCTGGTTCGGCGGCTGCAGGCGCGGGCGAGTCCTGCTGCGCTGCCTGAGCTGCCTGCATTGCTGCCTGCATCGCAGTCAGCACCGGACCCTGGTCGACCTCCGGCTGAGCAGCAGCTGCGCCGCCGCCACCGCCACCGGACGCACCGGCTGCGGCCTGATCGCGGCGTGCCGTCGCCTGCGCGGAGTCGGCCGTTCGACGCGCCTCGTAGCGCTCTTCGATCGCGGCCGTTTCGTCGGCGAACTTCTCGCGAGCATCATCACTGATGCTGGTCACGCGACCGTCGCCGTCGAACTGCCAGCCGCGGATCTCCGCCTCACGGCGCGCCTCGCGAAGCGACAGACCCAGGCGGTGCCGGTCGTGCTCAATCCGCACGATCTTCAGCGGCACCACGTCGCCGTCCTCGAGAACTTCCTCGGGGTGGCCAATGCGACGCTCGACGATTTCAGAGACGTGAACCAGTCCCTCGACCGGCCCCGGCAGACGGGCGAACGCGCCGAACGGCACCAGCTTCGTGATCACGCCCGGAACGACGTCGCCGACGGCGTACTGGGTGATCATCTGCTCCCACTGCTCAGGCGCAGCGCGGCGGATGGAGAGGGCGATCTTCTTGTTCTCCTTGTCGACGCGGAGAACGTAGACGTTCACCTCGTCGCCAATCTTGAACAGCTCTTCCGGCTGGGCGTTGCGGTCCCACGACAGCTCGGAGAGGTGAACGAGGCCATCGGCGCCGCCGAGATCCACGAACACACCGAAGTTGCGGATCGATGCAACCTTGCCGGTGCGGATTTCGCCTTCGGTCAGCTCGTCGAGGAGCCGGTCCTTCTGCTCAGCTCGCCATTCCTGGAGCGCAGCACGCTCGGACAGGATGACGCGGTTCCGGCGGCGGTTGATCTCGATCACCTTGAGCTGCAGCTCGCGGCCGACCTGTGCCGACAGCGGGTTGGCGCCGTCCGAACCGGGCTTGGCACCGACCACCTGCGACATCGGGATGAAGGCGTTGACGCCCTCGACGTTGGCGAGGAGGCCGCCCTTGTTGAAGCCGGTGATCTCGGCCTCGAACACCTCGCCGCTCTCGAAGCGCTCCTGCAGCACGCGCCAGCCCTGCTCGCCGCGCGCTCGGTCAATCGAAAGGCCGACCTGGCCCGCGGATGTCTCGGGCTGGATGACGAAGACGAGGACGCTCTCGCCGATCGCGAGCTTCGATAGCGGGTCCGCGCCCATGGAGAGCATCTCCTGGACGGGCACCACACCCTCGGACTTAAAGCCGATGTCAACGAGCAGGCTGTCCCGCTCGATCGCCATCACGCTGCCCTCGACGACCTCGCCACGGCGGAGCGGGCGCAGCTCGCCGGCGCCGACGCTCTCGAGGAGCGCGGCCATGTCCATCTCGTCGTTGGGTTCTTCGGCTGGGGGCGCCGCGGGCTCCGGCGGCTCGGCGACGGCTACCGCCGCGGGCGCTGGTGCCTCGACCGGAGGTGTGTCGGCCGGTTCGGTGGTTGCCGGGACGGCGCTGGTGTCATCTGTCGGCGGGGCCGACGCTTCGGGGGGAGTGCTCTCGTTCGTCAAACTCGATCTGCCTTACCGCGACGGAAATCGCCGCGTGTTCCTAGTCGCCTGATTCTCTGAGTCCATAACCGACGCAGCATACCACGCACGGTCGCTACGCCTGGATGGGGTTCCCCCAGACGACGATCGAAGCGTCATGACCGTCCGGCGCTGGACGCCAAACGAGCCACTCAGCTGAGTGGCTCGTTTAGATCCTGGCGGTGGCCTATTTTCCGCACCCAGTCACCCGGGCAGTATCGTCAGCGCTACGACGTTTCACTTCCGTGTTCGGAATGAGAACGGGTGGGTCCGCCGCGCTCTAACCACCAAGGAGACGATTATCCGATCGTCCGCCCCCCAAGAGCAAGGGGGTAGCGCACGAAGTTTCTCGGCCATCACGGCACTCGCGTAGTGACAGCTTCGCCAGCCGCGCCCGGTCCACGGGCGCGCTGCTCAGAACGATGCAGCGAGCCGTTCGCTCCATCCCGCCGTGCGTGGGCGCGATGGGAAATGGGCAAAGAAATAGGCGGAGCCGGTTGGCTCCGCCTATTCATCAGTCGCTGGTAGCGGGAGAGGGATTCGAACCCCCGACCTTCGGGTTATGAGCCCGACGAGCTACCACTGCTCCATCCCGCGACGGTCGCAATACAAGTCGAGCCGAAGCTCGACAGCGGTACCTCGAGCCGAGGTCTCACCTCGGCAAGGCACCTTCACACAGAATATCACGCGAGTAACGCACGACCGACGTTTGCAGTGGATCGAGGATGTGCTTGATGAAGGGTCAAGCCCTCGACCATTAGTACCACTCAGCTACACGCATCGCTGCGCTTCCACCTGTGGCCTATCAAGCCAGTAGTCTCCTGGCGGTCTTACCCGGTTAACCCGGTGAGAGGCCTCATCTTGAAGTTGGCTTCCCGCTTAGATGCTTTCAGCGGTTATCCATTCCGAACATGGCTACCCGGCGATGCTCCTGGCGGAACAACCGGCACACCAGAGGTCCGTCCACCCCGGTCCTCTCGTACTAGGGGCAGATCTCCTCAAGCCTCTTACGCCCACAGCGGATAGAGACCGAACTGTCTCACGACGTTCTGAACCCAGCTCGCGTACCGCTTTAATGGGCGAACAGCCCAACCCTTGGGACCTGATTCAGCCCCAGGATGCGACGAGCCGACATCGAGGTGCCAAACCCTGCCGTCGATGTGAACTCTTGGGCAGGATCAGCCTGTTATCCCCGGGGTAGCTTTTATCCGATAATCCATGGCCCTTCCACTCGGAACCATAGGGTCACTTTGGCCGACTTTCGTCCCTGCTCGACGTGTCTGTCTCGCAGTCAAGCTCCCTTATGCCAATGCACTCAATGGGTGATTACCATCCACCCTGAGGGAACCATTGCGCGCCTCCGTTACGTTTTGGGAGGCGACCGCCCCAGTCAAACTGCCCACCAGACGCTGTTCCCGTGCTTGCTCACGGGTTAGGAGGACAAACATAGAAGAGTGGTATTTCACCATTGGCTCACCGCCGCCCGAAAGCAACGGATCAAAGCCTCCCACCTATCCTACGCATTTATGCTCGGCCTCCAGCGCCAAGCTGCAGTAAAGCTCCACGGGGTCTTTTTGTCCTGCTGCGGGTAGGCCGCATCTTCACGGCCAGTTCAATTTCGCCGAGTCCTTCGTTGAGACAGCGCCCAGATCGTTACGCCATTCGTGCGGGTCGGAACTTACCCGACAAGGAATTTCGCTACCTTAGGACCGTTATAGTTACGGCCGCCGTTCACCGGGGCTTCGGTTTGAGCCTTGCAGCTCGCTCCTTAACCTTCCGGCACTGGGCAGGCGTCAGCCCCTATACATCCCCTTACGGGTTAGCAGAGACCTGTGTTTTTGTTAAACAGTCGCCTGGGCCCGCTCACTGCGGCCCCCGAAGTGCTCAGGACGCGAAGTCCTTCACCCTCAGGGGCGCTCCTTCTCCCGAAGTTACGGAGCTAGATTGCAGAGTTCCTTAACGAAGGTTCTCTCGAACACCTTACGGTACTTACCGTCGCCCACCTGTGTCGGTTTTCGGTACGGTCATTAATCTGATTCGACGGCGACGCTTTTCTAGCCGGTATGGACTCAACGAAATCAGCTTTGAGTTATCTCCGCCTCTTCCCAAACCCTCCGCTTAACCTGGCAACGGATTTTCCTATCGCCAGACGCCTACGGTATGGGAACGGACCATGTCCAATCGGCCCGCTTCATCTATCCTGCCGGGTCACGCCTCCCGTCTCAAACACCAGACCAATGGGGCAGGAATACTAACCTGCTGTCCATCGCCTACGGCTCTCGCCCTCGGCTTAGGCCCGCCTAACCCTACGCGGAATAACCTTCCGTAGGAACCCTCAGGCTTACGGTGTCCAGGTTTCTCACCTGAATTTCGCTACTCATGCCGACATTCTCACTTCTGCACGCTCCACCAGGGGTCACCCCTCCGGCTTCACTGCCCGCAGAACGCTCCTCTACCGATCCTACAAAGTAGAATCCCGTAGCTTCGGTGCCATGCTTGAGCCCCGTTACATTGTCGGCGCCGGATCACTCGACCAGTGAGCTGTTACGCACTCTTTCAATGGTGGCTGCTTCTAAGCCAACATCCTGGCTGTCTGTGCGATCCGACATCCTTTTACACTGAGCATGGACTTTGGGACCTTAGCTGACGGTCTGGGCTGTTTCCCTTTTGACAATGGAGCTTAGCCCCCACTGTCTCACTCCCGAGCTCTCAAGTTCTGGCATTCGCGGTTTGAATGGGTTTGGTAAGCGCTATGCCCCCTAGCCCAATCAGAGCCCTACCTCCAGAACAAAACACTCGAGGCTGCGCCAAGACGCATTTCGAGGAGAACCAGCTATCTCCTGGTTCGATTAGCATTTCACCCCTATCCACAGGTCATCCAACCGCTTTGCAACGCAGGAAGGTTCGCACCTCCACGGGGCATTACCCCCGCTTCACGCTGCCCATGGATAGCTCACCAGGTTTCGGGTCTACATCTAGCGACTGTCGCCCTATTCAGACTCGCTTTCGCTCCGGCTCCGCAACTCCCGTTGCTTAACCTTGCCACTAAACGTAACTCGTCGGCTCATTCTTCAATAGGCACGCCGTCACAGACACAAGGCCTGCTTCGACTGCTTGTAAGCACACGGTTTCAGGAACTATTTCACTCCCCTTCCGGGGTGCTTTTCACCTTTCCCTCACGGTACTGGTCCGCTATCGGTCACTAGGAGTATTTAGCCTTGGAGAGTGGTCTCCCCAGATTCAGACGGGATTTCACGTGTCCCGACCTACTCAGGATTCCAGCGGGAGTTCGTTTGATTTCGCCTACCGGGCTCTCACCGTCTATGGCGGGCCGTTCCAGGCACCTTCGGCTATCAAACGAATTGGTAACTCCACAATGCTGGTCCTACAACCCCACCTCCCGAAAGAGATGGTTTGGGCTCTTCCCCGTTCGCTCGCCGCTACTTAGGGAATAATCTCTGTTCCTCGGGGTACTGAGATGTTTCAGTTCCCCCGGTTCCCTCCATCTGACCTATGTGTTCAGTCAGAGGTGACCCGCTATAAAACGGGCCGGGTTGCCCCATTCGGAAATCCCGGATTGAGCTTGTTAGACAGCTAGTCCGGGCTTATCGCAGTCTCACCACGTCCTTCATCGGCTCCTAGCGCCAAGGCATCCACCGTGCGCTCTTAGTAGCTTGACCCTTCGTCAAGCACACTCCGCGATCCACTCGACGGCCGGCTCCCGGGACAAAAAGTTGGGACCGGGGAGGTCCCTTCTCGTTCAGGAACCGGCGTCAGCAAACGCGTGTCGTGCTTCATTTACTTTTACTCGCGTGATATTCCGTTGTGAAGGTGCCGCGGCCACCATGGCCGCACCGACGCTCGAGCGCCGCCGACCGCACTCGGAACGGAGATCCCGAGGATGGTCGGCGAAACTGGTTCGTCGACGTTCGATGTGCACTGGACAGCAGATTCGCCCGGGTCGAGCAGTCCGTTGAGACTCCTCGGTGAGGAGTTCTGGTGGAGCCGGGGGGGCTCGAACCCCCGACCTCCGCCTTGCAAAGGCGGCGCTCTCCCAGCTGAGCTACGGCCCCGAATGCCTGCAGCCATTGGCTGGCTACCACTGCCCCTGAGGTGCGAGTGGTGGGCCATCCTGGACTCGAACCAGGGACCTCAGTCTTATCAGGACTGCGCTCTAACCGGCTGAGCTAATGGCCCTCATCGCGGACAGCGATTTCAGGGATGCCAGTCGCAAGGCGATCTGCAAAGCTCCAGTCGTCGCAACACCGGCGTTACCGCCGGTGGTTCGACCGCCTGAAGCAGGCGCACATCGACAGCTGGACAGCAGACAGAATCCCCCACCCGAATCTCAAGGGCGGGGTCCGCGGTTCGACCCATCCGGCGTCGCGGACGCCTGACACGAGGCTCAGCGAACTGAGACTCGAGGCCGATCGGGTCGATCGACGAGGAGTTCGACCAGGGCCGCCATCACACCGTGACGACGGATATTCCTGGTTCAAGTGCTCCCTAGAAAGGAGGTGATCCAGCCGCAGCTTCCGCTACGGCTACCTTGTTACGACTTCGTCCCAGTCATCAGTCCCACCTTGGGCGCCTGCCGCCCTTGCGGGTTGGCTCAGCGACTTCAGGTGTTACCGACTTCCATGACGTGACGGGCGGTGTGTACAAGGCCCGGGAACGTATTCACCGTAGTAAGGCTGACCTACGGTTACTAGCAACTCCGGCTTCATGCAGGCGAGTTGCAGCCTGCAATCCGAACTGAGGAATGGTTTGTCTGATTGGCTCCACCTCGCGGCTTCGCAACAGTCTGTCCATCCCATTGTAGCGTGTGAGTAGCCCAGGACGTAAGAGCCATGCTGACTTGACATCATCCCCGCCTTCCTCCCGGTTGTTCCGGGCAGTCTCGTGTGAGAAATACAACACACGACGAGGGTTGCGCTCGTTGCGGGACTTAACCCAACACCTCACGGCACGAGCTGACGACAGCCATGCAGCATCTGTGATATGGCCCCGAAGGGAAACTGGCTTTCACCAGCGGTCCATAACATGTCAAGCCCTGGTAAGGTTCTTCGCGTTGCTTCGAATTAAACCACACGCTCCGCTGCTTGTGCGGGCCCCCGTCAATTCCTTTGAGTTTTAACCTTGCGGTCGTAGTCCCCAGGCGGAGTACTTAACGCGTTAGCTTCGCTACTCGAGGCGTCGATACCACGAACAGCTAGTACTCATCGTTTACGGCGTGGACTACCCGGGTATCTAATCCGGTTCGCTCCCCACGCTTTCGCGCCTCAGCGTCAGAATGCCCCCAGAGAGTCGCCTTCGCCACTGGTGTTCCTCAGGATATCTACGCATTCCACCACTACACCCTGAATTCCACTCTCCTCTAGGCACCTCAAGGCTGACAGTATCTGAGGGCCTCTCTCGGTTGAGCCGAGAGATTTCACCCCAGACTGATCAGCCCGCCTGCGCGCGCTTTACGCCCAGTGAATCCGGACAACGTTTGCCACCTACGTATTACCGCGGCTGCTGGCACGTAGTTAGCCGTGACTTATTCGCGAGGTACCGTCAGATCTTCTTCCCTCGCAAAAGGGGTTTACGACCCGAAGGCCTTCTTCCCCCACGCGGCGTTGCTGCATCCGACTTTCGTCGATTGTGCAAAATTCCTTGCTGCTGCCTCCCGTAGGAGTCTGGGCCGTGTCTCAGTCCCAGTGTGGCTGACCGTCCTCTCAGACCAGCTACAGATCGTCGCCTTGGTAGGCCGTTACCCCACCAACTAGCTAATCCGCCGCAGGCCCCTCCAGAAGCGCTCGAAAGCTTTGGTCCGAAGACCGTATGCGGTATTAGCTCCTCTTTCGAGGAGTTGTCCCCCACTTCTGGGCAGGTTCCTACGTGTTACTCACCCGTCCGCCACTGTCCGCCACCCGAAGGTGGGTTCTCGTGCGACTTGCATGCATTAGGCACGCCGCCAACGTTTATCCTGAGCCAGGATCAAACTCTCCAAAACAATCAAAGCAATCTCATCGCGACCGGCGAACCGGTCGGTCAGAGACAAATTTCGATTTTCGTACACCGTCCACGGTCCAGCGACGCGCTCACCCGAGGGCGAGACGCCATCTGAATCCGAAGGACCCGTACGAGACGGAGATCCTTTGTCTTTGGATTCTGCCTGCTGTCCAGATGTAAATGTGCGCTGCACACCCTGCGGGTGGCGAAAGAAGAGCCTAACGAACGCGATCTGCTCCGTCAACTGGCCTCTGGCCAGCCGCCGATGCACTGCACCCGCTTGCTGTTCCGTTAAGGACACTAAGCCGTTCCCGACTCAGCGTCTACCCACCCCGCTCCGAGGCCACCAGCAGCCACTCGTCGTCTGTCCACGCCCGGCCACCCGCCAGGTCGAGGCGCGCCCCACGCCTGGAGGCGATCTCGACCAAACCAGCCCGCTGCACCGCGTTCAGATCAAGGCCAACCCGCCGCGCGAGGTCAACGACAACCCGCTTCGCAACCGCGGGCGGCAGCTTCGTCAGCGCTGGCCGAGCGACGCGTGCGCAGCCAGAACTGAACGCCCCGTGAGCCTCCAGCTCGTGGCCCGCCCACTGGTCGAGCGCTTCGTCAGCTTCGCGAGCGCGGTCCGCGAACGCGGCCAGCTGCGCGCCGGCCTCACTGTTCACGGTCTCGAGTGCAGGAAGCACCTCGCGGCGGACGCGGTTCCGCGCGTAGCTGGTCAGCTCGTTCGTCGGATCGAGACGTGCCTCGATGCCGAGCGCGACCAGGTAGGCCTCGACCTCCGCGCGCGTAACGTCGAGCAGCGGACGAAGCAGCCGTCGGTCGGATGTGCCGTCGGCGGCGACCGGCCACGCGCTCAGCGACGCCATCCCGCGCGCGCCGCGCAATCCACCACCGCGCGTCAGGTTGAGGAGCACGGTCTCGGCTTGGTCGTCGCGGGTGTGGCCCGTGACGGCCGCCTCAGCGCCGGCGTCATGTAGCGCCTCGGCCAGCCAGCGATAGCGAGCCTCTCGAGCGCTGGCCTCATCGCCGCCGAGTACAGATCGCGCTTGCCCCTGGACGAACGCCGTCCCGAGGCTGCCCGCGAGCGACTCGACGAAGGCCGCGTCAGCCTCAGTCTCAACAGCCGCACGTAGTCGGTGGTCGAAGTGTGCCGCGGTCACCCGCGCTGGCGTCAGGACACGGGACACCGCGACTAGCGTCGCAACCGAGTCAGGGCCGCCGGAGCAGGCGACGAGCACGCACTCCTCGGCCGTGACGACACCCTCGAGGTTGGCGGCAACGCCGCGCTCGAACGCGTCGGTCCGTCGGTTCCGAGGCCACGGATCAGGTAGGCGGCTCATCGCCAGAGCCTAGTCGCCGAACAGCGACTCCCACCAGCGTTCACCCGGTTCGCGCTCTGCGGGGGGGACCGGAGGAGCATCGACCTCGACGACGGTTTCGCCTGGCATCGCCAGCCCGAACTTCGCCCGCGCGAACGCCTCGATGTACTCGTCTGATTCGATGTAGTCAGCGAGTCCGTCGAGTTCGGCGTGCTGTTGCTGGAGATCAGCGATCTCCGCGCGGAGCGCGCGTTCCTGGAGCTGGAGTCGGTGATTCTGGGCCGCGGTCTGGAAGCCGGCGTAGAAGAACAGCCCCATCAGTAGCAGGGCGACAACGATCACCATGTGTGCGGGTCCGAACGAGGGGACCCAGAGGCGAGGCCTGGGGAGACCGAGCACCGGTGCGTATGCCTTCCGACCCGCCGTCAGACACCGTACCAGAGCGGTCAGCAGAGAGGCGACTGGTTATCGACCGGCCGATTCCCAGAATGCGCCTTCGTCAGCCACGTGGCAGCGCTCGTTCATCAGGGACACCCGCCACCACCTGCCGGGCTCCACCTCGAGGATCGAGACAGCCGCCAGGTCAGTGCGGATCCGCCGAAAGCCACCCAACGGGGCGCCCAGCGCGTGACAGAGCGCGGATTTGATCGCGAGATTATGCGACACGATCGCGACGCCAGCGTCTGAATGCTGAGCGGCGGCATCCTCAATCGCGGCCACCATCCGTACCTGGACTTCGCCATAGGTCTCGCCGCCCGGCATCCGCAGGTCCGTGGGATCCTCGTCCCGCCAGCGCTTGATGAAATCCGGGTACTGCTCGCGAATATCCGCGATCGGCATCCCGTCGAGGTCACCCTGATCGAACTCCACGAGGCGTGCGTCCGTCTCGACGTCCATCTCGCGGCCTGCCGCGATCGCTTGGGCGACTTCGAGCGTGCGGATGAGCGGGCTGGACGTGATCGCCGCCAGTTGGCGCGGCGCGAACCAGCGGGCAACCGCCTGCGCCTGCTCGCGACCACGCTCGTTCGGCGGCACGTCGCGCAGGCCCTGCGGCACGCCGCTGACGTTGTCATCGGTCTCGCCATGCCGGACGAGGTAGATCGTCGCGGGCATCAGGCGGGCGACCCCGCCTCGGCGAACTCGATCGCCGTCCGCGTGATCGCGGCCGGCTCGGCATCAAGCTCCAGCGCCTTCAACACCTGCGCCGGTCGCCCGGTACGCCCCTGTTCCAGCGAGAGGTACATCGCGAGCGCGAGCCCGCCGTCATCGGCCTCCCCGACGCTCAGTTCGAGGATCGTGGCTCGGATGTCGTAGCGGCGAACCTTCTGCCCTCGCTGCTCTTCCCAGTCCAACTCCTCTAGTGCGAGCAGCCGTTCGACAGACGCCTCAAGCCCATCGCGCTCGACCGCGTCGGCGGAGAAGCGGACCTCGTAGCGCGCCGCGTGCAGCGCCGACTGCATCGAGGGGAGTTCCTCGCAAACCTGGGCAATTGCCGAGATCGAGAGGCCGGGCGGCATCGCCGCGGTGAGCTGCTTCGCGACGGCGTCCAGCGGAAGCTGGTCGTCGAACCAGATATCGATCAATTCGGCGGTGCCCTCGACGCCGACTGGAAGCGGCGCCGCCAGTGCGATCTTGGCGTGTGGCGAGAAGCCCTGTGAGTAGGACAACGGAAGTACGGCGCGTCGAATCGCGCGCTCCCACGTGCGCATCAGATCGAGGTGCGCGACCCACCGCAGTGGGCCCTCCTTGGCGAAGGTGACGCGGACGCGCTGTGGCATGTGCTGAGTCTAGGGCGTCGTTGAGCGGGAAGCGGCCCAGGTCGCCTGCAGCGAGTCAAGCAGCTCCAGCGCGGCGGAACGCGGGTCCCGCCGGCGACCAGCGACCTCGCCCACCAGCGCATCGAGTGTCCCCGTCGTCTCAGCCGCCTCCAGCGCCTCGCGGTGGAGCGCTGCGCGGGCCAGCGCGATGATCTGCCCCCTGACATGTCGCTCGCGCTCAGCGACCGCGTGCTCGTCGCTCCGCACGTGCGCCTGGTGCTCGTCGATCGCGTCCACCAGCTCCGTGATGCCCTCGTTGTTCCTCGCGATCGTCTTCAGGATCGGTGGGCTCCACGCGCCCACGTTCGCGATCGCCAGCAACGCACGGAGTTGCGCGACGGCGGTATCCGCGCCGGCGAGGTCGGCCTTGTTGACCACCATGATCTGGGCGATCTCCATCAGGCCCGCCTTCATCGACTGGACCTCATCGCCCGCACCCGGGTTCGCCACCAGCACCGTGGTCTGCGCCGTGGTCGCGACCTCGACCTCGTCCTGGCCGGCGCCAACCGTCTCGATCAGCACGATGTCGTGGCCGAACGCGTCCATCAGATCGACCACGCCGGTCGCCGTCTCCGAGAGCCCGCCGAGATTGCCGCGTGACGCCATCGAGCGCAGGAAGACGCCCGGATCACTCGTCAGGTCTTGCATCCTGATCCGGTCGCCGAGGATCGCGCCGTGCGAGAACGGCGAAGACGGATCGACGGCGACGATCCCGATCGTCCGCCCCAGCTCGCGCTCCGCGCGTGCCAGCGCGCCAACGAGCGTTGACTTCCCCGCGCCGGCGGAACCGGTGATCCCGATCGTCTGCGCGCGGCCGGTCTTCGGGTAGATCTGGCGCAGCACCTCGCGACCGATCTCGGAGTCAGCCTCGACATGCGTAATGGCGCGGGCGAGCGCGCGGCGATTCCCCGCGACGAGCGCGTCGACCAGTTCAGCGGCGGTGTCCAAGGGTTACGCGCGGCGGGGTGCGTGCTCGCGCACGAACTCGATGATGTCGCGGGTATCGGTGCCCGGCCCGAAGACGCCCTTGAAGCCCAGTGCCTGGACCTCGTCCACATCATCGGCCGGGATAATGCCGCCGGCGAAGAGCAGCACGTCGTCCACTCCACGGTCCTTCAGCTCCTCGACGATGCGCGGGAAGAGGCCGAGATGCGCACCGGAGAGAATCGACAGGCCGATCACCTGCACGTCCTCCTGGAGGGCGGCCTCGGCGATCATCTGCGGCGTCTGGCGAATGCCGGTGTAGACGACCTCCATGCCGGCGTCACGCAACGCGCGCGCGACGACCTTCGCGCCGCGATCGTGGCCGTCGAGGCCGGGCTTCGCGATCAGCACCCGGATCGGGCGCTCGTCAGTGGCGGTCGTGCCCGCCTCGGCGCTGGGTTGGGTCATCTCGGTCCTCCGCGCGTCCGTCTGTGTCCGAGGCGCCGCTCGCGCCAACCTGCCTGTTAGTTACTGAACTCGATGAGCTGGATCGCGAGGCCGAACGATTGATCGGCCGAGATCGTGCTGGTCATGCTGTTCGGCAGCGGACCGCGCGCCGCATCGGCGAGCTCGTACCCGGCCTCACGGTAGCGCGCGATCTCGCCTGCGATGTCCGCGACTTCGATCGCGACCATCGAAGCGGCACCCTCACCGTTCTCCTCGATCCGCTTCGCCATCGGCGAATCGGGCGAGTCGGCGGCGAGCAGCTCCACCATCACCTGACTGCTCGGCATCTGGCCGATCACCATGCCGCGCCCCTCGGGCGTGATCTTGTTGGTCACCTCGATGCCGACGAGCTGCTTCCAGGTGGCGCTGGCGGCGTCCATGTCTCGGACGGTCGCGGCGAGGTGGTCGAAGCCCTTATCGGTCGAGCTATGCGCGCCCTCGGGTGGCTGTGCCAGCTCGATCAGCACGCCGTGGGCGGCCTTCGGGTGAATGAACGCGATCTGGCCAGCGAGCCCGTCTCGCGACTTCTCGTCGATCAGTTCGACGCCGGCTGCTTTGAGCCGGGCCAACTCCGCGTCGATGTCGTCGGTACGGAAGCAGATGTGGTGGAGCGTCGGCCCTTTGGATTCGAGGTAGCGCGCCACGCCGGTGTCATCCCGCGTCGGCTGCAACAGCTCGATCTCGTTCTCGCCGACCCCGAGCAGCACACCGCGGACGCCCTGTTCCTCGATCGTCCGATCTTCGGTGACCTCGAGGCCCATCACGTCGCGGAAGAATCCGAGCGCTTCGTCGGCATCCGGCAGGACCACGCCGACGTGGTGAATCTTGTCGATCAAGGGGGAGCTCCAGTTTTTCGCGGGGACTCAGCGATCGTGGCTAGAGGGTCATCACCTCTTGGTACTCGCCCCACTCCTCGCGGAGCACACCACAGATCTCGCCGACCGTCACGTATTCCTCGGCGGCCTCGACGAGCAACGGCATCATGTTCTCGGTGCCGTTCGCGGCAGCACGAATCGCCGTCAGCGACTTGTCGACCGCCGCCTGATCGCGGCGAGCGCGCAGCGCGCCGAGATCGTCGGCGCGTCGCTTCTCGACCGCCGGGTCGACCCGCAGAATCGCTGGCGGCTCGAGCTCCTCGGTGATGAAGTCGTTCACGCCGACGACGACGCGGTCCTTCGTCTCCGCCTGCCGCTGCAGCCGGTAAGCGCTCTCCTGAATCTCACGCTGCTGGAAGCCACCCTCGATACCCGTGAGCGCGCCACCGAGATCCTGAATCCGGTCGATGTAAGCTATCGTCTCTTCTTCGACGCGGTCGGTCAGCGCCTCCATGTAGTAGGAGCCCGCCAGCGGGTCGATGACGTCAGCCGCGCCCGACTCGAAGCCGATCACCTGCTGCGTGCGCAGCGCCAGCTCGACCGACTCCTCGGTCGGCAGCGCCAGCGCCTCGTCGTACGAGTTGGTGTGCAGCGACTGCGTCCCACCGAGGACCGCCGACATCGCCTGCAGCGTCGTCCGGATCACGTTGTTCAACGGCTGCTGCGCCGTCAGCGTCGCGCCGCCCGTCTGCGTGTGGAAGCGCAGCATCTGCGAACGCGCATCGGTCGAGCCGTAGCGCTCGGTCGCAATCCGCGCCCACACGCGCCGGCTCGCCCGGAATTTGGCGACCTCCTCGAGGAAGTTCGAATGGCACGCCCAGAAGAAGGCAAGTCGCGGTGCGAACTCGTCGAACTTCAGTCCGATCTCCAGCGCTGCGTCGACGTACTCGATCGCGTTCGCGAAGGTAAACGCCAGCTCCTGGGCCGCGGTGCAGCCCGCCTCGCGCATGTGGTAGCCACTGATCGAGATCGTGTTCCAGGCCGGCAGGTTGTCCTTGCACCAGGCGAAGGAGTCAGTGACCAGTCGGAGCGACGGGCGCGGCGGGAAGATATACGTCCCGCGCGCGATGTACTCCTTGAGGATGTCGTTCTGGATCGTCCCGCCGATCTTCGAGAGGTCTGCGTTCTGCTTCTTGGCGGCCGCAACATAGAACGCGAGCAGGATCGGCGCTGTCGCGTTGATCGTCATGGACGTCGTGATCTGCTCGAGCGGGATGCCGTCGGTCAGCGTCTCCATATCGGCGAGCGACGAGATCGCCACCCCGACCTTGCCGACCTCTCCAAGTGACTCCTCGTCGTCGGAGTCGAAGCCGATCTGGGTGGGCAGGTCGAAGGCGACCGAGAGGCCGGTCTGCCCCTGCTCCAGCAGGAACTTGTAGCGCTTGTTGGACTCGGCAGCGTCGGCGAACCCGGCGTACTGCCGCATCGTCCACAGCCGGCCGCGGTACATCGTCGGCTGTACGCCGCGCGTGAACGGGTACTCACCCGGGTAGCCCAGCTTTTCGTGGTAGTTCCACTCCGCCAGATCCTCGGGTCCGTAGACCGGGTCCAGCGGCGCACCTGACGATGACTCGAACTGCTCGCGCCGTTCGGCGAAGCGATCCGTGGCCTTCTTATGTGTAGTAGTCAGCCACTCGTGCTTACTCTTGCTCGCCAAGGGGACCCCCGATCCGGTCGCGAGTGTAGGTGAGCCGGAACGGCACGTTCAATTTGCACCTGGCTCGTCGACCTCTGCCGCGAGTTCCGCCATGTACGCGGCGTCGTGGTACTTCGGAGGCCGCTTTTCGCGAAACGCCCTGGTCGCCTCTCGCGCCTCCAGCGAGCGAACGGACGCACGGAAGACCTCGGAAGAGCGCCGACGGGTGGTCCCGAAGTCATGCTCGACAAGGTCCTGCCAGACCAGCCGCTTGATCTGGCGGAGCGTGGTGTCCGAGTTCGCCGCAATCTCGGCTGCCAATGTGACCGCCTCGGGCAGCAGGTCCTCCGGTTCAACGAGGCGGTGCACCAGCCCCAACTCGAGCGCGTCCGCCGCGCTGTAGACGCGACCGGTCAGCATCATCTCGTTGGCGCGGTGCAAGCCGACGATCTTCGGGAGCAACCAGGTGCTCTCCAGTTCCGGCGTCATCCCGATCGCCGCGAACCGCATCGAAAACCGCGCCTCTGTCGAGGCGACCAACGTGTCGAAGTGAAGCGGGCCAGTCAGCCCGGCACCCGCCGCTACACCGTTGATCGCGCCGACGATCGGCTTCGAGGCCGAAAGGAAGTCCGGATCCCAGGCGCTGCGGCGTCGCTCCGGCTGCCCCGTCTCCGGCGAGGACTGCCGCTCCTCGAACCGTCCGATATCGGCGCCCGAGCAATACGCGCGACCGTTCCCGGTGCTGACGATCGCGCCTACTTCAGGATCGTCGTTCGCGAGCTCGATCGCCTCGACGAACTCCCGGGACATCGTTGGACTGAGCGCGTTCATGCGGTCCGGATTGTTGAACCGAATCACCTGGACTCGCCCGATGCGCTCTACCTCGAGCTGCTCGTACGTCGTCATCCCCCACCTCCGAACCAGTTCGTCCGCCGCTGGTCTTCGCGTCCGAATACTACGGCGAGATAGAAACGGCGATGTGTGTGACGGCGCGCGCAACCCCGCGAGGCACCGTCGCTAAACTCGCCCAACGATGACCCAACGCCAGACGATCGATCAGATGCTCGAGGACGCGCGCCAGCGGATCGCTCGGCTCGCTCCCGCGCAAGCCGCGACCGCACAGGCGGCCGGAGCTGTCATCGTCGACACCCGCGATTCAGCCGATCGAGCGGCGGAGGGCGTCATCCCAGGCTCGGTGCTGGTCACGCGCAACACTCTGGAGTGGCGGGCCGATCCCGCATCGGAGCTCCCGGACGAACGGATGGCGGATCTGTCGAAGCAGCTGATCGTCATCTGCAACGACGGCTACTCGTCGAGCCTCGCGGCGGCTTCGCTGGTCGACCTCGGTTTCTCGAGCGCCGGCGATCTCGTCGGCGGCTACCGGGCCTGGAAGCGCGCCGGCCTCCCCACTGAGTCGCCTGACTAGCACCACTCAACGAAACGGCCCCAGCTACCGAGCCGGACCTTCGCGCGAGGACGGCCGGTCGTGGCGTTCGAGCATGGTCAGGCAGCGAGTGGACGAAGTCGTTGCGCCGCCCACGCGCTCGACGCGTAGGCCCAGACAGGCGATACCCGCTCGTATGAGTCACCGGATCATGACCGCTGGGTGTGCGAATTGACTTGGAATACTCGACAGTTTCTGACACCATATGTAATTTCTTGAACAGCGATAAGGAGGGCAACGTGGCTTTCAGGATCCGGGACGCCAACCCGCAGCCGCTCTCGATCACGAGGCGCGCCCGTCGCGGAGGTCCGTCGGATATTGTTCAGATTCAGATCCATGCGACCCGCGGCCCGGTGCCGATGGATCGGCAGGTGCAGGCGACGGAGAACTGGTTCGCCGACGGACGGGAGACGCCAGACGGGAACGACCATGGCACATGGGGATCCTCCGCGGACTTCGTGATCGGCCCAGATCATCGTGCCGGCGGAGAGACGGTGATTGTCCGTTTCGGAGACTGGCTGCAGACCTTCAGTTCATGGTCCGCAGGCCTGGGCGAAGCGGGCACCATCGGGGCAGCCACCGTCGGCGTAGCGATCGAGCTCGCGCAGCCACTTCAGCAGCACCCGTTCACCGAAGAGACGATCGACGGTCTTGTCTGGCTCTGTGAGCACATCAACGACCAGCTTGAGCAGGCCGGGGTCGGGCGGGTACCGGCGCAACGGATCGACTCCTGGGACCAGAATGCTGCAAACGGCGTACCGCGGGGTTACATCGGACACGAAGACCTCGCCAACGGAAAGAAGCTCACGAAGACCGATCCCGGATCGCTCTTCCCGTGGGCCGACCTGATCAACCGCGTTGGTGGCGCGCCCACGCTGGGGGTCACTCCAACTGCGCCGAGCGCAGCCGCCGCACGGACGCTCGCCGACTACTACGCGAGGAGCGGCGTCACGCTACCCACCGTCGATGAACGAGCAAGAATCTATGCTGCATTGGGTCTGGGTTATCGGGGATCGCCCAAGCAGAACGCCAAGCTGCTGAAGGCGCTCAAAGATCGAGCGGTCGTACCGCGGCGAGCCTCCGAGCTCTAGCCGCTCAACGCCGAGCAGCGTCGAGAACTCAGCCCGATCTCCGGGAATTGTGCGAGGCGTGTGCGTCGATCCGAAGGAGCCGCCCGTACGCCGTCGCCGCGAGCCCCGGGGACGATGGCGCAGACGTGGTCGAGATCTTGGTGGGCGATAGAGGGTTCGAACCTCTGACCTTCCGGGTGTAAACCGGACGCTCTGGCCAACTGAGCTAATCGCCCCTGCTCCGAATGCCAGCCCGATCCAAGCACAAAGCGCTCGCGCTCGCGACGCGCTCGCCCCCTACTCGCGCCGATCGTCTCGAGGCGATTCGCCAGGTGGCTCCTGCGGACGCCGCCAGAACGCCAGCGGCACGCGGATCCCCAGGACGAACATCGCATAGCCGAGGATCAGCAATAGCTCGAAGCCGCTGCGCGCCACGTGGCCCAGCAGCGCTTCAACGAAATCACCGGCGATCCAGAGGTTCACCACGAGTGCCGCGAAGGCAGCGAGGTGCATCCACCACGACAGTCCGTTCATCGCCCTACCCTAAGGCCAGAGGACGGGTGAGGTCCGCGAGTGCCGCTCGTAGACGCCGGTAGTTCGGGTGCACGGATGACCAGTACCTCGGTGTTCAGCCAGTTACCCCTCGACCAGCTCGAGGAAGCCGCCGGGGAGTTGCAGCGTCGCGCCGGCAGCGCGCTCCGCCGGATCGGTGAAGCTCGTGCCGACGATCCCGGTCCCGAGGGCGACAGCCCCAGAGAACGCGTCGCCACGCTGATCGCCTCGAGCGAGCTCGCGATCGCGACGTTCGCGGCGGCCGCCGCCGGGCTCGAGCCCCCACGCGAGCGCCTCGACCGAGCGCCGATCGCAATCGCCGCCCTGATCTATGGCGCGCCAACGCTCACCGGACTGTTGGGGCGCCTCGAACAGAATCGGCGCGCCCTCGCGTCGCTCGCCCGCCACCTCGAACCGCGCCTCGGCGAAGCGACCAACAGCGCATGGGGCGACCGGAGTCTCCGCGAGATCCTCGTGCTCCATGCCATCGAGGAACCGGCGCGTTGCGCGCAGTCATTCGAAGCGGCACTTGCCGCGATCGAAGCCGAATCGCCAGATGCTGCGGCAACATAAGCGTGATCTCCCGCGAATCTCCCCATTCATATGCGTTTCTTACGGTTGGATTGGTACGTTCCCGCATCAGTCGCTCTCATAGGCGGAACGGGGACAAGAAGTGGGACCATCGCTTGGAACGGCGCTCCGAACGGCGTTCTTCGCGCTCATCGGACTAACGATGGCGCAGCTCGGAACGGCCGCGGCGCTCTTGACCCTCTCGCACGCGATGAAGGGCGAGATCTGGTCGCTGCTGCTGATCGCGCCGGCGGTCGCCGGTCTCTCACTGACCGTGTTGTCGCTTCAACAGGTCGCAATCGGATTGAGCTCGCGGCGCCCACCGTCGAACGGTCACTGACTGAAACGCCGCGCTACGAATCGGGGTTCGACACCACTTGCTCGGTGATCGCCACGAACCGCGCGCCATCCCACTGGTAGCTCGTCTCGCGTAGCTGCGACGGGCAGCACTGCGGATCACTGTCCGCCCAGACGCCCTCGATCGCCACGATCAGATCGAGGCGCACCTCGATCCGGCCGGCGGTCGCGATGAACTGCACCAGCTCTGGCTGCCCGTCGATCAGCGCGAACACGCCGGCGCCGAGGTCACCGAGCGTCCCGCCGGACTCGACCGCGACCACTGCCTCTTCGATCTGGTCGTTGCCGATTAGGTCATGGAACTCGACGCGAGCGCTCGGCACCTCGCCGCCGCCGGCCGCGTCGAGCAGCGGTCCAACCAGCGCCGGCTCATCGAACTCCACGTCTCGGAGCGACGCGATGCCCGACGATGGTGTCGTGGTCGCGGCGACTGACGATGCGGCAACCGAGGTGGCGGCGGTCGTTGCGGTCGAGGAGGGGGTGCTGCTCGTTGGTTCGCCGTCGCCGCACGCGACTGCGAACAGCAAGCCGCTCAGAACGAGGAGGGAGGCGCGGCGCATCAGCACTCTTTCGTCGCCTTGATCACCCCGCCGCACCATCGTCGAGCCGGGCGGGCACCGCGGTCAACGCGTTCGCTCGGGTCGCAGCGGCTGGTAGGATGCGGCTACCCCGGCCAGTTCTTCATCGACGTCGCGCTCGCGCGATCCAGATCCGCTGAGGATGGTCATGTCTGATCAGCGCTCCCCAGCCGACGTCGCCCGCTATCGCGGCTTCCGTCAGGACGAGGTCGACGCTGCCAATCTCTACCGCGCGATGGCCGATTCTGAACAGCGCGATGAGATTGCCGAGCTCTACCTCCGCCTCGCCGCCTCCGAAGACCGCCACGCGGAACTCTGGGAGCGCGAGCTCACCGAAGCGGGCCTCGAGGTCGGAGCGCGCCGGCCGAGTTGGCGCTCACACGTACTCGCCTGGATGGCGAGACGGTTCGGCGCTGGCACCGTGCTGCCCACGATCACCTCCCAGGAGCAGGCCGGCCAGGGGATGTACGACGACTCGCCCGAAGCCGCCGGCACCGCCCTGCCGGGCGACGAGCGATCCCATGCCCGCGTGCTCGGTGTCCTCTCCGGCACCCGCGGCGGTGTCGAGGGCGGCCTGATTGGCCGCCTCGAGGGCCGCCACCGTCAGGTTGGTGGCAACGCGCTGCGCGCCGCCGTCCTCGGGGCCAACGATGGCCTCGTCTCCAATCTCAGTCTGGTGATGGCCGTCGCCGGTGCCGACCTCGAGAACCGCACCGTCTTCATCACCGGTCTCGCCGGCCTCCTCGCCGGCGCGATTTCGATGGCCCTCGGCGAGTGGATCTCGGTGCAGAGTTCGCGCGAACTGTACGAACAGCAGATCGCTGTCGAGGCCGAGGAAATCCGGCTGATGCCGGAGGAGGAGGAAGAGGAACTCGCCCTGATCTACCAGGCGAAGGGCTTCGCCGAAGACGACGCGCGCCAGATCGCGAGCCAGCTCATGGCCAACGAAGAAACCGCGCTCCAGACGATGGCACGCGAGGAACTCGGCGTTGAGCCAGAGGATCTCGGTGGCTCGGCCTGGGTCGCCGCGATCACCTCGTTCTTCCTGTTCGCCCTCGGTGCGATCGGTCCGGTCGCGCCCTTCGCCTTCGTCGACGGGACGGCAGCCGTGGCGGTCAGCCTGACGGTCAGCGCTGTCGCCTTGTTCGGAATCGGCGCCGGCATCACGCTGATGACCGGCCGCGGCTTGCTCTTCTCCGGTGGACGACAGGTCCTCTTCGGCCTCGCGGCCGCCGGCGTCACCTACGCGATCGGCAGCGCGATCGGAGTCTCCGTCGGTGGTTGAGGCAACGTTGACTTGTCCGCGCTGTCAGGCCCCCGCTGGCAGCAACGAAGCGTTTTGTAACGAGTGTGGCGAACGGTTCGACGACGAGCCGGCGCCGCACCCGGGCGCGAGTGCGTCCATGGTC